>Ga0208328_1000656_pt1 | contig 14559 bp, 11 predicted proteins | sample DeeseametaMP2633_FD_184170 | JGI IMG/M metagenome (GOLD analysis project Ga0208328, IMG submission 184170) | Marine microbial communities from the Deep Atlantic Ocean - MP2633 (SPAdes) | ecosystem: Environmental > Aquatic > Marine > Unclassified | place: Northeast of Antigua and Barbuda, North... | reverse complement strand
CCAGGCAGAACACCCGCGGTGAGCACATCGGTCGGCCGTGTGGAACTTGCAACTGCGGCCGTGGAGCCGGAGATCCCACCGGCCGTCGCGAAGCGGATCGCGAGAGCGGTGGAATCTTCGCGGTCGGAGGGGACGCGGCGCACCTACGCCGCCGGGTGGCGACGCTTCGCCCGCTGGTGCGAACGCGAGGGACATGCCGCATTGCCGGCGCACCCGGTCACCGTTGCCGCGTATCTCGTCGACGCCGCAGATACCCGCACCGAAGCGGGGGAGCGGTCCTACGCCGTCTCTACCTTCGGGACCTGGATCGCCGCGATCAACCACCAGCACCGCACCACCGGACACCTCTCCCCGTCCGCACACGAACTCGTCACCGCCACCCTGTCCGGGATACGCCGGGAGTACGCCGCCGCGGGGGACCGCGCCCGCACCCCGCGAGACCCGTTGCTTGTCGATGACATGAAACTCCTTGTCGAGACGGCCCGGAAGCGGTGTCGCGGGTGGGCCGACGAGGTCCTCGAACGCCGTGACTCGGCAATTCTGCTCCTCGGCTTCGCCGGCGCATACCGCCGGAGCGAGTTGTCAGAGATGGCGTGTGGGGACGTCACTGTGCATCGGTACGACGGCCTCCACATCCGGTTGCGGAAGTCGAAGACCGACCAAGAGGGCAGAGGAGCGGTGAAAGCGCTGCCGTACACCGACTCTCACGAGACCTGCCCGCCATGCGCGTACGTTCGCTGGGTCCAGATCGTCGGCGCATTCGACGTCGGCGGCAGGCCGTCGGTGATTAGGCTGCTCCGTAAACGGGAGTTGTTCGACGCGCACGTGTGCCGTGGGGGAGTACCTCGCACCGCCGCTCGCGCGCCGCTGTTTCGCGCCATCGCCAAGAACGGAAACCTGGGGGACACTGCGTTGTCCGGAGCAGCAATCCACCAGACCATCCGTCGCCGTGCTGACCACGCGGGCTTCGACCCAACCGCTCTCGCCAAGCTCGGAGGTCATTCCCTGCGCGCTGGGTTTGTCACACAGGGCACCCGCAACGGTGCCGACGGATCCGCCATCGCCCGCCAAACCGGCCACGCCAGCCTCGACTCGGTCGAGGTGTACCGCCGCGAGCACACCCCACTCGTTGGGAATGCCGTCAACGACATCGGCTTATAGCCAGTCTGCCTGGAGGTGACGGTCTCGCGACCCTAGAGCCGCCGGGTCGCCCTCGTTGATTCGCATCACGTACGTGCTCGCAATTTCGTTGTCGCCTGTCAGAGGCTTTTGGAGTCACGGGCTCCATCGCATAGTTAGAACTGTCGGTGCCCAGCTGTAGCCTCCTGGTGAGAAACCGGGAGCAGATATGAACCTTGTAGAACGCCAAGCGATTCTTCGTCGTTGGGTGATGCCGTCGAGCGATTACGAGAAGGACAAGCAGGACCGCGCTCTACGGATGGTCAAGAGCGCCATTGACGCGTGGCCGGCCTTCAATGGCGTGGCGTACCACATCTACGCGAAAGGCTCCTACGCCAACAACACGAACGTCCGCCTCGACAGTGATGTCGACATCGCGGTGCAAAACCGAGAGTGCCTTTACTACGAGTACAACGGCTGCGAGCAACCGTCGAGTGAAGGGACCCCTACATATGACGGCGATTGGACACCGCCACTCTGGCGCGCCGAAATCTTGGCGGCGCTAGATGCAAAATTCCCAGGCGAGGTTTCCGGGTCCGGAGTCGTCGCCATCACCATCGACGAGCACGACGGCACCCGCCCCGACATAGACGTGGTCCCAAGTTTTGACTACGTCCGCTACGACTCGTCCGACCAAACCCGGCAGCATAGAGGCAGCAAGGTGTTCCCGAAAACTGGATCGCCCATTGTCAACTACCCGCAACAGCAACTCGACCGCGGCACGGCCAAGAACGGACGGACCAACGGCCGATACAAGAGATTCGCACGTGCTCTGAAGAGTGCAGAGAACCAATTGGTCGCAGACGGCACCATCAGCGACCTGCCGTCCTACTTCATGGAGTGTCTTATCTGGAATGTGCAGGACGAGATACTCACGGGTGGGTCGGATCTCAGCGCCGGGTTCAAGTCCGTGCTCGTGTGGCTGTGGAACGGATTGAAGGAAGAGAACTACGTGCGGACAGACTGGGAAGAACCGAACGGGTTGAAGTATCTCTTCCACCCCGGAGCCAAATGGACTCCGGGCGATGCACGTGAACTCGTGCTCGCGACCTGGCAGTACCTGGACTACTAATGTCTAAGGACCAAGCTCGGCTTGTCCGGATCGTCGCCGTTGCAGTCAGCGCGGTTTGGGGCGCTGGGCTTTACCTCAGCGGCGTCGATATCGATGACTCGATGCGACGACTTCTCGCCTACATTCCGTCCGCCTCCGTGTTACTCGCTGTCGCTTTCGACCTCTGGATCTGGAAGTGGCCAGGGGTTCATATATTGGTAGGGCGACCACGTATGGACGGAACCTGGCGCACGACCATCCGGCCGCACCAGAAGAGTCGAATTCCGAAGGGTGGGAACTGGGGGCCGATCACAAGCGCTGTGGTCGTTGAGCAGACGTTCTGGACGATCAGCGTGCGACTGCTGACGGCCGAGAGTTCTTCGATGTCGGAGATCGCATCATTGCGCAACCACGGCGAAAGCAAAGAGCAAACGCTGCTGACCTACACGTACCGAAACGAGCCGCGGGCGGAACACCGCCCGCGGAGCGCTCCGCACCGAGGGGCATGTGAGTTCACTGTGGTCGGAAGACTCCCCAAGTACATCACCGGCACGTATTGGACCGACCGCTTTACGGTCGGAGATATGGACCTGACCTACGTCGACCGAAAGAAGGACCGCCAATCGCTGGCCGATCTTCCCCTGTCCTGACTAAAGGAGACTTCGGCGGAGCCGTGCAAAAAAAGTTCGACCCGTGAGACACTCGACACTCTGAATTGCCCCGAGTTTTCTTGCCGCTTCCACGCTTGCGACATCTCCGGGTAGAGGGTCGATTCTTGACTGTAGTAGACCTGCTCGACCGACGGGGCGCCGTCACGATCGCTTGCGTAGGTCAAGATGCGTTGACGGTGCGGTAACTGAGGTTTATGCCTCTGGCGTGCCAGAGGCCGTCGTGTTCACATGTCGAAAAAGGTGAGGATCTGTGCAGTCACCTGCTCCATGGTCGGACATACGTACTTGTCGCTGCAGCGACCGGTCGGAACCGCCCAGCCCAGGTGGCAACGGTCCTTGCCTACCGGGTCGACGTCGATTGACTTCGTCGGACTTCGGAAGACGCTCGACCCCGGAACTCGCTCAACACTTTGATCTCGGTTCGGATGTTCCCACCTGAACTCGGGCGGGCACTTGAACTCCCGAATCGTCAGCTCAGGGGGTGTATATGGATCCACACCGGTCCGCGAAACCGTGTGAGTTACTACCAGGAGGTTAGGGGTTCAAATGCCCGTCCGAAAGGCGAGTTCTACACTGTAATGATGAATATGTCGTGGCTCGAGAGCAACTGACGAGGCTCAGCGAAATTCCCCAACCGCGCTCACCGAAATTCCCCACTCGTGAGCGGTCTTCACTGTAGTGGTTGGCGGGTTCCGGTGGTGGCTTTGCGGAGCTTCTCCGATCTGGCGTTGTGGTCCCGTAACCGGTAGGAATCGCCGTCGAGGTTGAGCACGACGGAGCGATGCAGGAGCCGGTCGAGCATGGCTGCGGCGACGGTGTTGTCACCGAGCACTTCACCCCAGGATCCGACACCGCGGTTGGTGGTCATCACGATCGATGTCTTCATATACCGTTGCGAGACAACCTGAAACAGCGCCGACGCTGCCTCACCGGGTAGCGGTAGGTAGCCGAGCTCGTCGATCACCAGCAGCGTCGGGCCGGCGTAGAAACGCATTGTGGTCGCCCACCGCCCCTCCAGTGCTGCCCGGTGGCAGCGGGCAGCGAGATCGGCAGCGGTGGTGAAATACGTCCGATACCCGGCATGCGCAGCAGCCCTCGCGAGCCCGACCGACAGATGCGTCTTGCCGACCCCGGGAGGGCCGATGAGCAGCACATTCGTCGCCGTCTCCAAGTAGCGGCAGGTCGCGAGCTCGTCGATGAGCTTGCGGTCGATACCGGCCGCGGCGTCGTAGTCGAAGTCCTCGAGCGATGCCGGCGTCGGCAAACACGCGAACCGCAACCTGCCGGTCAAACGCCGTGCCTCGGTGGCCTCGACTTCGATCGAAAGCAACCGATCCAACGCCGCGGTCATCGACAGCTCCTCGGCCGCTGCTTGGTCGAGGACCGAAGGCAACGCTTCGGCGGCGTCGTGCAATTTCAGGACCGCCAGATGCCCACGCAGGCGTTGATAGAGACTCGCCGCTTCGGTCGTGTTCGGTGCCGGCATCCGGTCACCTGTTTTCTTGTCGACCATCAGAGGGTGTTCCTTCCGTGTGCGGCCCGTTCGTAGACCGACAGGTCGTAGATGACCGCGCCGGTGTCAGTGGATTCGGTTGCATGACTGCCGATTTCGCGCTGACCATCCCCGGAGGACAGTGTCGATTCGGCCGACGCTCGGAGCTTCTCGGCAGCAGCGAGAGCGTCGGGTCCGGGTGGGATCCGTTCTTTCCGGCGGTGCGGGCGGCCGGTGTTCGCACCCGACATCGCTGCTTGTTCGAGAGCGTAGACATGTCCGTGATCGCGGACCATCGCCCCAGTCCCATCGGCAGCGAGATGGTGCCGGGCAATGGTGATGCCCGATGTGGTGACGATGTCGATGACATCGGCGCCCAGAACATGCGTCACTGTCACAGCGGCACAGGCGAGTTCGGGTGGCACCGAATACCGGTTACCGCGATAGGACACCAACGCTTGGCGCGAGACGACCCGGTCGGTGCTCATGATCGCCGGATACGCAGCCGCCGGCAACGGATGCAACCCCTCGGTGGTGGCGATCGTCCCCACCGACGCCCTCCCGTCCTTCGTCGGTCGCAGCCGGGTGTCACCGCGCAGGCTGCAGAACCGGTCGAGGCTTGCTTGGGCTTGTTCGACGGTCAGATCGTCGGCGACTGTGCGCCACCACCGTTGCGCTGCAGTGTGATTGGATTTCTCCACCGCGCCTTTGCGGTTACCTCGGCGGGGTGGGCAGATGGCGACGGAGACACCGTAATATTTGGCGACGCCGGCGAAGCTGGCCGTGATGCGGCCGGAGTCGGGGTGGCAGACTGTCGCCATCCGATCGAACCGCCACACGCGGCTGACGCCGCCGAGGCCTCGGCAGATGCGGTCGAGTCCGTCGACGACATGGGGTTGGGTCATGTCCGGGGCGAGGATCCCGCGCCATTTGCCCGAGCAGGCCAGCGTTCCGACGAACAGACGTGCCATCGAGCCCCATCCCCAGGAGTCGGGTGGGTTCGGTAGATCGACCCAATCCCATTGTGTCTCTTCACCGGGCGGGTGATCGATGACTGCGTTGGGTCTTTCGGTTGCGGTGAGGCAGGCTTTGCAGATCGGGCGAAGTTTCAGTTCTCGGATCTTGCGGTGCAGCGTTTGATACGACATCGAATATCCGAGGTCTTCGAGCTCGTCGCAGAGGGTGCGGACCCACAGGTGTGGGTCTTCGGACAGGCGTGCGGTGACGTAGGCGAGGAACACCTCGAAGGGGTCCGGGATGCTGCGTTTACGCACTCCGGGTGTGGTGGTCCCGTTGAGGTAGGACCGGATGGTCTTGCGGTCGCGGCCGGTGTGCCGTGCGATGTCGGCGATCTTCCAGCCTCGTTGATGCAGGGCGTGTATTTCCACGTCTTCCTCCCGTGTAAGCATGAGGAGCGGGTCTCCTTCGGGTAGCTGGTGTGTGGTCAGAGACCATCAGCATCCGGGGAGACCCGCCCTCGTTGGCGGTGCCACACGGGTGGGGAATTTCAGTGAGCGTCAGTGGGGAATTTCGATGAGCGCCGTCACAACGACTTGCAGCGCTCAGAGCGCTCCAAATCAACGTGCATTCAGGCGGATCCACCACGGTCCACACGGTTTTACCAGACGAATCTCGGTGTCACGAGCGTGTCACATGTCGGTACGAACGAGGGTGGATTCGGGTGGTACGGACTGGACGATTGACGCAGGTCAGAGTATCTGTGATGGTTCCATGCGGACGTATCTGGTTGTCTCGCAACATACTTGTAAGCGAGCGGTCAACGGTTCAATCCCGTTAGGAGGCTCCACGAGACGGCTCTGACCAGCGAAAATGGGTGGGGCCGTCTCTTTTTGGCCTGTTGTGGCCGCTCGTTTCGCGAGTGAGCCCGGTTCGTCCACCTGGGTTTATGGGTCGATTGTGACCTGGGGATTTGCCGGTTCGGCGGCTCGATTCGGCGTTTGATGTCACAGAATGTCACAACTCATCGCTAACTCATCAGTGAGCATTCGTGTGGATATAGGTGGATTTTTGTGGACCGGGCGGGAGCGGCTAGGCCGGGATTGCGGTGTTGGAATGAGTGTCGGTTCTGTAGGCTTGGAGCCTACGTATTCGATACTCGATGGAGGTGACTGTGACTGCGAGCAATGTGCGACGCCGTCACACCGGGTTACCTCCGGAGTTTGCGCGGCTTCCGATGCGGATGGTGCGGGCCGCGACGGCGGCCCAGGTGTACGCGCACCCGCGGGCCGAGCTTGCGCGCCTGATGGACTTGGGTCTGCTGCATAGGGTGGCGACAGGCTTCTACGTGGCTGTGCCAGACGATCGGGTCGGGACCGAGTGGATGCCTGGATTGGAGGCAGCGGCGGCCGGTATCGCTGTCGCGGCGTACGGCCCCGACGATGCCGTCGTGATGGGTGTCAGCGCGGCCCGGTTGCACGGGGCGATTCCGCGGGCGTTGGCGACTGCTGTGGTGGCTGTGCCGACGCGGCACGATCCGATTCGGTTGGCGGATCGGCTGGCACTGGTTCGGTTCGTCGTGCGCGACACAGCACGTCTGGATGCGGAGCGCATCGATACCGAGTTGGGGCCGGTGCTAGTGACTACCGCGGAGCAGACGGTGATGGATCTGGTGAAGCGTCCGGGGCTCGGTGATGCCGAGGGGGAGGTGTGGCCGGCGGTGGAGCAGTTGTATCGGAAGTGCGATCCGAAGGTGTTAGCCGAGATCGCCGAGGCTCAGAAGATGCGAACGACTTTGACGCGGATGCAGGATCGGTTGCGGGAGCGAGGGTGAATGCAGACGAGTTGGCCTCGGTGGCCGCGCAATTCGGTGTCGCGCGTGCACAGGTCGAGCGGGATCACCTGATCTCGCACCTGCTCGGCTATCTGAGTGCGCACTTCGCGGATCGGATTGTATTCATCGGCGGAACAGCCTTGGCTCGAACCCATTTGGTCGATGGTCGTCTCAGTGAGGACATCGATCTGATTGCGGTTGGTTCGAGATCCGATGTCGCTCGTGATCTCGACCGCGCTCTCCCGCGCGCAATCATGCGCAGCCACGGGCGACTGGTGTGGGATCCGGCGATCAGCGAGGTGCCCGAGCATCTCGGTGCAGTGTTGAGGTCGCAGTCCGGACTGGCGGTCAAGGTGCAGTTGCTGTCGGCGGAAGGTCGCCCAACGTGGCCTCTGGAGAACCGGCAGCTCGAACAGCGGTACGAGGATGCACTCGGAGCTGAGTTGACGGTGCCCACGCGGCCCGCGTTCGTTGCGGGTAAGGCGGTGACCTGGTGTGATCGGCGGGCATCGCGTGATCTGTGGGACTTGTGGGCACTCAATCGGATTGGCGCATTCGAGCCGGACGTGGCCGATTTGTATCAAAGGTTCGGGCCGACGAACAAGCTGCCAGGGCAGTGGCAGTTCGCGGACATACCGACCGAATCCGATTGGGAGAGTCAGTTGTCGGGGCAGACGCGGCTGACCGTGACAGCGCGCGAAGCGGCAAACCTTGTGGCCCGGGCATGGCAGGCGCTGGCGACAAGTTAGTCCTGCAGTCGCATGAAACAGTCTTGCGGTAAAGGCCCGCAACGCAGGCAGTCTGCGAGCGAATTAAGCTGTGCTGCCGAATATTCGACGGTATGAGTCCAGTTCTTCTTCGTCAACATCGATTTTGCCGAAGAGTACGTACATTGTTGTGTCCCATGGGCGAAGGCCATCGTGCCTGGGAGTGAGAAGAACCGCGACCGTCCGGCAAGAATCAACTGTTTCGGCGGGACGCCCGGAGATCCATTCGTGGTGGCGGAGCGTCGCCCACCCACGGAAGACTGCTTGATGGTGTCCGCTGAGATGGTTCAGCACGCTGAAGGCCAACTGTAAGTGATTGTCTCCCAGCCAGTAACGGCGAGCCTCAAACCGCGTCTCACCATTGAGGGCGTCTCGAGCGATTCGGAGCTGGTCGAGCAGTCGTCGGCCGATCGCGGCCCGCTCGAGTACGGGATGCTGATCGAGCATGTGCAGCACGTTCAAGCGGTCGAGTTCGGGACGATCCCAGGACGACTTAGCGACGTCCTCAAGCAGCTGGCGATACAGCGCTGCCCCTGCGGTGTCGATGCTCGATGCTGGCTCCCTCGGCAAGAGGGGGTACGAAATACGTTGGGCTTGTGCTGGATAGTTGTGGTCGGTATCTGCGTTCCGAGTTGCTTCGAGGTCGGCATTCGCGAGCTCGAAATAGTGTGGCACATGTTCACCCGGTGCGACTTCGTCGTCTTTTATTCGGTGAATGTATGCGCCGACGGCGGTGATCGACCTCATCTGGTCGAAGAGGAATTCCCACTCACGCCGTAGAAGAGCTACTACTGCAAGCGACGGCGGCGATGAGACGGTGGAGATGTGCTCGGGCGGCTGGTCGTGATCGATTATTACGACACCAACCCATGCGTATGCCGCGGCGTCGACTTGTATCGAGCGTCCCCGGGCGTTGGGAAGGGTCTTGGGTGTGGCGGTCAGGGTTCGTACTGTGCCTGCGGCTTGGCGCGCGCCCTTCGCGGCGTTCTTGGCAATCCAGTTCAGTTCGCGAGCAGGGTTTGCGTCGGTGGGTACGTCGCGGGACTTCACCTGGATAGCAAGTGCTCGATTTCCGAAGATGACTGTACCGTCGCCGAGCTCACGGGATGCTGTGCCTTTAGCGATCTTCTTGGGTGGCAACACGAAATCGGGGAGCCCCCACTGTGCCGCAGCGGCGAGGGTCGCGTTCTCGGCTGCAGGACCTCGAAGCACTGCTGGCTCGAGGACTCGGGCGTGTGGAATCGTCCGCCCGAACACGCCGTTTTCAGTGTGGACCAGCATGACCATGTTGTCGTCGTCATCCCGATAGACAGCAAGGCCGAGTTCGGACTGAGCGAGCTGGGGTTCGAGGTCTGGGTAATTCGAGTGATCGACCGGTGCCCACCTGCCAGGGTCGTTGTCGTCTTCGGTAGTCAAATTGTCTACGTCCAAGTCGAGGTCCGGGCGGTTGGGCGGCTCGCGCAGACCAACCGAGCGCTCGAAGCCGCGAACAATTTCGGCTGCAACTTTAAGAAGTGAGGCACATCGGCGGCCGACCGTGTCTTTGTCTGGGTTGCCAGGCCATGGAGGTAGCGCGAACGCGATGTCGAGGGCGACGCCCGGCCGGCCGCGCAGGCCTCGCGCGCCTTCGGTGGGTTCTACCCGGAACCGCGCGATCGGGGCTGATGTCTGGACGAGTGTGGGCGACGCGGCAACTAGTTCGACAATCTTGTGCGGTGAGTCCACCACCACGGTCGGCTGAACCGAGTGCGCCCATATTCCAAAAACCTTCGCGTCTGGGTCCAGGTTGGCGACATCCTTCAACAGACCCATTGCTGACCGCAGCATTGAGATTTGAGTGGGAGTTTCTGCTTCGATTGCGTAGGGCTGAAACAGTGCGACGAGCTGCAGGTGGTCGGGTCGGAGACCATCCAACGCGCCGGAGTGGTGGAGCTCGGTGAACTCGGATGGGGTTGAACAAAGCGGGAATTGGATCGGTCGATCAGGCGTGGGTGTGATGCCCGAAGTCAGTCTCTCGGTGGCCTGGATTGCTGCGTTCAGGCTGTCCTGGACTGCAGCAATGAAGTCTCGGCCACTCTGTTGGATGGCGTCGGCCTGCGTCGGCCACTCGACCGACAGTCGAAGCTCGCCGAGGCCTTGTTCGTCGAGATAGATCTGGCAGCACAGTGCGCTGTCGATGTCCACCTCGTTCCAGTGCGTCGCGATGTCATGACGAAGCTGGCGCGCTGAATCCAACGCATGCCAGGCTTTCTCGAACGGCTCTGATCTCTGATCGTCGGTCGAATCGAGGGTAGTCATGCGTCGTTACTACACCACTGCACCGACAGCGCGGCGTCCCTGATTCGTTGACCGTCAGTTGGTCAAGCTGAAGACGTGTCACGCTGTGTAGTAGCTAGACACCTTCGGTTTCCCGAAATTTGCGTGCTCAAGCATTTCTAGGGTCACACGATTCTCGTCGTGACTGGATAGCCACTTTCTGACCTTGTGGCGCTCAATTCCTGCCTGATTTCCAGCCAAAGCAAGTATTCTCCTGTTCTGGGGATGGGATATCTGGCGCTCGATGGATGTAAGAACGCCCCTTGCTTTGTCAGCGTCCCAAGCGGCAAGTCGCTGAAGGCAAATCGAGAGGAGCACTATTGGGGTGCGCGCATCCGCCGACCGCTCTGCTACAAAGTCGACGAGTTTAGAACCGGGATTCTTTTCGCTTGGAAACATGCGAAGATAGTGAGCGATCGACCAGTCAAACGATGCCCACGGGCTGCTTGCATAGTTGAGAAACCAGTCCTCAAGATGGTCCTGCGAGAATACCATTTTGAACATCGGTGCCAAGGCATCAGCGGCGTGTGGCATACGCTCTGCTAGATGTGAAAACTCTGCGAGCCGGTATGAGATTGCGTGACTACGCATACGATTCGCGACGAACTTCAGGCTGGTTCTTGATGCACGAGTCGGGTCGTCGAGTAGGCGGTCGACTAGTTCTTCCAAGGGCTTCGTTTCTTTCTTGAGGATAGCGTCATCCACGGCACTGTGTTCAATCTCTAGTGCATGCTCGGAAACTTCATCCCCCTCGAAAACGTCTGTCTTCGCGGCGTTGATATGCATTCCTATATCGCTCGCTGCCTGCTGTAGTTCGATCTGTGCTCGCCGCATGTCTCCAGCTTCGTCTCCGAAGAGCCACACGTCGTCCATCCATCGGGTCCAGCTTCGTCGGGGACGTCGAGCCGCTTTGCCGAATATGGTCAGGTGGGGAACGGTGGAGGCGTGATGCTCAAGCACGTCGTCGAGTGACTTCATGTACATATTGGCGATAACCGCTGACGCAAGCGAGCGCTGTGGTAGCCCGGTGCGTCCGGAGGTTTTGTACATTCGTTCGACGAATGCGAGTAGCGCAGTCTGTATGTGGTTCTTCTTCAGCGTATCCTCCAGCGACGTCTGAAGCCTGTCGAGAGGGATGCTTGCGAAACACGACACGAGGTCAGTGCGCAGACCGGCTTCAAAGTTGCGGCTCGCATCGCCGAGGTGCGAGCGGTATTGCTTCCACTGCAGATCATTGTGTGAGTAGTCCCCTTTTTGAGGATGGTCCGGCTTCAGGCGCCAGCCGTATGCACTCTCGTGCAGCCCCCCGATCAGGTCGACACTCACCGCATCGACCAGCGCCTGATAGGTCAATCGGTCTTCGATGGGGAGCACGACAGCTGGTCGAGCCCCCCAGTTTTCTTTTGGTACGTCGATTAACGCCGGACTCTGTTTATGTGTGCTGTCGATGTGGTTGCCGAGTCGCTTGGGGGACGCAAGGAGAAAGTCAATCTCGGGCCACTCCCATGGATCGTGGTACCAATCCCCGAAGAACTCTCCGCGCACGTTCTTGGCGGCAGTCTTGAAGTCAAGAACGTTCGCCCAATCCATCTGTGCCATCGGCTGATACTGGCATACTCCAACCCCGTCACGTCGTTAGCCCGTCTCAGCGACCCGACCCGCAGCCGGTCCAGGGTGCCTGGTGCCACGAGCATTTCGGTGCCGTCTAGGGAGCAGCCCGGTCTGACACTGGAAGTACAGTTGCTGTCAGAGCAAGGACGGCAGGCTTGGCCATCGAAGTGGAGGCAACTCGGACAGCGTTATCGCGGCGTTCCGCCGGCCGACTTCATCGTGCCAACTCGGACTGCGTTGGTTGCAGGTACGACGACTATTGGAGACCCTCCAGATCGTAAGGTGGAAAAGGTCGCCACCATATCGGCGAGCCGTTCCAGGGCGCGAGCCCGCTGGACATGTATGCGTATTGCAGCCTAGCCAGAGCAAGATCTCGTTCTGCTCCGTCCGGTAACGGTCCGCCGGATTTTGCTTGCGGCTCGGGTTGAAGCGTGATGGCGGTCGAGTGAGGGTCGAGGCGAAAGAAGGCAACCACCTCTTCGACGAGTAATCGCGTGAGGCGTTTCCCTCGCATCGATTCATGGAGGAATATTCTGTCGATCAACAGCACTGAGTCAATCCAGTGGTCGGGATAGGAGTCGCGAATCTCTGCTGCAACGACTCCGAGTCCTGAGGCGTCCGTGCTGATAGCGTCGGCCGCGTCGGCGATGTCTTCGGCGGCGACGTTCCAGCCGATCCAGCCGCTGAGATAGGCACTTGCGTCTTCGTCGACTGTGTCGAGCTCAATGTCGCATGAGAAGGCGCGGAGAATGTCTACGCCGCCGTCAATCGCTCGGTGAAGGGTGACGCGTGTTTCCCAATAGTCGCGGTCGGAGACTTCTTCGGCGAGCATCTAGGATTTCTTCCCTGGTGGTGGTTCTGCTGGCAGGTCTACCTGGGCGCGATCGGCGCGCCTGCCCGGATCGATTCAATTGCATTCGTTGTAGTTGGGACTGGACACACGCCGATCCACGATCGACGAAGGTTAACCATCGCCCCAGTTCCAGCCTGGTAGGGACTCCAGTGTTGCTGATCGCTCGGCTTTCATGTTTGCCTTCCCACGCCACTGCTCCCGAACCCACAGGCCGAGCTTGACGCCTTGTTCTATGTGCCGGTCCGGGGGCTTGATGTGGCCTTCCCGAGCGACGTACTGGTTTAGCATCTCGAATTTTTGGTTCCAGACATAGTCGTTCTTGGTACCCCAGAACCAACCGGGGCTGGCTTCCAACTGCGATTGTCTTTCAGCGTCGAGTCTTGTGTGCTCGCGTCGACGGAGCCTGGCCCACTGACCGACCTTCAGGCCGCCCTCGACGAAGTCGACCGGAACGTTGGTGTGACCCTCTCGTCGTGCGTAGGAGCGCAGCAGCTCCAGGTGTTGCGTCCATGAATCGTTGAGGGCGTTCCAGCTCCAGCCATGAAGCGCCTCGAGACGCAGCCGCCTCTCCTCTGCCATCGTGGCGCGGTTGCTTCGTTGCTCCCCGATCCATCCACCGAGATTGACACCGTCGGCGACAAAGCCGCGAGCGACCCTCGTGTGTCCCTGTTGTTCGGCGAAAGACACAAGCGCGGCGTACGCCCGCTCCCAAGCGTCCGTGTACGGGTCCCACGACCATCCTGGTACCGCTACCAACAGGTCCCGGCGTTCCTGCGTAATGTTGGCGCGGTTGGCCCGTTGTTCTCGAACCCAGCTGCCGATGTTCACCCCATCTTCCTTGAAGCCTTGCGGAACGAGAACATGTCCTTCTCGGCGTTGGTACTGATTGAGTAGTTCCAGCTTCTGCTGCCACATCGCGGCTCGTGCGTCCCACACCCAACCAGGCAGCGATTGCAGACGCTCCCGGTCGTCTTCGGGTAGGTCATCTCGATTCTTCCGCTGGACGGTGACCCATGTTCCAAGAGGAAAGTCGTTCTCCACATGAGCGTTAGGGACGCGCGCATGACCTTCTCGCGCGACGAAGTCCGTAAGAAACTTGTAGCCGCGGTCCCACTTGTCGGCCTGTGGCGTCCACGACCATTCCGGCAGTGCCTCGAGGAGTTGGACCCGCTCCGCAGACATTTCGTCGCGGTTGGTGCGCTGTACAACCACCCACTGCCCGAGCTTCACACCGTCTTCGATCAACCGCGGCGACGGCTGAGCACGGCCCACTCGCTCGGCGAACGCCTTCAATGCCTGGTAGTTCCGAGTCCAGGTGACCTCGCGGATGTCCCACACCCAACCAGAAAACGCCTCGAGCTCTCGTGTCCTCTCTTCGGACATTTTGCCTCGCTTGTACAGACCACGCTGTGTCGCATGAGGTTCACCCCGAAAAGTGGACAGTGTTTACGCGGCCATGATGGGCGCGGTCAATGACTGTTCGTAGTTGGTGGGGCTGAGCATCCCGATCGTGGAGTGCCTACGACGAGTGTTGTAGAGATTCATCCAGTTGTCAACTGCAGCAACCAGTTCAGTGGCATACGCGAAAGCGTGCCGGTAGTAGTACTCGTGTTTGAACGTCGACCACAGACTCTCCGCGCCGACGTTGTCCCAGCATATGCCCGTTTCGCCCATCGAACGCCGCAACCCGTAGCGTTCGCACGCCTGCTTCATCATCACAGCGGTATATTGACCAGGTTCAAGCGGTCGACGCAACACCCCAAGGGGAAAAGGGGTTTTGATGGGACGAGTGCCGGATTGGGCCGCAGCATTGACCGGGCGAGCGGTG
>Ga0208328_1000652_pt1 | contig 14639 bp, 13 predicted proteins | sample DeeseametaMP2633_FD_184170 | JGI IMG/M metagenome (GOLD analysis project Ga0208328, IMG submission 184170) | Marine microbial communities from the Deep Atlantic Ocean - MP2633 (SPAdes) | ecosystem: Environmental > Aquatic > Marine > Unclassified | place: Northeast of Antigua and Barbuda, North... | reverse complement strand
CCCCCGGCGGAGGGTGGATGGGCCTGGCCCCCCTGGAGCGACGAAGGAGCGGAAGGGGTGGTTCCCCTCCGCCGGGGGTGGGCTCTGGCGGGAGCGTCTCCGCACCCCACCCACCTGCTGCCGGTCCCTACCGTCAGCGAGTGACCAGCAGCGGCAGCCGGGTGCGGGTGCCGGCCCCGCCCCGCAGCAGCACCGCGCCGTCCTCCTGGGTGCCCTCGCCCCGGGTGACGCGGACGGTGATCCGGGCGCTCTCCCCGGGGCCCAGCCGCACGGCGGCCGGGGTGACGCTCACGTCGTGGCGGTCGAAGCCGACGGCGGAGGTGGAGAAGTAGCGGGCCCGCCGTCCGACGTTGGTGACCGTGCGGGTCAGCGTGCCCTCCCCGCGCACCACGAGAGCGGGGGTGTTCAGGCCCAGTCGCTCGCCGTCGAGCCAGTCGCGGTAGTCGGTCGGGTCGACCCCCAGCACCAGCCCAGGGGAGTCGACGGCCTGCACGCGGACGCGTCCGGCGCCGGCGTCCAGCACGCCGGCCGGCAGCGGCTCGGCAGTGGTGACCAGGGCGCTGCGGGTGGCCGCGGCGCTCCAGCCGCGCTCGGCGCGCAGGCGTGCAGCGGTGCCGCTGACCCAGGCCGCCGCGGCGGAGGTGCCACCGAGGAACTGCCAGCCCTGGCCGCCGGGCACCGCCCCGAGGACGCCGTCGCCGGGGGCGACCACGTCAGGCTTGGGATACGCCGCCGCCGGGCTGCCCGTGCTGGACCACTCCAGCACCCGGGGGACCGCGCGGGTCACGGGGCGGGCGGAGAGGACCACCCGGCCGCGGGGGTGGCTCGCGGCCCACGACATCAGGCGTCGGCCGTCGTCGGCTCCCAGGTGGACGGTGGGCACCGCGTGCAGGTCGGCGGAGAGGTCGCCGGCGCCGGTGTTGACCAGGACCATGCCGACGCCGTCGGCCTCGGCGACGGTCTGGGACTTGTCGACGCGACCGACACCTCCGCGCTCGCACAGCACGACCCGCTCGGCGACGACGGAGGTGTCCAGGGAGCCGGGCTCGCAGCGGCGGGCGGCGGCCCGGGAGGCGCCGCGGGCGGCGGCGTCCGCGGCGCGGACGACCCGGGCACGCACGGGCTCGCCGGGGGAGCTCATCGCGCCGAGGAGTCGGGAGCCGCCGCCGAGGCGGACCTCGCCACGTCGGACCGTGCCGGTGCCGGCCCCGACGGTCGTGACCCAGGGCGAGGAGTGGGCGGTGCCGCCCACGACGTCCCCACCGGCCGCGGCCACGACCACCACGTCGGCCTCGGCGGCGCCGAGCAGGGCCAGCTCGACGGTGTCGAGGGTCGGTGGGCCGGCCACGGAGAGGTTGAGGACGTCGACGCCGTCGGCGACGGCGCGGTCGATCGCGGCGACGAGGTCGGCGGTGGAGCAGCCGTCGTCGGCGGGGTCCGGCGCGGTCCAGCACGCCTTGTAGACCGCCACCTGGGCGTCGGGGGCGATCCCGGCGTACCGGCCGATCTCGTTGCCGCGGACCCGGACGGGGACGTCGGCGTTGCCGGCGGCGATGGAGGCGACCTGGGTGCCGTGGCCGACGTCGTCGACGGGGGCGAGCGTGGCGCGGCTGGCGAGCCGGTCGACGCCGAAGCCGGCGACGAACCAGTGGCCGGCCACGACCTTGTCGGTGCACCAGCCGGGGCCCCACGCGGGCTGGGCCACGCAGGAGGGCGCGCGGTCCCGGGCGCCGCGGCTGACGCGCGCGGTGGCGGAGAAGAGCGGGGTGTCGGGGTCCAGGCCGGTGTCGACGAGGCCGACCACGACACCCTGGCCGCCGCGGCGGGCACCGCCGGGGCTCAGCCGGGCCGGGTCGTCCGCGAGGTCGCGACCGGCGAGCCGGCGGACCTGCGCCTCCTCGACCAGGGCGACGCCCGGCGCGGTGACCAGGTCCCGGGCCTCCGCGGCGGTCAGCTGCAGCGCCAGGCCGTTGAGCGCGGTGGAGTAGCGGTAGACCGGCTGCGCCGACCCGACACGGGCCAGCACCGCGTCCTGCTGGGCGCGGATCCGCCAGCGCGCGATCTCGGTGGCCGGCCCGGGCGGGGCGGCGGCCAGGCCGGGGCCCTCCAGCGTCACGAGGTAGAGGTGGCTCGCCCCGGCGGCGCTCGCCGGCGGCGCGGCGACCGCGACGGGGAGGGCCAGCGACGCCACGGCGGTGGCCAGCCCCACGGACGCGGCCGTGAGGGCAGCACGCAGCCGCCGGTGGCGGCTGCGGCTGGTGGACACGGTGGACCTCGTCGTACGTCGGGCGCGGTGGGTGGGCGGCGTCGCGCGGACGCCGGACTCACCATTGTGACCGATGAGGCGGATGAGGGCAGCCGGACGGGGGAAGGCGGCCGTCCCGGGGCAGCCGGAGCGCCCCTAGGCTCGGTGCGTGAGCCAGCAGCCGCCCCGCCCGACCGGACCCGTCGTGGGCTTCGACCTCGACATGACGCTGATCGACACCGCCCCCGGCTTCGGCGAGGTCCTGCGGGTCCTGGGTCGCGAGCTCGGGGTCGACTTCCCGGTGGAGCAGATGACCGAGCGGCTGGGTCCTCCGCTGGAGCACCTCCTGGCCGACCACCTGCGGGCCGAGGATGTCGGTCCGGCGGGGGATCGGTTCCGTGCGCTCTACCCCGCGCACGCGATCGTCCCGGTGCCGACGCTGCCGGGGGCGCACGAGGCGGTGGGGGCCGTGCGGCGCCACGGGGGGAGGGTCCTGGTCGTCACCGGCAAGTACGCCCCGAACGCGAGGCTGCACCTGGACCACCTCGGCCTCGAGGTGGACCGGCTGGAGGGCTGGGTGTGGGGCACCGGCAAGGCCGAGGTGCTGCGCGAGGAGGGGGCCGGCGTCTACGTCGGCGACCACGTGCACGACGTCGAGGGTGCCCGCGCGGCCGGGGCGCTGAGCGTCTCGGTGCTGACCGGCGGCTGCGGGCGCGCGGAGCTGCTCGACGCCGGCACCGACGTGGTGCTGGCCTCGCTGCACGAGTTCCCGGACTGGCTCGACGACCACCTCGCCGAGCGACCCGCCTCGTGAGGACGCTCGCGGCGGGGCTGGAGAGCGGCTGGGACCGCGTGTGGTCCGACCTCACCTCCCGCCAGGCGTTGCCGGACCCCGCGGTCGTGCTGGGTGCGGGGGCCGTCGCGCTGGCCCTGGTCCTGTGGCCGGGGACCTGGCCGCGGGTGCGGCTGCTCGTCACGGTGGTGCACGAGGCCGGTCACGCGCTGGTGGCGCTGCTGGTGGGGCGGCGGCTGCAGGGCATCCGGCTGCACTCCGACACCAGCGGGGTGACGGTCTCCCGCGGCCGCCCCAGCGGTCCGGGCATGGTGGCGATGCTCGCGGCCGGCTACCTCGCGCCGGCGCTGGTGGGCCTGGGGGCGGCCCTGCTGCTCGCCGATGGCCGGGCCCTGCTGCTGCTGTGGTCGCTGTCGGTGCTGCTCCTGCTGGTCCTGCTGTGGATCCGCAACGGCTTCGGTCTGCTGGTGGTCGTCGTCGTGCTCGCCGGGACCGTCGCCGTCACCTGGTACGCCGATGCCCGCGCCCAGTCCGCGCTGGCGCTGCTGCTCGCGTGGCTGCTCCTGCTCGCCGCGCCCCGGCCGCTGCTCGAGCTGCTGGTGGCCGGCCGCGCCGGACGTCGCGGCTCCGACCCCGATCAGCTGGCGCGGCTCACGCGGGTTCCGTCGGTGCTGTGGACCCTGGTGCTGCTGGCGGCCAACGTCAGCGGCCTGGTCGTCGGGGTCTCGACGCTGGCGCCCGACCTGCTCTCCGGGTGACCCTCCGCTGACCGTCCGGCGGATCCCGATGGCCCCGCGGCTGCCGGGCTGCATATCCTTGCCCGGCTCCGGCACACGCCGGTGGCTCCCGACCCCGACCGAGGAACGAGTGCAGTGCCGACTGGCAAGGTGAAGTGGTACGACGCCGAGAAGGGCTTCGGCTTCCTGTCCCAGGAGTCCGGGCCCGACGTCTACGTGCGCGCCGAGGCGCTGCCCGAGGGCACGACGGTGCTGAAGCCGGGGACCAAGGTCGAGTTCGGCATCGCCCAGGGCCGCCGCGGCGACCAGGCGCTGCAGGTGCGCATCCTCGACGCCCCCGCCTCGGTGAGCCGCAACCGCGCCGAGGCGAAGCGGAAGTCACCGGACGCGATGGTCACCATCGTCGAGGACGTCATCCGCCTGCTCGACTCGACCTCCGAGGCCTACCGCCACGGCCGGCACCCCGACAAGGCGGCCGGCAAGCAGACCGCCAAGGTGCTCCGCGCCCTCGCCGACGAGCTCGACTCGTAGTCCGGCGCCCCCGCGCGCAGCGGTCCGACCGCGGGCTGGTCTCGTGAAACTGCCGCTGGTCGACCGGAGTTCCGTGAGGCAGGGGCCGGTTTCACCACCCGGGTGGTGAAACCGGACGGCCCGCTCAGCTGGCGACCGGCACCGGCATGGAGCGTCGGCTGGCCAGCACGAACACCGACCACGCGGCGAGTACGGCGAAGGCGACCCCCAGCCCGAGCCGGGGCGGGTCCAGCGGCAGCGCGATGCCCACGAAGCCGCCGATGACCCACGCCAGCTGCAGGGTCGTGTCCGAGCGCGCGAACGCCGAGGCCTGGACCCCGGTCGGCACGTCGCGCTGGATGGTGGCGTCGAGGCAGAACTTCGCCAGCGACTGCGACAGCCCGGCCACCAGGCCGAGCAGCACCAGCGGCAGCACGCCGTAGAAGAGCGTCGCGACGAGCGCCAGGGCGGCGTCGGCGAGCAGCGCGAGCACGACCGTCACCGACGGGTTGATCCGGCGCAGCAGCGAGGCCATCGCAACTCCGAGCCCGTTCCCGGCGCCGGCGGCACCGACGACGAGCGCGATCAGCACCTCGGGGGAGAGGCCCGACTCGGGCGGGTTCTCCCGGAGCAGGAAGGCCATGAACATCAGCAGGAACCCGCTCATCCACCGCGGCCCGCAGTTGGCCCGCAGGGCGAACGCGACGGCCCGCGGGATCCGGGTCCGCGGGCGGCGGCCCGGGCGCAGCAGGGTCTCGCCCATCAGCACGAGCTCGCCCTCGCCCACCGACGAGTCGACCTTCTCCGGCAGCCGGATCGCGCACACGACGGCGACGACGAACAGCAGGAACGCGTAGCGCAGCGACCACTCCGACCCGGCCAGCGAGGCCAGCCCGGCCAGGGGTGCGGACACCGATGCCCCCACGATGCCGGCCAGGGAGACACGCCCGTTGGCCTTGACCAGCGTGAACCCCTCGGGCAGCAGACGCGGCACCGCCGCGGCCCGGGTCACGCCGTAGGCCTTCGAGGAGACCAGCACCCCGAGGGCGGCGGCGAACAGCCACGGCGAGTCGCCCTCCGCGATGGCGCCGGCCAGCGCCCACACCAGGAACGCCCGCAGGGCCATCGTCGCCCCGATCGCCCAGCGGCGACCGTGGGAGAAGCGGTCGAGGAACGGCCCGATCAGCGGCGCGACGATCGCGAACGGCAGCATCGTCAGCCCCAGGAACAGCGCCACCTGGCCGCGCGCCTCGCCCGAGGGCACCTGGAAGAACAGGCTGCCGGCCAGCGAGATCGCGACGGCCGCGTCGCCGGCGGTGTTGAAGAAGTGCAGGTAGATCAGCCGGTTCAGCCCGGAGTCCTCGGCGCCCTGGGCGCCGGCGGCGCGCCGCGCCTGGCTGCCGACGTACGCCGTCGCCCGGCCCGTCGCCCGGGCGAACCCGGCCGCACCGCGCCCGGTCACCCGTGCGCCCGTGCCCAGCCCGCGCCCGACCGCCCTGGCGCGACTGCCCGAGCCGGCACCCGATCCGGCCCCTGATCCGGCCCCTGATCCGGCCCCGGGGGTGCCTCCCGGGGCAGCGCCGCGGGTGCCCGTGGAGGTGCCACCTCCACCGCCCGCGGAGGACGCGGCGCCGGGCTGGTCCTCGGACGGCGTCGTCATGCGCCCCATCCTGCCTGGTGACCCCGAGCGGGTCGGGTGAGGGACACGAGGTCCGGGGCCGTGCCGGCGGCGACAGCGACCCGATGCGCGGGGCGACCTGACACGGGCACGGCCGAGGAGGCATGATTGCCCGCCGTGACGACCATCGCCCGTGCCAAGCCCGACCGTGCCACGGTCGCGGCCGTCGACGTCGCGCGCGACGCCCTGATCGCCGACGTCGACGACCCGCGTGACGTCGGCGAGCACCTCGGCCACGACGTCGAGGGCGAGCGGGTGGTCACCCACCGCTTCGCCTGCACCCGCAAGGGCTACGTCGGCTGGCACTGGTGCGTGACCCTGGTGCGCGCCCCCCGGCAGAAGCACGTGACCGTCGCCGAGACGGTGCTGCTGCCCGGCGAGGAGGCGATCGTCGCCCCCGAGTGGGTGCCCTACCGCGAGCGCATCCGCCCCGGTGACCTCTCCCCGGGCGACCTGTTGCCGGTCGCCGACGACGACCCCCGCCTGGTGCCCACCTACTCCTTCGGCGACGACCCGCTCGACGCCGACGACAAGGCGCAGATCCGCCAGGTGGCCAAGGACCTCGGCCTCGGCCGCTCGCGCACGCTCTCCCCGGAGGGCCGCGACCTCGCCGCCCAGCGGTGGTACGACGGCGACGGCGGCCCCAGCGCGCCGATCGCCCAGTCGGCGCCCGACCAGTGCACGTCGTGCGGCTTCCTCATGCGCATCGCCGGCCCGCTGGCCGAGACCTTCGGCGTGTGCGCCAACGGCGACGCCAACGACGACGGCCGGATCGTCTCCCTCGACCACGGCTGCGGTGCCCACTCCGAGGTGCGGCTGGCCAAGAAGCACGAGCCGCAGCCGCTCCCGGAGCCGGTCGTCGACGACCTCGACGCCAGTCTCATCGAGACGTTCTGACCTCACCGCTGGTCGAGCATCCAGCGCCAGCGAGCGGGCGTCGAGACCCGGGTGACCTCGGTCGCCGACCTGAACCACCCGCTGGTCGAGCAGCGAGCGGCAGCGAGCGGGCGTCGAGACCCGGCGACCTCGGTCGCCGACCTGAACCACCCGCTGGTCGAGCAGCGAGCGGCAGCGAGCAGGCGTCGAGACCCGGTGACCCGACGGCCTCAGCTGAAGGCGTGCCCGAAGTCGGTCGGCGGGGGACCGGCGTCGGAGGCCGAGAGCACCCACACGGCGTACTCCTCGGTCGCGGGGTGCAGCTCGTAGGACCCGAACCGTGCGTCCACGCGCAGCCCGCTGGCCGAGGCGTCGGCGACGAACTCCTCGGCGGGGTAGCACCGCGCGTGCGCCGGTGCCCCGACGAGGTGGAAGCCGAGCAGCACCCGTCCACCGGGCGCGAGCCGGGACCGCAGCAGCGAGAGCACGCGGCGCTCGGTGCCCTCGGCGAGGAAGACCATGACGTTCCCGACGACGACGACCAGGTCGTACTCCGCGGGGCGGTCCCCGAGCAGCGCGTCGTCGAGCCCGAGCACGTCGCTGTGCAGGACGTCGATGCCCGGGTAGGTGGCCCGTGCCTGTTCGACCAGCGCGAGGTCGGGCTCGATGCCGACCACCGTGTGGCCGCGCGCGGAGAGGGCTGCGGTGACCCGGCCCATGCCGGCGCCGACGTCCAGCACCCGGGCGCCGCGCGGCAGGAGCGTGTCGGCGAGGCGGGCCTCGCCGTCGACGTCCTGGCCGCTGGCCACGAGCTCGCCGAACTTGCGGCCGAAGCCCTGGGCTGCGGCGGGTCCGGCCTGCTCCCACCGGGTGGGCGGCAGGGTGCTCACGCGCCGTCCTCGCGCATCCGGTCGCGGGCCCGCCGGCGACGCCGGCAGTACTCCACCCCGAACAGGCCGAGGGCGAAGCCGGTCAGGCACATCCACAGCCACCAGGTGCGCCCGTTCTCCTCCAGCGAGCCGTAGAACGGCAGCAGCGCCAAGAAGCCCAGCAGGAACAGCCCCGACCCCACCGAGACGGTGCGCACGCCGTCGACGTCGAGCGGGTCGACGTCGGCCACCAGGAAGGTGCGGTTGCCGATCTCGTGCTGGGTCGGCTGCTCGTCGCGCAGGTCCACGAGCGCGACTGTAGCCGCCCGGCCAGGACCCCCTCGACGCCCGGCGCGGCGGTCTGGTTGGGTGTGCCTCCGTGAGCAGCACCGCGACCCCGAGCGCCACCAGCACCCTCGACCGCTACTTCGAGATCACCGCCCGCGGGTCGACCGTCGGTCGCGAGGTCCGCGGCGGGGTCGTCACCTTCTTGACGATGGCCTACATCATCGTGCTCAACCCGCTGATCCTCGGCTTCGTGCCCGACTCGACCGGCGCCTACCTCGGGGGCGGTCCGGGCGACGGCTCCAACCTGCCGGCCATCGCGGCGGGCACCGCGCTGGTCGCCGGTGTCCTCACGATCCTCATGGGCACGGTGGCCAAGTTCCCCCTGGCGCTGGCCACCGGTCTGGGCCTCAACGCGTTCGTCGCGGTCGCCATCGCCACCCAGGCGACCTGGGCCGACGCGATGGGCCTGGTGGTCCTGGAGGGCCTGGTCATCCTCGTGCTGGTCCTCACCGGGTTCCGTACGGCGGTCTTCCACGCCGTCCCCACCCAGCTCAAGGTGGCGATCTCGGTCGGGATCGGGCTGTTCATCGCCCTGATCGGCTTCGTCGACGCCGGCTTCGTGACCCGCATCCCCGACGCCGCGCAGACGACCGTGCCGGTGCAGCTCGGCGCCGGGGGCACTCTGGCCGGCTGGCCGGTGCTCGTCTTCGCGCTCGGCCTGGTGCTGCTCGTGGCGCTGTGGGTGCGCAAGGTTCGCGGCGCCATCCTGATCGCCATCCTGGTCGCCACCGTCGCGGCCGCGGTGCTGGAGGGCGTGCTCGACCTGGGTGGCCGCTCCGCGGACAACCCGGGCGGCTGGTCGCTGAGCGTCCCGACCGTCGACGGCTTCGTGGACGTCCCCGACCTGGCGACGCTGGGGGAGTTCTCGCTGTTCGGCGCGTTCGAGACCATCGGGGTCGTCGCCGCCCTGCTCCTGGTCTTCTCGCTGCTGCTGGCCGACTTCTTCGACACGATGGGCACGATGACCGCCATCGGCGCCGAGGCCGGTCTCAACGACGAGGAGGGCGTGCCGCCGCGCACCCAGCGCATCCTCGTCGTCGACTCGGTCGCCGCGATCGCCGGTGGCGCCGCCGGGGTCTCCTCCAACACCTCCTACATCGAGTCGGCCTCGGGCGTGGGGGAGGGCGCCCGCACTGGTCTGGCCTCGGTCGTGACCGGGCTGCTCTTCCTGGCCGCGATGTTCTTCACCCCGGTCGTGCGCGCCATCCCCTCGGAGGCAGCCGTCCCGGCCCTGGTGCTGGTGGGCTTCTTGATGATGCAGCAGGTCACCGAGATCGACTGGTCCGACGTCGAGGTGGCGCTGCCGGCGTTCCTCACGATCGTGCTGATGCCCTTCACCTACTCCATCACCGTGGGCATCGGCGCCGGGTTCGTCTCCTACGTCCTCATCAAGGTGGTCCTGGGCAAGGTCCGCACCATCCACCCGCTGCTGGCCGTGGTCGCCGGGCTGTTCGTCGTCTACTTCGCGATCGACCCGATCACCTCCTGGCTCACCTGACGCCTGCGGACTGGTCGACCGGAACTGCCGCTGGTCTCATGGAGTTCCAGCAGGCAAGCGCCGGTTTCACCACCCGGGTGGTGAAACCGCCCGCCGGGAATGGTTGACGTCGTCACGTTGTTGACCGGTCGACAGCCCTTCCAGCCACCCCCGGAGGCGACGACCTGAGCCCCACGTTCCGCGCCCTGTCCAACGCCAACTACCGGCGCTACGCCGGCGGTGCCCTGGTGTCGAACGTCGGCACCTGGATGCAGCGGGTGGCCCAGGACTGGCTGGTCCTGGTGCTCACGGGCTCGGGTGCGGCGCTCGGTGTCGTGACGGGACTGCAGTTCCTGCCGTTCCTGCTGCTCTCGCCGGTCGCGGGCGTCATCGCCGACCGCGTGCCCAAGCGCTGGCTGCTGCAGGTCACCAACGTGGCGATGGCGGTGCCGGCGGTGGTGCTCGGGCTGCTGGCCGTGACCGACCAGGTGCAGATCTGGCACGTCTACGTCCTGGCGCTCGTGCTCGGCGTGGCCTCGGCCTTCGACGCGCCGGCGCGCCAGTCCTTCGTCTCCGAGATCGTCGGCCCCGACGACCTCACCAACGCCGTGGGCCTGAACTCCGCCAGCTTCAACACCGCCCGCATCATCGGCCCGGCGCTGGCCGGGCTGCTGATCGCCGCGTTCGGCGCCGGCGTCGTCGGCACCGGATGGGTCATCCTCCTCAACGGCCTCTCGTACGCCGCTCCCGTGCTGACCCTGCGCGCACTCGACGGGGCGGCCCTGCGGACGCCCGACCGGGTCCCGCGACGACCCGGGCAGGTGCGCGAGGGGGTGGCCTACGTCCGGGGCCGGCCCGACCTGCTGCTGATCCTGGGCATCGTGTTCTTCGCGGGCACATTCGGGCTGAACTTCCAGATGACCAGCGCCCTGATGGCCACCGAGGTCTTCGGGCGCGGTCCCACCGAGTACGGCCTGCTCGGCACCTTCCTGGCCGTCGGATCCTTGGCCGGGTCGCTGATGGCCGCCCGCCGGCCGCACGTGCGGCACCGGCTTGTCGTGGGGGCGGCGGTGGCCTTCGGGGCGCTCGAGGTCGTGGCCGGGCTGGCACCGTCGTACCTCGTCTTCGCCCTGCTGTGCCCGCTGCTGGGGCTGGCGGCGCTGACGATGATCACCAGCGCCAACGCCCACCTGCAGCTGCACACCGACCCGGTGATGCGCGGGCGGGTGATGGCGCTGTACATGATGATCTTCATCGGCGGGACGCCGCTGGGGGCGCCGTTCATCGGCTGGGTGGGGGAGACGTACGGTGCTCGCTGGACCCTCCTGGTCGGAGGGGCGGCGACGGTGCTCGGCACGGTCCTCTGCGCGGCCCTGTTCCTGGGCCTCCGTCGGGTTTTGACCGCCCTGCGGGCGCCGGGTAGCCTCATTCCTCGTGTCTGGGACGACCAGGCCGTTGCGCGTGCGCGGAAGTAGCTGTCGGAAACAGGCCCGGTAGCAGCCGTCACGCACAGTCCATCGCCTCCCCGAGCCGGGGCGGCACCGTGCTGAGGGCGACACGCCCGACCTCGGGGGCGAGCAACGCGGGTTGAGCAGCACCACCCGGCCACGCACGGCGGAGCAGGTCAGGCCGCCGTCACACCCTGCGGAGCAGAGCGCTGCGCAGTGAGATGAGAAACAGAAGGGGAACCACCAGGTGCCCACCATCAACCAGCTGGTCCGCAAGGGCCGCCAGGACAAGGTGTCGAAGAACAAGACGCCTGCCCTGAAGGGATCGCCGCAGCGCCGAGGCGTCTGCACCCGCGTCTACACCACCACCCCGAAGAAGCCGAACTCCGCCCTGCGCAAGGTCGCCCGTGTGCGCCTGTCCAGCGGCGTCGAGGTCACCGCCTACATCCCGGGCGTGGGTCACAACCTGCAGGAGCACTCGATCGTGCTCGTCCGCGGCGGCCGGGTGAAGGACCTTCCCGGTGTCCGCTACAAGATCATCCGCGGCACGCTCGACACCCAGGGCGTGAAGAACCGCAAGCAGGCTCGCAGCCGCTACGGCGCGAAGAAGGAGAAGAGCTGACATGCCGCGCAAGGGCCCCGCTCCGAAGCGCCCCATCGACGTCGACCCGGTCTACGGGTCGCAGCTGGTCTCCCAGCTCGTCTCCAAGGTGCTGCAGGACGGCAAGAAGCAGGTCGCTCAGCGCATCGTCTACGGCGCCCTGGAGGGCTGCCGCGAGAAGACCGGCACCGACCCGGTCGTGACGCTGAAGCGCGCCATGGACAACGTCAAGCCCGCGATCGAGGTCAAGTCCCGTCGCGTCGGCGGTGCGACCTACCAGGTCCCGATCGAGGTCAAGGGCACGCGCGGCACCACGCTCGCGCTGCGCTGGCTGGTCGGCTACGCCCAGGACCGTCGTGAGAAGACGATGTCCGAGCGCCTGATGAACGAGATCCTCGACGCCTCCAACGGCCTCGGTGCCGCGGTGAAGAAGCGCGAGGACACCCACAAGATGGCCGAGTCCAACAAGGCCTTCGCCCACTACCGCTGGTGACCTCGGGCGGGGTGGCCGCCCACCGGCGCGCCGCCCCGCTCACACCCCGCACCCCCTCGACCTAAGGAACGCGACTAAACGTGGCTGTCGACATCACCACCGACCTCAAGCAGGTCCGCAACATCGGCATCATGGCGCACATCGACGCCGGCAAGACGACCACCACCGAGCGCATCCTGTTCTACACCGGTATCTCCTACAAGATCGGTGAGGTCCACGACGGCGCTGCCACGATGGACTGGATGGAGCAGGAGCAGGAGCGTGGCATCACGATCACCTCTGCTGCGACCACCTGCTGGTGGAAGAAGCACCAGATCAACATCATCGACACCCCCGGTCACGTCGACTTCACCGTCGAGGTCGAGCGCTCGCTGCGCGTCCTCGACGGCGCCGTCGCCGTCTTCGACGGTGTGGCCGGCGTGGAGCCGCAGTCGCAGACCGTGTGGCGTCAGGCCAACAAGTACGCCGTCCCGCGGATGTGCTTCGTCAACAAGCTCGACCGCACCGGCGCGGACTTCTACCGCGTCGTCGACTCGATCGTGAACAAGCTGAACTCGACCCCGCTGGTCCTCCAGCTGCCGATCGGCGCCGAGGGCGACTTCATCGGTGTCGTGGACCTGGTCGAGATGAACGCCAAGGTCTGGCGCGGCGAGACCGCCCAGGGCGAGGACTACGTCGTCGAGGAGATCCCGGCCGACATGGCCGACAAGGTCGAGGAGTACCGCGAGAAGCTGCTCGAGACCCTCTCCGAGGCCGACGACGAGGTCATGGAGAAGTACCTCGAGGGCGAGGAGTTCACCGTCGAGGAGCTCAAGGCCGCGATCCGTCGCGCGACCCTGGCCGACAAGCTGAACCCGATCCTCACCGGCACCGCGTTCAAGAACAAGGGCGTCCAGCCCCTGCTCGACGCGATCGTCGACTACCTCCCCTCCCCGATCGACGTCGAGGGCATCACCGGCCACAAGCCGAACGCCGAGGAGACCCCGGAGAACGAGGTCACCCGCAAGCCCTCGACCGAGGAGCCGCTGGCCGCGCTGGCGTTCAAGATCGCCTCCGACCCGCACCTGGGCAAGCTCACCTTCGTCCGCGTCTACTCCGGCATCATGGAGGCCGGCGGCACCGTGCTGAACTCCAGCAACGGCCGCAAGGAGCGGATCGGCAAGGTCTACCAGATGCACGCCAACAAGCGTGAGGAGATCGCCTCGGTCGGCGCCGGCCAGATCGTCGCCGTCATGGGCCTGAAGGACACCAAGACCGGTCACACGCTCTCGGACTCCTCCAAGCCCGTGGTCCTGGAGTCGATGACCTTCCCGGCCCCGGTGATCGAGGTCGCCATCGAGCCGAAGACCAAGTCGGACCAGGAGAAGCTGGGTGTCGCCATCCAGCGCCTGGCCGAGGAGGACCCGACCTTCGTCGTCAAGACCGACGAGGAGACCGGTCAGACCATCATCGCCGGCATGGGCGAGCTGCACCTGGAGATCCTGGTCGACCGCATGAAGCGGGAGTTCAAGGTCGAGGCGACCGTCGGCAAGCCGCAGGTCGCCTACCGCGAGACCATCCGTCGCGAGGTCAAGGGTCACTCCTACACCCACAAGAAGCAGACCGGTGGCTCGGGTCAGTTCGCCAAGGTCGTCATGTCGATCGGGCCGAACATCGACCCCGAGACCGGTACGGGCGCGGGCTACGAGTTCGTCAACAACGTCACCGGTGGTCGTGTCCCGAAGGAGTACATCCCCTCGGTCGACCAGGGTGCCCAGGACGCGCTGCAGTTCGGCGTCCTCGCCGGATACCCGATGGTGGACGTCAAGGTCTCCCTCGAGGACGGCGCCTACCACGACGTGGACTCCTCGGAGCTCGCGTTCAAGATCGCCGGCAACCAGGCCTTCAAGGAGGCCGCCCGCATGGCCAAGCCCGTGCTGCTGGAGCCGATGTTCGCCGTCGAGGTGACCACCCCGGAGTCCTTCCTGGGTACCGTCATCGGCGACATCAACTCCCGTCGCGGTCAGGTCCGGGCGCAGGAGGAGTCCCACGGCGACCTCGTCGTGTCGGCCCTCGTGCCGCTGTCGGAGATGTTCGGGTACGTCGGTGACCTGCGGTCGAAGACCTCGGGCCAGGCGTCGTACTCGATGGAGTTCGACTCGTACGCCGAGGTTCCTTCGAACATCGCCGACGAGATCGTCAAGAAGGCACGGGGCGAGTAGTCCCAGCCCTCGGCACCACTAGTACCACCCACGAGTCAAGTAACAACCACACCAGGAGGAGCCCCCAGTGGCTAAGGCGAAGTTCGAGCGGAACAAGCCGCACGTCAACATCGGCACCATCGGTCACATCGACCACGGCAAGACCACGCTGACCGCGGCGATCTCGAAGGTGCTGCACGACAAGCACCCGGACCTCAACGAGGAGTCGCCCTTCGACTCCATCGACAAGGCCCCCGAGGAGCGCCAGCGCGGCATCACCATCTCGATCGCCCACATCGAGTACCAGACCGAGGCGCGTCACTACGCCCACGTCGACTGCCCCGGTCACGCCGACTACATCAAGAACATGATCACCGGCGCGGC
>Ga0208328_1000651_pt1 | contig 14647 bp, 10 predicted proteins | sample DeeseametaMP2633_FD_184170 | JGI IMG/M metagenome (GOLD analysis project Ga0208328, IMG submission 184170) | Marine microbial communities from the Deep Atlantic Ocean - MP2633 (SPAdes) | ecosystem: Environmental > Aquatic > Marine > Unclassified | place: Northeast of Antigua and Barbuda, North... | reverse complement strand
CCTGGGGTTCTCTCCTCCTCCCTGAACCCCGGAAATCAGCGGCGACCCTCTCTCCTCCTCCCTGAGGGTCGCCGCGCCCCTTCCCTCCCCCCATCGCATTCAGTCGCAGAGCGACGCCTCGCGTATGCCCTGAGCATGAAAAGACCCGCCGGGCACACGGGCCGGGCGGGTCTCTCTGTCGTGGTCAGCGTCCCTCGAGGGATCAGGCGGCGGTGCTGCGATCCATGCGCTCGCGCTCGGCGGAAACCGCCTCGAGGTACAGCTCCGGATCGTCGTCCGAGCCGCAGACCTTCGTCGCGATGTCGAAGTCCGACATGCCACGCAGCAGCAGAAGCTCGACCTTGTTGGCCTGCTCGCGGTTCAGAAGGTTCATGGTGTCCTCTCCCTTGACTTCGGTCGGCACAGGCCCCCAGAGAGGGCGGGACGGCCGTCCATCGGTGTCATCCAGTTGTTCGGATCCCCGCCCGAGTGCGCGGCGGGTGCCTCTTCTTAGCACAATCCGGTAGCGCAACCAAGCGGCATGACCAGGCGTTTCTGGGGACGTTGCGACACAGGGCCGTACATCGCCAGATCGCCGGACGGGCAAATGCTCAGGAAATGAGCAAAAGATGAGTGCCGGATATGCCAATTCGTCGCATATGGCGAGTTTCACCACCCGCTGCCATTGCACCGCCTTCCGGCACCTATATCTCGGTAAGAGAGACGCCCGGTCGCCCCACACCTCCCCTGGAGGCGACCGGTTCTAGACTGGATGGGCCTTCTCCCTTTCGCGCCATCCGTCTTCAGGGTCGGCCCGCCCTCCTCCTCCCGGCGGGTCGACCACGAATTCCCTTGCGCGTGCTACGTCACATGACAATGGGCTCCGTGTCCAGAAAATTCGACGCTGCGTTGCGGCGCAGTCGCAGTCGCTCACGTCAGCCGGCAATCGGCCAGACAGAAAGACCCCCGACGCGGTGTGCGCCGGGGGCCGGTCTTGCGTTGCGAGCGCCTCGCGGGATCAGAAGAACGACAGGTCGTCCACCATGTCCTGCTTGTCGGCCACCCCGTCGAGCACCACGATCCGGCCTCCGCCGAAATCGAAAATGGTGTCGCCGGAGCTGTCGTCGGCGAAGGTGTTCACCACCTGCTGCGCCGTCATGCCACCGCCCCAGAGCGTTGCGTCGAGTCGCAGCGTGTCGATGTCGTCCTGGAAGTCGAGGATGGTATCCACCTCGGAGCTCAGCCCGAAGATGAAGGTGTCGGCCCCGGAACCGCCAGCCACGGTATCGTTGCCACCATTGGCCCGGATGATGTCGTTGCCCGACCCGCCGAGGATGGTGTCGTCGCCGTTGGCACCGGCCAGCACGTCATTGCCCGAACCACCCTCGATGCTGTCGAGCGTCGAGGTCGAGGCGGGATTGCCACCCGAGTAGCCGGTGATGGTGTCGTTGCCGCCACCGCCACGCAGGGTCTGGAAGTTGCCGCCACCGATGATGATGTCGTTGCCGCCACCGCCTTCGATGGTCACCGTGTTGATGCCGTTGGCGTCGAGGACATCCCCGAAGGCGGAACCGACCAGCCGGTCGAAGCCCTCGAGGATGTCGCCGTCGGCGTGACCGCCGGTGTTGGTGGCGGAGTTCATCAGCACCTGCACCCCGGCGTTGGAATTGGCGTAGCTCACCGTATCCTTGCCGTTGTTGCCCACGAGGCTGTCTCCGCCGGCGTTGCCCGCGATCACGTCGTCGCCGAGACCACCGATGATGGTATCGTCGCCGGCCGCGCCCGCGAGCACGTCGTTGCCGTTGCCGCCTTCGATCACGTCCGCGGTCGAGGTCGAGTTGAAGTTGGCCCCGGCATAGGCGGTGATGGTGTCGTTGCCGCCGCCACCGCGCATGGTCTGGGTGTTGCCGCCGCCGATGATGCGGTCATTGCCGCCGCCGGCTTCGATCGTGGTCAGGTTGCGGTTGTTGGCGTTGATCACGTCATTGAAGGACGAGCCCACGACGCGCTCGAAGCCGGTGATGAAGTCACCCTGCGCATGGCCGCCGGTGTTGGCACCGGATTCCAGCAGCACGTTCACCGCGGCGTTCGAATTGGCATAGCTGAGCGTATCCCGGCCGTTGCCGCCTTCCATGCTGTCGGCACCGGCGTTGCCTGCGACCACATCATCGCCGAGACCGCCGATGATGGTGTCGTCACCCGCCGCACCGGCCAGCACGTCGCTGCCCGAACCGCCGTCGAGAAAGTCCGCGACGCTGGTCGAGTCGAAGTTCGCACCGGCATAGGCGGTGATGGTGTCGTTGCCACCCTGGCCACGCATGGCCTGGGTGTTGGCACCGCCGATGATGCGGTCGTTGCCGCCACCGGCTTCGACCGTGGTCAGGTTGCGGCTGTTGGCGTCGATGGTGTCGGCGAAGGCCGAGCCCACGATGCGCTCGAAGCCGGTGATGAAGTCACCCTCCGCGTGACCCCCGGTGTTGGCGCCGGTCTCGAGCGTGACGTTGATGCCGGCGTTGGAGGCCGAGTAGGACAGCGTGTCGCGGCCGTTGTTGCCGAACATGCTGTCCGCGCCCTGGGCGCCCGCGATCACGTCATCTCCGAGACCGCCGATGATGGTGTCATTGCCGAGGCCGCCGTTGATCGTGTCCGCGCCGGCACGGCCGTTGATGCTGTCGTCCCCGTCGTTGCCAAGGAAGATGTTGTCCGCGCCGTCGCCGAAGAGGTTGTCATGCTCGATCGAGCCGAAGACGTTCTCGACGCTCTGGATATCGAACGAGGCACCATAGGCCGTACGTGTCGAAGCATAGAGATAGTCGTAGGTCTCGGTGGCGAGATCGACGAGCATTCCGAGCGTGCCGTAGGTCGTGCCCGAGAAGTCCGCGGTATCCGTTCCGGCGCCACCGAAGAAGTGGAAGCTCCAGCCGCTGCCGGTCTGGGCGACGGTGTCGTTGCCGCCACCACCGGTGATCGTGTCGCCGTTCTCGTTGAGCGCACCGAGGTGGTTCACGAGGTCGTTGCCGGCGCCGAGGATGAGCTCGTTGTTCTCAGTCGCGGCGTCGGTCACGGTATCGTCACCCGCGGTGCCGATCGCGTTCTCGAAGCTGATCATCTGCTCCGTGTTGGCGTTGGTGTCGGTTACGAGCTCCGCGGTCAGGTCGATGTCGAGGCCGTTTTCACCCGAATTCGAGAAGTCGATCCAGTCGTTGCCGGAGCCACCGTCATGCAGGTCGGAGTTGATCGCCGACGAGACGCGCAGCGTGTCGTCACCGGCATCGCCGAAGTAGTTGCGGATGGCGCCGAACTCGGTGATGTCGTCGTTTCCGTCGCCGCCACGGACGTCACCTTCTCCGCTTTCAACGGTGAAGGTGTCGTTGCCGACCGTGCCCGCCCAGTAGTCGAACTGAGAACCGGACAGCGGCATATCGCCCTCGCTCGCGGCGTCGCGGACATCGAGGATCTGGGTGTAGATCTGGCTGTTGACCGTATAGGTCACCTGCACCCGGCCATCCGCGAGCAGGGTCGCGTCGGGCTGCGAGGCGTTCGCCACGTTGGAGAGGACGAAGCTGCTCCCGACCTGCGCACCGCTGGCGTTGAAACGCTCCGCGATGAGCTGGTCGAGCGTGTCCTCGTCGTAGATGACCATGAAGCCGCCATCGTCGAGCGCGACCACGACCGGCTCGTTGGCATCGTCGCCCGCCCCGTTGGTCACCACGACGACGCCCGACGTGGCAACACCGGACGCGTCGAAGACCTGTGCGAGAATGTCATCGTCGGTGTCGAAGTTGCGCCACGCCACGACAAAGCCGCCACCCGCGAGCGCGGTCACCGACGGATCGTAGTCAAGCTCGGAGTCCCCGGCGGTGCCGGCGATCGAGGTGATGCTGAGCACGTTGGCACCGGTGGGGCTGAGGATCCGGATGACGATGTCCGTATCGCCGGTACCGTTGTTGCGCCCCGCCGCCACGACGTAGTTGCCGTTCGAGAGCACATCGATGTCGACGTAGGGATAGGTGGTGACGGTGTTACCGCCGAGGATCAGGGTCGCGGCCCCGGTGAAGCTCTCGGTGTCGGAGTTCCAGATCCGGGCGTAGACGTCGCTCTCGGTGGCGCTCTCCTGCTGCGACCAGATCACCATGGCCGAGGTGCTGCTCGACACGGCGATCTCGGGCACGAAGCCGTTGGGCACCCCGTTGCTGCCATCGAAGAACGCGTATGCGGTGGCCTCCTGCACACCGTCGGCATTGAACTGACGCACGCGAATGTCGTCGAAGGTGCCGGTGTCGACCTCATGCGCGATCAGGAAACCACCGTCGGGCAATGCGGCGACGGCAGGGAAATCTTCGGCGCTGGCGGTCGCGCCGAGATAGAGCTCGGCCGAGACGACGTTGCCGAACGGATCGAGGATGCGGCCCCATACGTCGTAGTCGCCGCCGTCAAAGGCGGCCCAGACGATGAGGACGTTGCCGTTGGACAGCTGGACGACGTGGGAGTCGGTGTCGGTGCCTGAGCTCGTGCTGGGAATGAGTGTCTCGGGCAGCCAGGCAACTGGTGTATTAGGCATATCAAAATCTCCATAAAAAATTGCGCGTGGCGCCATGGGCGGTACGCACACCTGCAGTCACTGGGTACCAGGGAAGAGTCGACTTGCCGCCTAAAACGGGTGTGGTCGCCGGGGACTCAAAGGCGACGGGGGCTCTGTAATAGGCTAAAAAACTCTCCTACCGCTAATGTTGATCAGCCTAACACGCGCGTGATTGACCTGCATAGCCCTTCGAGCGTGTTGCTTTCCGTACTTGACAGGCGGTTTCTTCGAAACAAAATCGCTGCCCCCGCGCGCCGGAAACGACCGCCACATCCGGACCTGAAGGCCTCGGCTCTTCCAGCATAAATAGCTGACAATATTCGGTTACTCCGCGCATCCGCCTCACCGCCACGGGATCAGGCCGAATCGCCGTTCGGTATTCCCGCACCACAGCGACCGCCACGTTGACGCGACACCTCCTGCGCGCGGCCATCGGCGGCAGTTCGCGGAGGATTCGCACCCAATAAAATCTGACGCGAAAGAGCGTCGGCCGCGACTCTACTCACACCCAAGTGAGCCGCCCCGGCAGGTCGCCGGGGTTGACCGCAGCGCCAATATAGTTACTTAGGCAATCATTAGCAGGGTAACGTATCACGCCATGACCGATCCGGTTCACAATGACTTCCTGCCCGCGGTGTTCGGGCTCGTGCGGGGGATCCGCAAACGCTTCAACGCGCGCGCCGCGGCGATGGAGATGACCTACGCCCGTGCGCAGGCCCTGCTGCATATCTCCGCCTGCGAGGGGCTCAGTCAGGCCGAGCTTGCCGAACGGCTCGAGATCCGCACACCGTCGATGAACCGAACGCTCGACCATCTCGAGGCGGCGGAGCTGATCGAGCGGCGCAGCGATCCCGACGACAAGCGCCTGCGCCGGCTGTTCCTCACCCCGCAAGCCCATGCCAAGGCCGAGCGCATCGTGGGCTTCACCGAAGAACTGCGCCGCGAGGTCTACCACGACGTCACGCCCGAAGAGCTCGCGCAGGCGCTCGAGACGCTGCGCCGGATCCAGCAGAACCTCGACCGGATGGAAGGCTGATGTCCGAGAGCTCCGCTACCCCCGGGGCCGCCGCGACGCCGCCCCGCCGCGCCTTCGTGCCGAAACCGCCGCTGCTTTCGGCGGCCTACATGCTGGCGTCCACCTTCATCGCGCTGTCCCAGTCGCTCGGGCAGGGCTTCCTCTCGGCCAACCTCACCACCCTCGGCGGCGAGCTCGGCGCCACCCAGACCGAAACGATGTGGCTGATGGTGGTGTTCATGGCGCCGCGCGCGGTGCTGCCGCTGATGCTCATCAAGATCCGCATGCAGTTCGGCCTGCGCCGCTTTGCCGAGGTCTCGATCATCGTCTACGTGGCGGTGGCGCTGCTGAGCCTGCTGGCCACCGACCTGCGCTCGGCGCTGGTGGTTGAGCTGCTCTCGGGCATCGCCGCCGCGCCGCTCTCGACGCTGGCCTTCCTCTACATGCTCGAGCCCCTGCCCCCCGAGAAGAAGCTGACCATCGGCCTGCCGCTCGCGCTGACCATGATCTCGCTCGGCACGCCGCTGGCAAGGGCGATCAACCCGCTGATCCTCACCGACGGCAGCTGGACCAACATCCTGATGCTGAAGCTCGGCATGTCGATGATCTGCCTGGTCCTGGTCTACCGCCTGCCGCTGGTGGCTGCCGAGACCATGAAGGTGATCAAGGGCATGGACCTCGTCAGCTTCGGGCTCATCGCGGCCTCCTTCAGCGGCTTCGTCGCCTGCTTCACCACCGGCGCGACCTACTGGTGGGTCGAGGTGCCGTGGCTCGGGCAGACCATCGCCGCCAGCATCGCCGCCCTTGTCATCGCGCTGGTGGTCGAGCTGCACCGGCGCACGCCACTTCTTGACGTGCGCTGGCTGACCTCGCCCGCCATGCTGCACCTGACCGCCGCGCTGCTGATCTTCCGCATCATCCTTTCCGAGCAGTCCTCGGGCGCGCCGGGGCTCTTCCAAACGCTGGGCTTCGCGCAGGAGCAGGTTGCGCCGCTGTTCTGGGCGATCTCCGCCGCGTGCCTTGGCGGCGGCATCGCCTGTGCGCTGGTGCTGCGGCCCGACCGGGTGCCCTTCATCCACGTTGGGGCGCTGCTGTTGATCGCCGCCGGCGCCGGGATGGACGCGCATTCCAACAGCGGCCTTGCGCCCCGCGACATGATCCTGAGCCAGAGCCTCATCGGTTTCGCCTCGACGCTGTTCCTGCCCTCCGCCATGGCCACTGGGCTGCTGACCGCGCTCAGCAAGGGCCCGCAGTACCTGCTGAGCTTCATCATCGTGTTCCTGTCGAGCCAGATCCTTGGCGGCACCATCGGGGCCGGGCTGTTCCGCAGCATCGTCACGGCGCGCACCGCCGCCCACGCAGGATGGATTGCCGAAGAACTGGCCACCGGCGACCCGCTGGTCAGCGCCCGGATCTCGACCCTCGCGCAGCAGCTCTCGACGCAGCTGACCGATGCCGCCCAGCTCAAGGCGCAGGCTGCGGCGCAGCTCGCGGCCACCGTCCAGCGGGAAGCGACCGTCGCCGCCTACAACGACGTGTTCGCCGCCATCTCCTTTCTCGCCCTCGCAGCCCTCGCGGTGCTGACGGGCCACATTCTCCTGAACTTCCTGCGCGCCCGGATGGCTCCCCCCGTCCCCGCCGCGCATTGAGGACCCTCCGATGAACGTACTGAAACACCACGTCCCCACCTTTCTCATCGTCCTGCTCGGAGTGCTGGGCATCGGCCTCGTGCTCTGGGCCTGGCACCTGCCGCCCTTTGACGGTGCCGAGGTCCGCACCTCGAACGCCTACGTGCGCGGGCAGGTCACCACGCTTTCGGCGCAGGCCGCCGGCGAAGTGACCCAGGTTCCGGTCTCGGATTTCGCCACCGTCGCGAAGGGCGAGGTGCTGGTGCAGCTCGACGACCGCAGCGCCCGACAGGCGCTGGCGCAGGCCGAGGCGCAGCTTGCGTCGGCACGCTCGGCGCTCGAGGCCAACGCCCAGTCGATCCGCTCCGCCGAGGCGACGCTGCAATCGCGCGAGGCCTCCGCACGGGCCGCCAAGGCCGCGCTCGACACCACACAGGCGTCCTGGACCCGGCTCCACAAGCTGCAGGAAAAGGGCGTCGTCTCGACCAGCGATGTCGAGGACGCCGACCTCGCGCTGCGTCAGGCAGAGGCCGCGCTGACCGAGGCCAGCAGCAACACCGACGTGGCGCGCGAGGCGGTGGCCTCGGCCAAGGTGCAGACCGACACGCTCAACGCCGAGATCTCGAGCGCCGAGGCAGCCGTCGCGCTGGCGCGCATCGACCTCGAGCACCGGGTGATCCGGGCGCCCTCGGACGGGCGGCTGGGGCAGATCGGCGTGCGCGTCGGGCAATACGTGACCGCCGGCACCTCGCTGGTGTCGCTGGTGCCGCCGCAGGTCTGGGTCATCGCCAACGTCAAGGAGACCGAGTTCGCCGATCTCCAGCAGGGGCAGCGGGTCAGCTTCACCGTCGACGCCCTGCATGATCGCGCCTTCGCCGGGCATATCACGCAGTTCTCGCCCGCCACGGCATCGGAATACAGCGTGCTCGGCAATTCGACCGCGACCGGCAACTTCACCAAGATCGCCCAGCGTCTGCCGGTGCGGATCGAGATCGACCCCGACCAGCCCGGCGGCGCCGAGCTTGCCCCCGGCATGTCGGTGGTGCTGCACGCGCCCCGGCAGGAGTCCTGACCGGCCGCCAAGGCGTGCCGCTCAGTAGAGCGGCACGCCCACGTGGTCCTTCAGCGTCTTCAGCACAATCTCGGAGCGCACCTGCGCCACCTGCGGGTGCGGCAACAGCTTGAGGTGGATGAAATCGGCGAAGGCCTGAAGGTCTGCCACCCGGATGTCGAGGATGTAATCCGCATCCCCCGACACCGAGAAGGCGGCGCAGATCTGCGGATGGGTCGCCACGAAGCGGGCGAAATCGCTCTCCATGTCGGCGCCGTGGCTGCGCAGGTTCCCCCGCGTCACCGCCCGGAGGCCGAACCCCAGCCGCGCCGCGTCGAGCCGGGCGCCGTAGCCGCGGATGATCCCCGCCTTCTCGAGCGCGACGCGGCGGCGCGAGATCTGGCTGGCCGACAGGTTCACCATCTCTGCCAGCGCCGCGTTGGTGAGCGACGCGTCCTCCTGAAGTGCCGCGAGAATTGCATGGTCGAATTGATCTATGCGCATTCCGTGCATCTTCCCCCCGTTTTTGCCAGGGTCTCATGCATGAACATGGGTCCGCAAGACATATTATGCGCGCACCCTGCATCGCGGCGCTGGCATGGTGGTGCCAGACACGCATTCCACGAGGAGGAGACGCGCAATGGGACCCTTCCCGCACGACGCCCCGAAGGCCACGATCAGCGACCGCAACCCCGCCGGCACCGACGGTTTCGAATTCGTCGAGTTCGCCCACCCCGAGCCCGAGGTGCTGGACACCATCTTCCGCCAGATGGGCTTTGTACCCGTGGCCAAGCACCGGACCAAGGAGATCACGCTCTACCGGCAGGGTGACATCACCTACGTGCTGAACGCCGAGCCCGACAGCCACGCCGCGCAGTTCGTGCGCGATCACGGCCCCTGCGCCCCGGCCATGGCCTGGCGCGTGGTCGACGCGCAGCACGCGCTGAAGCGCGCGCTGGAGCTCGGCGCCACCGAATACACCGGCGCGGGCAAGTCGCTCGACGTGCCGGCGGTCGTGGGCATCGGCGGCTCGCTGCTCTATTTCGTCGACACCTACGGCGACAAGGGCAGCTGCTACGGCGGCGAATACGACTGGCTGGGCGAGACCGATCCGCGCCCCGAGGGCTTCGGCTTCTACTACCTCGACCACCTCACCCACAACGTGATCCGCGGCAACATGGACACGTGGTACCGGTTCTACGCCGAGACCTTCAACTTCCGCGAGATCAAGTATTTCGACATCAAGGGCAAGCAGACCGGGCTGGTGAGCCGGGCCCTGACCTCGCCCGACGGCAAGATCCGCATCCCGATCAACGAGAGCACCGACGAGCATTCGCAGATCGAGGAGTACCTGCGCGAGTACAAGGGCGAGGGCATCCAGCACATCGCCATCGCGACCGAGGACATCTACGGCAGCACCGACCGCATCGCCGACGCCGGGATGGAGTTCATGCCCGCCCCGCCCGCGACCTATTACGAGATGTCGCATCGCCGGGTGAAGGGCCACGAAGAGCCGCTCGACCGGATGCAGGCGCGCGGCATCCTGATCGACGGCGAGGGCGTGGTGGACGGCGGCATGACCCGGATCCTGCTGCAGATCTTCTCGAAGACCGTGATCGGCCCGATCTTCTTCGAGTTCATCCAGCGCAAGGGCGATGACGGCTTCGGCGAGGGCAACTTCAAGGCGCTCTTCGAGTCGATCGAGGAAGACCAGATCCGCCGCGGCGTGCTGAAGAGCGAACCCGCCGAGTGATCTGGCCCGATGCGGCCTGATGACCTGACACGATGACCTGCAAGGGGCGCCCGCGCGCCCCTTGCCCTTACCGGAGCGCCCGATGGCCTGGACCGACTATTCCTCCGCCCCGCCCGCAGGCACCCCCGTCTGCGCCTCGGCCGAGGTGACCGGCACCCTGACGCTCGAGGTCTCGAGCGAGGCGGGCCGTTTCCCGATGATCCTCGTGCAGAGCCCCGAGGGCCTGCGCGGCTACGTCAACGCCTGCCCGCACCAGTACCTGCCGCTCGACTATCGCGGCGCTCAGCTTTTGTCGGCGGATGGAACCATGCTGCTCTGCACCGCGCACGGCGCCCGCTTCGACGCCGCCAGCGGCGCGGTGATTGGCGGTGCCGACTGCGGGCTCGACGCGGTGCCGCTCTGCGAGCGGAACGGCCAGATCCTGATCGGCGGCTGACCCGGGCTGAGCCGGGCGCTCAGCCCACCACCCCGCCCTCGCGCGCCCCCTGCACGGCCTGACCGAGACGCAGCACCTCGGCACCGCGGTCGCTGTCGTGAAGCAGCCGCAAGACCTCGTCGGCGCGCTGCGGCAGGTGCAGGAAGTAGCCCTGCAGGTAGTCGACCCCGGCGCGCTCCAGCACCTTGAGCTGTCCCGCGGTCTCGATTCCCCCCGCCACCACCGCCCGGCCATCCGCCTGCGCCGTCTCGACCAGCGATCGGATGATCGAGCGCGCCGTGGCGTGGCTCTCGCAATCGCGGATCAGCGAGCGGTCGAGCTTGATGATGTCGCATTCGGTTCTCGCGAGGCTTGCGATGCAGGCGTAGCACGAGCCGAAATCGTCCAGCGCCACCGTCACCCCCGCCTCTCGCAGCCGCCCGATGTTGTCGAGCACGGCCCGGCTCTGGCTCAGCGACTCGGAGTCGGTGATCTCGATGAAGAGCCGCGCGGTCGGCATGCTCCTCCCCCGCAGCTCCGTCAGCACCCGCTCGGCGAAGTCGGGGCGCTCGAACTCCCACGGACAGATGTTCACCGAGACCGCAATCTCGGCGGGCCAGTCCGCCGCCAGTTCGATGGAGCGGTGGAGCACGTGCTCCCCGATCTCGCCCAGCAGCCGCTCGGAGGTGCCAAGCTCGATCACCTCGCGCGGGTTCACCGACCCCAGCACCGGGTGACGCCAGCGCAACAGGCTCTCCATCGCGCGGATCCGGTAGTCCCCACCCGAAACAATGGGCTGGAATTCGAGCTCGATGCCGCCGTCGCGCAGTGCCGCGCGCAGATCCTCGGCCAGTCCCATGGACCGGCGCTTGCGCTGCGCCAGCCCCTCCGAGAAGAACCCCACCCCCCCGCGCCGCTTGGCCTTGTTCGCCCGGAGCGCCAACTCGGCCTCGCGCAGCAGTTCGGCGATCTCCTTGCCGCCCACCGGCCCACAGGAGGCGCCCACAGTGCAGGTCAGCCCGAAGACCCGGCCGTCATGCACGAAGCTCTCATTGAGCACCGCCTGCAACTCTGCACCGCGGTGCTCGAAGGCACGGCGCGAGGGGAAGAGCGCCGCGAAGAGGAACTCGTCCCCGCCCTTCCGGCAGGTCACCCCGGTGGCGCCGGCGAAGGACGCCAGCCGGCAGGCCATGGTGGTGAGCAGCGCGTCGCCCACCGCGTAGCCGAAGGTGTCGTTCGACCACTTGAGATTGTCCGCGTCGACGAAGAACACCCCGAGCTGGGTGCTCGCTTCCCCCGCCTGCGCGCCGCCGCAAAGCGCCTCCACCCGCGTCAGGAATTCCCGGTAGATCGGCAGCCCGGTCATTGCGTCATGGCTCGCGAGCCGCTGCACCTCCGCCATCGCGGCGGCCTCGTCGGTGACATCCTTGATGTAGCCGTTGAAGTAGACGCCCTCGCGCCCCTCTAGCGTGGCGCAGCGCCCGCCGATCTCGAGCGTGCGGGGCCGCGACACGCGGCCTACGTCGCATACCCGGAAGCAGAAGCTCTCCGGCGGCGCGGCGTTGCGGCGCGACAGCTGCGCCAGCGTGCACCGGTCGGCGTCCGTCACCCCCCCGAGCCGCGACAGCTCGAGAAGGGCCGACAGGTTGCGCGGGTGGCCGGGCATGGCGTCGACCCCGAGGATGCGGCGCACCGGCACGTCCGAGGTCACGAGGTCGAGATTGCCCCGGGTCTGCCAGATGCAGTTGTCGTGGCGCTCGTGGTCGTTGCCGATCAGCAGGTCGAGCAGCGAGATCTGCGACTCCGCCCGCAGCTTCTGCGCGTATTCATGCGCGAAGATCCGGAGTTGCCGGTGCAGCGCCGCGATGATCACCAGGAAGAACGAGCAGGTGATGAGCAGGAAGGGAATCGACAGCGCCGGCAACCCGATGAAGATCGCCGGCGGCACCGCGATCGCGAAGACCGCAACATAGGCCAGCGCCGCGAGAGGCACCGGGTAGAGCGCCAGCCCGCCGGCCGCAATGATGCCGCTGGTCAGCGCGCCGATGAAGCCGACCTCCTCGAGCGACTTGTGGGTGATGATGGTGATCAGCGGGTAGGTCCAGACCAGCCCGAGCAGCATCGAGAACACCACGAGCTTGCCGATACTGCCGACGCTGGCGGTGTGCCGTTTTCGCCGCTGGTGCACGAAGCGGTGCCGGTAGGACGCCCGCGCGATCATCAGCAGCACCAAGACGACCCACACCATGTCGACCGAGGTCAGATGGCCGGCGCGCGCCTCAAGCAGCACATAGGAAGATATGTTGATGAGGTTCGCGAACATCACCAGAGGCGTGAGCGAGGTGATGGCCGCAAGCTGGTGCTTCCGCAGCAGCGGCAGAAAGTCGTCCGGTAGCGCCTCGGCCGGATCGAGGCCCCGCAGCACGATCCGGTCCGACCAGGCGCCAAGCCTGTTGTAGAGCCACTTCATGTATCGCCGACCCAGAATCCCCTGCACTCCGGACGTCAGCCTTTCTTAAACTCGGTTAACATCGCGTTAAATTCTGCCCGGCTGCGTGAATCTTTTCAGCAAATCGCGCACGAAATCTGACTCTATCAACCCTTGAGTGCCTCGATGAACAGTTCAAAATGTCTTTTGGCGAGGACCGAGGCCAGCGCAGACGAGCTGTCGCGTGGCGAGATCAGCCCCAGCGTGAGATCGGGCAGCGCCGCCCCGCGCAGCGGCAGCGCCGCCAGCCCCGCCCCCGCGCCTTCGAAGGCATCGGGGCAGACCGCGATGAGCCCGTGGCCGCAACCCTCGCGCACCAGCTGGCGCAGCAGCTCGAGACTGTTCGAGGTCATCACCGGTGCCAGCTCGACCCCGGCCCGGGCGGCGGCGATGTCGAGCACGTCGCGCAGGTGGCTCGTGGCGTCCGGGACCAGAACGGGGCGCGAGAAGAAACGGTCGAGCGACACGCTCTTGCGGCCGTCCTCGGGCATCAGCGCCAGCACCCGGAACGGCAGTTCGCGCAGCACCGAGACCCCCGGAAGCGGGCGCGGGCTGAAGGTCAGGCCGAAATCCGCCTCACCCGCGATGACCATCTGCCGGACCCGGTCGGACCCGGCCACCCGGACCGAGGTGACGATGCGGGGGTTCTCGCGGAGAAAGCCGCTCAGCGCCTGCGGCAGGAAGCTCGTGACCGCCTCCTGCGGCACCGCGATGCACACCTCGCCGCGGCGCAGCCCCTTGAGCTCCTCGATCTCGGAGGCGGCGGCGCGCATGTCCTTCTGCCAGCCGCGCATCCGGTACATGAGCAGCTCGCCCGCCGAGGTCAGACGCACGCCGCGAGGGTGACGCTCGAACAGTGGAACACCCAGTTCCTCCTCGGCGCGGAGCAGCTGCTTGTCGATGGCCGAGGCAGAAACGTTCAGAACTTCTGCCGCGCGACGGATGCTGCCGAGCCTGGCGATCTCTTCCATATAACTGAAAAATCTCGTGAAAAAGACCCTCTGCATGCCCGTTCACCCTGTTCCGCCGCCCTCCCGCAGGCATCCTTCCAGAGCGTTGAGAAAAATTCAACGCTGCGTTGGATTCTTGGCGTTTGTAACAGCGCCGTGACCGGTCCATTCTTCGCCGCAACGCAGCAGTCCCACTCACGGAGCCGCCCTTGCGCCTGATCGCGCCCGACTATTTCGACGTCGAAATCGCCGGCGAGACCACCTCGCTGCCGATGCTCCAGCTCGACGACCAGCGCGCCATCGCGCTGCTGATGGACATCGACATGGGCCTCGCCTTCGCCGACCGCGTGGGCCGGGCGCTGGCCGCACGCTTCGCCGCCATGAAGCCCGAGATCGTGGTCGGCAGCGCCACGCTCGGCATCCCGGTCGCGATGGAGGTGAGCCGGCACCTCGGGCTCGACAAGTACCTGATCCTGCAGAAGTCGCCGAAGTTCCACCTCGCCGACGCGCTCGAGGAACCGGTGCGCTCGATCACCTCGGACAAGCCCCAGCGCCTGCTGCTCGACCGCCGCCAGATCCCGCTGCTGCAGGGCCGTCGCGTGGTGGTGGTCGACGACGTGATCGCCACCGGCGCCAGCATGGCTGCCGCCATGCGGCTGGTGCGCCGGGCGGGCGCCACGGTGCTCGGGGCCGGCACAATCCTGGCCGAGGGCATCGCCTGGCGCGAGGCGCTGGCCGAGGATGCCGCGCTGGTGCAGCGGCTCGGGCGGATCCCGCAGTTCCGCG
>Ga0208328_1000648_pt1 | contig 14659 bp, 13 predicted proteins | sample DeeseametaMP2633_FD_184170 | JGI IMG/M metagenome (GOLD analysis project Ga0208328, IMG submission 184170) | Marine microbial communities from the Deep Atlantic Ocean - MP2633 (SPAdes) | ecosystem: Environmental > Aquatic > Marine > Unclassified | place: Northeast of Antigua and Barbuda, North... | reverse complement strand
CCCGCGGGCCGCGCCGCGCTCGACCGGCTGGTGGCGCGGCTGACCGAGGGGCAGGACATCGGCTACCCGCTTGAGGTCACCGTCATCGACCACGGGATGATGAACGCCTTCGCCGTGCCGGGCGGGCAGATCGTGGTGATGAACGGGCTGCTCAAGGGCGCCGAGAGCCCCGACATGGTGGCCGCGGTGCTCGCGCACGAGATCGGCCATGTGGCGCACCGCGACCCGACGCGCAACGCCCTGCGCGCCGCCGGATCGGTGGGCCTGCTGGGGCTGCTCTTCGGCGATTTCACCGGCAGCGCGGTGATGGTGCTGCTGGCCGAACAGCTGGTCAACGCCAGCTACACGCAGGACGCCGAGGCGCAGGCCGACGCCTTCGCCTTCGACACCCTCGTCGCGGCGGACCTGCCGCCCGCGGCGCTCGCCGAGATGTTCGAGACCTTCCGCAAGGAATACGGCGACGTCTCGGGCCCGATGGCGCATTTCGCCTCGCATCCGCGACTGGCCGAGCGCATCGAGGCTGCCCGCGACGCCACGCCGGCGGACCTGACCCCGCGCCCGGCGCTGACCGAGACCGAGTGGCAGGCGCTGCGGACGATCTGCGACTGACGTCAGGGAAGACAAAAGATGTTTCTTTCGAGTATTTTCGGAAAGAAGACGGGGCAGCCGTGGCGTGATTGGGGCCCGGACAGGCACGAAACGCGGCGTCCGTTTGGCGCTAACAGGTCGTTTTAGCTCTGTTTCCCCTGCCTTCGGTTCGTTATCACCCCACAGGAGAGACAAAACTCGGGAGTCGCGCCCGTCGCGACGCATCAAGGGAGAGAACCGCCGATGAAGGTGCTTGTGCCTGTCAAACGGGTGATCGACTACAACGTGAAGGTCCGCGTGAAAGCGGACGGCAGCGGTGTCGATCTGGCCAACGTGAAGATGTCGATGAACCCCTTCGACGAAATCGCGGTCGAGGAAGCCATCCGTCTCAAGGAAGCCGGCAAGGCCTCCGAGGTGATCGTCGTGTCGATCGGTGTGAAGCAGGCGCAGGAGACGCTGCGCACCGGTCTCGCGATGGGCGCCGACCGCGCCATCCTGGTGACCGCCACCGAGGACGTGCACGAGGACATCGAGCCGCTCGCCGTGGCCAAGATCCTTGCCGCCATCGTCAAGGAAGAAGAGCCGGGGCTGGTGATCTGCGGCAAGCAGGCCATCGACAACGACCTCGGCGCCACCGGCCAGATGCTGGCGGCCCTGACCGGCTTCGCGCAGGCGACCAACGCCAACACGCTCGAGGTCGCGGACGACAGCGCCACCGTGGCGCGCGAGGTCGACGGCGGCCTGCAGACCATCAAGGTCTCGCTCCCGGCGATCGTCACCACCGACCTGCGTCTCAACGAGCCGCGCTACGCCTCCCTTCCCAACATCATGAAGGCGAAGAAGAAGCCGCTCGACGAGAAGACGGCCGCCGACTACGGCGTCGACGTCTCGCCGCGTCTCGAGGTCGTCAAGACCGCCGAGCCGGCAGCGCGCGCGGCAGGCATCATGGTGGGCTCGGTCGACGAGCTCGTGGCGAAACTGAAAGACGCGGGGGCGATCTGATGGCTGTTCTTCTTCTTGCAGAAATCACCGACGGCGCGCTGTCGATGGACGCCACCGCCAAGGCCGTGGCCGCCTCGGCCCCGCTCGGGGACGTGACGGTTCTGGCCGTGGGCTCCAAGGCGAAGGACGCCGCTGCCGAGGCCGCGACCATCGCCGGTGTCGCCAAGGTGCTGGTCGCCGAGGATGCGATCTACGGCCACCGCCTCGCGGAACCCACCGCGGCGCTGATCGTGAGCCTCGCAGGCGACTACAGCCACATCGTGGCCCCGGCCACGACCGACGCGAAGAACATCCTGCCGCGGGTTGCCGCGCTGCTGGACGTGATGGTTCTGTCCGATGTCACCTCGGTGGTGGATGCGGATACCTTCGAGCGCCCGATCTACGCCGGCAACGCCATGCAGACGGTGAAGTCGAAGGATGAAACGAAGGTCATCACCTTCCGGACCTCGACCTTCGAAGCGGCTGCCACCGGCGGCGCGGCCCCGGTCGAGGACGTGGCGGCGGCCGAGAACCCCGGCCTGTCCGAGTGGCTCGAGGACAAGGTGGCGGAAAGCGACCGCCCCGAGCTGACCTCGGCCAAGATCGTCGTCTCCGGCGGTCGCGGCGTAGGCTCGGAAGAGGACTTCGCGATCATCGAGGCGCTGGCGGACAAGCTCGGCGCGGCCGTGGGCGCGTCGCGGGCGGCCGTCGACTCGGGCTTCGCGCCGAACGACTGGCAGGTTGGCCAGACCGGCAAGGTCGTGGCGCCGGATCTCTACATCGCCTGCGGCATCTCGGGCGCGATCCAGCACCTCGCCGGCATGAAGGACAGCAAGGTGATCGTCGCGATCAACAAGGACGAGGAAGCGCCGATCTTCCAGGTCGCCGACTTCGGCCTCGTCGCCGACCTCTTCGAGGCCGTGCCCGAGCTTACCGGCAAGGTCTGAACCCCCTTTCACAAGACACCCGCGAAGGCCCGCCCCACCGGCGGGCCTTTTGCTTTTGCACATACGAACGGGCGGCACGTGCAGCCACGCACCCAAGCTGTGCGGTTCCGGCCATTGCCGCAGTGCGGCAAGTGATTAGCTTCCACGCCAACAGACAGTCTCACCGAAAAGGAGAATCTCATGGCACTGAAGCTCAAGATCGTCACCTCGAGCACCCGCCCCGGCCGCATCGGCCCGATCGTCAGCAACTGGGTCGCCGCCCAGGCTGCCGCCCATGGCAAGTTCGAGGTCGAAATCCTCGATCTCGAGAGTTTCGGGCTGCCGCTCCTCGACGAGCCGAACCACCCGGCGATGCAGGCCTACACCCAGGACCACACCAAGGCGTTCAGCGCCGCCGTGGCCGATGCCGACGCCTTCGTCTTCGTGACCCCGGAATACAACTCGTTCCCGCCCGCCGCGGTGGTGAACGCGCTGCAGGCGCTCGTCGTCGAGTGGGAGCGCAAGCCCGCGGGCGTCGTGTCCTACGGCGGCATCTCGGGCGGCCTGCGCTCCGCGCAGGAGCTGCGCATGCTGCTCGCCAACATGAACATCATGCCGATCAAGCAGGTCGTGCCGATGCCGATGGTCTTCGGCGACATCACCGAGGAAGGCGCCCTGTCGCCGAACGACGAAGTCGCGAAAGGCACCACCGGCATGCTCGACGAGCTGCTGGTCTGGGCCGAGGCGCTGGCTCCGGCACGCGCCTGATACATCAGCCTTCGGGAAGGGAAAGGCCGCCGGGGATCTCCTCGGCGGCCTTTTTCATTGTCTCGCGCGATCTGGCCGTCAGCTCGCCACCTGCTCACGCAGGATCGAGGCGGTGAGCGAGATCATCAGATAGACGCCCGAGAAGATCAGGAAGGCGAGAATCGTGTTCTCGAACTTGCGCGGGTAGCTCGGGTCCTCGGAGGCCACAGGCACCACCGAGGTGGTCAGGTAGCGCGCCTGGCTGTCGGCATCGCGCCGCGCCTGCGCCAGCCGCTCGAGCGCGGTCTGCAGCATCAGGTCGCGGGTCGAAAGATCCGCCTCGGCCAGCTTGATCTGCACCGCGATCTCCGCCAGCGAGTTCTCGCCCGAGGTGGCGCTGGTCATGTCTGCGTTCAGGTCTGCCAGCAGGGTCTCGAGCCGCCGCACGTCGCCCCGGGCGCCCTCGACCCTGGCGCTGTTCGGCCGGGCGTTGTCGAGCAGCGCCTGCAGGGTGAGCTGCTTTTCCTGAAGCTGCACTTCGACGTTGCTGATCTGGGTGCGCAGGGCGGCGATGCGGCCCTCGGGATCGACCACCGAGCCCTCCTGCTGCAATCTTACGAGCCGTTCCTGCGCGTCGTAGCGGGCCTGCTCCGCCTCCTCAAGACCGCTCTCGGCGTCGGTCACGGCGTTGGAGCGCTTGCGCAGCGACAGGTTGTCGACGCGGTCCTCGGCATAGCCGATCAGCGCCCGGCTGAAGCGCGCGGCGGTCTCGGGGTCGGCGGCCATGATCTCCATCTTGATGACGCCTTCGGTCGGATCGTAGCCGATCTCGATGTTGCGTTTGTAGAGCTTGTAGGCCTCTTCGTTCGACGCGCCCGGATCGAGCCGCTGGATGGGGTCGATCCAGTCCTGCTCGTAATGCGCCTTGAACCCCTCGTCGCTGTCGAGCCGCAGCATCGCGTCCTTGGAGAGCAGGTAGCTCTGCACCGCGATGGCGTCCTGATTGGTGGCGAACTGGGTGCCCGAGAACAGGCTGCCCATGGAACTGGCCGAGCTCTCGGCCTTGAGGATCAGGAACTCGGATTTGGTCGAGAACATCGGCGTCGCGACCACGTAGAAATAGTAGCCTGCCAGGATCGTCGGCAGCATCACGAAGAACGCCAGCCGGGTCAGCAGCAGCACGAGCTTCCTGCGGCGGCGCGTGGCAAGCTCGCGCTGGATCTGCAGGATCTCGGCGGCGCGACGCTCGGCCGGGCTGGCAGTCTGGGTCGAGGGCAGATGCGCCTTGTCGCCCGCCGGAACCGTCTGCGGCAGCTGCACGCGCGCATCCGGTCGCGGGGCCGAGGCCTGACCCGCGCTCCCCCCGACGGGAGGCTGCCGCCCCCCGCCCCCGGCCCCGCCCGCGTCGGGCACCACGAGCTCGAGCATGTTGCTGCGCTTGAACGGGTCAATGCCGCGCGCACGAAGCAGCCGCACGGCGTCAAAATCGGTGGCCGGCGCGAAGCCGTGCTTCTGCGCCACCCGGCGCGCCATGCGCAGCTGCCGCGCGGTGAGCCCTTCGCTCCGGATGGCGTCCACCTCGGTGTCGCCCCTCGCGGAAGCGGCGGGGCTGTCGTCACCGGCGAGCGGCGCGAATTCGGGGCGCAGCGGCGCCTCCTGCGGGCGGGGCGCCTCGGGACGGGCCTGCGTGTTCGCGCTCTGGGGGCGTGGCGCGTCCGGCGCGGCCCCCTCCCCGGCCACTCCGCGGCGGGTGCGGAATTTCTTAGCCTTGGGTTTCGTAGTCATAGAGCTGCTTCGCTTCTTCCAAGGTTTCAAACATGTGCAACTTGCCGTCCATCAGCACCGCCGCCTTGCGCGCGAACCGCTCGAGGATCTGCGGCTGGTGCGAGACGATCACGATGGTCGTGGTGCGCAGCCGTTCGGCAAGGACATCACCGGCCTTGCGGTTGAACTCGACATCGGTCGAGTTCGGCATCCCCTCGTCGATCAGGTAGATGTCGAAATCGAGCGCCAGCATCAGCGCGAAGGTGAACCGCGACCGCATCCCGCTCGAGTAGGTGCCAATGGGCTGCTCGAAATACTCGCCCAGCCCGCAGAGCCAGCGGCAGAAGCTTTCGACGTAGTCCGGATCGATGCCGTACATGCGCGCGATGAAGCGGGCGTTCTCGCGCGCGGAGATCTTCGAGATCACCCCGCCCATGAAGCCCAGCGGGAAGGACACCCGGCAATTGCGGCGGATCTCGCCCTCGTCCGGTTTCTCGAGCCCCGCCATCATGCGGATCAGCGTGGTCTTGCCGGTGCCGTTGGGCGCGAGGATGCCAAGCGACTCGCCCAGGTCCACGCGGAAGGACACCCGGTCAAGGATCACCTTGCGCCGGGTGCCGGTCCAGAAGGACTTGCTGACCATGTCGAACTCTAACATCACCGTTTCCCGGCTCTTGCCCGTCCTGCAATGGCAGAACGTGATTAAGCATGTCTTAGGCCGGGAATCTGGTGAGATTATGGCCCGGAGCGGAAACAAAGGAGTCTCCTGCACCGGCGGATGTCACGATTGTTCGGCTTCGATGCCGGGCGGACGGCGAAACCCCCGCCGGTTCGGGCGGGGGATGACAGGCGGCTTAACCCTGAATGACGCCGAGCGGCGCGGCCGGGATCAGGCCCAGAGCCCCCAGCACAGCCCCGCGATCACCGCGCCCAGCACCGCGTATCCGAGGTAAGCCGCGAAGACCCGCGGCTTCACCAGCGCCCAGACGGCGACGGCGGCGGGAATGCTGCTGACGCCGCCCGCGACGACGAAGCTCATCGCCGCCCCGGGCGCCATGCCCTGCGACAGAAGCGCATCGACCAGCGGCACCGCGGCGTAGCCGTTGAGGTAGGCCGGCGCCCCCACAAGCGCCCCAAGCAGCACCGGCCACAGCCCGCTGCCGCCCAGCAGCCCGGCGATGGTCTCGGCCGGGATGTGGCGCAGCATCACCGCTTCGAGCAGATATGCCAGCAACAGCCATTTCAGCAGGAAGAGCGCGTTGCCCACGGCCTGGTCCCGGAAGGTCTCGCGCCGGGCGCTCTCCTGCCAGAAGCGCCAGACCGGCCGGCCCCGGAACGGCGCCTTCACGCCGCAGCAGCCGCCAACCTTGGGCGCCACCCGCAGCGGATCGGCGAAGACCACGCTGCCCTTCAGCGCCATGGTGCCGAAGCCGCCCAGAAGCCCCATGCCGACCGCGGCCAGCGTCTTGCCGATGGCGAAATCCCAGCCCAGAGTGCCCGAGGTGATCAGGAACATCGCCGGATCCATCAGCGGCGAGGCCAGCCAGAACGCCATGACCGCGCTCAGGGGTGCGCCCACCGCCAGCAGCGCCGCGATGAAGGGGATCACCTGGCACGAGCAGAAGGGCGACAGCCCGCCCAGCAGGGCCGCGAGGACGATCATTCGGGTCTCGCGCCCCTCGAAGGCCTTCGCCAGCAGGGTCTCGGCGCCGCTTGCCTTGACGAAAGCCACCGCCAGCACCGCGAAGACGATGAAGGGCGCGGTGCCCCGCAGCCCCTCCAGCGCGAACCCCAGCGTGGGCAGAAACTGCTCCCGCTCGCCGATCGCCACCAGCGCCAGCAGCACCGCGCTCGCCGCCCAGGCCCGGTCGATCCGCGGAAGTCGTCGGGTCAGCGTTGTCGTGTCAGCCATGGTCGCTCTCCGTCCCGCCGCAATCGGCGCAGCAATGGGTCAGCAGGAATTCCGACAGCGCCCGCACCTCGTCATAGGCCGCCGCGGCGCAGATGATGCTGCGACCGTCCCGCTCCTGCGTGACCAGCCCGGCGGCGGCGAGGATCTTGAGATGGTGGGTCAGCGTGGACCCCGTCACCCCCGCGCGCTTGCCCAGCGCGCCGATGGACAGCCCCCCTGGACCGGAGCGCACCAGCACCCGGAGCACGTTCAGGCGCTGCTCGGAGCCGAGCGCCGAGAATTTCGAGGCGGCAATCTCCAGCGCCATGTCGGGGCCGGACGCGATGGGCGAATCCTGTTTCATATTTCTAGCATTATCGAAATGATTGCATCTGGCAAGAAACATTTCGACGACCATCGAAATAAACACAGCACTGGCAGCGTGCCCCATCGCGCATTAGCTCCAGTCCATGACCGACACGCTCGACGACCTGTCCACACGCCTCTCCGGCTGCCGACTTTGCGCCGATCGCTTCGCCGCGACCGCGACGCGCCACGCCCCCCGGCCCGTGGTCTGGTTCGACCGTGGCGCCCGGTTGCTGATCGCGGGACAGGCGCCGGGGCTCAGGGTCCACGAACGCGGCCGCCCCTTCGACGATCCCTCCGGCACCCGGCTGCGCGACTGGCTCGGCCTCTCCGAGGCGCAGTTCTGGGACCGCTCGCGCGTCGCCATTGTGCCCATGGCCTTCTGCTTTCCGGGCTATGATGCCAGGGGCGCCGACCTGCCGCCGCCACCGCTCTGCCGCGCCACCTGGCACGACGCGCTCTTCGCGGCGCTCGGCGAGGTCCGCCTGCGGGTCTATGTCGGCGGCTATGCCCACCGCTACCACCTCGGTGCAAAGACCGGCGTCACCGAGACCGTCCGGGGCTGGCGCGACCACCTGCCCGACGCAATTCCCTTGCCGCATCCGTCCTGGCGCAATACGGCATGGCTGAAACGCAACCCGTGGTTCGCGGACGAGCTGCTGCCCGTCCTGCGCACCCGTGTCCGCGAGGCAATGGAATGACCGATATCACCCCGCTCGACGCCGCCCACGCAGCCATGGAGGCCGCACCGCAGGACGACGCGGCGCGCCTGCGCTTCTACGAACGGCTGGCCGATGGCGAGCTCTTCATCCTGCTGGCGAAGGAGGCCGAGGGCGACAACATCGAACCCGAGCTCTTCGAACTCGGGGACGCCAGCTTCGTGCTGGTCTTCGACCGCGAGGAGCGCCTGTCGCAATTCGTCGGCCGCGAGACGCCTTACGCCGCGCTCTCGGGGCGCATCGCCGCCAACATGCTGGCCGGTCAGGGCATCGGCCTCGCCCTCAACCTCGAGGTCGCGCCGTCGCAGATGCTGCTGCCCCCCGAGGCGGTGGACTGGCTCTCCGAGACCCTCGGCCACGGCCCGCAGGAGACCGAGGCCCATATCGAGGAGGTAAGCCCCCCCGGCGGCCTGCCCGAGGTGCTGGTGACGGCGCTCGACACCAAGCTCGCCACCGCGACCGGCCTCGCCCGCTGCGCCTGGCTCGCCGGCGTCGCCTATTCCGACGGCACCCGCAGCCACCTGCTGGCCTTCGCGGGCACCGTGCCCGGCGCCGAAGAGGCGCTGGCCCGCGCGGTGAACGAGGCGCTGGTGTTCTCGGGCATCGAGGCGGGCGCGCTCGACGTCGCCTTCGTGCGCGACAGCGACCCGCTCGCCGCCTCGCTGACCCGCGTCGGCCTGCGCTTCGACCTGCCCGAGCCCGAGGCCCCCGCGAAGGTCGAACGCATCGCCCCCGGCTCCGACCCGGACAGCCCGCCGATCCTGCGCTGATCCCCCGGCGCCCCCGCTAGAGCCCGAGATCCTGCCGCAGCGTCGGCAGGGTGTCCCCGGATGCGGGCACGGCCTCCCACACCGCCCGCGCGATCGCCCGCGCAAGGCATAGGCTCGCCGCGTGGCCGATCTCCGCCAGCTGCATCGGCGCCCCGTCGAGCGGCCTCGCCCCGGTCGCCGCGGCAAAGACGAGATCGCCGTCCATCGGCGAATGCGCCGGCACGATGGCGCGGCCGATGCCGTCATGCGCCGCCACCGCCATGCGATGGCACTGCGCCTTGTCGAGCGCGGCATCGGTGGCGACCACGGCAATGGTGGTGTTGGCCTGCACCATCTGCGCCATCGCCGCCATCCGCCGGCTCTCGGGCGGCGGCACGTAGCCCGAGGCATCGCCACCGAGCCCGCCGAACTCGGCGCCCATCTCGAAGGGCGCCGCCCAGAAATGCCGCCCCGAGGGCGTGGTGACGCTGCCGATCGGGTTCGCCGCCACCAGCGCGCCCACGGTGATGCCGCTCTCGAGTATGAGGCTGGCCGAGCCCAGCCCGCCCTTGTGCATCGCGGTCAGCGCCCCGGTGCCGGCCCCGGCACTGCCCAGCGCGAACCCCTCGCCCGCCGCCGCGAGCGCCGCCCGCCCCAGCGCCGGGTAGGGGTTCACCCCCCAGTCCTTGTCGCCGCCGTTCAAAAGGTCGAAGAGGATCGCCGCCGGCACGATCGGCACCCGCGCCGGGCCGACCGCAAAGCCGCGCCCGACCTCATGCAGCGCGTCCATCACGCCCTGCGCCGCCGCCAGCCCGAAGGCGCTGCCCCCGGAAAGCACCAGCGCATCGACCCCGGGCGCGGACTTGTCGGGTGCCAGCAGGTCGGTCTCGCGGGTGCCCGGCGCCCCGCCCATCACCGCCACCGAGGCCACCATCGGCGCCGCCGCCGTGACCACCGTGACCCCGGATTTCAGCGCCGCGTCCTGGGCATTGCCGACCGAAAGACCGGCCACGTCGGTGATGAGATTTCGGGCCCCCGGGCGCATGTCGATCCTCCAGACTGATCCTGCCTCAGTCTTGGCAGTCCCTCTCCCGGGCGCAACCCCGCCCCTACATCTTGCCCGACAAATTCCGGGGGTGTCCGCGGCACGCGGACGAGGGCAGAGCCCGCTGCCCATCCGTAGCTTGCACCTGCCAAACGTCGATGGGGGTGTCCTCGCCCCACCCGCCTCGCGAAGACCGTCTCTCAACCGAAGACCGCCTCCCCCGGGCGCAACCCGGCCCCTTCATCATGCCAGATAAACTCCGGGGGAGTCTCCGCAGGAGACGGGGGCAGAGCCCCCTCTTTCCTCTCCTCAAGCCTCGAAACGCAGATGCATCAGAGCCCGCCACCTCCCGGCAACAGGACAAGCCTCACGCCCCGGACACGCCCAGACAACCGGCCACAAGGACCGGCCCCGAACGCCCCTCAGATGCAGCGCCCGCCGTCGACCTCCATGCAGACACCGGTGACCATCGACGCCTCGTCCGAGCAGAGGTAGAGCGCCGCGTTGGCCATGTCCTCGGGCGTCGAGAACCGGCCCAGCGGAATGGTCGAGAGGAACTTCGCCCGCATCTCCGGGGTATCCTCGCCCATGAAGCTCGCCAGAAGCGGCGTGTCCCCGGCCACCGGGTTCAGCGCGTTGACCCGTACTCCGGCCGGCGCCAGTTCGATGGCCATGGCGCGCGTCGCGGTGTTCATCCAGCCCTTCGAGGCGTTGTACCAGTTGAGCCAGGGCCGCGGCGACACCCCGGCCGTCGACGCGACGTTCAGGATCGCCCCCGCCCCGCGCTCCTTCATGTGACCCACGAGCGCCCGCGCCGTCAGGTAGACCGACTTGCAGTTCACCGCGAAGACCCGGTCGAAATCCGCCTCCGAGACCTCCTCCATCGGCGCCGGCAGGTGGGTGATCCCGGCGTTGTTCACGAGAATGTCGACCTGTCCCATCTCCGCCATCGCGGCCGAGACCATCGCCTCCACGCTGGCACCGTCCGCGACGTCCACCCGGCAGGCGATGCCGCCGCAGGCCGAGGCCACGCGCCCGGCGCCGTCCATGTTGATGTCCGCCACCATCACCCGGGCGCCCTCGGCCGCAAAGCGCAGAGCGATGCCCTCGCCAAAGCCCGATCCCGCGCCCGTCACGATGGCGCATTTCCCCTGCAATCTCATCGAGGTCTCCTCCCTCAGTCCTTCAAAACGCCTCTCGGGGATACCCCGCGCCCGACCGCAAGCGCGCGACGGCCCCCCGAGGAAACCACCTCACCCGTGCCGCGCCGCCACGGTCTTGAGCACCGAGAAGCCGTAGAGCGCCTCGAAGCCCTTCTCGCGCCCGTGCCCGGACTTGCCTACCCCGCCGAAGGGCAGCTCCACCCCGCCCCCGGCGCCGTAATTGTTGAGAAACACCTGCCCTGCCCGCAGCTTCCGCGCGAGCCGCATCTGGCGCGCGCCGTCTTGGGTCCAGACGCTGGCCACGAGCCCGTAGTCGGTGCCGTTGGCGATCTGCACCGCCTCCTCCTCGGTGTCGAAGGGGATAATGACCTGCACCGGGCCGAAGACCTCGTCGCGGGCCAGCACGTGATCCGGCGGCACCGGTCCGAAGAGCGCCGGGCGCACGTAATTGCCGCCGTCGGGCAGCCCCTCGGCAAGCTGCGCCTGCGCCAGCAGCGGCAGGTCGGCCCCCTGCCCGAGGAAGCCCTCGACCCGCGCCTTCTGCCGCGCGTTGATCAGCGGGCCGACGTCGCGGTCGTCCATGGCCGGGCCCACCACCTTGGCGGCATAGGCCTCGGCCATGCGGCGGCTGACCTCGTCCAGAACCTTGCGCTGCACGAGGATGCGCGACGAGGCCGAGCAGGTCTGCCCGGCGTTCTGCAGCCCCGCGTTCACGAGAAACGGCAGCGCCGCGTCGAGATCCGCATCCGCAAACACCAGCTGCGGCGACTTGCCCCCCAGCTCCAGCGTCACCGGCACCACGTTGGCCCCCGCCGCCTGCTGCACGGCGACGCCCGCGCCGACCGAGCCAGTGAAGCTCAGGTGCTGGATGCCCGGGTGCCCGGCCAGCGCCGCCCCGGCCTCGGCCCCCAGCCCCGGCACCACGTTGAGCGCGCCCGCGGGCAGCCCGGCCGCCTCGGCGATGCGCGCGAAGGCCAGCGCCGTGAGGCAGGCGTCCTCGGCGGGCTTCAGCACGCAGGCGTTGCCCATGGCAAGCGCCGCTCCGACCGAGCGGCCGATGATCTGCATCGGGTAGTTCCACGGCACGATATGGCCGGTGACCCCGTGCGGCTCGCGCAGGGTGTAGACGGTGTAGCCGTCGAGATAGGGAATGGTCTCGCCGTGGATCTTGTCGGCGGCCCCGCCGTAGAACTCGCAGTAGCGCGCCAGCGCCACCGCGTCGGCCCGCGCCTGCGTCAGCGGCTTGCCGACATCGCGGGCCTCCATCGCGGCAAGCTCGTCGACATGCTCGAGTACGCGCAGCCCGATGCGGGTGAGGATGCGACCACGCTCGGTGGCGGTGAGGCGCCCCCAGTCGCCCTCGAGCGCCGCCTGCGCGGCGGCCACCGCATCGTCGATGTCCGAGGCGGTGCCCCGGGCGATGCGCCCGATCTCCTCGCCGGTGGACGGGTCATGCAAAGGCAGGGTGTCCGGCGTCGCACGCCAGCTGCCGCCGATCAGGATGCGATCGGTCTCATGGGACAGGGTGTCCAGCATCGGTGTCTCCTCCTCCCGATGGCTGCGGCAAGGACGGCGCCGCGGCTATGAGCGATTTGGTATACCAATGCTGCGGGTTGTCAAATACCGCGTCGGTCGGCCCCTGCTCGACGATCTCGCCGGCGCGCATCACCAGCACCCGGTCGGTGATCCCGCGCACCACACTTAGATCGTGCGAGATGAAAAGGTAGGTGAGCCCGTGGCTCCGCGACAGCCCCGCGATCAGGTCGAGGATCTGCGCCCGCACCCGCACGTCCAGCGCCGAGACCGCCTCGTCGAAGATCACCAGCTCGGGGCGGATGATCAGCGCGCGGGCGATGGCGATGCGCTGGCGCTGGCCGCCCGAGAAGGCATGGATGTAGCTCTCGGCGTGTTCGGGCTTCAGCCCCACGGCGGTGAGCGCCTCGGCAATCGCCGCGTCACGGACCGCGCCCGTCGGCGGATCGGGCAGCAGGTGGAAGGGCTCGGACACGAGCCGCCCCACCCGGTGGCGCGGGTTGAACGAGCCGTAGGGATCCTGGAACACCACCTGCACGCGGCGGCGCACCTCGGGGTCGGGGCGGCCATGGCTGAAGACCGCGCGCCCGTCGAGGCTGATGCTGCCCCCCTGCACCGGCTCGAGCCCGAGGATGGCGCGCGACAGGGTGGACTTGCCGCAGCCGGATTCGCCCACGAGCCCGACGCGCTCGCCGCGCCGGATCTCGAGGCTGACGCCGTTCACCGCGACATGCTCCTCGCGCGGGCGGAACAGGCGGCGAGGGCCCGGGTAGCGGCGGATGACCCCGTCGACGCTCAGGAGCGGCGCCTCGGCCCGCGCGGGCGGCAGGTCGGCGCGGTGGCGCGACGCCTCGAAGAGCTGCCGCGTGTAGGGGTGGCGCATGGTGCGGAAGAGCGTCGCGGTCTCGCCCTGCTCGACGATCTCGCCGTCCTTCATCACCGCGATGCGGTCGGCCATCTCGGAGACCACGGCGAGGTCATGGGTGATCATCATCAGCCCCATGCCCTCGTCCCGGACGAAGCCGCGCAGCAGCTCGAGGATCTGCGCCTGCGTGGTGACGTCGAGCGCGGTGGTGGGCTCGTCGGCGATCAGCAGCCGCGGCCGCAGCGCGATGGCCATGGCGATCACCACCCGCTGCCGCTGCCCGCCGGACAGCTCGTGCGGATAGCGCGTCGGCGGCACCCGGTCGGGCGGCAGGCCGACCCGCGCCAGCGCCTCGGCGGCGCGCCTGCGGGCCTCGGCGCGCGGGGCGGCCTTGTGGATCAGGATGGTCTCGGCCACCTGGTCGCCGATGCGCTGCACCGGGTTGAGCGCGGTCATCGGCTCCTGGAAGACCATGCCGATGTCGCGGCCCCGCAGGGCGCAGAGCCTTTCCTCGGGCAGGGTCAGCAGGTCGGTGCCGTCGAAGCGCAGCGCGCCGGTGGTCTCGGCAGCGAACGGCAGAAGGCCCATCGTCGCAAAGGCGGTCATCGACTTGCTCGAGCCGGATTCGCCGGTCAGCGCCACGATCTCGCCCGGCGCGATGGTGAGCGACACGTCGCGGAGGATCTGCCGGTCGTGGATGCGCATCGACAGCCCGTCGACGTGCAGCAAGGGGCGCGCTGCGGGCTGCGTATCGCGCGGGGATGTCTGGACCGAGGACAGGCTCATGCGCGCACCACCCGCAGGCGTGGGTCGAGCCGGTCGCGCAGCCCGTCGCCGAGAAGGTTCAGGCCCAGCACCATCAGGACGATGGCGAGCCCCGGCATGATCGCCACGTGCGGCGCCAGCGCCACCATGGTCTGCGCATCCGCCAGCATCCGGCCCCACGACGGAATCGGCGGCTGCGCGCCGAGCCCCACGTAGGAGAGCCCCGCCTCGGCGAGGATGCCGAGCGAGAACTGGATGGTGCCCTGCACGATCAGCAGGTTGGCGATGTTGGGCAGGATGTGCTCGGCGCTGATGCGCGGCGCGGTCTTGCCGGCGACCCGGGCCGCAAGGATGAACTCGCGCTTCCAGAGGCTGAGCGCGGCGCCCCGGGAGAGGCGGGCGAAGACCGGGATGTTGAAGATGCCGATGGCGATGATGGCATTGGTGGCCCCGGGCCCGAGGATGGCGGTGATGAGGATGGCGATCACGAGGCTCGGGAAGGCGAAGACGAGATCGTTCATGCGCATGATGGCCTCGTCGAGCCAGCCGCCGTGGCG
>Ga0208328_1000647_pt1 | contig 14699 bp, 10 predicted proteins | sample DeeseametaMP2633_FD_184170 | JGI IMG/M metagenome (GOLD analysis project Ga0208328, IMG submission 184170) | Marine microbial communities from the Deep Atlantic Ocean - MP2633 (SPAdes) | ecosystem: Environmental > Aquatic > Marine > Unclassified | place: Northeast of Antigua and Barbuda, North... | reverse complement strand
ACGTTCCCGGCGCGATCACCCGGTCGAGGATCGGCTTGCCGTACTTGTGCTCGCCGATCTGCAGGAAAGGCGTGTCGGCGGTGGCCTCGATGAAGTTGCCTTCGGGATAGATCAGGAACATGCGCATCGGTCCGCCCTTGCGCTGCCCGGCGACGATCATCGAGGCGGTGGCGTTCTGGCTCATCCGCTCCATCTTCGCCGACACCTCGGAGGTCACGTCCGAGAGCATGCCGCCCACGATCTCGGCCACCTGCAGCATGGTCGGCGCGTGCATGATGGATTTCGGGTTGTCACCCTCCTCGATGGCATCGGTCAGCCGTGCCATGGTGGTCTGGGTGATCGAGAGCGATCCCGCGGTCATGATGCCGATGGCGCGCTCGCCCGGCTCCTCGAACAGGAACATCTTGCGATAGGTCGCGATGTTGTCGAGCCCGGCGTTGGTACGGGTGTCGGACAGGAGCACGATGCCCGCGTCCAGCAGCAAACCCACGCAATAGGTCATTTCCGAATCCCTTAGGTGACACCGCCCCGCAACGGCTATAGAGACCCCGCTGCCCCCCGGCAATGGGGACGAAGGGCGTGGCTCAGGACTGTTGCTGTTGCTGCTGCCCGCCTTCGGCCGTCACGATGACCTCGACGTCGAGATGTTCCTCGGCCGTGCTGCCCTGCACCAACCCGCGGATCGGCGCCGCATCCTGCGCGTCGTAGCCCGACCCGAGCCGGATGTAGCGCTCGTCGGGGCAGCAGGCGTTGGCCGCGTCGAAGCCGACCCAGCCGAGATCCGGCACGAAAAGCTCGGCCCAGGCGTGGCTTGCCTCGTGCCCCGCGCCATCCTCGTCCGCGTGCAGGTAGCCGGTGACGTAGCGCGCCGGGATGCCCGCCACATGGGCCACGGCGATAAGCGCGTGGGCGTGATCCTGACACACGCCCTTGCCGCCGGTCAGCGCCTCGGCCGCGGTGGTGTGGGCCTTGGTCTCGCCGGGCGCGTATTCGATGGCCTCGCCCACCGCGCGCGACAGCGCGTGGGCCCGGTCGAGATCGGTCGCGGTCTTCATGCCGTCAAGCGCCGCGAGCGAGAGCTCGCGCAGCGCCTGGTCGGCGCGGGTATGCCAAGTCGAGCGCAGGTAGAGCGACGCCGGCCCCTTTTCGCGATGGTCGCGCAGCACGCCGAAGAGATCGACGGTCTCGACCTCGCCGGTGACCACGACGGTCAGCGCGTCGAGCGGGCCGCGCCAGCTTGCCAGCGCGGTGCGGTCGCCGGCGCCGTCGGTGAACTCGGCGCCCCGCAGGGCGCCCTCGGTGGTGACGTCCCACGAAAGCACCTTCTGCGAGGCGCAGTCGGCGGGCCAGAGCCGCAGCGATTGCGCCACGCCGCGCACGGGCTGGTCGAAGCGATAGCGGGTGGTGTGACGAACGCTCAGTCTCATGCCGGTATCCCGTTCAGATAGACGTCCTGGACCGTGGTCGCGAGCCCCGCGTTGCGCGCCATGAAGCGCGCGAGGAACTCGTGCAGCCCTTCGTCGAAGATGTCGTCCACGGTGGCCCGGTCGAGATCCTCGAGCAGCCGGTGCGCCACCTCCTGCGCCCGCGTGCCGGTCTGGTAGAGCGCCGCGAGGTTGTCGAGATGGTCGCAGCTCCATTGCACGCAGGACAGCAGCGAACGCGGGAACTTGCGGTTGAGGATCAGCAGGTGGGCGATCTTCTGGGCGGTGATCTCGCCGCTGTAGGTCCAGTTGAAGGCCCTCTGCGCGGTCATCGACTGCAGCAGCAGCGCCCACTGGCTCTGGTCGAGCCCCGAGCCCACGTAGGACAGCGACGGCAGCAGCACGTAGTATTTCACGTCGATCAGCCGCGCGGTGTTGTCGGCGCGCTCGAGCGAGTTGCCGAGCCCCATGAACTCGTAGCCGTCGTTGCGCAGCTGGGTGGCAAGGACGCAGCCCCGCACGAGGTGGCAGTTGCGCACCGTCCACTCGGTGAGGTCGGTCATGTCGAGCTTGCTGCGCTCGGTGCGCTGGTGCTGCTTCAGCTCCTGGAAGGCAGTGTTGATCGCGTCCCAGACCGGCGCGGTGAGCGCGGTGCGCACCACGCGGGCGTTTTCGCGCGCGGCATTGATGCAGGACAGCACCGAGGACGGGTTGTCGGCATCGAAGAACAGCCAGGTCTCGATGTTGCGCTGGTTGGGTTCGCCGTACTTGTCGCGAAACTCCTCGAGCGTGCTCTTGGCCTGAAGCACGGCTTCCCAGTCGTTGCGGTAGCCGCCCGAGGCATCGGGCAGCAGGGCGTTTCGGGCGCCGACCTCGAGCAGGCGGGCGGTGGTTTCGGCGCGCTCGAGATAGCGCGCCATCCAGTAGAGGTGTTCCGCGGTGCGGCTCAGCATGATCTTATTCTCCGCCCTTATTCCGCCAAGACCCAGGTGTCCTTCACGCCCCCGCCCTGCGACGAGTTCACCACCAGCGAGCCCTCGGTCAGCGCCACGCGGGTGAGGCCGCCCGGAACCAGCTCGATGGATTCCCCCACGAGACAGTAGGGCCGCAGGTCGACGTGTCGTGGCGCGATGCCCTCCTCCACGAAGGTCGGACAGGCCGAGAGCGCCAGCGTGGGCTGCGCGATGTAGTTGTCGGGCTTGTCGCGGATCTTGGCCGCGAAGGCCTCGATCGTCGACTTGTCGGCCTTGGGGCCGACCAGCATGCCGTAACCGCCCGAGCCGTGCACTTCCTTGACCACCAGCTCCGGCAGGTGTTCGAGCACGTATTTGCAGTCGTCCTTCTTGGCGCATTGCCAGGTCGGGACGTTCTCGAGCACAGGCTCCTCGCCTAGGTAGAAGCGGATCATCTCGGGGACGTAGGTGTAGATCGCCTTGTCGTCCGCCACGCCCGCGCCCGGAGCCGAGCAGATCGTCACCCCGCCCGAGCGGTAGACGTTCATCAGCCCCGGCACGCCCAGCATGGATTCGGGCTTGAAGCAGAGCGGATCGAGGAAGCTGTCGTCGATCCGGCGGTAGATCACGTCGACCTTCTTGGGGCCCTCGGTGGTCTTCATCCACACGAAATCGCCCTCGACGAAGAGATCCTGCCCCTCGACCAGCTCGACGCCCATGAGGTCGGCGAGGAAGCTGTGTTCGTAATAGGCCGAGTTGTACTGGCCCGGCGTCAGGATGACGATGTTGGGCTCGGCCATGCACTTCTTGGGCGCGACCGAGGCCAGCGTCTTCTTCAGCGCGTTGGCGTAGCCGTCCACCGGCGCGATGCGGTTCTCCATGAACAGCTGCGGGAACATGCGCATCATGATCTCGCGGTTCTGCAGCATGTAGGAGACGCCCGAGGGCGTGCGGCAGTTGTCCTCGAGCACGTAGAACTGGTCGGGGCCGGTGCGCACGAGGTCGACGCCGACGATGTGGCTGAACACCCCGCGCGGCGGCATGAAGCCGATGGCGGCCTTCTCGTAGGCCTCGTTGTTGGTGACGAGGTGCTCGGGGATGCGCCCGGCCCGGATGATCTCGCGCCGGCCGTAGACGTCGCAGAGGAACGCGTTCAGTGCAGCGGCGCGCTGGCGGATGCCCTTGTCGAGCTTGCGCCATTCCTCGGCGGTCAGCACCCGGGGGAACATGTCGAAGGGAATGAGCCGCTCCGGATCGCCGCCCTCGCCGTAGACCGCGAAGGTGATGCCCACCCTCCGGAACAGCGACTCCGCCTCGGTCTGCTTGAGGCTTCGAAGCTCCGAGGGCATGGAGCGATACCATTTTTCTAGGTTCTGATAGGCGGTCCGAACGTCTCCGCCGTTCATCATTTCATTGAAGATGCTGGCTAGCTTGGCGCTCATGGTATTCCCTTCGCTCTGCGCCTCAAACTCCAACTTTCCTGCCACAAGTGAAAGTCCCCGAGAGAAAAAATTTGGTGCCCGAATGCGTCTGCGCCCATTCTTTGGGCAGGCTCAGGATCGAATCCAAACCGGCCCCGGAACCACCCTAAACGCATGGCAGCCATGGTCGGAATGCATTCCTTCGCCCAAGTTTTGATCTTCGGTCATAATTTTCGCTCACGCAACAGGCAAAAACACAACGCCTTCTCGGGGCCGCCGGAATTGACGTGGCGGCGTTTCGCGGCTCGGCTAACCAAAAGCAGCGCCACGGATTTGGCGCATAACGGGGGTGCCAAGATCGACCGACGACCCGATCCGGCGGCGATCCAGGCGACATAAAAAAGCGAAGCGGCGAGCAGTCCTGTCTCTACCGCCCGACCGGACGTCGGGGCGGCGACGGGAGGATTACGCCGCGCACAAGGGAAGTGACATCCATGATCAAATCACTGAAGTTTTCGGGTGTGGCCGCTCTGGCCCTCATCGCCGCGGGCGCGGCCTCGGCGCAGGACGTGACCTGCCCGATCAAGGTGGGCGTGCTGCACTCGCTCTCCGGCACCATGGCGATCTCCGAGACCACGCTGAAGGACACCATGCTGATGCTCGTGCAGCAGCAGAACGACAAGGGTGGCCTGCTGGGTTGCGAGCTCGAAGCGGTCGTGGTCGACCCGGCCTCCGACTGGCCGCTCTTCGCCGAGAAGGCCCGCGAGCTGCTGACCGTGCACAACGTCGACGTGATCTTCGGCAACTGGACCTCGGTGTCGCGCAAGTCGGTGCTGCCGGTGATCGAGGAGCTGAACGGCCTGCTCTTCTACCCGGTGCAGTACGAGGGCGAGGAAAGCTCGAAGAACGTGTTCTACACCGGCGCCGCCCCGAACCAGCAGGCGATCCCCGCGGTTGACTACTTCCTCGACGAGCTCGGCGTCGAGAAGTTCGCGCTGCTCGGCACCGACTACGTCTACCCGCGCACCACTAACAACATCCTGGAATCCTACCTGAAGTCCAAGGGCATCGCGGCCGAGGACATCTTCGTCAACTACACCCCCTTCGGTCATTCCGACTGGGCGACCATCGTCAGCGACGTGGTCAAGCTGGGAGAGGACGGCAAGCAGGTCGGCGTGATCTCGACCATCAACGGCGACGCCAACATCGGCTTCTACAAGGAGCTGGCCGCCGCCGGCGTCTCGGCCGACGACATCCCCGTCGTCGCCTTCTCGGTAGGCGAGGAAGAGCTCTCGGGCCTCGACACCTCGAACCTCGTCGGCCACCTCGCCGCGTGGAACTACTTCATGTCCGCTGACACCCCCGCGAACGCCGAGTTCATCGAGACCTGGCACGCGTTCATCGGCGACGAGAAGCGCGTCACCAATGACCCGATGGAGGCCCATTATATCGGCTTCAACATGTGGGTGAACGCCGCCACCGAGGCCGGCACCACCGACGTCGACGCCGTGCGCTCGGCGATGTGGGGCCAGGAGTTCCCGAACCTGACCGGCGGCACCGCGGTGATGGGCGTGAACCACCACCTCTCGAAGCCGGTGCTGATCGGCGAGATCCGTGCCGACGGCCAGTTCGACATCATCTCCGAGACCGACCCGGTCCCGGGCGATGCCTGGACCGACTACCTGCCGGAATCGGCAGTGCTCGAGTCCGACTGGAAGGACCTCGAGTGCGGCATGTACAACACCGAGACCAAGACCTGCGTGCAGATCCAGTCCAACTACTGATCTGACCCGATCCGCGGCGGGCGCGCGTTCACTGCGCCCGCCGCCTCCGATTTTCCGTCGTATCATCGAAGGCTGCCCATGCTGCGCGCGCTCCTCCCCGCCCTCGCGCTGATCCTCTGCCTTGGCCTGCCGGCGCCCCGCGCCGCGGCACAGGAGCAGGACCTGCAGGCGATCCTCCAGACCAATGCGGACGAGGTGGCCAATCCCGGCCGCCGCAGCGTGAGCGAGGTGATCGAGACCCTCGCGGCCTCGGGTCTCGACAGCGTGCCCGATTTCCTCGAGCACTGGGCCGACCGCGGCGTCTACCGCCGCACCACCGACGGGCTGTTCTTCTACGCGAAGAAGGACGGCGCCAATTTCGCCCTCATCGACATCTCCACCGGCGCGCCGGCCGGCACCGCGCCCTCGGGCGAGCTCGAACAGATCCGCCCCAACGGCGGCGTGCGCCGGGTGATCGCCACCGCGCTGGTGCAGTTCCAGCTCTCCGATCCCGACATCGCCCGCCGCACCGCAGCGCTCGACGCCATCGCCCGCAGCCCCGAGGCCGAACAGCTCGAGCCGCTGCGCGCCTCCATCGAGAACGAGCCCGACGACGCCCTGCGCACCCGCAAGGAAGAGCTCGCCGGCATGCTTGCCGCCACCTTCGGCGACACGCCTGAAGAGCGCATCGCCGCCATCGAGGCGCTGTCCGGCGGGCTCTCGGTGCAGATCCGCGCGGTGCTGAACCAGATCCTCACCACCCGCTCCGGCGTGGCTGTGGAACTCCCCGCAGACGCCAACGTGGCCCGCACCCTCACCCCCGGCGACGACCTGACCGAGGCCGAGGCCTATGTCCGCCTCGTCGAGGCCGAGCTCGCCCCCGCCCGCCAGAGCCGCGACCAGATCAAGGGCGCGCTGACCGCGAACATCACCGACGGCAGGGTCGGCGGCGTGCCCATCGGCGCGCTCGACACCGAAGAGGCCCGCGCCCGCGCTTACGCCGCCCTCGCGGGCGCCGGCACCGTGCCGCCGCTGGTCACCGAAAGCGACGTCGAGACCGCCCTCGCCTCGCATGTCTTCTACGACGAATACACTGAGAGCGACCCGGCCATCACCGACGCCGCCCGCGCAGCGCTTGACGAGGTCAACACCCGCGTCGCGGTGCACCAGGCGCTCGACCTGGCGCTCGACGCGCTGTCGCTGGCGTCGATCTACTTCCTCGCCGCCATCGGCCTCGCCATCACCTTCGGCGTGATGGGGGTGATCAACATGGCCCATGGCGAGTTCATCATGATGGGCGCCTACACCGGCTACGTTGTTCAGCAGATCATCCCCGACTACACGCTGTCGCTGGTGGTGGCGCTGCCGCTGGCCTTCGCGGTGACCTTCGCCGCGGGCGTGGCGATGGAGCGGCTGGTGATCCGCTGGCTCTACCACCGCCCGCTCGAGACCCTGCTCGCCACCTTCGGCATCTCCATCGCACTGCAGCAACTTGCGAAGAACATCTTCGGCACGCAGGCCCGGCCGCTGACCTCGCCGTCCTGGCTCGACGGTGCCTGGGTGCTGAACGACGTTGTGGGCATCGCCAACATCCGCATCGCCATCTTCGTGCTGGCGCTGATCTTCCTCGGGCTGATCCTGTTCATCCTGAACAAGACCCGCATCGGCCTCGAGGTCCGCGCCGTGACCCAGAACCCCGGCATGGCCGCCTCGATGGGCATCAACCCCGACAAGATCAACATGCTGACCTTCGGCCTCGGCTCGGGCATCGCGGGCATCGCCGGCATCGTCATCGGCCTCTACGCCCAGGTCACCTCCGAGATGGGCGCCAACTACATCGTCCAGAGCTTCATGACCGTGGTCGTGGGCGGCGTCGGCAACGTCTGGGGAACGCTGGCGGGCGCCGGGCTGATCGGCATCCTGCAGAAGGGCATCGAGTTCCTGAACCCGTCCAACACGCTGGCGGCACAGACCTACATGATCCTCTTCATCATCCTGTTCATCCAGTTCCGCCCCAAGGGCATCGTCGCCCTCAAGGGCCGCGCGGCGGGAGACTGATCATGGCGCGCCTCCTCCAGATCGTCCCGCCCGGCCGCGATCTCCGGCCTGCCTCCGGCGGGGATATTTACCGGCCATTGGAAGACAGGGGCCGCGCCCGGCTCCCCAAAGGCAAGCAGGCGACTCCGTCCGGTGCCCCCCTCGCCCTTCCGCACCGCCGCTCCGCATCTTCATCTTGCCGAATAAACTCCGGGGGAGTCCGCGCCAGCGGACGGGGGCAGCGCCCCCTGCAACGTCTCCAACCCCACGCGGACGATGCCCTTCGGAACAATCCCCAAGGCCGCCCGACCCGCGCAGCCAACACAATTCCGCCACGCCCCTGCCACTCCGGGCACGCCGGACCCGACCAGCCTCCCAAGCGCGCGCCGCAGGCGCGCGCCCCCCGGCGACGCGCGGAGGCGCGGCGCAACACCTCTGACGGAGCCCGTACATGAGCCGCCAGGCCTTCCTCACCCGGAACCGCTCGATCTTCTGGTTCCTGCTGTCGCTCGCGGTCTTCACCCTGATCGTGACCGTGCTCGCGGACGGCATCGGCAATGGCATGATCTCCACCAGCTTCGTCAAGACGCTCGGCCGCACGCTCTGCCTGATGCTGGTGGCCGTCGCGATGGATGTGGTCTGGGGCTACACCGGGATCCTGTCGCTCGGGCACATGGCCTTCTTCGGGCTCGGCGGCTACATGATCGGCATGTGGCTGATGTATGCCCGCACCGAACTCATTGTCTCGGAATCCCTGCGCGCCGCCACCATCCCGCCCACCCCGGAAGAGATCCACGACGCCGTCGGCACCCAGATCTTCGGCGTGGTCGGCAGCTCGGACTTCCCGCTGATCTGGGCCTTCGCCTCGAGCTTCTGGGCCCAGCTCGCGCTCGTGGTCATCGTTCCCGGCCTGCTCGCGCTGATCTTCGGCTGGCTCGCCTTCCGCAGCCGGGTCACCGGCGTGTACCTGTCGATCCTGACCCAGGCCATGACGCTGGCGCTCTCGCTCTACCTCTTCCAGAACGACAGCGGGCTGCGCGGCAACAACGGCCTGTCCGGCCTCCAGAACCTGCCCGGGCTCGACAGCGTGCCGCAGAGCATGGTCTCCATCGCCTTCTTCTGGGCCTCGGCGGCGGCACTGGCGGCGGGATACGTGCTCTTCGCCTGGGTGGTCTCGGGCAAGATGGGCTCGGTCATTCGCGGCATCCGCGACAACGAGGGCCGGGTGCGCTTCCTCGGCTACCACGTCGAGAGCTACAAGCTCTTCGTCTTCACCGTCACCGCCGTGGTGGCGGGCCTCGCCGGCGCGCTCTACTACCCGCAGGCGGGCATCATCAACCCGGCCGAGGTCGCGCCCATCGCCTCGATCTACCTCGCGGTCTGGGTGGCCATCGGCGGCCGCGGGAGGCTCTACGGCGCGGCACTGGGCGCGGCCTTCGTGTCGCTGCTGTCGAGCTGGTTCACCGGCGGCGGCGTGCCCAACATCCCGCTCGGCTTCTACACCATCCAGTGGACCGACTGGTGGCTCGTGCTGCTGGGCGTCAGCTTCGTCGCGGTCACGCTGCTTGCGCCCAAGGGCATCGGCGGGCTCTTCGATCTCGTCACCCGGCGCCACCCGGTGCCCGTGTCGACCACCGACTTCGGCCCGGACAAGGGCGCCCGCCGCACCGTCGAAGGGGAGGAAGAGAAATGAAGACGCTTCTCGAGATGTCCGGCGTCTCCGTCAGCTTCGACGGGTTCAAGGCGATCAACAACCTCTCCTTCCGCATCGGAGAACCCGAACTGCGCGCCATCATCGGCCCCAACGGCGCCGGCAAGACCACCTTCATGGACATCATCACCGGCAAGACCCGCCCCGACGCGGGCACGGTGATCTACGGCGAGAAATCCATCTCGCTGCTCAAGATGTCCGAAAGCCAGATCGCCATGGCCGGTGTCGGGCGCAAGTTCCAGAAGCCCACCGTCTTCGAGGCCCAGACCGTGCGTGAGAACCTCGCCATGGCGCTGAAGAACAAGCGCGGCCCCTTCGACGTGCTGCTCTACCGCAAGACGAAACGCGGGGCCGAGCGCATCGAGGAGATCGCCGACATCATCGGGCTCAGCGACCAGCTGCCGCGCATCGCGGGCGAGCTCAGCCACGGCCAGAAGCAGTGGCTCGAGATCGGCATGCTGCTGGCGCAGGACCCGCGCCTGCTGCTGGTCGACGAGCCCGCCGCCGGCATGACCCCCGCCGAGCGCGAGCACACGACCGACCTTCTCAAGCGCGCCGCCGAGAAACACGCGGTGGTGGTGGTCGAGCACGACATGGAATTCATCCGCCGCCTCGACTGCAAGGTGACGGTGCTCTGCGAGGGCTCGGTGCTGGCCGAGGGCTCGCTCGATCACGTGACCTCGAACCCGCAGGTCATCGAAGTCTACCTGGGCCGCTGACGGGAGAGCCACATGCTGAGCGTCGAGAACCTCACCCTGCACTACGGCCAGAGCCAGATCCTGCACGGCATCTCGCTGACCGCCGAACCCGGCAAGGTCACCGCCGTCACCGGCACAAACGGGGTCGGCAAGACCTCTCTGCTCAAGGCCATCGCCGGGCGGCACCCCTATTCGGGCGGCAGCATCACGCTCGACGGCAAGCCGCTCGACCACCTCAACGCCTTCCAGGCGGGGCGCGCGGGCATCGCCTACGTGCCGCAGGGGCGCGAGGTCTTCCCGCTGATGACGGTGCAGGAGAACCTCGAGACCGGCTTCGCCTGCCTGCCGAAATCCGAGCACAAGGTGCCCGAGCACATCTTCGAGCTGTTCCCGATCCTCAAGGACTTCCTGCAGCGCCGCGGCGGCGACCTTTCGGGCGGACAGCAGCAGCAGCTCGCCATCGCGCGGGCGCTGATCATGAAGCCGCGGGTGCTGCTCCTCGACGAGCCCACCGAGGGCATCCAGCCCAACATCATCCAGCAGATCGGCCGGGTGATCTCGCAGCTGCGGGCGCAGGGCGACATGGCGATCATCCTCGTCGAACAGTACTTCGATTTCATGTGGGGGCTGGCCGACAGTTTCGTCGCCGTCACCCGCGGCGAGGTGGCGCTTGCGGGCAAGGCGGGCGAGATCGACCGCGAGGCGCTGCTGGCCAAGGTCTCGATCTAGGATTTTTTGCTAACTTGCTGCGTTGCGGCGCATTTTTGACTTGCCCAAAACGCTTTGAGGGCCAATTCTCCCGCACGGGAGAGTTGTAGGCATGCTGCCACAGGCAGACATAAGCAGAGGCGCCACGGCGCCCGCGCCACGCGGTGCGGGTGCCTTCGGTGAAACCGCTCACCACCCAGGCCGATCCGGCCGCAGGCATGCCGCCGCAAGATCGCTCCCGCAGCGATTTCCGACAGGAGCCGACCGGTCCGTGCCATTCAGCGCGGCCACCGGGCGGAGCCTGACCGACACATTCGACAGGAGGATCCCATGAAAGTCATCAGAACGCCGCTCTTGTGCAGCGCCGCCATGGCACTGGCGCTGAGCGCGGGCACCGCAGGCGCGGAGACCATCCGCTTCTGGACCATCGAGGAGCAGCCCGAGCGGCTGGCGCGCCAGCAGGAGATGGCGGATGCGTTCAACGCCGAGTCCGGCCACACCGTCGAGGTGATCCCGGTGACGGAATCCGAGCTTGGCACCCGCGCCACCGCGGCCTTTGCCGCGGGCGACCTGCCGGACGTGATCTACCACCCGCTGGCGCTGGCCCTGCCCTGGGCCGAGGCGGGCATCCTCGATCCCGACGCCGCCACCGACGTGATCGAGGCGCTGGGAGAGGACACCTTCGCCCCCGGCGCGCTGTCGATGGCCAGCTTCGATGGCGGCTATGCCTCGGTGCCCGCCGACGGCTGGACTCAGATGATCCTCTACCGAGCCGACCTCTTCGAGGAAGCGGGCCTCGAGCCGCCGACCTCCTACGCCAATGTCGAGGCCGCCATCGAGGCGCTGCACAACCCGCCCGAGATGTACGGCTTCGTCGCCGCCACCAAGGTGGACGAGTCCTTCATGAGCCAGGTGCTCGAGCACGTGTTCCTCGCCAACGGCGTGTCGCCCGTGGGCCCCGACGGCTTTGCGCCGCTCGACGAGGCCAAGACCGCCGAGGTGCTGGAGTTCTACAAGACACTGGCCGAGGCCTCGCCGCCGGGCGATCTCTACTGGGACCAGTCGCGCACGCTCTATTTCTCGGGCAACGCCGCGATGGTGATCTGGTCGCCCTTCATCCTCGACGAGCTCGCCGGCCTGCGCGACAGCGCGCCGCCCACCATCACCGACGACCCGACCTCGCCCGAGCTGGCCTCGAAGACCGGGATCGTGACCAACTTCTCGGGCCCGTCGAACCCTGACGGCGCCGCATGGGCGTCGATCAACATGTTCGGCATCACCGGCGACGCCTCGACCGACGCCGCCATGGAGTTCGTCGAGTACTCGATGGACAAGGGCTACGTCGACACGCTGGCCATCGCGCCCGAGGGCAAGTTCCCGATCCGCCGAGGCACCGCCGACGACCCCGAGCTCTTCGTGACCGAATGGTCGGCCCTGCCCGTGGGCGTGGACCGCAAGGCGCCGCTGGGCGAGCTCTACCCGCAGGAGATGATCGACGAGATCGTCGCAGGGCTCGACGTGGCGCAGCGCTGGGGCGTCGAGGACGGCCAGCTGGCGCTCGCCTCAAAGATGATCGGCAGCCAGGCGCTGAACCGGGTCGTGCGGGAATACATCGACGGCCGCATCGACACCGCCGCCGCCGTCGAGAAGCTCAACAGCGAGCTCGGTGCGATCAACTGACACGACGCGCCCCGGGGCCCCGTCGCGGGGGCCCGGGGCCGATCCGCGACGGGAGACGACCATGACCGACACCACACCTCCCACCGGCACCGGCCCGCTGGCGCGGCGCGAGGCACGGCTGGCCTGGGGGCTGCTGTTCCCGACGCTGGCGGCGGTGTCGCTGGTGGTCATCCTGCCGCTGCTCGCGGTGTTCTGGATCAGCTTCAAGCCCGTGGGCCTCGCCGACCTGCGCCCGCCCACCCCCATCGTGCGCGAGGACATCCGCGGCGATCTCGAGGCGGCGGGCGACGAGGCCACGCTGCGCTACCGGCTCCGCAACTCCTCGCAGGACCAGCCGATCCTCGGCGTGACCCTCAGCGACACATGGCCCGAGGGGCTCGCGGCGGGCGAACTCGACCCCGCCTGCGCCATCGCCGACGGCCGGCTCGACTGCGACTTCGGCGACTGGGAGGGCGGCCAGCGCATCACGCTGCAGATCCCGGTGACCGCCGACGCAAGCTATTTCGACGGCCCCGACCCCACCGACAGCGCGCCGGTGATCACCGGCCAGGCCAGCAACGTGCTCACCAATTTCGACTTCACACTCGAGAACTTCGCCGATGTCTTCGACGGCGCCGAGTTCTGGTCGGTGCTGGGCGTCACGCTCTTCTACACCATCTTCGGCACGCTGGGCGCGCTGATCATGGGGCTCTTCGCCGCCCTGCTGCTCAACAAGTCCTTCCGCGGTCAGGGGCTTTTGCGCGGGCTCTACCTCTTCCCCTACGTCGCCCCCGTCATCGCCGTGGCCTTTGCGTGGATCCTGCTCTTCGACCCGTTCTCGGGCTCGGCCAACGCGCTGCTGATCCGCATGGGCGTGAGCTCGGAGGCGATCAACTTCTTCGGCGAGCGCCCGCTGGCGCTGATCATGGTCACGCTCTTCGAGATCTGGCGCTACTTCCCGCTGAGCTTCCTCTTCATCCTCGCGCGGATGCAGTCCATCGACACCGACATGTACGAGGCAGCGGACATGGACGGGGCCTCGCCCTTCCAGAAGTTCCGCTACCTGTCGCTGCCGCAGCTGCTCGGCATCCTGTCGGTGCTGTTCCTGCTGCGCTTCATCTGGACCTTCAACAAGTTCGACGACATCTTCCTGCTGACCGGCGGCAACGCGGGCACGCGGGTGCTGACGGTGAACGTCTACGAGCAGGCCTTCGCGCTCTCGAACATCGGCGCGGGGGCGGCGGTCGCGGTGGTGATCTTCTGCTGCCTGCTGCTGTTCTCGGTGTTCTTCTTCCGCGTCATGAGCCGGGAGGAAGGGCTGTGAGACGGGTGTTCCATATCAGGCCTGCACGCCACCGCTCCGGCGGCCCCGACTCGAAACCCACGAAAGGAGCGGCGCGATGAGACGCGGATACGTGACGGCGCCCGTCCTCGGCGCGCTCTGGTGCTTCGTCATCGCGGTGACCGTGGCCGTCGCCATGAGCTTCGCCACCGGCGCGGCGTTCCGGCCGGCGATCCTGCTGTCGCTGCTGCTCGGCGCGGGGCTCGGCGTCGCGGCCCTGCACGGGCCGCTGGCGCTCTGGGGCGCGGCCGTGGTGATGGCGGCGCTGGGGCTCGCGGGCTTCGGCCCCATGGTGGCCGACGGCGGCGCCGGCCTCGTGGCGCTGGTCGCGGGCCACGGCGCGGTGGCGCTCTTCACCGCGCTGGGCGCGCGCAAGATCCTGGAAGAGATCCGCCCCGGCGCGCTCACCCGGCACGAGTTCGAGGAGTCGGTGATCCGCTTCCTCACCGGCTTCGGCTACATCTTCTTCACCGCCATCGTGCTCATCCCCTTCTACGTCATGGTGATGACCAGCCTGAAGAACCAGGCGGCGCTGATGGCCAATCCGCTCGACTTCAGCATCGACCTGTCGCAGGGCTGGGGCCTGTTCTCGAGCTACGTCGAGCTGATGCGCGACTACAGCTTCGGCAGCTACCTCTGGACAAGCTTCTACGTCTCCGTACTCACCGTGCTCATCACGCTGGCCTTCGCCATCCCCGGCGCCTACGCGGTGGCGCGGCTGCGCTTCCGCGGGCAGGCGCTCTTCGCGCGCTCGATCCTGCTCATCTACATGGTGCCGATGATCGTCCTCGCGCTGCCGATCTACATCGCCTTCTCGATGACCGGGCTTCGCAACACCATCTTCGGCATCGTGCTGATCTACCCGGTCACCACCATCCCGGTGGCACTCTACATGCTGCAGGGCTACTTCCGCGGCCTCCCCGCCGAGGTCGAGGAAGCCGGCCTCATGGACGGGCTGTCGCGGCTCGCGGTGATCTGGAAGA
>Ga0208328_1000641_pt1 | contig 14788 bp, 9 predicted proteins | sample DeeseametaMP2633_FD_184170 | JGI IMG/M metagenome (GOLD analysis project Ga0208328, IMG submission 184170) | Marine microbial communities from the Deep Atlantic Ocean - MP2633 (SPAdes) | ecosystem: Environmental > Aquatic > Marine > Unclassified | place: Northeast of Antigua and Barbuda, North... | reverse complement strand
CCCGGGGATGATCCGCGAGCTGATGTCACTGGTCGGCCTGTCGGGCTTCGAGCGCAACCGCCCGGCGGAGCTTTCGGGCGGCATGCGCCAGCGCGCCGCCATCGCCCGCGCGCTGGCCGGAGAGCCCGAGCTTCTGCTGCTCGACGAGCCTTTCGCGGCGGTGGACGCCCTGACCCGCGACCGGCTCAACACCGAGCTGCCGCCGCTCTGGGAGGCGCGCGGCGCGACCTCGGTCCTCGTGACCCATTCGGTGGCCGAGGCGGTGCGCCTCTCGGACCGCATCCTCGTGCTGACCCCGCGCCCGGCGCGCATCGCCGCCGACATTCCGGTGCCCCTGCCGCGCCCGCGCGGTCCCGAGGTGCTGGCCTCGGAGGCGTATCGCGGGCTCTGCACCGAGGTGACCGACGCGCTGCGCGACCACCAATACCCCGAGAGCGTCGCCGCACAATGAGCACGGGCCGGGGAGCCCTGCGCGGCAGCCCCGCCGCATTGCGCGCGCTGCACCCGCTGCCGCGCGGGGCTGCCCTTCTGCTCGTCCTGCTGGTCTGGGAAGGGCTCGCCCGCGCCACGGCGGGGAGCTTCATCATCGCCGCGCCGAGCCAGATCGCAGGCTACATGGTCAGCCATTCCGGCCTGCTCTGGCGGGCGTTCGGCGCGACGCTGGCCTCGGCGGTGCAGGGCTTCGTCTGGGGCAACCTCGCCGGGGTGCTGCTGGCGCTGCTGGCGGTGCTGCTGCCGCGCGGCGAGCGGCTGCTGTCGACGCTGGCGCTGCTGGTCTTCTGCCTGCCGCTGGTCGCCACGGGGCCGATCCTGCGGGTGCTCTACGGGCCGGGCACCGGTCCGCAGGTGACGCTGGCGGCGCTGGCGGTCTATTACACCACCTTCCTGCCGGTGCTGGTGGGGCTGCGCGCGGCGCCGCAGGCCTGGTTCGACCTCGTGCGCAGCTACGGGCGCGGACGCGTGACCGCGCTGCGCGAGGTCCGGCTGCCCGCAGCGCTGCCCTATCTCGTTGCCGGTCTGCAGATCGCCGCGCCGGCGGCCTTCCTCGGCGCCATGGTCGGCGAGTTCACCGGCGCCGAGCGCGGGCTCGGCGTGCTGACGGTGCGGGCGCTGCGGGCGCTCGACCTGCCCGCCACATGGGCCATCGCGGTGATCGCCGCCGGGGTCTCGATGCTGGCCTTCGCGGCGGTGGGCGCGCTTGGCAGCCGTCTCGACCTTGCCCCGCCCGAAGTGCTCATGGCGCCGCCCGTCGCGCGCGGCCGCCGGCCGTGGGAGGCCCCCGCACAGGCGCTGCTGGCGCTCGCCGCAACCCTGCTGATCTGGAAGGGCAGCATGGAGCTCTTCGCCCTGCCGCGCTTCTTCGCCAAGCGGCCCGAGGACGTCTGGCTCTACCTCGTCACCGGCCCCGGCGCCGAGGCGCAGCGCGCCCGGCTCTTCGCGGCGCTCGGCGAGACGCTGGCGCTGGCCGGGCCGGGCTACCTCGCGGGGCTTGGGCTGGGGGCGGGGCTGGCGCTTCTGCTGGCGCTGGCGCCGCGCCTCGGGGCGGCGGTGATCCCGCTGTCGATCGCGCTGCGCTCGATCCCGATCATCTCCACCGCGCCGCTGATCGTCTGGGCGCTGGGGCGGGGCGCTGCCGGCACCATCACCGTCGTCGCGGTGATGATCTTCTTCCCGACGCTGATCGCCTGCCAGCACGGGCTCGCCCGGACGCCGCGCGCGGTGCTCGACCTCTTCGAGGTCTACGCCACGAGCCCGCTGCGCCGGCTGCTCGGCGCGCAGCTGCCCGCCATGCTGCCCGCCTTCTTCGCCTCGGCGCGGATGGCCATTCCCGCCGCCATCCTCGCCGTCACCACCGCCGAGTGGCTGGCGACGGGGCGCGGCATCGGCGCGCTCATGGCGACGGTGGCCTCGACCTCGGATTACGGCATGCTCTGGAGCGCCATCGCCCTTGTCGGGCTGGCGGCAGTTCTCGCCCATGCGCTGGTGGCCGCGCTCGAGCGCGCGGTGCTGGCCCGCACCAGCGCCGAGCAGCTTGCCCGATGAGAGCCTGCGCCTTTGCCATCCCCGGCGACCACCGCCAGAAGACCGGCGGCTTCATCTACGAGCGCCGCCTGCTGGAGGAATTGCAGGCGGCGGGCCGTGAGGTGAGCCATATCGTGCTGCCCGCCGGGGCGGCTGCGGCGGATCAGGACGCTGCGTTGCGCCGCGAGGTCTCAGAGGTGCTGGAGGCCCTGCCTCCGGACCGGCCGCTCATCCTCGACGGGCTGGTCTTCGGCGCGATACAGCCCGAGGCGCTGGCCCGGCTGTCCTGCCCGGTGGTCGCCATGCTGCACCATCCGATGGGGATGGAGCAGGGGCTTCCCGCGGATGTCGCAGCGAGACTGCTCGAGCAGGAGACGGCAAACCTGTCGCTTGCGGCAGAGATCGTCGTCACCAGTCCTCATACGCGGCAGACCTACATCGGGCTCGGCGCGGATCCTGCGCGCATCACCGTGGCGCTGCCGGGCTATGACGGGCCGCGTGATCTGCCCCGCATCGAGGCGGGGCCGCGCATCCTCTCGGTCGGCCTGCTGGCGCCGCGCAAGGGGCATGACGTGCTGATCCGGGCGCTTGCGCTGGTCGCGGACCTCGACTGGAGCGCGCGCATCGTCGGCAAGACCCACAGCCCCGCCTACGCCGACGAGCTGACCGCGCTGATTGCAGAGCTGGAGCTCGGCCAGCGGGTCGACCTCGCCGGCGAGATCTCCGACGCGGCGCTGGCCCAAGCCTATCGCAGCGCCCGGATCTTCGCACTCGCGACGCGCTACGAGGGCTACGGCATGGCGCTGGCCGAGGCGCTCTGCCACGGCTTGCCCATCGTGAGCTGCGCCACCGGCGCGGTGCCCGGCACCGTCGGACAGGCCGCCCTGCTCGCCGCCGCGGATGACCCCGAGGCGTTCGCCGCGCACCTGCGGACCCTTCTCCAGTCCCGCGCCGCCCGGGAGGAGCTCGCCACCCGCTCCCGCGCTCTGGGGCGGGCCCTGCCGCGCTGGAAGGACACCGCGGCGGTCATGGGGCGGGTTCTGGACGGACTTCCGCGCTGAGCCGGAGGCCGTGCTGCCTTCGGTCGCGATCGGGTTTGTCCGGGTCGTCGTGAGGAATCTCGCGCTTCTGGCGCAGCAATCACAAGCGCAGGCGCGACCCGCTCAGACGTTCCCTTTCGCGCGTAGAGGGCATTCCGCACTGCGTCTCCGATCGTGCGCCGCAAGGAGATGTCGAAAGGCATCCGAGATGCGATCACACCAGCCAATTCGATACTCGGTACTGCAACCTCCCAGGGAGTTTCGGCTCTCGGCCACGGACAGTATTCAGGGCGACCTGGATCTCCGTTTCTCGGGGCTGGTCATGAAAATCTCCGGCCGGGCCCATTGGCCCACTACCGTTCGCGCCTGTTCGCGAGACTCAGGGCCAGGGGCGATCCTCGCTTCTCAGATGCGACGAATCGGCCTAGGCTCATTCAAATTGCCTTCAATTCTTATTCTTTCCGAGCGCCAATCTCTGGCATTTCTTGGCTTCCTGTTTCATGTCCAGCGCATTTTCGACCCTCTGGATCGCCGCCTGTGCCGCGCTTTTCGCGGCAGCCCAGGCTGTCGCCTGCGCCGCCATCGACTTCACCGAACTGCCGCTTCCGCAGGACACGCGACCGCCCGCGGTACGGGCGCTTCTGGCGGCCTATCCCGACCTGACGCTCTCGCCGGACGGGGCCGCGATCTCGCGCAATGGCGTGAACTGGTTGCCGCTGGGAACCGCGCGGGACATTGGCCCGCGGCAGGCGCTGGTCGATGCCACACCGATGGACCAGTTCCTGCAGACCTATCCGCTCGGGTCGTCGCCCGAAGCGCTCGGGAAACGCACTGAGCCGTTCTTCGACCCCGGCCGGTTCCGCAACACGCCGCTCTTCGCGATGCTCTGGTTCTCGTCGGAGGCGGCGGCGCGGAACAGCCTCGTCCGCGTCGGGTTCTCCGGGCTTTCGGACGGCGCCGTGATGGTCACCTCGCACCGCGGGGTCGATTGCCAGCTGCGCGCCGTGGTCGCCCGGCTCGATGAAGGCTCCGGCGCGGTGAAAGCCGCCTTCCGCACGCCCGGCGGCGGGTTCAACTGGCGCCGGATCAGCGGCACCGACCGGCTGAGCGCCCACAGCTACGGCATCGCCATCGATCTCAATGCCGACCTCGGAGGCTACTGGCGCTGGTCAGGGGCCGCCGAGGGGCAGGTGGGCGCCTATGACAACCGCATCCCGCCCGAGGTGATCGAGGCCTTCGAGGCCTACGGCTTCATCTGGGGCGGCAAGTGGCACCATTTCGACGGCATGCACTTCGAATATCGACCCGAGCTCATCCTGCACGCCCGCATTGCCGCAAGCACGAGGTAACCCAATGCCCGATTTCCTTCGCAAGAGCATGGCACCTGGACTGGCGCTGGCGCTGTCCCTCGGTATCGCAGCAGAGGCGCAGGAGGTGCTGGGCCGCTACACCGCCATGATCACCTCGTCCGACCACTACAATTCCGGCGGTCAGCCGCTGAACCAGCCGGGCCAGATCCTTGCGCAGGAGCGGGCGAACTACCATCGCTTCGGGATCCGTCAGCCCGAGGACTCGAGCGACGCGGTCTTCGGCGATCGCACGATGCGCGCGGCATTGCCCGACATGCTGTCACGCGGAGAGATGAAGAACGATGCGCGCGCCCGCGTGATGGGGGGCGGCCTCGTTTCGGTCGAGATCATCGGCCGGGGAGGCCGGCCTTACGCGCTGCGGGTGACCTCGGGGACGGGGGGCAGCCCCGGTGGGGCACCGGGGGTTTCCTCTGCCGCGGCCCAGCTCGACGGGCGCTGGAGCTTCGTCCGGATGACGGGCGGCAACGCGGCGATGGCGCAGACGGTCGATCCGGTCGCCCGCGTGGCGCTGGAATGCGCGCGGCCGACGAGCGGTGCCGCGCTCTCCGGGATGCTGACGCTCCGGGTCGTGGCGCCTGCTGTCGCCACGCTGCCGACGGGGCCTGTCGCGCTTTCGGTGCGTGTCGACGCGGGGATGCAGGGCAACCTGACGATGTCCGCCCATGCCGGTGTCCTGACCGGGACGCTTCCGGTGGGCGCCCCGCTCGTCGCGGCGCTCGTCAGCGGCAACCGCCTGAGCCTGTCGACGGGGCAGACGCCGGTGGTCGAGGCCGGGCTGTCCGGCAGCTCTGCGGCGCTGGCAATGCTCATGGAGTTCTGTGCGACCCCGGCCGAAGCGCCGCTGAGCGCCGCGCTGATGGCCGCGCCCGAGGCTCCGGCGCCCTTCGCGGGCGGCACGGAGCCGGTCGCGGGGGGCGATGGCACCCCGCCGATGGCGTTGGCCCTCGCGGCGGCTCCGGCCCCGAGCGCGCCGATCGAGCGGGGGCTCGAGGGCGAGGAAGCCGTCGGCAGCCAGCTCGGCATCTGGCTTCTCGGGCAGCGCCCGTCGCTGATACGCAATCCGAGCTTCAACCTGAGTTTCCCGCTTCCGGCGGGCTATCCGGACTACGTGCGGCCGGTCCATCCCGGCCGCCTTAACTTGCAGGAAGCCTACGAGTTCAACGCGATGGTCGAGCAGACACGTCGCGACTATCTGGAAGGGATGGCCGCGCGGGCCGCGTCCGAGACGATCCCGGAGCATGTCACCCTCAAGGTGCCGGCGCGGCTGCTGCGGCGCGAACCGGGCAAGCCGAACGAGCTTGAACTCGCGGGCTACGGAAAGCTCCTCGTGAATCACGATCTCCAGCCGTCGATCCCGGCGGCGCTGCGGACGCTGCAGATGGACGTCGGCAACAAGATGGCACGGGTGTTCCTGCGGGAAAGCGCACCGCTGCCGCTGCCGCTTCCCGATGAGCTTCGCGCAATGGAGCCGCCGCCCGACCCCAGCGGTCGCCCGGGGATCGAGCTCTTCCCCGCCGATGACGTCTTCCTGCGCGTGACGCTGGCCCTGTCCGACCCGCAGGTTCTGCTGCCCAACGACGTGGAGCGCGCGGGCACCAGCCGCGGACCCGCGGCGGAGATCCGTGCGCAGGTGCTTGAGGCCCGGCTCATCCGCCAGCCGCGCATGCGGGGCAACGAGCCGCCGGCGCCGGAGATCCAGCTGGCAAGCTGGCGGCGCGACGCGGCGACCGCGACAGCCGAGGCTGCGAATCTGAAGACGCTCGACGCCTTTGCGGGGGCCTATGCCTCGGGGGTCGAGGACGGGCGCCTTCTGAGCCTGTCGAACTGGTATCTGGAAGCGACCGGCGCGCCGCGCACCCTTGGCCCGATGGGCGTCGCGCCCGACGTCGCGGCGCAGCAGGCCGACCTGATCATCCGCGCGAACGCGGTGCTCGAGCGCACCCCGGATCGCGCATTCGCACCCGACCTGTTGCAAAGGCTGCTGGAGCAGCTCGTCGATCCGCTCTCGCGCGATGGCATGGTCCCGCCCGGGTTCTTCGGCGAACGCGGCAGTCTCAACGAGATCACGCAGGCCAAGATCCTGAAGGAGGCGCAGCCCAAGCTTGCCGACTACATCCGAGCCCGCGCGCCCGAGCTGCCCCTGCCCGTGCGCTCGCGCGGGCTCGCCCAGTTGGGGAACTACGATATCGGCGCAGAGGTGTTCTCTTATACTCTGCCGCCCGAAGAGCTGACCTACCTGCCGACACCGTCGCGGAACCGCAGCCTCGACGGCGCGCTCGACGGGCTTGGCGACGCGCTCTCGGTGCCACTCGACACCGCCGAGGCGCTTCTGAGCCAGCTGGAACAGGACGCGATGCCCGGGCGCAGCGTGCCCGCGCGGCTCGACATGCGGCTCGTCTCGGCGCGGGCGGTGCCGCAGACCGGCGGGCCCATCACGCTGGACGAACTTCAGCGTGTCGTTCTGACGTGGGAGCCGGAGACCCTGCAGATCACCGCCGACATGGAGGGCCGGCAGGCGCTCATGACGCGCGATTTCGCCCCGAAGGTCACCGCGGGCGCAGAGGCCCTCGCGGTGCCGGAGGAGGTCTACGCCACCACCGCCGAGACGATCCTCGGCGCCTGGGCCTCGCGCCACGGCACGCCGGAGGAACTGGCCCGCAACCTCGCCTCGAGCAGGGCGTTCCGCAGCCAGATGGGGCAGGTGCCGCAAAGCGTCATCGATGCCCGCGCGCTCGAGGAAGCGCAGCGCATGATCGCTTCGGCACCGGACAGTTTCTGGATCGGGCTCTCAGTGCAGATGGGCGACTACGACGCCGCAGGCCAGCGCATCCCCCTGAGCGACGTCGCCGTCTTCCCGATCCCCAGCCGCATGGGCGAGAACATCGACGGCGTGCCGGGGCTGCGTTTTGCCACGAGCGCCGCCTTCGATCACCTGCCCGCCACGCCCGCCGAATACGAGCTGATCACCAGCATCGACGGCCCGCGCAATGCGCTGCTCTTCGCCCATGTCACCCTCGCGGAAGAGCAGGACCGCCGCCGCGGCCTCGAGCTGATGCGGCCCGACCGGCTGCTGTTCCTGCGCGAAGACGGCAACGGCGGCGTAAGCGTGGTGCTGTCGAAGGAGCTGGACGCCGCCCCCCGGCTGGGTCTCGCAGTGCCCGCCGCAGCGGCCGCCTCTGCCGTTCCGGCGGCCGTGGCGCCGGCGCCGGCGGACGCCTCCGGCGCGGCAGAGGCCGTGCCCGCGTTCTCCGGTCCCGTGCCCGCCTTCACGACGCCGGAGACCCTTCTGCTGGACGGCGAGGGTCTCGATCTGCTGGCGCTGTCGCTTCAACCGGAGCTCTACGATGCCCGCACCTTCCGGCGCATGCTGGTCGAACGCATCGCCCGCGAGCGCCGGGACCAGAAGACGGGAAACACCCCGCAATGGGGGCCGTTCTTCGCGAACCCGGAGCTCGAGCTGTCCCCGGCGCTGGTCGAGGGGCTGCTCCCGGCCTTCGCCGCGTGGAGTGCCGCCCGTGCCGCCGCGCTGCCCGAGCGGATGCGGCTGTCGGTGGGGCTGACCGGGCCGCACCCCGAAACCGGTTGCCGCGAGGCGCGGCCGCTGCCTCAGTCCTACGTCGCCGATCGCGCCGCCGTTGCGCAGGTCGAGCAGATCCTGCCCGGCGCGATGCCCCAGGCGCCGGTGTCCCCCGCCAGCGACGCAACCAAGCCCGGCGGCCCGCCGCTGCACGTGGTGGCGGGCCGACCGTCTCACCCGTCGGGCGCCGGCGGGGCGTCGGAATGCGATTTCATCGAACTCCGCGGAACGTCGAGCGACCTCTCGACCGCCCGCACCGGGATCGACGCCGGGGCGGCACCCTATGTCGACGCGCTGGTGCTGGCGGAGACGCCGCTGGTCGCGCGGGTGACGCCCTCGGGTCCGCAGGCCATCGACTACCTGCTCGACACGGCGGACGTGAGCCTGCAGCCGCTGACGCCCGGACCCGGCGACCAGCCCGGCCTGCGCGGGGTGCTGGTGATCCGGGCCGGGGTGACGGCCGTGGAGACCTGGCAGTTCGACAAGACCACGCGCGGGGTGGTCCGGGCCGAGCGCTACGAAGAGGACGCCTGGCAGAGCCTGCTGCCGTCGCGCGACACCTCCTCCTACGACATCCTCGGGCTGCGCCTCGGCGCGCCGCTGTCCGAGGTCGAGACCATGGTGGCCGGGCGGATGCCGGACGCGGTCCGCCATGTCTCGCCGCCGGTGGCGCAGGCGGGCATCTACGACCATGCCCTGGGCTTCAGCCGCCCCGACCGCCGCGAGGTCATCCTGTCGATCTACGACCCGTCAGACGAGGCCAAGGGCGCCGTCGCCCTCATGCGCTATCGCTACCTGCCGCCGGGCACCGCGACGGTCGACGCGGTGCGCAAGGCGGTGACGGACAAGTACGGTCCGCCCGACCGCGAGACCGGCGACGCCCTGGCCTGGGGCGTTCCTTCGCAGGAGCGCGACCCGAACGAGGTCTGCGGCGGGCACAAGACCCTGCGCGGCAGCAACGCCCTGCGGCTTGCGCCGGAAAAGACCCGGGAAGAGATCATCGCCCAGTCCTCGGACGGGAGCTACCTGCAACCGGAATGGGGCTACTACGGCTGGCCCTCGGCCTTCGCCGACTACGCGGAGTACCAGCGCGCGCAGGCCGAGCCCTATTGCGGCCCGGTGGTGCTGGCCCGGATCCGCAGCGATGCCTACGAGGCAGGATCGGTGGACCTGACGGTCTGGCTTCTCGACAAGCCCGAGGCCGAACGCCGCGCCGCCGCGGCGGCCGAGACGGCGGAGGTGCCGGAGCTCGACATGGACCTCTGATCGCCGCGGGCGGCGGTGTCTGCCGTCAGCGACTCCTGATCCGCAACCGTCCCTATCTTGGCCGTCGTCGCGAAGATCAGGTACCCGCTTTCGCTGCGGCGGCGCCGCGCGTCTCTCCGGCACAGGCATGGATTGCAGCTCTGCGACCGGTACCACCGCGTTTCACCGGCGGGCACGCGGAGCCATGCCAGACGTTCGTGCCTCAGGTCCAGCCTCCCGGGCCGCGGATTCAACGGGGCAGGGCGCTTTGGCGTGACCCTTCGGTCTCAGAAAGACCCCTCCGTCGGTCGATCCACGGCGGACAGCAACGCGGCGGATGGCAGACGCCGGATCGGTGGTGTAAGCGATTCTTGCGGATGCCCTTGCCTTGGCCTGATTTGCGAGGCCGCGCGTGGCGCCTCCGACTGGTCATGGGGAAGGAACCGAAGCGTGTCGTCATTGTCCTTGTGTGGGGTTTCGAAAACCCGCGTGTCTGCCCTCAGGTTCTGCGCCACGGGCATTGTTTCGAGCCTGACACTGGCCCTGGCCGCCTGTGGCGGCGGCGGTGGGGGCAGTTCGTCCGGAGGCAACGCCCCGGCTGCCGGGAAGGACATCGACACCCCGGCCTTCGAGACCTACTCGACCGATCACAACGGCTATTCCCGGGTGCGGCTGCAAACCGCCACCGATGCCCGGGACAACGCGATCCTCGGGCAGTTCGACGATGCCAACCCGGACAGCCCGAGCGGGTATCGCAACCTGATCGCCCAGACCGAAGCGCGCTTTGTCAAGAACATGACGATCGAGGTCATCGCCGAGGTCTCGGGCTCGGGCGACGACGAGAAGATCGAGCGCATCCTGCGACTGACTGCGGATCAGGCGCCGTTCGACAACGTCGACCGGGACGGCAACCTCATCGCCTCGGGGCAGTACTATTTCCGGGGCGGGGCCGAGGTCTATGCCAGCGTCGATGGCGGAAGCCTGCAGCGCGGCGTCGGCGATCTCGAGAACATGATCGTCGATTTCGACAGCGAAACGGTGACGATCAACATCCGGACGCCCTACGATCCCGCCGCAGGGTCCGAGATCGAGACCGCGATCCAGGCCTCGAACCTGCCGCTCAACGTGCTGACCGGCGCCTTCGGCGGGACCATCGAGATGACCTCGCGCTCCGCCGACACCGGCCAGCTTCTCTCGTCGACGGGACAGCTGCGCGGCAACCTCAACGGGGACGAGAAAGGCCTGTCGCGTCTCGTCGAGAACATGACGACCTCGGGGCTCTTCACCGCGGGGAGCGACGGCGACCGGCTGCGGGCGGACGGCGTCTTCTGGGGCAGCCAGCTGAACTATGACGACTAGGCGCCGGCTCGCGGCGCTGCTGTCCTGCCTCGTCGCCATCGCCCCGCAGGTGGCGGCGGCGCAGGCGACGGACCTGTCGTTGCGGGACCTGACGCAACTGGTGACCTCCGAGAGGCTGCGGACCTACGCGCTGGCGCGGGGGCTGGTCTCGGGTGGGCCGGATCTTGGCACCGCGCTCGATCTCAAGCAGCTGCTGCGCCGGCAGGGCTTCTACCTCGAGGACACCGGCTGGCAGCGGCTGGTGGCCGAGCAGGCGCTTTATCCCCAGATCAGCTACGTGCCCAATATGAACGGCGGCTCGCCCAATGAGCGGCTGGAGTTCGGCGGCCTGACCTTCCGTCTGCGCGACGATCTGGTGGCGCGTGGCGGCTTCGCGGTCGGCGCCACCTACGACGGTGTTCTGCGCTACGGCTGGGACAGCGGGCGGTATCTGCAGCTTCAGGCGCAGCTGGGCGGGCTCTACGCGCCGGAGCCGGACCTGGGCACGACCCGCGCGCGGCTTGCGCTCTGCTCCCGCAACCACGTGACGGAATGGCAGTTCCTCGACCTCTGCCTGACCCACTACGAAGATCGCCGCGAGCTGCAGGACGTGACGCGCGACGAGGCCCGGCTCGGCGTCAGCACGCTCTTCGAGAGCGGGTCGAACCGCCACGAGCTCGGGTTGTCGCTGACCCGCCAGCGCATCGACGAGCGCTATCGCAGCCTTGCCGAGATCGGTCTCGAGTCGGTCTGGGCGGGGTCCGCGACGCGGCTTTCGCTCGAGTACGGCGCGCCGACCGGGGACGAGACCGGCGCGTTGCTGACCGCGGCTGGCGAGATCCGCTGGCCGGTTGCCGGACAGGTGGTCGGGCTCGGGCTGTCGCTCTCGCGCTCGCCGGAGACGATGTTCCTGGGAGACGCCCGGCGCGATCGCAGCCTTGGCGTGACGGGGTTGCTGGCCATCGACGGCAACCTCGTGCTGACGGCCGCCTACAGCCGGACCTGGTCGACCGTGAGCTTCTTCGAGGACGAACTGGTCAGCTTCGGGGTGTCCTACAGTTTTCCCTGACGGGGCAGGGCGCTTGCGTGGCGTGACGTGTGAGAGGAGCCGAGGTCGTTCCTGCCGTGCGCCATGCCCACGCGACACCGGGCTCGCAGATCCGGCCGCGCTTCCCGGAAATTTCCCGCACTGACCGTCACGGCGCGAGAGACCTTACCGTGATTTGGGGTCTGCTCCAATCTTACTGGAAGAGATCCGTCCGAGAAAACCCGTGCACCGAGCTGCGGACGATCGGGCTGCTCAAGGAACCGCTAACAGGCTGTCCGGCGTCGCCGGTCAGACCCTGACCCGCAGCAAAGGCCCCGGGTCCTCGACGGCCTTCGCCCCGCCGGAGCAAGGTCAGTCGCTGCGTTTCCGGGGATCGTCAGGCAGCAGTCCCGCCAGATGGCGCCGCCGGGCGTCGACGCCGGGAAGCGCCCGGAGGGTTTCGACGCACCGCTTGAGCGTGGGCAGGTCGGTGCGCGCCCTCGAGAGGGTCAGGCGGGGCGTCGCGATGGGTCGGCCCAGATGGTTCGACACCATGGCGTCGAAGGGCAGCAGCGCGCTGTCGACGCTGCAGTCTGCCATGGCGGAGCGCGCGACGATCTGCTCCGCCATGCCGCCGGGCGCGCGGCCCTCGGTCCGCATCGAGGCGCAGACCACCGCGGTCTCGGCGCGGATGGGGCGGAGCCCGGCCGCACGGACCCGCTGGATGATGTCCCGGTCCTCGCCGGAGGGGATGGAGCGGTAGCCGCCCACCGCGAGATAGGCGCCCCTCTGGAAGCCGAGGTTGGCACCTCCCGCGGTGTTGAGCCCGATGCCCCCGGGGCCCACGGGGTCCATCAGCTGCTCGAACTCCATCGCGAGCGTCGCAAAGGCGGTTTCCTCGCGCTGGCGGAGCAGGAAGAGGCTCGGGAAGGAGGCGAGCTCCTGCTCGGAGACCTCGATGCGCCCGAGGACCGCGGGCGCGTCGTGCAGAGCGATCTCCATCTCGGCCTGCCAGTCCGGATCGGGCAGGCAATCGGCATCGGTGGAGAGTAGGACGCCGGCGCGCGGTGCGGCCCGGAGGGCGATGGCATGTCCGAGGCGGCGCGCGCGACCGACGCCGCCGCGGGCATAGCGTGCCTCGACGACGATCATCGGCCAATCGGCCCTGCGTGCCAGAGACAGAGCGACGTCTGCCGTGTCATCGCTGGTGTTGTTGACGGCCAGGACGATCCCGGCGGGCGTCGTGCCGGACTGCGCGAAGAGACCCGAGAGGCAGGCCGGGATGAAGTTCTCTTCGTTGCGGGCGGGCACGACGACGACGGAGGTGACCCTGGCAAAGTCGTCCGGCCGCACGGTCTGGACGCGGATCCCCGTCATCGCGCCGCCTCCGCGACGTCGATGCGGTAGTCGGGCCCCGGCCGCAGGCAGCGGAACGCCCGCGGCGTGGCGTCACGGTAAAAGTCCAGGGCCTCTTGCCCCTGAAGCGCATTGCCGCTTGGCCCCAGCCAGCTGACGCAGATCAGGTCCGCTTCGGGCCAGCGCCGGTCGATCTGTTCCGCAAGGTCGCGGATCCCCGGCGCGTCGAGGAAATAGAGGATCTCCGACAACAGGATCAGGTCGTGACCGCCGCCTGGCAAGGGCGCAGGAAGGTAGGCCCGGACAAAGCGACCCCGCGGGACGGCCTGCCGGGCGGCGTCGAGCGCGGTCTCGACGGCATCGACGCCCGTATAGCTTTCGCAGCGCGTCGCGATGTGCCGGGCGAGTTCGCCGTTGCCGCATCCAAGCTCGAGGACGGAGCGGTATCGCGGCCTCGGCAGGGCGGCGCAGGTGGCGCGGAATTTCTCCTGCTCGTAGGGGCTTTGGCGAAAGTCCCAGGGATCGTCGCTCTCGGCGTAAAGAGCCGCCAGGTGATCTGGGGCCACGCCACTCATTCCGGGTGCTCCTCGAAGAACAGCTCGTCGCCGTGGAGGAAGAGCCGGACAAAGGCGGGATCGAGCGTGAAGCCTTCCGGGTCGTCGGAGATGATCTCGCCAAACTGGCTCTGGTGCGCGGCAATCGCCCGCGCCTTGAGGAGGCTCACCTCCCTGGTGTCGAGGCGCACCTCCCGCGTCTGCGGGAGGCCGGACCGGAAATCGCTGTCCGTCCACCGCGACCAGATGGGATAAAAGAAGAGGCGGGCGCCGGACAGCCCCGCGACCTGCCGTGCGATCTCGGCGGTCGCCTGATGGTCGCAGTGCGGGTCCGTCGGCGCGGTCGCGAAGAGGCAGCGGGCCTCGAGCCGCGACAGCAGGGATGACAGCTGCCGGGCAAGCGCGGGAATGCGGGTGTCGGAAGAGGTCATGCCGGCGTCTGGCAGCCCGAGGCGGGTGATGTCCGCGGGCGAGCCGCCGAGTTCCCTGACCGAGGCCTCGAATTCCGCCGCGCGCAGGGAGGCGCGGGCCTCGGCCGGCCACGCGGTGGAGCCGGGATGCGACTGCGTGCCATCGGTCATGAGCACGACGTGGGCCCCGTGCGTGGCAAAGGCATGTGCAAGCAGGCCCCCGCAGCCCAGGGCCTCATCGTCCGGATGCGGTGCCAGCACGACGATCGGGCGATGCCCCGTCAGGGTCGCAAGCACCGTATCGAGCGCGAGGGAGCGGTGCTCACAGGTCATCGTCGAGCCATTCCCTGAGCGGTTTCCCGGATCCAAGGTAGGCCCGCCCCGCGCGCAGCAGGAACGCGTCGCGGGTCGCCTGTCGCATGTAGCAGGCGAGGTCTCGCGCATGCCGGCCGGTCGGGTCGTCGGTCGTGAACATCGACAGGCCGACCGAGCGCTCGACGGCGGCGATGGCGTCCTGCCCCAGCTCTTCGGTGAGCAACCGACAGGACACCGAAAGAACGGCTGCCTTCTCGGGCGCGGCATGGCCCACCGGACCGGAGGCGAACCGCGCGGCCCGCAGGATGGCCGGCCATGCGGCGACCGCCCGGACGGAGATCGGGGCAAGCCGCGTCAGCTGGGCTTCCGCGTCCTGCTGGCCCCGCTCGCGCAGCACCCGGCTCGCGTGCTCGATCAGCCCGACGATGCCGCCAAGGGTGACGGCGGCGATGCGCCAGGTGCCCCCGACGAAAAACGGCTCGACGGTGTAGACGCCGGGGCCTCCGATGGGCTCGGCGACGAGCCCGTCGCAGT
>Ga0208328_1000638_pt1 | contig 14902 bp, 16 predicted proteins | sample DeeseametaMP2633_FD_184170 | JGI IMG/M metagenome (GOLD analysis project Ga0208328, IMG submission 184170) | Marine microbial communities from the Deep Atlantic Ocean - MP2633 (SPAdes) | ecosystem: Environmental > Aquatic > Marine > Unclassified | place: Northeast of Antigua and Barbuda, North... | reverse complement strand
TGCGGCACATTCAGGTTGAACGCTTCTTCCACTCCAGACGCTATCGTATCGGCTGTGTCAGCATCGAACCCCAGGGCAATATCGACGCCCAGACCAAACCGATGTCTCACGAAGGGGCCTCCTTGCCGGCAATCCTCCAGGGGATGTCCTTGTTCGAGATAGAGGGTGAACTGGTAGACGCTAACAGGGGCCTTTGCGAGTACTCGGACTTCCTGAAAAGGCCTCCTGAAACCAACAAATATCTGCTCACAGCTTTTGATTTCTCAGACGTAGGGCATTCCCAATCACCGATACCGAAGAAAATGCCATCGCTGCTGCCGCTAACATTGGACTTAGTAAAAGGCCTACAAAGGGGTACAAGACTCCAGCTGCAATGGGAACACCTAAGGCGTTATAAATGAAGGCAAAAAAGAGGTTTTGGCGAATATTACGCATCGTGCTCTGACTCAGGCGTCTGGCCCGTACAATACCTCTAAGATCTCCTTTCACTAAGGTCACGCTCGCACTTTCCATAGCGACATCGGTGCCTGTTCCCATGGCAATGCCCACCTGAGCCTGGGCCAGAGCCGGTGCATCGTTGATACCATCGCCAGCCATCGCTACAATTCGGCCCTCGGCTTGGAGTTGCTTCACCACTTCAGCTTTTTGATCGGGCAAGACTTCAGCCACAAAATCATCAAGATTAAGCTGATTGGCCACGGCCTCAGCTGTGGTGCGGTTGTCTCCGGTTAGCATAATGATTTTTAAACCTTCCTGATGCAGGCTTGCAATCGCTTCGGCGGTACTGACTTTAATCGGATCTGCCACACCCACCAGGCCTGCCATTTTCTCATCAATGGCAGCGAACATCACCGTTTGGCCTTCCTTGCGCAGCGTTTCTGCTTTCGCCTGAAAGAACTGGGTGTCAATCTCAGCATCGTGCATCAATTTCTGATTGCCCAATAAGACCTGTTTACCCCCAATCAAACCCTGTACACCTTTGCCTGTGATCGAATCAAAGTCTTCACTGGCAGTGAGCACTATTTTTTGTTCCTGAGCGGCTGTAACAATAGCCTGCGCCAGTGGGTGCTCACTGGAGGTTTCTAAACTGGCCACATGGTATAAAAGCTCTGTTTCTGTCCAGTTTTCATAGGTAATCAAGCTAATTAACCTGGGCTTGCCTTCCGTTAGGGTTCCCGTTTTGTCTACAACCAGGGTATCTACTTTGCCCAGGGTTTCGATGGCTTCGGCGCTTTTAAACAAAACACCAAAGCTCGCTCCACGGCCTGTGGCGACCATAATCGACATCGGTGTGGCCAGACCCAGGGCGCAGGGGCAAGCAATGATCAAGACGGCGACAAAGATAATCAGAGCGTAAGCCATACTGGGCTGCGGCCCAATCCAGGCCCAGGTCATGGCGCTTAAGACAGCGATCACAAGCACTGCTGGCACAAACCAGGCGGAGACTTGATCGGCTAATTTTTGAATTGGTGCCCGACTGCGCTGGGCTTCGGCAACCATTTGCACAATTTGAGAGAGCAGAGTTTCAGAACCAACTTTTTCAGCCTCTATCAGGATGCTGCCGGTGCCATTGATGGTGGCACCAATCACCTGATCACCCGCCTGTTTACTGACGGGTATGGGTTCGCCTGTTATCATCGACTCGTCCACGCTGCTGCTGCCTTCCATTACCCGTCCATCCACTGGGATTTTTTCTCCGGGGCGGACCCGCAAAGCGTCTCCGGTCTGCACCTGATCCAGAGGAATATCCTTTTCACTGCCGTCCTCAAAGCGCTTGCGTGCGGTTTTTGGGGCCAGCCCAAGCAAGGCCTTGATGGCTGCATTGGTTTGACTGCGCGCTTTAAGCTCCAGCACCTGACCCAATAAAATCAGAGTGACAATCACTCCCGCGGCTTCATAATAAACAGCAACAGCACCATCTTTACCGCGAAAAGTCGCAGGAAAAAGCCCCGGAAAAACCGTCGCGATGAGGCTGTACAGATAAGCGGCACCCGTGCCGATCGCAATCAGAGTAAACATATTTAAGTTGCGGTACCGAATAGAATCCCAGCCCCGCTGAAAAAAGGGCCAGCCGCCCCACAAGACCACCGGCGTCGCCAGGAGCCATTGCAAGCCCAGCGATAATCGGTGAGAAATCAAATGCTGAAGCGGCTGACCGGGAATCAATTCAGACATACTGAGCACAAACAAAGGAATCGTTAACATTAAGCAAACCCAAAAGCGGCGGGACATCACTTCGAATTCGGGGTTTTTTTGCTCAGCAAGACTCACCGTACGGGGCTCTAAAGCCATGCCGCAAATAGGGCAATTGCCGGGGGTCTCCTGGACTATTTCAGGATGCATCGGACAGGTATATTCGGTTTTGCTAGCAATAGGTGTGAGCAATTTGGGTTCCAGAGCCATACCGCACTTGGGACATGTTCCCGGGCCGATTTGTTCGACACCGGGGCACATGGGGCAGTAATATTCCTGACCTTCGTTACTCTGAGATATGGCTTGTGATTCTTCAGGGGCTGGGCTTAGATAAGCATCCGGATCTTGACTGAATTTGTGGGCACAGTGTTGAGAGCAAAAATAATAATCCTGTCCCTGATGGGCTTTGTGGTGCTCTGAAGCAGAGCTAACAGACATTCCACAGACAGGATCTTTTAAGGGCGTATCTTCAGCAGATGTGTTCACGGTTTAGATTCTCGCTTTGGTTATTATTTTGCTGACAAGCAGGGGGCAGATCAGCTTAAATGGTAGTTATAGTTTGCTGAAACGCTTGCAGTATGGGCATCTCAGTAATAATGCTTTACTTTGTCTGATTGGAAGCATTTTTGAAGTTCTGATTTTTGAGAAATACACTTTCGACTATCGCGATGGTAGCCATGCTGCCTATCGCTACGCCGATAACCAGTGGATCGGACATGAGCTTAACCCAGAGAAACCCACCCAAGACCAACAGATCGAGCAAAATGGCTGTCACCAGAATCAGTAAATTAGCATTAATATCCTGACGTAAATAGCGCAGTACTCCCCAATGTAAGGCAATGTCCATGATCAGATAGAAAATAATGCCCAATGCGGCAATTCGGGTCAGATCAAAAAATGCTGCCAATACTATCCCGAGAACCACGGTGTAGACTAGCGAATGCTTCTGGACGCTGCCCGGCATGCCGAAATGACGGTGAGGTACTAACTTCATCTCGGTCAGCATCGCGAGCATTCTCGATACTGAGAAAGTACTCGAAATGATTCCGCCACTTGTGGCCAGCATGGCCAGAATGACTGTAAACCAGAGGCCATAATCACCAAGCAACGGTTTTGCGGCAGCGGCCAAAGAATAATTTTTTGTTGCAATAATCTCGCTCAATGACAAATTGCTGGCGACAGCAAATCCGACCAGGGTATAGATCACAATACAAGCGGCAATAGAAATCATAATGGCCCGGCCTACATTGCGATGGGGATCCTTCAGTTCAGAACCGCTATTGGTAATGGTCGTAAATCCTTTAAAGGCAAGAATCCCTAAAGCTGTAGCACCCAGAAAGCCGCTCAAGCTAGCATCAGGCGTTGTCACCTGGGTAAAATCCACGGCAATCTTGTCTGCAATCCAGACGCCAACCACACCAAAAATCAGGATGCCACCAATTTTCAAAAAACCGAGAAAAGAGGCAACCCCTTCAATGAATGCATTTGAAGATAAATTAATCAGAAAAGCTATTAGCAAGATACCCACACCTAAAGCTGGAACCCATATTCCCTGATCGCTGGAGTCAAAAAGCCGCATGGTGTAAGAGCCAAAGGTTCGCGCCAGAAAACTCTGAGCAACGACCATCGAGAAATACATGAGCAAAGCATGAAATGCCGTGGGTAGCGAGTCACCATATGCTTTGTGGAGGTACATTGCAATGCCACCTGAGGAGGGGGAGGCATTGGACATCTTTACATAGGAATAGGAACTGAATGAAACAATCAGTGCGGCCGAGAGAAACGCCAAAGGGAAAAGAGCCCCGGTCATTTCAGCCATTTGCCCGGTCAATGCGAAAATTCCAGCGCCAATCATTACGCCGGTACCTAGCGCGACTGCACCAGTCAGTGTCAGACTGTTTTTTTTGTATTTCGATGTTCTATCGGTTGAAGGTTCTGTAGAGTGCTCCATAAAATGCTCCTGACTGTAGTTTTGGAAAAATGGACTTAAAAGTGATCGGATCTGTATTCATGATGGACTCTCGCTTTAAGGGGGGGGTGTTGGACTGATTTTAAGGACATTAGAATGACAGCAGGGTGGCAGATAGTGTTGAATCGCCTGGATCGCCTGCTGGGTTTTGATTAAAAAGTTAGCATTGGACTCAACAATATGCCGGTTGGGATGTGCACTCCAGATGTCCAGTAATTTTTGGTCAATCGCCTGGGCCTGTTGGGCAGACTCAATGCGCACGGGATTGTCTAAGTTATACCCCTGATCCAAAGGCGGTGTTCTTAAGTGAATCACAGCCAGATAACGCTCCAATTCTTCTGCTTTGGAGCTGGCTGTTTGCTGCCAAAAGGAGGCTTCTGACTCGGGCCAATAGGCCAAGCCATCCAACGTGCCGCGATCACAAATTGCCAAAGCTGTCTCTTGTTCCTCGATAATGATTTGCTCCAATTCCTGTTGGATTTTGAAAATTGCCCGTTGTGCGCCTTTAATCGCGGGAGCTGTTGACCGTCTAAAAAAGCCACCTCCAAAAATAATGCTCGCGGATTCAGGGACGATCGTGATATGTTGACAAAAGACTTTTTGTACCATTTCAAGTACAGCCGTTTTACCGGCACTGGGGCCGCCAGTCAGCACAATGAAGCGGGGTTGGTGCTTGTTTTCTTGACACGGGCAAGCCGCCTGGTTTAATTGAGGCATAATGAGAGACTCCTTCATGATTGGGGGGATCGTTTTTTTATGTTGATATGCCCGAGCGCTTCTCGGGTGTCTAGTTCTCGGGTGCTGTTGCCGGTGCGTAAATAATAAATACTGCGCCCTTTGTCTAATAGAAAAACAGGTCTCGGAGAAGCAGAAACAATGACTTGAGCAATTTCTTTATGCTCCACTTGATGAAACACCACGCTGATATGACTGCACAGATCTGCCCCTAAATAACCCGAGACCAGATTCATCAACAGCTGATAAAAACCGTCTTTGTCCTTGCGCTTTAAGGTGGCATAATCTTTTTCAAGTCCAAGGGGCATACCGTTGTCATCAACACCAATTAAGAGGCTGCCTCCCTGATGATTGGCTAGCCCGGCCAGTGTTTTTAAGACCGTTTGCTCTAGCATCTTGTTTAGCTTAGACTGTTGAATATCCCAGCGTAGCGATGATTTAAATTCTAAGTGCTCATTTTCGGGGTGCTGTAAGAGTGTTTTAATTTCGCGATTTAATTCATACACAAGCTGCTGGATTTTTTGACTTTTTTCTCTGAGTTTGTGATTCAAAATATAAAAGCAATAACCTATCGCACTCCCTATAAGTAAAAACAGCCCAGACATAAGCAGCATTTCGAAAGAAAAAAAGCGCATCAGATGATCCAAAATAAACTGACCCAATGTGGTTTTCAGCGTGTGCTTTAATTCCAACCAGATCATCAACATGCTGACCGGGTGTAAAATAAGCAAGCCTATCAGCCCCCCGAGACACAGAGAGTTCCAGAGCAAAAAATTAAAACCTGACCGCTCAAAAGAAAGGGAAGAAGGAGCCCTGCTTTGGTTTTTAGTGATGTATTTTGGCATCAGATAGTCAACTGACGCGCTTTATTTTTGTTTTGAGCAACTGGGCATTGATGGCTACAATGATGGTGCTTAAACTCATGAATACAGCCCCTACTGCAGGTCCCAATATAAATCCGGTTGAATATAAAGCACCAGCGGCCAAAGGAATGGCTAAGGCATTGTAGGCCGTGGCCCAAAAAAGATTTTGAATCATTTTAGTGTAGGTCGCTTTGCCAAATAGAATGAGATTCAGAATATCCTGTGGATTACTATTAACCAAAATAATATCGGCGGTTTCAGCGGCGACATCCGTACCTGAGCCGACGGCAATGCCAACGTTAGCTTGCGCCAAGGCAGGCGCATCATTGACACCATCCCCTGTCATGGCAACAAACTCACCTTTATTTTGTAGCTCTTTTACGATTTCAACTTTTTGATGCGGTAAAACTTCTGCGTAATACCCATCGAGCCCTAAGGCGTCGCTCACAGCTTGAGCAACCACTTCATTGTCTCCGGTTGCCATCATGACTTTGATATTAATTGCTTTGAGGTGCTTGATCGCCTCCTTTGATTCAGGTCGGATTTCATCGGCCAGGGCAATAAATCCTGCCAGGATACCTTCAATCAGCACAAACACCACGGTTTCTGCTGAACTGCTGGAGGCCTGCTCTGGAATAGCAATCATTTTATCTTTAAGGTAGCCTGGGCTAACGACTTTCACGTCTTTAGTCTCTACTCTGGCTTCTACGCCTTTACCGGTTATCGCGTTGAAGTTTTCTACCTGGGGGATGCTTAGCTTGAGTTCTTTTATTTTTTTAATCACGCCAACGGCAATCGGGTGCTCTGAGTTTTGCTCCAATGCACTTGCGAGTCGCAAGACATCTTCTTTCGGATAGAGCTCAGAGACAGATTCGTAGCGCGTGACCCCAAAATCTCCTTTGGTGAGTGTCCCTGTTTTATCAAAGACCAGGGCTGATATTTTTCGAGACTCCTCAAAGGCTGTTCGATTGCGAATCAGGAGCCCACTCTGTGCCGAAAGTGCTGTTGAAATAGCCACGACGAGAGGTATCGCCAGGCCCAGAGCATGGGGACAAGCAACCACCATGACCGTCACCATACGCTCTAGTGCAAAAACAAAAGGAAAACCAGCAATTAGCCAGGCGGCCAATGTGCCAAAACCAGTCAACAAAGCGATATAGGTCAGCCATTTGGCTGCTCTGTCTGAAAGGTTTTGCATTTTTGACTTGGATTTTTGTGCATCTTCGACCAGCTTAATGACCTTATTAAGGTAGCTGTCTTTCCCTGTATGTAAGACTTTGGCCTTGAGGGATCCATTCCCGTTTATTGAGCCCCCGATCAATTTATCGTGAAGCCCTTTTTTGACGGGTTTTGATTCCCCCGTCAGCATTGATTCATTCAGGTAACTTTCGCCTTCGATCACAATGGCGTCAGCAGGAACTTTCTCAGCGGATTTAATCAGAATAATATCTTCTTGTTGGAGATCTTCTAATTTGATATCCTCAACCTGATCTCCTGTGATACGATGGGCCTCGGCAGGCATCATGCTGACCAGGAGCTGTAGTGCTTTAGATGCGCCTAAAACTGATTTCATTTCTAACCAGTGCCCAAGCAGCATAATATCGATTAGGGTGGATAGCTCCCAGAAAAAATCTTCCCCCTTCAAACCAAACACGGTCGCGCTACTATAAAAATAGGCGACACTGATCGCCATGGAGATCAGTGTCATCATACCGGGGCCTTTTGATTTTATTTCATTATAAAACCCTTTTAAAAATGGCCAGGCACCCCAAAAATAAATAATGCTAGAGAGGCCAAACAGGATATAGGGATTGCCCGGAAGTATTAATTTATAGCCCAAAGACTGCTGAATCATAGGCGAAAAGATCAGGATGGGTAGGGTAATCAACAAAGAAACCCAAAACCGTCGCTTAAAGTCTTCAATCATCATTTTATGGTGATCATGACCGTGTTTGCCGTGACCGGGCCGATGTCCAGAATGATCCATTTTTGAGGAATCCGTCGTATTGTGATTATGGTGTGAATGTTCCATGATAATTAGTTGCTCTGCTTTCCTTGGTTTTTTAGCTTCAGGCTACAAATTGACTTTGCTTCTTCTAAAATCAGACGATAGCGTTTTTGCGACACGCCAATACTCAATAGGCTTTCTGGCTTTTGGCATAGATTTTTGCAGGTAATGATATCTAAGTCAATCAGCGCTTGTTTATCGCTTTTGCTCAAAGAAGTCAGGCAGGTGACTGGATGCACCCCGGTTCTATCGACACGTTTTCTGATGCTGTTTCCTTCAGGATAATTCCAGCTGATCAATTGCAGTCCTGAACATTCGGCATATTGAATAGCATCTGTTGTAAAGCGGGTATTGGTAAAAATCCAGCCCTGGTGAAATTTGTGCTGGTGATCGCTTCTTTTTTGCCAGTGGGCTTCTAAATCTTTGAATCGAGACTGGATGTAGAGGGGGATTTTTACATCACAGTGACGACCCTGGCGGTTGTGGAACTTACATTCGCACATATAGTGTAGGTTGTCTTTTTCTGCAATCACATCCACTTCGTGTGAAACACAACGCCCCTGAACAATCACACCCACCTGGGTCTCAAAGTTTTCTGCGGCGAGCAGTTCACTCACAAATTTTTCAAAAGGAAAACCGGTCTCCCCCAATTCCATAATCGCCTTTTTGAGTCTGTAATGGGCCGCTATCGGCCTTGATTTTTTTCGTAAAAGTTTAAAAGCCTGTTTGTAGATTTCTTTGGTTGTGATTTCGGGATACAAAAATTGACTGATAGCGTCTAATATGTCTTGAGCCAGCTGGGGGGAAGTCCCCGCTTTTTGTAAAGAATGCCTCAGCTTTTGAGGTTCAAAGGGGACTTTGTCTCCATTGGCTTTAATAATAGACATTTTATTGATTGAGATAGGCCTATGCATATGCGTTTCCTTTAGACGATCCCTAAGCTTTTATTGGTTTGGGCAATAGATTTTAGACCTTCGCTCTCTATTCCCGTCAGGGCACGAATGGCATCAATCGTTTCGGGGATCACAATCGCCTGGTTATCCACCACATAAGCGTAGAAAAGTTCGTCGCCGACGACTTTTAACATGTCTTCCCACAGGGCCACTTCATACATATCGCCCCAGGGTCTGCCCATATCCAAAAACATTTCTTTGATGGTGTTATTTGAAACCAGGCCCTGGTCATAGCGGATGAGTTTGATTCGGCTGGAAGTTTTAAAGGCATTAAGCACCTCTTCTTTGGAGGCTTGCTTACTTAACTTCACATGCCAATAGTGCATATGACTCAAGGTTTCGGGGATTTTTACGGCACAGGTGATCACATCAAGCTCAGGATCTACACTTTGCGCATCAGGGCCTTGATGGCTAGGAATGTCTCTTTCGGGAACCATCGTATTCATAATGCCACCCAAATGGCTTTCCCAGGGATCTGTGGCTCTTCTTAACAGCGTTCCTCTGGCATTCTCCAGTAAATTTGCTTTTTTTAAGGGGGTCAAGGTTCTCAAAATTGAGGTCGTATTACAGGAAACCACCCGTGTCGCCGCTAAATTGAGGGCCGTTTGATAATTATTTTCAGCGCTAAATGAATGGCCTGTTGTTTCATGTTTTTCTCCACCCTGAAGAATATATTTAAGTCCTTTTTCTTTGTAGATCGCCACATTCTGAGCAGCTATTTTTTTTGGCGTACAATCCACAACAAGATCCAGCTTTTCTAAAAAGGCTTGCAGATTCCCTTGGCTTGAAATACCCACCGTCGCCATCTCATTTGCTGCTTCTGAGGTGGCGGCATAGATATCATAATTATTTCTGACGGCGTTCTGTAGACGCCAATCAGAAATAATGTCGCAGACCCCGACCAGCTTCATGTCCTCTTGTTTATTAATAGCATCAGCCACTCTTTTGCCGATAACTCCGTAACCGATGACGCCTATATATTTCATTTTCATTTTTGTTCTGCTTTCTTGATTGATTCTGAGTTTCTTTGCGTTCCGAGATAGCCCTCACCTTTAGAGCCTGAACGTTTGCTATTGGAATCCGCTAGAAGAACGGGCTCAATGATATAGAATAGGTGATTCTCGGTTATGCTAATCATGGGTGTTCAAACTGGAGTTTTGGGCAAATTCTCGCCAGTCCTTCCTGCGCGGGATAAACATCGGAACGCGCTGCTGATACGCCTCGTACTCTTCACCAAATTCTTTCAGTACACGTTGCTCTTCTTTTTTTGCCAGTCTGACATATGCAAAAACAATAATGGGGAAAAGCCCGACGGAAAATAAGGTTGGCCAATGCACAATTCCCTCTCCAAAAAGCGCGATAAATAAGCCTGTATATTGAGGATGCCGAACAAAGCGATACAACCCGTCTGTCACCAGGCGGTTTTGCTGACGTGCGCGATGCACCTGACGCCATCCCTGAAAAAAAATGCCAATCCCAAGAAAAACAAAGGCATAGCCGAGCAGCATTGCGATCATCATTCCGGTCTCACCCAAGCCTAATAAAGTTGACCATAAACTGGCATTCAGGTTAGTTTTGTCCAGCCCAAAATAGCGGGACAGCAAATAAATAGTCAATGGAAAGCCATACATCTCCGCATAAAGTGCAATAATGAAAGCCTGTACGACACCCGCATTGGCCCATTCTCGCCATGTTTTGGGTGCCAGGTATCGGTAAAGAAACCACGAAATGATGACGATCATAATAATGGCTAATGCCCAGGCGCCTGAATGTGCAAAATCTTGCTCCATAATAAATTTTTAATCCTTCAAGATGATATTTTACGTTGGCTAACCTACTGCGACATAGAGCCCGTCAAATCCAAAAAATGAATCAAAGCCCAGAGTCGATTATTTCTACCCTGGACTTTGATTCTTATTTGTGATTATGCATCATCTTCTTATCCATATTCTTCATCATCGGCATCATGCTTTCGTGCATTTTTTGCATATTGGCATGCATTTTCTCTTGATGCATGAGCATCTTACTTAATATTTCAGCCATTTTATTGATTTTAGCGTCACCTTTAAGGCTGTTTAGGCTTTTCAATTCTGCTTTCATTTCATTCGTGTAATCTGCCATCATTTTCATCATTTCAGTATGATTTTGATGCATCTTCATGTCTTGTGCAGGGGCTTCATTAGCCTGTACAGGCAAAATAGCCAAAGCAAGAACACTCAGGGACAGTACTGTTTTTTTAATATTTTTCATTTTCAATATTCCTATTTCATTTATTCACTCAAAATTCAGAGCTGATTTAAAGAGGGGCGGTTTGCCAAGTTCAGCCGCAACAGCCGGATTTTTTCTCAGGTTGAGAGGGCTTTTCAGCAGGTGCACAGCAATCGCCCTTTTCACTTGAGCTGGCAGGGGTAGGCTCCTTTTTTGTATCGGGACCACAGCAGCCTCCTTGAGAGGGTGCCGCTGTTTTGGGGGCGGACTGGTTTTCATTTTTTTGTTTTTGATTACACATAATAGGCCTCTTTTTATTTTTAATTTAATCTCAACAATCAGATCGTCGCTTGCATTTTTATTTTTTAAATTCAGCTCCTTTCTTTGTTTAATGGGTGTGCTTCAAGCCCTATTTTTGTTGCTCCAGGCAAGACTGCATCTCTTGCATCCGGGCGGAGTCCATCATTTGGCCCTGCATATTTTGTAAGCAGCCTTGCATTCCTCGGTGGCCCATCATAGCGGAATCCATTTTATGCATGCCCTGCGCGCCCCCCATATGCTGAGCAGCAGATGCATGATGGTAAGCGCCCTGCGAAAAATATTTGACAGAGTAATAGCCCGTACAGGCCATGCCCAGAAGTGAAGCCACTAAAACAAAGTAGCCACCACTTTTGAGCAGACGACAAGGCTTACCCTGATCATGGTGATTGGCGTGATGAATCATGTATATACCGACGGCAAAAACCATCACCTCTAAGAAAAAGGCGATATCTGCGAGAAATAGAATCATTTTGAATACCCTTTCTTATTTAGATTGATTTAAAGCCTCTTGTAAGAGAGAAGCTTCCTGGTGCTTAAGAGATGTTTTGATAATCTTGCCACCACTCCCCTGGAGCGCGGCACTTACCCGCTCCAGGTTCATATTTTTGGTCAAGACAAAGAGAATGGCGCCGCCAGGCTCTAAATCGGCTCCCATACGCTTCATCATTTCATCTTCAATACCGATATCCGCCAAAGCACCGGCAACCGCACCAGAAGCTGCACCGAGAGCCGCTCCTAAGAGTGGATTCAAAAACAAGAGCCCTACCAATAAGCCCAGGAAGCTCCCCTCTAAAGCTCCACTGGCAGTCAGGTGAACCGCCTGATGAAGTTTGACTTTGCCGTCCTCACGTTTATGTGCAACGACAATATCTTCGAGCTCCAATAAGTACTCCTGTTGTAAACGGGCCATTTTTAGCCGCATTTCTTCTGCTTCTAAAACCGTAGGATAGGCAATTGCCAAGAGTGATTTCATTGATTAGGGGTCTCCATTCGATTGTTTAAGTTTTTTTTCCAGCTGGGGATAAAGGCTGGCACCTGGCGCATATAAGTGCGGTAGCTCTCCCCAAAGGCTTCGAGCACATGCCGTTCTTCTGTTTTGGCCAGGCGATAATACATATAAAGCAAGATCGGGAACATAGCCAGGGTCAAGAGGGTGGGCCACATGAATAAGAACCCGAGCATAATCGCTATAAAGCCAATATATTGAGGGTGTCTGACATGGGCATACAGGCCTGTCGTCGCCAGCTTGTTTTGGATTTGGGCCTGGTGCAAAACTTTCCAGGCAGAAGATAGAATCACAAAACCAGCAATAATCAAGAGATTGGAAAACAGATGGATCGGATGAAGATGAGGATCAATCTGACTGCCTAAAAAAGTGCTCCAGATATGTCCATTATTATGTGAAAAAATATCCAATCCTGGGTATTTTTGGCTCAACCAGCCCGATAAAAAATACAAAGTCAACGGAAAACCGTACATTTCCGTAAACAAAGCCAGGATAAAGGCCGAGAAAGCGCCCAGAGAACGCCAGTCTGTGCTTGATTTGGGCTTGGTAAAGCTAAAAGCAAAGATAATAAAGATCGCTGAATTGAGAATAACCAGAACCCAAAGCCCGTAGGCAGACTCTCCTGAATTATGCATTAAGGCCTCTCCTTTGGGTGATCCTGTTTATCATGCGTGGCAGCATGTTCTGTGTGCTCGCCCCCGTGCTCATGCCCCCCATGCCCATGATTCCCATGCATAAAAATATGCATCAGTGGGCACAGCGCCAGAATGGCATAGGGTAGCCACCCCAATAGGTGCTGACTGTGATAAGTCCAGAGCCAATACGCCACGACCACAAGGGCAATTAGTACCAGTGGATGTTTCCATATATTCTGACCTTGATGAGGTAGAGTTGTTTGTTTTTTCATATGTTCTTCCAAATGCCCTACTTACTTTATTATAAATGATTGATTTTTAAAAAGACTGAATAAAGTCATTATAAATATTGATCTTTATCAATTTTTGATCATAAACAGCAATCTTTACCACTAATTCCTTTTACTGCAAAATTACACTTTAATTTTTTTCCTTGTTTGCAGTCTTTTGTGAACTGGACGAGACTGCGACGCATGCTACTTAAGGTTGTTATTTTTTGATCAATCTCTGAGATTTTGGACTGCGCAGCTTGCTGGGTCTCTTCACAAATGTCCTGCGGTTCTAATTTTAAATCCAGCAGATTTTTGATCTCCTGAAGGGTAAACCCCACCTGTTGAGCCGCTTTGATAAAGTAAAGCCGATTCAGGTGGTTTTGATTGTACTGACGATAACCTGATGCGCTCCTTTGCAGTGGCTCAAGCAAGCCTTTGCGCTCATAAAAACGTAAGCTTTCTCGGGAGACGCCACTTAAATTAACAATCGCCTGCGTTTTGTACTTTTCCATCATTTAAGTGTAAAGCCGGTACCTAACTACCATCACAATAGGGTATAGGAGATCATTTGACATCTTTGACTCCTTTTCTTATTTCGTTTTTAATAACTTCGAAATTAGTTTTTGTGCGGGCTCGGGTGGGCTAAAGGGATCCGTGAGCAGGTGTTGCCAAACCACTTTTCCCTGCTTATCCAAGAGGTAAAGTTGCGCGTATTTGGCATGCCCTCCCAGCTTCTGGCTAACCTGATTATCCCAATCCATTAAGATATAGGGTAGCCGCAGTGATTTTTGAGCATTCTGAAGGGAGCTCGTCACAAAAGCGCGGGGAATATAGGCAGGCAGGCAGGTTTTGCTAAAAATAAAGGCGAAACGAAAATCAGGATTTTGGTGGAACTGGTAATAAAAAGGAATGCCCCAGACCCCCGCCAGCTCAACGGAGCAGTAATTGCTCAGCACTACAAAAGTGACTTTGTCCTTAAAATGCTTTTGGTAAGAAACCGAATATCCTTTCGAGGTTTCCAGTTCAAACTCAGGCACCTTCGAACCGATTGGTAAAGCCGCCCAGGCAGATAAGCTTAGACTTAGCCAGATCGATGCTGTTAACACCCAGCTGGCCTGGCTAAATTTCAAATTAAGTTTCATCATATCTTTTCCTTTGAGATTGTTTTTTTGCAAAGAGCCCTTTCCAAAGCCCTATAGCGGTCAGCATGATTCCCAGTGTGTGCCGCCACCAGGGAGCTTCTGACTTGGTGAAAAGGCTGAACACACCTGATACTAGCGCCACAGAAGCGAAGATCTGTTGGCCCAGTTGGGGCGATTGCTGAGAAGGAGGGTGCTGTTTACTCTGAGTCAACTGGGAGCGTGGCTGAAGCTGTTGTTCTAGCGTTTGAGCCAGATTGAGGGGCAGGCCTTCCAATACGGTCCACCAGATAGGGAGCGAATGTTGAATACTTTGTTTGATTTGTTCGAGCGAAAAATATTTCTGCTTGAGCTCATTAAAATAGGGAGCCGCTGCCTGAGAGATATCTAAATCGGGATCCACACTCAGGGTAATGCCTTCTATCGTCAGCATCGCTTTGGATAACAGAATCAGATTGGCAGGAAAATTGATTCCATACTGCCCTCCCAGGGCAAACTCTTCATAGACCAGACGTGCAAACCCATATTCGCTTACACTGGAACCTTTCCACTCCTGGTATCGTGATTCTATCGCTTGCCGAAATCCTTCAATATCTGCAT
>Ga0208328_1000635_pt1 | contig 15008 bp, 14 predicted proteins | sample DeeseametaMP2633_FD_184170 | JGI IMG/M metagenome (GOLD analysis project Ga0208328, IMG submission 184170) | Marine microbial communities from the Deep Atlantic Ocean - MP2633 (SPAdes) | ecosystem: Environmental > Aquatic > Marine > Unclassified | place: Northeast of Antigua and Barbuda, North... | reverse complement strand
GCGATCACCCGCCACGACGTGCCCTATCTCGGCTGCTGCTACGGCATCGGCATCCTCGCCCATCACCTCGGCGCCGAGGTCGGCAAGGCGCGCTACGGCGAGCCGGTGGGCGCCGTCCCCTGCCGTGTCACCGAAGATGGCGCGCGCGATCCTCTGCTCGACGGGCTGCCCGAACGCTTCGACGCCTTCGTCGGCCACAAGGAGGCGGTGCAGTCGCTGGTGCCGGGACTGGTGCACCTTCTCGAGGGCGCGGCCTGTCCGTTCCAGATGATCCGCCACGGCGCCAACGTCTACGCCACGCAGTTCCACCCCGAGGCCGATGCCGCGGGCTTCGAGACCCGCATCCGCATCTACCGCCACCGCGGCTATTTCGCGCCGGAAGAGGCGGAGGGTCTGATCGGGATGTGTCGCGAGGCCGAGGTCATCTGGCCCGAGCGGATCCTGCGCAACTTCGTGCAGCGCTTCCGCTGACAGGGGGGGTGGGCGACGCGGACGTGAGCGACCAGTGCCCGTGTCGCACAGGTCCAGGTGTCAGCTGCCCGGGCGTCGGCGGCTCAGGTAGCGGGGTCCGAGTGACGGAGATCCGAGCGACAGTGGCCCAGATCACAAACGCCAGAGTGACCGCACCCCGCGAGGCTCAGCCCGCGCAGGAGGTCTTGGCGATCTCCACCGCGATGCGCAGCAGCAGCGCCACGGCCGACACCACCACGACCCAGGTCGGCGGCTTCGACAGAGGCCCGTCGAGGAGCCCCGCTTTGATGCGCCCGTCGGCCTCGTCGAGGCTGGCGCGCGCCGCGATGTCCAGATCGCCCGACCGCGCCCGCGCCGCGCGCAGGGCCCGCGCCTCGTGCCAGCGGGCGCGCAGCGGCACGCCCACGGTCCAGACGCCACCGACGAGGAAACAGGCGATGAGCAGCCATCCGGCCACGTCCAGCGGTAGGGCGCAGATCATCCCCGGCTCAGCCCTCGGGCAGGCTCAGAGGCACGCCCCCGGCCTGCGACAGCGCGATCAGCGTCCAGAGCGCCGGGCCGGTGCCGCGCGCGCCGGTGGCCAGCCGCGAGATCGTTCCGACCGCAACGCCGCTGCGCCTGGACAGCTCGTCCAGCGTCATGCCGCTGTGCTTCTGGATGTTGCGCACGATCTGCATGCCCATGAGCCGCGCCGTCTCCTTGGCGGCTCCGGCCTCGGCCCGGCCGATGTCGCGTTCGCTCAGCACGCCCTCGAGTTCCGAGAGCAGCGCCGCCTCGGCGATGCGCGCCTGCTTCACCGGGTCGACGGCGCCCCCCGAAAGGGACTGTGCCGGCTCGCCGAAGCCGTTGATGGCACCGTCGTCGGCCTCGGCCGCCACCGCGCCATGCGGTTCGAAATCCGTATGTGCCATGTCCACCTCTCCTGATCGCATCCGTGGATTGACGTGTAAGTCAATATAGGCAGGTTTGACGTCAAAGTCAATCTGGCCGCCGCCCGTGCCCCACCCTGCCCCGCGCGGGCCCCGGATCAGCCCCGCTTCGGGAAGCGCGTGACCTCGCGCCAGAGCCGGTCGAAGCGCAGCGGATCGGCCCGCAGCGCCTCCACCGCGGCCCCGGCATCCTCGCGCATGCCGCGCCAGAAGAAGCCCAGCCGCGTGCCCTTGGTCTCGGTGTAGAGCGCCGCCGCCCCCACCTGCAGGTCCGGGTAGAGCAGCGCCAGCGCGTAGGCCTCGGGGTCGCGAGTACCGGCCGCGCTGCCGGGAGGCGCCGGCACGACGTGCTCGAACCGGCTCTGGATCGCGGCGACGTCAGGCAGATCACGCTGATCGAGCGCCGGGGCGGCCTTGGCGTCCTCGATGCCGTGGCGGCGCAGCGCATCCTCCGGGGTCAGCGGCGACAGCAACCGCGAGATCTGGCCGATGCGCTTGTGCAGGGTAAGCTCGGCCAGCGCCAGCTTGCGCGCCTCGCCCGGCAGCAGCCCGACCTTGTCGATGGGCTGGGCGTAGGACGACAGGACGAAGAGGGAAAACACGTCTGGGGCCTCGAAATTCCTGCGGCGGAGTTAAGCGGCCCCCGCGGGCCGCTGTCAATCGCCGCGCCCTAGAGCGGCCAGATCAGCGGGATCAGCAGCGACGCGAGGATGCCCACGGTGACGTTGAGCGGCACGCCGACCCGCAGGAAGTCCGAGAAGCGGTAGCCGCCCGGGCCGTAGACCAGCGTGTTGGTCTGGTAGCCGATGGGCGTGGCGAAGCTGCAGGAGGCCGCCACCATCACCGCCACCACCAGCGGGCGCGGGTCGATGCCGAGCGCGTTGGCGAGCGAGATCGCGATGGGCGTCACCACCACCGCCACGGCGTTGTTCGAGACCGCCTCGGTCAGCACCGAGGTCAGCACGAAGACCGCCCAGATCAGCAGCGGCCCCGGCAACACTTCCATATACGGCGCCAGCGCGCCCACGATGAGCTCGACCGCACCGGAATGTTCCAGCGCCGCGCCGATTGCCAGCATGGCGAAGATCAGCGCCAGCAGCTGGCCCTCGATGAACGAGAACGCCTCGTCGGCGTCGATGCAGCGCGCCAGCAGCACCACCGCCACGGCGACCACGGCAAGCGCCAGGATCGGGGCCACCCCGAGCGCGGCAAGCACGACGATCCCCGCCATGGCACCGATGGCGATGGGCGCATGGCCGCGCCGGAAGGCCCGGGCCGAAGGGTGGGACACGTCCACCAGCTCCATCTCGTCCGCCAGCCGCTTGATGTCCTCGGGCGAGCCCTCGAGCAGCAGCGTGTCGCCCACCCGTACCACGAGATCGTCGAGCTTGCGCCCGATGTTCTGGTTCCGGCGGTGCACCGCCAGCGGGTAGACGCCGTAACGCCGCCGCAGGCGCAGGGCGCCCAGCGAGCGGCCGACCATCTTGCAGCCGGGCGAGATCAGCACCTCGACGGTGGTGGTCTCTCGCGCCGAGATCTGGTCCACGCGTTTCAGCGACTTGTCGCGCTGCAGGCTGAGCAGCTCGGTCATCTGGGTCCGCAGCACGACGCGGTCGCCGACCTCGAGCGTGACGCCCTGCAGCTCGCGCCGCAGCGACTCGTCGCCGCGCACCACGTCGATCAGCCGCACGCCCTCGCGCTTGAAGAGCTGCACGCCAAGCACATCGCGGCCTATGAGGTTGCTGTCCGGCGGGATCACCGCCTCGGTGAAGAACTTCATCCGCGAGCGGTCCGACAGCATCCCCGCCATCGAATGCCGGTCCGGCAGCAGGAAGCGCCCCGCCACGACAAGGTAGAACATCCCCCACGCGACGAGGATGATCGCCAGCGGCGTGACCTCGAAGATCGAGAACGGCTCGAGCCCGGCACTGCGCGCGACACCGTCGACGAGCAGGTTGGTCGAGGTGCCGATCAGCGTGGTGGTGCCGCCGAGGATGGCGGCATAGCTGAGCGGAATCAGAAGCTTGGAGGGCTGGATGCCGAGCGAATGCGAGATCTGCACGAAGATCGGCAGCATCATCACCACGACCGGCGTGTTGTTCATGAAGGCCGAGGCGATGATCACCACCAGCATGATCAGCGCCATGGCCTGGCGCGGGCGCCGTGCCACCTGGGCCTGGGCGAAATGCGCGAAGGCGTCGAGCGCGCCGGTGCGCACCATCGCCCCCATCACCACGAACATCGCCACGATGGTCCAGGGCGCGGGGTTCGACAGGACGGCCAGCCCGGCGTCATAGGGCAGCACACCCATGAACAGCAGGAAGGCGACGCCGCCGATCGCCACCACCTCGGTGGGATAGCGTTCCCGAACGAACATGATGAACATGGCCACAACCGTGGCAATGGCGACCCACGCCTGCGCCGTCTGGCTCAGTTCGAAGACTTGCATGGCTTGTTGCCCATCACTGCTCGACCCGACGCATTCTTACGCTGCACTGCAGCTAACACAAGCGCGTCCACGACGCCCGCCTGCCCCCGTGCTTTTCCGATCACGTCCACCGCCGAAACGCGCCCGATTTCATGTTCATCTTCAGGAGGTTGAAGCGCTCCGCTTCCCGAGATCCCTGGCACGGAGGCCGCGCGAGCAAGGGGCGGAAGGCCCGTGTGCGAGACCGCGCCGGAGGGGCCTTCCGGCCTCAAGGCCCCGAGGACTCCAGCCTGCCGCCCTGCCGCACCATCTTCACGGTCACCGCCTTGCCGGTGCGGTCGTCGGTCTCGACATAGAGCCCCGACAACGTCGCCTCGCCAAGCGCCGGCTGGAAGCGCGTCTTGCCCATGCCCGTGATGAAGCGCCGCATCGGCTCGACCTTGTCCATGCCGATGACCGAATCGTAATCGCCGCACATGCCCGCGTCGGAGAGGTAGCCCGTGCCCTTGGGCAGCACCTGCGCGTCGCCGGTGGGCACGTGGGTGTGGGTCCCCGCCACTAGGCTGGCGCGGCCGTCGCAGAAATGGCCCATCGCCATCTTCTCGGAGGTCGCCTCGCAATGCACGTCGACCACGATGGCCTGCGCCATGCCGCCAAGCTTGTAGCGGTTCAGAACCGCGTCCATGGCCGAGAACGGATCGTCGAAGGGGCGCTTCATGAACACCTGCCCCAGCACCTGCGTCACCAGCACCTTGCGCCCGCGCCGGTCCTCGAAGAGCCCGGCACCGCGTCCCGGCGCCTGCTTGGCGAAGTTCAGCGGCCGGATCACCCGGGGCTCGGACTCGATGAAGGTCAGCATGTCCTTCTGGTCGAAGGCATGGTCTCCGAGCGTCACCACGTCGGCGCCGGCGCCGAGGATGAGCTTGGCGTGTTCGCCGGTAAGCCCCGCCCCGTTCGAGGCGTTCTCGCCGTTCACCACGACGAAATCGAGCTTCCAGTCCTCGCGCAGGCGGGGAAGGTTTTCGGCGATGGCGGTGCGCCCGGCGCGCCCCATCACGTCCCCAAGAAATAGCAGTCTCATGCCCGAATGCCTAAGCCGCTGCGCGCGAAAAGCAAAGCGTGATTTGCGTGTGATCGCCGGACCGGTGCGCCGGTGGGACTGCGCCGCGCAGGTCCTCCTTGGGCAAGCTCCCCGACATTGTCCCGCCGCGCGCGCCTAGCGGCACGCCAGCGCCGCCCCAATCGCCGCCTCGTCATAGGGTCAAGCGCCCGCGTCTCGATCCTGCCGTCCACGAGGGTCGAGGCCATGATCCGTTGCCAGTCGCCGTCCGCGGTGATCATCTCGGGCCCCTGCCCGCAATCGCGCAGGCCGCCGGCGATGTGATCCCAGCCGATGCGGTGGTTGGTGAAGCCCGGGCGCGACGCCACTTCCTGCAGCGCGGGGTTGCCCGGGACGTAGCGCCAGACCCGCAGCACGCGGGCGAGGTGCGGGCGGTCGACCCAGGCGATCTCGACCTGTCCGTCGTCGTCGAGATCCGCCGCCCCGACCGGGGCAAGCCAGCGATAGGGCTGGCCGATGAACGGCCCCGCCGCCAGCAGCCCGTCTGCGGTGTAGAGCGCCAGCCGGGCGCCGCGGGCGGCGTCGGTCTCGATCACCATGGCCGCGCGTTGCCCGCCGAGATCGACGAGCCGGGGCGCCAGATCCTCGAACACCCGCGTCTCCGGCAGGCGCAGCAGCACGTCGCGGGTGCCGCCATCCGCCTCGCGGAGGCGCAAGCGCAGCGCGCCCCGTTCGACGCCGTCGCCCAGCACCGCATGGCCATAGCGGGTGGTGGGCTCGAGATAGCCGGCGCCGGTCAGGACCGGCTCGGCCAGCGCCGGGGCCGTGGCCCCGAGGCACATCGCAAGCCACGCACAAAGGACCCGGCCGCGCGCAGGGCGCCGGCGCGGATCCGGGGGCGTGGCGCAGATCAGATCTGCTTCTCCGGCATCTGCACGACGAGGCCGTCCAGCGCGTCGGAGACCTTCAGCTGGCAGGTCAGGCGCGAGCGGGTGGGATCGGGCTCGAAGGCGAAATCCAGCATGTCCTCTTCCATGTCGTCCTTGGCGGGCAGCTTCTCGACCCAGTCGGGGTGCACGTAGACATGGCAGGTCGAGCAGGCGCAGGCGCCACCGCAATCGGCGTCGATGCCGGGGATATTGTTGTCGCGCGCGCCCTCCATCACCGTCATGCCGGTGGCAACCTCGACCACATGTTCGGTGCCGTTGTGCTCGATGTAGGTAATCTTAGCCATTGCCTGATCGTTCCTCGTTCCAGAAGTCCCGCCATTCCTAGTGCTGCCCCGCGTCCATTTCCAGCCCCTTCGCCATGCCTGCCGCCGCGCCCCGCGCGGTTGCCCTAATCGACGGCAGGCGCGGGCGCTTTAAAGCCTGCGGCAAACCCGTTAAGATCCGCCACAAAACGGTCGCCGCCATGACATGGCCCACGACACGACCATGACGCCCCAGAGAAGAAGACCCGAGCAGATGATCCGCCCGCCCCTCCTGGCAGCCGCGCTTGCGTCGAGCCTTGCCGCCTGCAGCGCGCCCGCCCCGGCGGACAACCCCTGGCCCGACATCGACGCGCCGCGCCCCGAGCGGCTCGCCGACGGCACCTGCCAGGCGCGCGAGGTCACCCCTGCGGTCTACGAGCATGTCATGGGCGAGGTGCAGGTGGTGCAGGCCGAGGTCGCCGAAGATGGCACCGTGCTGCGCCCGCCGGTCTACCGCCGCGCCCCGGTGCCCCGCGTCGTCACCCCGCGCGAGGAGCTGATCTTCGCAAGCCCCTGCCCCGAGGAATTCACCACCGAGTTCGTCTCGACCGTGCAGCGCGCGCTGGCCGCCCGCGGCGTCTTCCAAGGCAGCGTCACCGGGCGCCTCGATGCGCCGACCACCGCGGCGATCCGCAGCTGGCAGACCGAGCGCGGCCTGCCGAGCGGGCAGCTCTCACTCGAGACGGCGCGGGCGCTCGGCATCGTGGCCACGCCGCTCGACCAGGTCGAAAGCCTTTGAAGCAGTTTCTGGTCCGTCGCGGCGCGATCTGAAGCAAACATTAACCGAAGTACCGGCATCCTGCGCTCACCCGAAAGGAGCATTGCCGATGTCGCTTGCCACCTCCCTCCCGCCCGCCGCATTCCCGGGCCACCAGCTTCCGGGCCAGCAGCCCCTGTCGCAGGGCAGCAGTGGCGCCACGCAGGTGAAGGTGGTGAGCATCACGCAGTCTTCCGGGCACAGCTCGCCTCCCGCGCCCGAGGTCGGCGACGACGTGCCCCTCGGCACCTATGACGATCCGGCGCGGACCCGGGCTGTCGGCGCCCCCGTCACCACCACCGACCTTTTGCGCGGGCTCGTCGACGAGATGTCGATCCGCGGCAACGACATCCTCGACAATCTCGAGCTCCGGATCCGCGGTGTCATGGCCGAGGCGATGGGCGTCGCCTTCGATCCCGCTGAAGAGGCCGCACCCAGCCTCGCCGATCTGCGCGCCATGGCCGAAGAGCAGGACCTGCCGATCCTCGTGCTCGCCGCCGACACCTTCCAGGGCCACAGGGACAGCTTCAACGCCGCCATCGCCGCCATGCACGCCGGGATCGACCGGATGGCGCAGTCCCCGCTGCCCGAGACCCGGCACCTCGGCATCGTCAAGCATGCCGTCCGCGAGCTGGTCTCGGCGCAGTACGAACCCGAGGCGCTGCGCATCGACCTCGACGCCCTGCGCGGGGCGGCGCTGCTCAAGCTCACCGGCGCGTTGGACGAAACGCAGGAGCGCGACATCGGCCAGCGCCGCGCCGACGGCCACGCCGAGCTTCGCGGCAAGCGCGAGGGGATGTTCCGGCACCTCATGCACGACTACCGACGGGGCGGCCTGTCCGTCGTGGTCTCGACCATGACCGCCTGGGCGGAACAGGGCACCATCACCGACGGCGACAGCACCCTGAGCTACACGCGAAGCTACGCCTCCTACGCCAGCGCATCCTTCACCATCGGCGGCACGCCGGCGCCACACACAACGCTCGCCCGGTACTGAGCGCGGAACACGAAAAGGGCGCGGCCTTGCGGTCGCGCCCTTCGTCTTTCCGTCTGCTCCGGCCGGTAGACCCGGCCGGAACCCGTGGATCAGTTCTGCTCTTCGAGCGACAGCGCCACGAAGCGCGGGTCGCCACCGCGGCGGACCAGCAGCAGGAGCGATTTGCGGCCGGCCTCTTTGGCTTCGTCCACCTTGGTCTCGAGATCGGAGATGCTCAGCACCTCGGACTGGCCGGCCTCGGTGATCACGTCGCCCTGGCGCAGGCCCTTCTCGAAGGCTTCCGAGCTCTCGTCGACGTTCACCACCGCAAGGCCCTTGGCGCTGTCGGGGAGGCTCAGCTCCTCGCGCAGGTCCTGGGTCAGCGGGCTGAGCGTCAGCCCCATGAGCTGGCTCTGCGACGGCTCGCCCGGGGTCACTTCCTGGCTCGCCGGGAAGGTGGTCTCGGCGTCCTCGCGGCGACCGAGGGTCACCAGCAGCGTCTCGGAGTTGCCGTTGCGGTTCACCACCACGCGGACCGACTTGCCGACATCGGTGTTGCCGACGATCCGCACGAGCTGGCGGGTGTCCTGCACCTCCTTGCCGTCGAAGCTGGTGATCACGTCACCGGCCTGCATGCCGGAGTCCTTGGCCGGGCCGTCCGGCACGTCGGACACCAGCGCGCCCTCGGCGGAGGCGAGGCCGAGCGCCTCGACCATGTCGTCGGTCACGTCCTGGATACGCACGCCGAGCCAGCCGCGGCGGGTTTCGCCGAACTCGCGAAGCTGGTCGACCACCTTGGTCACCACGTTCGAGGCCATCGAGAAGCCGATGCCGATCGAGCCGCCGTTGGGCGACAGGATCGCGGTGTTCACGCCGATCACCTCGCCGTTCATGTTGAACAGCGGACCGCCCGAGTTGCCGCGGTTGATGGCGGCGTCGGTCTGGATGTAGTCGTCATAGGTGCCCGAAAGCGCCCGGTTGCGGGCCGAGACGATGCCGGCCGAGACCGAGAACCCCTGCCCCAGCGGGTTGCCCATGGCCATCACCCAGTCGCCGACCTTGGCGTTGTCCGAGTTGCCGAAGGACACGAACTTCAGCGGGCTGTCCGCCTCGACCTTGAGCAGCGCGATGTCGGTGTTGGGGTCGGTGCCGACCAGGGTTGCGGGCAGCGAGAAGCCCTCGAAGAACTCGATCTCGATCTCGTCCGCGCCCTCGATGACGTGGTTGTTGGTGACGATATAGCCGTCCTCGGAAATCACGAAGCCGGACCCCAGCGCCGAAGAGCGGCGCGGGCGGTCTTCACCCGGGCCGCCATTGCGGTCCTGGAACTCACGGAAGAAATCCTCGAAGGGCGAGCCCTCGGGCACGATGCCCTGCGGGCCGGTGCGACCGGCGACCATGGTCGACGTGGTAATGTTCACCACCGAGGGGCTGACTTTTTCGGCAAGGACCGAAAAGCTCTGCGGCGCGCCCTGCGCGCTGGCCATCAGCGCCTGGGAGACGATCATGAACATCGACAGCGTGGCAAGCCAGAACAGCCGCAGCGGTCTGGCGTTGTCGCGTGTTGCAGCGAATGCTTCGGGTTTCACATGGAACTCCTTCTATGCGGCAGTCGCCCGTGCCGGAGCGTTCGCGGCGCCCTGCCTCCTCATCGTGAAGCTAACATAGGAACCCGGGCGCAACACCAAAGAAAAGGTTGCAGCCTATCAAGCGCATGTGAAACGGCGGTGAGAATGGGTGAAAGGCGGCATCCGTGCGTCCGTTCGTCTCTTATAAAGGATTGCGCGTTAGAGCCTTCGGCAAAGGTTCAGTCGAAGGCAGAGTCATGGCCAGAGAGCAGCTCGAAAGATTTCACCTCGGCAAAGCGGCGCAGGAAGACCTGAAACGGGCCGCGCCGCTGCTCATTCCGCAGCTCGATGCCGTGCTGAACGGCTTCTACGAACGGGCCCTTGCGGACCCCGAGGCCGCCGCTTTCTTCAAGGATGACAGTCGGGTCGACTATGCACGGGACGCGCAGAAGAAGCACTGGGCCAAGCTCCTTTCCGGACAGTTCGACGACGAGTACTTCGGGTCTGTCGAACGCATCGGGCGGGTACATGCCGCCATCGACCTTCCGCTCGAAGTTTACATGTCCGCCTATGCGCTCGCGTCGTCGGACCTCCTGCAGCGATTGATAGCGACATTGTCTTTCCGGCTCGTGGGTCCTTCCGCCGCGCGTGCGCGACGCATGATCGGCGCGGTCAACCGAGCCTTCGCACTCGACATCGAGCAGGTGACTTCCGTCACCTTCCGGGTCTGGGGCGAGGAGCAGAAGAAGGCGTTCGGCTATCTCGAAAACGCCATCGACGAACTCGCCGACGGCAACCTCACCCACGCGGTCCCGGGCCCGGGCGAAAGCGACTTCCCCGCCGCCTACGACGACGTGCGGGTCAAGCTGAACGGCGCGGCGCGCAATCTCGAGGCGCTGTTCGCGCGCGTCGCCCTGTCGATGGAGGATCTGCTGAGCATCGTGCAGACCGTGAGCGGCTCGGCGGACGAGCTGTCGCGCCGCACCAGCAGCCAGGCCGCCTCGCTGGAAGAGACCACCGCCGCGATGCAGATGATCAACGAGAGCGTCCGCTCCACCAGCGAGCGCACCTCCGAGACGCGGGGCATCTTCGACAGCGCCAAGCGCGAGATGTACGAGAGCTCGCAGGTCGCCGGCAACGCCGCCGGCGTGATGGGCGAGATCAAGACCTCCTCCGAGAAGATCGCCCAGATCATCGGACTGATCGACGACATCGCCTTCCAGACCAACCTCTTGGCCCTCAACGCAGGCGTCGAGGCCGCGCGTGCCGGCGAGGCCGGGCGCGGCTTCGCGGTGGTGGCGGGCGAGGTGCGGTCGCTGGCGGCCAACTCCTCGGACGCCGCGCGCGAGATCCGGGCGCTGATCCAGTCGAGTTCGGATCAGGTCAAGCACGGCGCGGTGCTGGTCGAGAACGCCCGCAGCTCGCTCGAGCGGGTGGTCTCGGGCTTCTCCTCGATGTTCGACGTGGTCAACAGCATCGCCGAGTCCTCGACAGAGCAGTCGAAGGGCATGCAGGAGATCAGCCAGAGCATCATCGAGCTCGACCGCATCACCCAGAGCAATGCCTCGATGGTGGACCAGACCTCGGACGCCATGGACGGCATCCGCCGCATGGCCGAGGACACCCGCACCCAGCTCGGCTCCCTGCGCTTCCGCCAGCAGGGCGGCAGAATGGAGATCGGCTGGGGCGATGGCGACGAGGACCTGCAGCGCACCGGCTGATCGCCGGGGGCGCCCCACGCGGGGCGGGAGTCAAAGCTCTGGGCACAATGACAGCCGCCTTCTGCGGCCCCTGCCCTACCCGTGCAGGATCCAGAGCAGGATCAGACCGGTCACCACGGTCAGCAACCCGAGGTTGCGGCGGACCTCGAGCGGCAGCTCGCGGAGCGCCTCGAGCAGGCGCTCCACAAGCGAAGGGGCCAGTGCATAGACCAGCCCCTCGAGGATGAGGACCATCGCGATCCCCGTGCCGATGTCGGTCAGCGTCACTCGCTGGCCGGCGGCGTGTCGTCCGCCGGCTCGGATCCGGAGGCCGGGGCCTCGGGCGCCGGGGCCGGTTCGGACGCCGTGTCAGCCGCCGGAGCGTCGTCGGCCGGAGCGTCCTCAACTGCCGGCGCCGCATCGGACCCGGGCGCTTCGGACACAGCCTCGGATGCCGGGGCTTCCGGAGACGCCTCCGCACCTGCTTCCGCAGCCGGTCCGGTACCGTCCTGGCTGTTGAAATAGGTGAAGAACTGCGACCCCGGCGTCATCACGATGGTCGAATTCTCGCCGGTGAGCGACGCCTCGTAAGCCTGAAGCGAGCGGTAGAAGGCGAAGAATTCGGGATCGGCGCCATAGGATTCGGCGAAGATGCCGTTGCGCTCGGCGTCGGCCTCGCCTCGGGTCACGTTGGCGTCGCGTTCGGCCTCGGAGCGGGTCTCGACCACGGTCCGGTCGGCCAGCGCGCGGACCCGCTGCGCCGCCTCGTTGCCGCGGGCGATCTCGTCGGCCGCTTCCCGTTCACGCTCGGCGCGCATCCGGGCGAAGGTCGCCTCGAGGTTCTGCGACGGCAGGTTGGTCTGCTTCAGCCGCACGTCCACCACGTCGAGCCCCAGCGACCGCGCCGAGGCACGGGCCTGGTCACGGATGCGGTTGGTGAGCGCCCGGCGGTCCTCGGAGAGGATCACGTCCGAGGTCACCTGGTCGGCACCCAGCACTTCGCGGATCTGCGCGTTGAGGATGCCCGAGAGTCGGTCCTCGGCGGTGCGCACACCGCCCACACCGACCGCCTGGCGGAACTGCACCACGTCGGCGATGCGGTAGCGCGCGAAGGCGTCGACCACGAGGCGACGGTCGTCCGACGGCGTCACCTCGATGGTGTCGGTGTCGAGCGACAGGATGCGGTCATCGTATTTCACCACCTCCTGGATGAAGGGGATCTTGAAGGCGAGCCCGGGCTCTTCCTTCACCGACTTGATCTGGCCGAACTGCAGCACCAGCGCCTTTTCACGCTCGTCCACGACGAAGATCGAGGACAGCAGAAGCACCAGCACGATGACGATGGCCGGAAGGATGTAGGTCGTCTTGCGCATGGATCAGTTCCCCCCCGTCGTCGTGCGCGAGCGGTTCAGCTCGTTGAGCGGCAGGTAGGGCACCACGCCGCCGTCGGATCCGGTCAGCGCCTCGTCGAGGATGGTCTTGTCCACGTCGCCCAGCACCCGTTCCATGGTCTCGAGGTAGAGACGGCGGCGGGTGACCTCGGGCGCCTTGGCGTATTCCTCGAGCACGGCGGTGAAGCGCGACGCCTCACCCAGCGCATCGTTCACGACCTGCGCACGGTAGCCCTCGGCCTGCTCGCGGATCTGCGCCGCGTCACCGCGGGCCTCGGCGACCACGCGGTTGGCGTAGGCGTCGGCCTGACGTTCGAGACGGTCGCGTTCCTGCTCGGCGGCCTGCACCTCGCGGAAGGCGTCGATCACCTCGCGCGGCGGGTCGGCGGTGTCGAGGTTGATCCGGACGATGGTGATGCCGCTCTCGTACTCGTCGAGCGTCGCCTGGATCTGCTCGAGCGCGGTGTCGGCGATGATGCCACGGTCGCGGTTGAGGATCGGCGCGAGGTTCGACGCGGCGATGATCTCGCGCATCACGGCCTCGGAGACCGCCTGGACCGTCAGCTGCGGGTCACGGATGTTGAACAGCAGTTTCGCCGGGTCCGTGATGTTCCAGACCACCTGGAACTCGATGTCCACGATGTTGGCGTCGGTGGTCAGCATCAGGCCGTCGGCATCGCGGCCGGCGCCGATGGTCTCGGTCCGCTCGGAAGTCACGTTGACCACTTCGGCGCTCACCAAGGGCCACGGCGCGAAGTTCAGACCGGGGTTGCCGGTCGAGCTGTACTTGCCGAGGAACAGTTCCACCGACTGCTCTTCGGGCTTCACGGTGTAGAAGCTCATGTAGCCCCAGAGCCCAACAGCCACCAGCGCCGCGATGGCCACGGTGCCCTTGGTGATGCCGGGACCGCCCGAGCCGCCGCTGCCGCCCGAGGGCGTGCCGCCGCCGTTGCCGCCGCGCCCGCCCATGAGCACGCGCAGACGCTCCTGGCCTTTCTTCATCAGCTCGTCGATCTCGGGGATCTGCGGGTCGTCGGGCCTGCGCCCGCCGTTTCCTCCTCCGCCACCGTTCGGCGGCCTGCCGCCGCCGCCACGATTGCCACCGCCGCCCCAGGGGCCGCCGCTGTTTCCTGCCATGAAGCTCTTTCCCTTCCCCTCAGTTCTTGTCCGTTGCCCGCGTTCGGGCCTGTCCTGTCGTCCCTGGACCCGGCGCGCTCCCCGCGCCGGACGTCCGGCAGAATCTGGGTATTCTGACCGCAGATTCAATAGCTCCGGGTCGGTTTGCGCATGGTTACGATCTCTTCCGACATGGTCGGATGAACGGCAACCGTGCGGTCGAAGTCCTCTTTGGTCGCGCCCATCTTCACCGCGATGCCGGCCAGCTGGATCATCTCGCCCGCGCCGGGCGCGACGATGTGACAGCCAAGCACCTTGCGGGTCTCCTTCGAGACCACGAGCTTCATCAGCACCCGGTCGGGGCGGCCGGCGAAGGCGCTCTGCATCGGGCGGAACGAGGTCGAGTAGATCTCGACCGGCTCGCGGTCGCGGGCCTCTTCCTCGGAGATGCCGACGGTGCCGAATTCGGGCTGGGTGAACACCGCCGAGGGGATCAGCTCGTGATCCACCGGGGTCGGGTTGCCCTTGAACACGGTCTCGACGAAGGCCATGCCCTCGCGGATCGCCGCCGGGGTCAGGTTCACCCGGTCGGTGGCGTCGCCGATGCAGTAGATCGACGGCACCGAGGTCTGGCTGTACTCGTCCACCAGCACCTCGCCGCGGCGGCCGAGCTTCACGCCGACCTCCTCGAGCCCCATGTGGTCGGTGTTGGGGCGGCGGCCGGTGGCGAAGAACACGCGGTCGAAGACCTTCTCGTCGCCGTTGGTCGCCTTGACGAGGATCGGGCCGGAGCTGTCGCTGCCCTCGGGGGCCACTTCGCCGCTTTCCAGCATCGGCGTGCCGAGCACGCCCTCGGAGCCTCCGGTCATGTCCTCGGGCGTGGCGCAGCGCATCTCGACGAGGTCGGTGCCGACGTGCAGCTTGATGCCGCGCTCGGTCATGCTGTCGGCGATGAGACCGCGCGCCTCCTCGTCGAAGCCGCGCAGGATCTGGGCGCCGCGATAGTATTGCGTCACCTCGACCCCGAGCCCGTGCAGGATGCAGGCGAACTCGCAGGCGATGTAGCCGCCACCGACGATGAGCACGCTCTTGGGCAGGCGCTCGAGGTGGAAGATGTCGTCCGAGACGAGGCCGAGATCGGCGTTGGTCAGATCGGGCCGCACCGGGCGGCCGCCGGTGGCGATGAGGATGTGCTTTGCGGTGAAGGTCTCGCCGGTCGAAAGCTCGACCGTGTGGGCGTCCTTGATCGTGGCGCGGGCGTCGTAGCTGTCGACGCCGGAGTTCTTCAGCAGCGAGCGGTAGACGGACTCGAGCCGGTCGAGCTCGGCGTTGAGCTTGTCCTTGAACCCGGACCAGCCGA
>Ga0208328_1000634_pt1 | contig 15027 bp, 18 predicted proteins | sample DeeseametaMP2633_FD_184170 | JGI IMG/M metagenome (GOLD analysis project Ga0208328, IMG submission 184170) | Marine microbial communities from the Deep Atlantic Ocean - MP2633 (SPAdes) | ecosystem: Environmental > Aquatic > Marine > Unclassified | place: Northeast of Antigua and Barbuda, North... | reverse complement strand
CCCCCTGTCGGAAGCCGCCCTCCGCGGAAACGAAGGACCCGGTACCCCCGAGATCGACCCCGACACCGGGAAGCTCGGCCTCCACCTCGCCCGCCTCGAGAACCACACCACACCCTCACCGCCGACACCGTCCGCGAATGGCTCGCCGTCCCCGGCACCCAGATCACCGTCAAGCCCGTGGTGGACCTGCACGACCAGATCGCCGTCGACTCCTACGAGATCCCCGACCGCATCAGCCAGCGGGTCAAGCTCAAGCGCCCCACCTGCGTCTTCCCCCACTGCACCCGCACCTCAGCACGGGTCGACCTCGACCACATCGAGAAGTACGTCCCACCCGACCAGGGCGGACCACCCGGCCAGACAGCAACACAGAATCTGGCCCCACTCTGCAGACGCCACCACCGAGCCAAGACCCACCCATCCCCGGCCTCGACAGGCTCGACCACCGTGGCCTGGGACTACGACCAGCTCACCCCCACCACCTGGCTCTGGACCAGCCCCCACGACCTCCGGTTCCTCGTCCACCCCGACGGCACCACCGAGCTCTGACGGCGCGACGTACCTCTGCGCCCGGCGAGCAATCGGGTCGCGCGCAGCCCCCGCCGGTGACACCGTCACCCTCGTGAACGACTCCGAGGCCTCCGCACGAGACACCCGCCTCCCGACACCGTGGCCGACTCGGGTCGGCGACCTGCTCCTCCGCGAACCCGGCGCCGGCGACCTCGACGCCGTCCTCGCGTTCCGCAACGACACGGACGTCAACCGGTTCATGGTGCGCACCCACGTCGACGCGACCGAGCTGCGTCGCGAGTGGGCGGCGATCCCGCAGAGCGACACCGACTGGTCGTGCGTGGCGGAGCGGGACGGCGAGGTCGTCGCCGTGGGGTTCCTCGACGTCGTCGACGGGTCCGGGCAGCCAGGCCACCCCACCGGCACCGACGGCGTCATCGGCTACATCGTGCGACCCGGCATGGCCGGCCAGGGCATCGCGAGTGCCACCGCGACCGCCCTGCTGCGCGCTGCCTTCGAGGTGCTCGGTCTACGCCGGGTCACCGCACGAGCCAACGCCGACAACCACGCCTCCGTCCGGGTCCTGGAGAAGGCCGGCATGAGGCGGGAGCGCTACGCGGTGGAGGCGCTGTGGCACCAGGAGCTCGGCTGGCTGGACGAGGTCGAGTACGCACTGCTCGCCCACGAGTGGCCTCAGGCGTCGGGCGCGCGTTCGTTGTAGCCCGGCGCGCGCTCCTGGCCGGTCAGGCCTGCGATGGCGTCCATGACCTCGTCGGTGAGCACCCGCCGCGCCTTGCCCGACGCCATGCCCTCGAAGCGTCCCGCCACCTCGATCGGGACGCCGAAGCGGACGTCGACCTGGACGATCCGCGGCAGGGACGACCCGACCGGCTGGAGCCTCTCGGTGCCGACCAGGCCCACGGGCACGATCGGGACGCCCGCGGTGAGCGCGAGGTGGGCGACACCCGTGCGCCCGCGGTAGAGCCGGCCGTCGCGCGAGCGCGTCCCCTCCGGGTAGAGGCCGAACGCCTCACCGCGGGCCAGCACCTCCAGCGCGGTGTCCAGCGAGCCGAGGGCCGCACGCGGGTCGTCGCGGTCGACCGGCAGCATCCCGAGCCCCTCGAACCACGCCCGTGACAGCGCGCCCCTCACCCCCGTGCCGGTGAAGTAGTCCGACTTGGCCAGGAAGACCACCTTGCGCGGCACGACGACCGGGATCACCACCGAGTCGACGAAGGACAGGTGGTTGCTGGCCAGCAGCACCCCGCCGGTGGCGGGCACGTGCTCGAGCCCCTCGACACGGGGTCGCCAGATCGCCTTCGCGACCGGCGGGACCACGGCGTGCAGGGTCCGGTAGAGGCTCACCCGGCCAGTCTCGTGGTTACCGGTCGGTCCGCCGAACGGGCGTCGTCAGGCGAGCCTCAGGAGATGAGCCCCGCCTTGCGACCGAGCTTCTCCGCCACCTCGGCCGGCGACAGCTCGCCGCGGATCAGCTTGGAGGTGGTCCACCCCGAGGTGTCGATGCCGGAGAGACGCTCGAACAACGGCAGGTCCTCGGCGTACGCCGCCAGCAGCACCTCGACGTCCTCGGCCGTCGGCGCCTCGCCCTCCAGGTCGGTGCGCGAGGCCGAGCGGGCCTGCGGCTCGACGACCTTCCGGTACGGCGCCAGCCCGAGCGCCTCGACCAGCCGCTCGGCCGTGCCGTGCTGGTCGCGGACGAACTCGTGGAAGTCCAGCAGGTGCAGCTGCTCGGCGGGGAACAGCGACTGCGCGTGCGCCAGCTGCGCGCCGTACAGACCGCGGCCCACGACCGAGCGGGTCCGCAGGTCCTTGTCGCTCCATCCCTCGGGGCGGCTGCCGATCCAGGACGGGTCGTAGCCGATGCGGACGGTCTCGGCGAAGGAGATCCGCTCCTCCGGCGCCAGCCTGCGGGTGTAGTTCATGACCCAGTGCGAGAACGCCCGGTCGACGGGGTCGCGGAAGCACAGCACGAGGGGGACGTCGGCGTTCCAGGCACGGATCCGCTCCAGGGCGCCGGGCCAGAAGAGGTACGACGGGCTCGCGTCGACCGACATCGTGGCCCTGGCCCGAGGGCCGCGGCGGGCCACCTCGTAGCCGGTGAAGTCGGGGTCGGCCCAGTCCCGCGACTCGTCGTCGAAGAAGTGCCACTCCTTCTGCGGGGCGCGCGCGATCGACTGGTGCGAGACCAGGACGCGGTAGAGCGTGCTCGTGCCGGCCTTCTGCACGCCGGCCACCACGACCCCGATCGGGAGGGTGCCGTGCGGGGCGGTCAGCGGGTCACCGTCGGGACGGGGAGCGATGGTGTCCTCCTGGGAGAGGGCTGGTCAGCGGCGGATGGGCGCGCCCGAGACTAGCCGACCTCGTGCCCCGTCCTCAGCCCAGCCCGCGGGCCCGCACCGCCAGCAGCACCTGGTCGTCGTCGTGGGTCTGCGCCTCGCGCAGCAGCACGTCGCACAGCTCCTCGGGCCCCAGGTGCGCGTGCGCACCCACCGTCTCGACCAGCCAGGCCAGGCCCTCGTCGAGGTCGGCACCGCGCCACTCGACCAGGCCGTCGGTGTAGAGCAGCAGCAGGTCACCGGGCGCCAGCTCCAGCCGGTGGTCGAGCCGGTGCGCCGACGGGTCGAGCCCGAGCAGCAGGTCGGCCCCCTCCTCCAGCAGCCGTACGCCGCCGGCCGCCGTGACCAGCAGCGGCGGCGGGTGCCCGGCGTTGGCCCAGTGGACGAGCTGGCCGTCGGGCCCCTGCTCCTCGAGCACCGCGACGACCGCCGTGGCGACCACCTCCATGCCCAGCCCCTCCATCGCCAGGTCGAGGTCCTGCAGCACCTGCGAGGGCAACCACACGTCGGCGGAGTAGGCGACCCCGCGGGCGAGGTTGCGCAGCTGACCCATCGCGGCGGCCGCCGTCTGGTCGTGGCCGGCCACGTCGCCGACCATGACCGCCACCGCCCCGTCGGGCAGCGGGTAGCAGTCGTACCAGTCGCCGCCGACGCGCGCCTGCTGGGAGGCCGGCTGGTAGCGCACCGCCACCTCCAGGGCGTGACCCGCCTGGGGCTGCGTGAGCAGGCTGCGCTGCAGCGCCTCGGAGATCGCGCGCTGGGACTCCGCGGTGGCCACGCTGTCCAGAGCGGCGCCGACGCCGGCGGCCACCGTCACCAGGAACTCGGTGTAGGCCGGGTCCAGCGGCAGCCGCGGGCTGAGCCGGCCCCGCAGGTGACGGGGACGGGTGCTCGCGTGCCGGCGTGGCACCTCCACGCGACACAGCACGCCCAGGTGCGGGTCCCCGCCGGTCTCGAGGGTCAGGCCCGCGCTCGGGGCCGCACCCAGCGGCAGCGCCACCTCGCTCAGGTCGTCACCGGCCCCGAGCACCGCGCAGGTCCGCGCGACCACGTCGTCCTCGGTCGCCGCGTCCTCGAGGCTCGCCAGCAGCTGTGCCACCAGGTGGCTGCGGCGACGCGCGAGCACCACCGGCGTCGCCTCCACGGCGATGTCGAGGATGCCCTCCACCTCGCCGTCGGGGCCGAGCACGGCGGAGTAGGACCAGGTGAACCAGCAGTCCTCGACGTACCCGGCGCGTTGCAGCGGCAGCAGCACCTCCTCGCTCCAGGTCGCCTCGCCGCCGGCGCGCACCTGCTCCAGCAGCGGTCCGATGGTGCCCATCGCCTCGGGGAAGACCTCGGCGCAGCGCCGACCCAGCGCCGGGTGCTTGTCGCCGATCAGCTCGGTGTAGGCCTCGTTGTAGAGCAGCACCAGCTCGGGCCCCCACAGCAGGGTCGCGGGGAACCTGGTGCCCCAGACCAGGCCGAGCGAGGCCCACAGCGCCGGGCTCCAGGTCGTCGGCGCACCCAGCGGGCCCGCGGACCAGTCGACGTCGGCGTACTCCTCGCGCAGCGCGCCCGCGCGCGCGAAGGGCTCGGGCGCGGACGGCGGCATGACCACATCGTGGCAGGTCAGCCCCACACCCGCAGGGCAACCGCGACGTCGAGCCGGACCCGCGCATCGCTGCTCACCGGCCCCACGAGCCGCTCGATCTTGGCCAGCCGGTAGCGCATGGTGTTGTAGTGGAAGAACTGCGCCCGCGCAGCCTCGGCCACGTTGAAGTTGGTGTCCAGCAGCGCCTGCAGGGTCACTCGGAGCCCCTCTGCCTCCGGGTCGTCGTCGGCCAGCGGCCCGAGCACGTCGCGGGCGAAGTCCCTCAGCTCGCCGTGGTCGGCGACCGAGGCCAGCAGCCGGTCCAGGCCGAGGTCGTCGAAGAACGCGGTCACCCCGCCGCCGTGCACGCGTCGGCCCACCTCGACGGCCCGGCTCGCCTGCTCGTACGCCGCGGGCAGGCCCGTGACCCGGGCGGCCCGGCTGACCCCGCAGGTGAACTCCCCGACCTCGCCGGCCACCGTGGCGACCGCGCGCTGCACGAGCTCCTCACCGGCCCTGCGCACCGACGGCTCACCGGCCAGCGGGAGCAGCGCCACCACCTCGGAGGCGAGGTCCGCGCACGGTGCGTGGGAGTCGAGCCGGTCGGTGGCCGAGCGCCAGGCGGCAGCGAAGCGCGCCTGCTCGGCCTGCCGGTCCTCGGCCGGCCGGTCCAGCCTCGCGACCAGCACCACCCGGTGCGTCGTGGCCCGCTCGTCGTCGAGCCCGAGCTCGGCCAGCACGTCCTGCGGGGCACGGCCGGACAGCACGTCACGCAGCAGGTGCCCGACGTACGCGTCGTGCTGGTGGTCCGAGATCTGCCTACGCACGGTGCTCTCCTCACAACGTCGCAGGGGGCAGAGACTAGGCGACGTCCGGGGCGGGCGGAACTCCCCGTGGCTGCCAGAAGGCCGCGCGGATGTCGACCGCGCCCGAGCGCCGCAGCGGGGTGCCCTCCTCCAGGTAGGCCTGGCGCGCGGTGTCGTGGTGGCTGTCCGGGAGGGAGCCGTCGGCGCGCACGACGCGCCACCAGGGCACGCCCCCGCCGTGGGTCGACATCACGTTGCCGACCCGGCGCGGGCCGTAGCGTCCCACGGCGTCGGCGATCGCGCCGTAGGTCGTCACCCGTCCCCGGGGCACGGCCTCCACGCAGGCGAGCACGGCCTCGACGTAGTCCTCGGGGTGCCTCACCCCTCGATCCTCTCCCCCACGGCGACGTACGCCGCCAGCAGGCCGCCGGCCGCGACCAGGACACCCGCGAGCGGCCACACCCAGCCGGGGGGCGGGCCGGCGTCGAGGAGCACCGTCCCCCCGGCCCACACCGGCAGCGCCGACCCCGCGAGCAACAGCGCGCGTCGGCCCCACAGCCCCAGCACGTCACGCCCGGGTCGCAGGTCCACCGGGCCGTAGCCCAGCACCAGGGCGGCGACGTGCGCGACCAGCAGCAGGGCGGCCGCGGGCACGACGGCGAGCGGCAGGCCGGGCTCCGCCCACGCCCACCAGCCGGCGACCCCGACCAGGCACAGCACGCCGGCGGGGCCCTCGGGTCGCGCCGCCCACCACGCCGAGCACACGACCAGGACGCCCCACACCCATCCCGGCGGGGCACCGGCCGGCAGCGCGAGCGCCATCGCGGCCGACGGCCCGGCGGCCACCAGCCCGCGCAGCAGCCAGGCCGACGGCCCCCACCGCCTCACGTGCGCACCCGCGGCGCCCGGGCGCGGCGGCCGAGGGCGGACAGGACCCCGTCCAGGGAGCCCGGGCCGCGCCAGGCCGCGGTCGGGCAGCCCGCCCCCTCGAGCGCGGAGAGCACCCGCTCGCGGTCCAGCAGCCGCAACCGCCAGGCGGCCTCGACCACCCGCGCGTCGACGCCGGACGCCGCCACCGGGGCGGCCCCGGGCGGCAGGCAGTCCACGACCAGCACCGACAACCCCCGTCGCTGCGTGGCCGCGGCAACCGCCGCCACCCGGTCGTCGAGCAGGGCGGAGAGCACCACGACGAACGACCCGGCCGCGGCCCCCAGCCGCAGCGGGGTGCCCGGCGGCTCCGCGTCCCCCGCGGCCACGGAGGCGAGCGCGACCTCGACCCTGCGCAGCTGGCGCCGCCCACCGCCGGAGGGCAGCGACAGCCCCGGTCGGCCCAGGACCCGCAGCGCGACCCGGTCGCCGCCGCGCAGGTGGTGGGCCGCGAGGGCGGCCGCCGCACGCACCGTGAGGTCGAGGCTGCTCTGCGGGCCGTCCACGCCACCGGACTCCCCATGGTCGGCGAAGGCGTCCACGACCAGCAGCACGCCGGCGTCCTGCTCGGCGAGAGCGGCGGTGACGTGGAGGCGACCGCTGCGCGAGGAGACCGGCCAGTGGATCCGGCGCAGCCGGTCCCCCGGGGCGAACTCCCGCACGTCACCCAGCTCCACCCCCGAACCGATCCGCGCGGAGCGGTGGGCCCCGACCAGGCCGGAGGGGGACGGCAGGGCGGCACGCGAGTGGTAGGCCACGGCCTGCGGCAGGACCCTCAGCTCGGTGCCCCAGCGCGGCTGCGGCCCCCAGCGGAAGCCACCCCACGCGCTGTCGGCGCAGACCTGCTCCTCCCCGAGGCTGACCCGGCCCCAGCGGTCGGGGCGCACGACGACCTCGGGCAGGGCGACCACCCCGTCGACCGCCGCGCGGTGGTCCACCAGGGCACCGAGCGTCCCCGACGGCGGGTCCATCGCGACGTACGGCGCCGGGTCGGTGCTCCGCACGACGTGCTCGACGTCCTCGGCGTGCTGCAGCAGGGCGCTGGTGCGGACCGCCCGTCCCTCACGGATGCCGGCGCCGCGGGTGCTCGACCCGATGCGCGGGACCTCCCGCGGCCGGCGCCGCAGCGCGCACACCACCCAGACCGCGAACGGCGCCGCGAGCACCACGAGGGCCGGGCGTGCAGCCGCCAGCGCGAGCGCCGGGACCACCCCGGCGACCACCACGCCGCGGGCCAGCGCGGCCGTGGGCCTCCAGGTCATCGTGCGCCGGCGCTCGCGCCGTGGTCCGAGCCGGAGGTGGACGGGGTGGGGACCGAGCCGAGCACGTCGCGCACGACCTCGGCTCCGCTGCCGCCGCCGAGCCACAGCTCGGGGCGCAGCACCAGCCGGTGCGCCAGCACCGCGGGGGCGACCGTCTTGACGTCCTCGGGGACCACGAAGTCGCGGCCCTCCAGCAGCGCCCAGGCCCGGGCGAGCAGCACCAGCGCCAACGAGCCGCGGGGCGAGGCACCGACGGCGGTGTCGCGGTGCGCCCGGGTGGCGGCGGCCAGGTCGACGCAGTAGCGCCCGACCGACTCCTCGACGCCGACGGTCTCGACGCACGCCTGCATGGCCAGCACGCCCTCGGCGTCGGTCACGGCGTCGAGCGCCACCTCCTCGCGCCGGCGCGCGACCCGGCGCAGCACGACGTCGAGCTCGTCGTCGGCCGCGGGGTAGCCGAAGGAGACCCGGGTCAGGAACCGGTCCAGCTGCGCCTCGGGCAGCGGGTAGGTGCCCTCGTGCTCGACGGGGTTGGCCGTGGCCAGCACGACGAAGGGCGATCCCAGCGGGTGGGTCACCCCCTCGACGGTCACCTGGTGCTCCTGCATCGCCTCGAGCAGCGCGGCCTGGGTCTTGGGCGGGGTCCGGTTGATCTCGTCCGCGAGCAGCACCTGGGTGTGCACCGGGCCGGGCCGGAAGACCATCTCCCCGCTGTGCTGGTGGAACAGGTAGCTGCCGGTCAGGTCGGCCGGCAGCAGGTCGGGGGTGAACTGGGCGCGCGCGAAGTCCAGCCCCAGCGCGGTCGCCAGCGAGCGCGCGGCGAGCGTCTTGCCCAGCCCCGGCAGGTCCTCCAGCAGCACGTGGCCGCCGGCCAGCACGGTGGCCAGCACCAGCCGCAGCGCGTGGCGGTTGCCCACCACGGCCCGGCCGACCTCCTCCAGCACCCGGCCGGCCGTCCGGCCGGCCTCCTCCACGCTCATCTCGGGCAGGGGTCCAGCAGTCACAGTGCCTCGATCCTCTCCAGGTGGGTCAGCAGCTCCCGCGCGCCGAGCCGGCGCACCGGCCCGTGCAGCAGGTCGTCCAGGTCCGCGCCGAGCAGCTCGCGTCGCTGCGTCGGGTCCAGGTCGTCGAGCCGCAGGCCGTGCCGCGTCAGCACGACGTCGGCCACGGTGCGACGCACGCGGTCGCGCAGCTCCGGCCCCGGCCGGGCCGCGACCCGGTGGTCCTCCAGCACCCGGACCCACGTGGCCGTGGCCCGGTCCTGGCCCGGGGCCAGGTGCGGCGCCACCACGGCCCGACGCCAGGGCGAGGTGTGGTCCGGGACCAGCTCCCACACCAGGACCGCGACCAGGAGCCCCAGCAGCGCCAGCACGGCGACCCGGTCGAGGTGCGGCTCGGTGCCCAGCAGCACCACGACCACGACCGCCGCGACCGCGGCGAGCAGCGTCGCGGCGCCCCGCACGCGCAGGCGCAGCCGGTCCCCGCTCACCGGACCCCCTGGTGCGCCCGCACGCTCGCGTGCACGTGGTCCAGCGCGCGCAGCGCGCGGGAGCGGTCCTGCGCGGTGACCGGGACCTCGGAGTAGCGCGCGCGGTGGTAGGCCGCCGCCAGGACCGCCACCGCGTCCTCGTCGGCCCCCAGGACGTCGAGCAGGCGCCGGGCCAGCTCGGTCGCGGTCTCGGCGGGCCGACGTCGTACGCCGCCGGCGGCCGCGACCTCCTCGATCTCGAGCCAGCAGGCGACCACGGCGTTGCGCGGTGGGCCCTCCTCGAGCCGGGCCCGGCGCCCGGCCGCGCCCCGCAGCAGCTCCTCGGTCAGCGCCTCGGTGTCGAGGACCTCCTCGGCCCCGGTCAGGGAGGTCGCCGGACCGGCCGGCCGGTCCCGTGCGTCCCAGCGTTGCCAGGCCCAGCGTCCGGCCCGCCACAGCACCCACGCGAACGCGACCACGACCGCGACCTCGAGCACGAGCAGCACCGCACGGACCACGGCACGCAGCCACGTGGGGACGTCGCGGGTCTCCTCGCTCGGGAGCATCTGCTCGCCCGAGCCCGCCTCCACGGACTCCGACGTGGGCGTCGGGTCGCTCAGCGTGACCCGGTCACGCCCCTCGCCCTCCAGGACCGTGCCGGGGCCGGCGACCGCCGCCCACAGGACCAGCACGACCGCGCCGACCATGAGCACGCTGGCGAGCAGGGCGAGCGCAGCACGCGCCGCCCTGGCATCTCCGAGTCGATGCTCCACGCGGGCAACGTACCCGCCCTCGGCTCAGAACAGCGGCGAGAACGGCTCGGTGCCGAGCGCCAGCTTCAGGCCGGGGATGCCGGAGTGCTCCTGGGCGAAGGCCAGCTCACGCGCCAGGTCGCCGATGTTGTTCGACAGCGGGAACGGGGTCAGGCCCAGCGTGGAGAGCGTCCCGACCGCCAGGCCGTCGGCGCTGAGGAAGCCCGAGCCGGAGTCACCGGGGACGCCGGGCGTCACGGTGTAGAGCAGGTGCGACCAGCCGCGGTCGGCCGCGTCGTCGCCGAGCGCGATGCCCTGCTTGGGCGAGAGCAGCTCGATGCCCGCGCGCAGCGAGGAGTTCCCGTAGCTCCACACGCTCTCGCCGACGCCGAGGCCGTCGGTGTCGATGCCGGTGGGTCCGCCCCAGACCGGGACGCTCGGGTTCACCTTCGACACGTCGCTGCCGGCGACCTTGACCAGCGCGAAGTCGTTGAAGTCGCACACGACCGGGTCGGTGGTGCCCAGCCGGTTCATCGTCTCCCAGGAGCTGTAGACCAGGGTGCCGCGACCCAGCACCGTGCCGGAGGTCAGCAGGCTGCCGCCGCGCTCGAAGGTGACCGGGGTGCCGAGGGGCACCGAGTCCTGGCCGCAGCCGCTGGTGTCGGTCGCCTCGCCGAGACCGGCGCAGTGCGCGGCGTACCCGACGTAGACCCCGCCGACGCGGTCGGTGAAGACGAAGTTGGCCGTGCACTGGCTGCCGTCGGTGTACATCTGCACGCCGGGGGTGATGGTGGCCGAGGCCGCCGGCGCCCAGGTCACCGTGCGCTTGCGCTTGGCCGCGTCGGCGGTGGGAGCGAGGGTCGCGACCAGGGCGAGGGCCAGGGCGCAGACCAGGAGCAGGACCGGAACGGTGCGGGAGCGCAGCAGCGTCATGCCGCCACAACGAGGCAGGGCCCCGACCGGCTACGCGGGTCGGGGCCCTGTCTCACAGGGTGGGCTGTCAGATCACAGCCAGCGGGTCACAGGAGGGGCGAGAACGGCTCGGTGCCGAGCGCCAGCTCGAGCCCGGCGATGCCGGAGTGCTGCTGGGCGTAGGCCAGCTCGCTGGCGAGGTCGCCCACGCCGTTGGAGCCGGCGAGCGGGGCGAGCGCCAGCGTGGACAGCGTGCCCAGGGCCTGGCCCTCGCCGTTGAGGAACGCCGAGCCGGAGTCACCGGGGACGCCCGGGGTCACGGTGTAGACCGGGTGGGTCCAGCCGTTGCCCGAGGTGCCGAGGCTGATGCCCTGCTTGGGCGAGAGCAGCTCGACGCCGCCGCGCAGCGAGGAGTTGCCGAAGGAGTGGACCGTCTCGCCGGCGCCCACGCCGTCGTCGTCGATGCCGACCGGGCCGCCCCAGAACGGGACGGTGGGGTTGACCTCGGAGACGTCGCCCGCGTCGACCTTGACCAGGGCGAAGTCGTTGTAGGCGCAGGTGTCGGCGTCGGTCTCGCCGGCCTCCTTCATGGCCAGCCACGAGCTGTAGGCCAGGGTGCCGCCACCGACGCGCTCGCCGGAGGTCACCAGCGAACCGCCGCGCACGAAGTCGACCTTCGTGCCGAGCGGGAGCGAGCCCGCGGCGCAGCCGTCGGTGTCGGTCGCCTCGCCCGTGCCCGCGCAGTGCGCGGCGTAGCCGATGTAGACGTTGCCGGCACCGTCGGTGAACACGAAGTTGGCGGTGCACTGCCCGCCCTCGGTGTAGGCCTGCACACCGGGGGTGATGGTGGCCTCGTCGGCCGGGGCCCAGGTGGGGGCGGCGGACGCGGGGGCGACCGTGGCGGTGGCGGCGCCGAGCGCGGTGGCTCCGGCGACGGCGACGAGGGTCGCCAGGCGGCGGGTGGTCGAACGGGGGTTCAGCACGGGAATTCATCCTCCAGGGAGCACTGGCGCCGGCCACCGAGCAGGCCGGCTGTGACAGAGCCGACCTACCCGGTGTGGCACGGACTACACCTGGTGGAACGTGTTTTTACCGACCGGTAACCCCAAGACCCGTCTCAGCCCAGGTCAGGGCCGGGTCAGGGCCGCAGATCAGTACGACGGCTGGCTGGGGTCGATCTGGTTGACCCACGCCACGACCCCGCCACCGACGTGCACGGCGTCGGCGAACCCGGCGCCCTTGAGCACCGCCAGCGCCTCGGCCGAGCGGACTCCGGACTTGCAGTGCAGCACGACCGGCTTGTCCTGGGAGAGCTGCTCGAGGGCGTTGCCGTTGAGGAACTCGCCCTTGGGGATCAGCACCGAGCCCGGGATCTGGTTGATCTCGTACTCGTTGGGCTCGCGCACGTCGACCAGCACGAAGTCCCGGCTGCCCTCCTCGCGCTCCTTGAGCATCGACTCCAGCTGGGTCACCGAGATGGTCGACCCGGCCGCCGCGTCGGCGGCCTCGTCGGAGATCGCACCGCAGAAGGTCTCGTAGTCGATGAGGCCGGTGACGGTCGGGTTCTCGCCGCACAGCGCGCAGTTCGGGTCCTTGCGGACCTTCAGCTTGCGCCACGACAGCTCCAGGGCGTCGTAGATGACCAGCGAGCCGATGGCCGGGTCGCCGGCGCCGGTGATCAGCTTGATGGCCTCGTTGACCTGGATGGAGCCGATCGAGGCGCACAGCACGCCCAGCACGCCGCCCTCGGCGCACGAGGGGACCATGCCCGGCGGCGGCGGCTCGGGGTAGAGGCAGCGGTAGCACGGCGCGCCCTCGACCTGCTTGGGCGCGAAGACCGAGGCCTGGCCGTCGAAGCGGTAGATCGAGCCCCAGACGTAGGGGATCCCGAGGAAGTACGCCGCGTCGTTGACCATGTAGCGGGTCGCGAAGTTGTCGGTGCCGTCGACGATGAGGTCGTAGCCCTCGAAGACACCGAACACGTTGTCGTTGTCCAGGCGCTCCTCGTGGAGCACGACGTCGACGTACGGGTTGGCCTCGGCGATCGACTCCTTGGCCGAGACGGCCTTGGACTTCCCGATGTCGGACTGGGTGTGGATGATCTGGCGCTGCAGGTTCGACTCGTCGACCTCGTCGAACTCCGCGATGCCGATCGTCCCCACACCGGCCGCGGCCAGGTAGAGCAGCGCGGGGCTGCCGAGACCGCCGGCGCCGATCACCAGGACCTTGGCGTTCTTCAGACGCTTCTGACCGGTCATGCCCACGTCGGGGATGATCAGGTGACGGCTGTAGCGGCGTACCTCGTCGACGGTCAGCTCTGCTGCCGGCTCCACGAGCGGCTCGATGCTCACGGGGGTCTCTCCTCGCCTTGGGGGCTGGGTTCTCAGGAGGTCCTCGGTAGGTCCTCGGTCGCGGGCACAACGCCCACGGCGGGCTCCATGTTCCCCCACGGTCCTCGACGCGCGACACGTCCACCCAGAGCCTGGACAGCGGCGGCGCCCCCGCGGCGGGTTAGGCTCCAGTCCCCCGTAAGTGACCCGGCAGTAGTACCCGCCGCGGTCCTGCAGCACCCCACCAGGACGACCAGGAGACCAGCAGTGACGGCAGACCAGCGAGACGTCGGCGGCCTGCGCCCCCGCGGGGCCCGGATGCCCCGCCGCGAGCGTCGCGCCCAGCTGCTGGAGTCCGCGCTCGAGGTGTTCGTCGCCCAGGGCTACCACGCCGCCGCGATGGACGACATCGCCGAGCGCGCCGGGGTCTCCAAGCCGGTGCTGTACCAGCACTTCCCCGGGAAGCTCGAGCTCTACCTCGCGCTGCTGGACCGCTCCTGCGACCAGATCATCGACAACTGCCGCGCCGCCCTGGAGTCCACCGACGACAACAAGCAGCGCGTCGAGGCGACGATGGCGGTCTTCTACGAGTACGTCGCCCACGACACCGGCGCGTTCCGTCTCGTCTTCGAGTCCGACCTCACCAACGAGCCGGCCGTGCGCGAGCAGGTCGACCGTGTGACCGCCGAGTGCGCGCGCCTCATCGCCGGCGTCATCCACGAGGACACCGGCCTGCCCGACGAGGCCTCGCGGCTGCTGGCCGTCTCGCTGGTCGGCATGGCCCAGGTCAGCGCCCGCTTCTGGCTCACCGAGGCCGGCGGCCTGGGCCGCGACCAGGCGGCGGCGCTGGTGGCCGGTCTGGCCTGGCGCGGCATCGGTGGCTACCCGCGCACCGACGAGCCTTCCGTCGAGCACTAGGCTGGCTGCGTGGACGTCAAGATCGGTATCCAGCAGGCCCCCCGCGAGATCACCCTCGAGACCGAGGAGTCGGCCGAGGCCCTGACCTCCCAGGTCGCCGAGGCCGTCTCCTCCGACGGCCTGCTCTCGCTCACCGACACCAAGGGCCGGGTCGTGATGGTGCCCGGCTCCAAGATCGCCTACGTCGAGCTCGGGTCGACCACGGTCGCCGCGGTCGGCTTCCGCAGCTAGCTCTCCGGCTAGCTCTCGAGGCCGAGCTCGGCCATCCGCTCGGTGTGCCGCTCGGTGAGCCGGGCGAACATCCGGCCGATGGCGGCCAGGTCGAGGCCGGGGCGGTCGGTGCCGCCGGCCAGCAGCGCCGAGAGGGCGTCCCGCTCGGCGGCCACCCGCTGCGCCTGGATCAGCGCCTCCCCCATGAGTCGACGGCCCCACAGCGCCAGCCGGCCGCCGAGGCGGTGGTCGGCGGCGATCGCGGCACGCACCCGGTCCACGACGAACGCCGCGTGCCCGGAGTCCTCGAAGGTGCCGACGACCAGGTCGCGGGTCTCTGCGTCGAGGTAGGCGGCGATCTCGCGGTAGAAGTCGTCGGCCAGGCCGTCACCGACGTAGGCCTTGACCAGGCCCTCGTACCAGTCGGCCGGGGCGGTGTGGTCGTGGAAGCGGTCGATGGGCTCCTGGAAGGGCGCCATCGCGGCGAAGGGGTCGGCACCCAGCGACTCGAGGCGGCGACGCAGTGCGTCGACCTTGGAGAACTCCGCGGAGGCCATGGTGGCGATCGCGACCTTGTCCTCCAGCGTGGGGGCCAGCTTGGCGTCCTCGGCCAGCCGCTCGAAGGCGCTGATCTCGCCGTAGGCGATGACGCCGAGCAGGTCGACCATGGCCTCGCGGTAGGTCGGGTCCTCGAAGGCCAGCGGCGTGTCGCCGTCTCCCGAGTCGGGCCCGGTCTCGACCTGGGATTCAGTCATGCTCGCACCCTACCGATAGAGTCTCGAGACGTATGTGCGCGGTTGGCCGGGTCCCGGGTCGGCCGCAGCGGTTGTGGCAGCGCCGCCCAGCAGACAGACCTGACGGGGCCAGCAACCACGAAAGCAGAACACTGTGACCACCTTCCGAGAGCTCGGGGTGCACCCCGAGATCTGCGACGCGCTCGAGCGCGGCGGCATCACCACCCCCTTCGCCATCCAGGAGATGACCCTCTCGGTCGCCCTGATG
>Ga0208328_1000633_pt1 | contig 15050 bp, 10 predicted proteins | sample DeeseametaMP2633_FD_184170 | JGI IMG/M metagenome (GOLD analysis project Ga0208328, IMG submission 184170) | Marine microbial communities from the Deep Atlantic Ocean - MP2633 (SPAdes) | ecosystem: Environmental > Aquatic > Marine > Unclassified | place: Northeast of Antigua and Barbuda, North... | reverse complement strand
ACGCACGTGAATGGTCTGATATTCATTTTGGTTAAGACGTTTGGCTTCAGGGGAAGCTAAAAAAGCATCGACATCGTGCTCGCTGATACGGACTCGGCTACTGACTTGGCGCTGCTGCAAGGCTTGGATAGCGGCATCTTCAAACAACTTCGCTCGTAGGGCAGCATAACGACCTGGCTGGTTGGCATCTAGTTTTTGTTGTAGACCGGCGAGACTATTGACGCCTTCTGCTTGAGCAATCTGCGCCAAACGCTGATTGATAGCCGCATCGTCAGGCTGTAAGCCAAGTCTATTGGCAAGGGAGAGCTGTAACTCGCGCTGAATCAAGCCGTTAAGAACTTCAGATTGTAGCTGCGGTGAGTTGGCAATAGGCTGGCCTGCCGCTTGCGCTCTTGCTCGGGTTTGCATGATAGCATTGATCAAATCGCTTTTTAAAATAGCGTTATCATTGACTAGCGCGATGATGCCATCGGTACTGGTAGCAGAGGTTAGACGGTTGGTATTCTGGCTTTGAGCACTAGCATTTTGAGTATTAGTCGGTTCAACAGTAGCCGCTTGAGCATTAAACGCGAGTACAAGACCCAGACTGGCGCTCATACTCATGAGTATGGCTCGGTTCGTCTGGCGTAAAGAAAAAAGTCTCATGATAATCCTTATTGATGTCGTCATGTCGGTTATGGGTTGATCAGCGGCATGCACTGGTAGGCAAAAAGCCAACTTTAAATAGCGATAGGGTAGATCGTTTGCTAGTCTTTCCAAGCCGTTTGTGTCGGCTCAAACCCTAATACTTTATCTGCTAATAGGCGAGTTAAGCGGCCACTGTCACTGCCTAAACCATTGAGCCTAATTTCAGCCATGATAGCTTGATTGGGTTTATCGTTGATATTTAGATCATTATAATAACGACGACCATAAACGGCAAAGCCAATGCAGCAATCTTCGTAATCTATGCCAACTAACGCATCGAGGGTTTGGTTGCGCCGATAGTCATACTGCCCTTGTGCTAGTACTCGCCAGTTGTTGTTTATTGGAAAGATAGCTGACGCCGTTAGCGCTGAAATAGGAAGCTGGTTGGTGTTTTCATCTTCTTGACGCTTGACGAAGCCGACGTTGAATAAGCTATTGCTTGAAGGCTGGTACCGTAGCTCAGTAGTGATGTAATTTAGATCATAGCTACTGTTTAGCGCGCCGCTGACATCGACCCAAACGTTATTATAAGGCTGAGTGCTAGTATTCCAAACCATTCCTGACGAGTCAGTGTCGAATACTGGCGTCTGATCTTCTAAAGTTACTCGGCCATCATCATAATAAAACTGCTCTGCAATGCTACCATCAAAACGTGTCACACCCGTTGCGTCGATGTAACGATAGTTGATACCAGGGGTAATGGCGTGCAAATCTTGCAGACGATCATACCCCAAAAACCAGCTGTCCGAGAAGAGCTGCTGATAGTTAATAGAAGCGATACGCGTGTTGAAGTTAGGAATATCGTTCTGATCTTCAAAAGGAGAGTAGGTATATTTCAGCCGCGGGCTCAGTAGCTGATAACCACCCATGGTGTCATCAAAAGCGCCAAAAGGTGATCCTGACTGATAAAAGTTCAGACCAGCATCGATGCTTGCTTGCGGGACAAATACGGACTGGCTACCATCGTCTTCATCGAGATTATTAGCGTCTAAGCTGTCTTGATCATAGGAAGTATATAGGTGCTGTAAGCTCAGCTTAGGGTTGATATACCCCCACGCAGCCTCGATAGGATAAGCGGCGCTTAGCTTATTATAAACTCTAACGCCGCTTTTTTCGGCCTCAGAGCCATCGTCAATCGACTTTTTAAAGTAGGCTGAGTCATGAACCCCTGTGAAGTTTATATTATCAGACCAAGGCAGGCGATAGTTGAGCGATAGCTGTGGTAAGCGCGAGTAAGGTTTATCTTTATCTTCTAAGCGCTCGCCAGTATTGGTAAAAGCGTCAAGAGTCTGATAGGTTTCAACTTTGAGCTCGCCATTGACATAGTCATTGTAATAATTGAGCCGAGCCCGGCGCGGCAGGTTGAGCGTATTGTCAGATAACCCTAAAGTATCAAAATCATTAAGATAGTCCGCGTCAGAGACATAGCTGTATTTGGCATCACCGCTCAAGCGCGGAATGCTATTAGAGGACCAATAGTGATCATAAAACAGACTGCTACGATCCTCACCATCATACTCTTTATCATTAGGCAAATAGGAGCCGTTGAGTATACCTTCACCATAATTTTCGGTTAGATAACGAAACTCACCGGAGAGCATGGGGTTACGGTTGGTATAAACGCGAGTATTAAGGGTGGCATCGTAGTTCGGCGCTAAATTAAAATAATAAGGTACGTCAACTTCAAGGCCGCTTTTACTACCGACACTCGCGCTCGGTAATAAGAAGCCGCTGCTGCGTCTATTGTCTATAGGGAAATTAAAATAGGGTAAATAAAATACCGGTACATCAGCAATTTTAAACGTTGTGTTGTAAGCTTCGCCGCGGCCTGTTTCGGTATCTAAATCGATGCTTTTGGCATCAAACTGCCATTTGCGGTTGGTCGGCGGGCAAGTACTAAACATCACTTCATCAAGCTCATACTGCGTCTCGTTAGGGCGGTTTAAGCGCTTGGCATAGCCGTGCGCTTGCAGCTCTACGCTAGCAAAAGCCACGTCCTTAGCTGTTGATTGTCCGGTTTCGGTATTATAATTTAAGCTGTCCGCGACGCCAATCAAACCACCTTGTGAGACTTTATCATTAACAGTGGCCGCCGGGCGCTCGGTTGCCGTACCGCGGTTTGGCGCATTGCCAATCGCTTGGTCAGTGAACATCACTTGCCCTTGTGCTGCTGCCACGCCACTGCTGAGATCCAAAACTACTTTTTGGGCCTCGATATGCTGCTCACCTTGATCGATAATCACGTTGCCAGACAACTCAGCATAATCAACATTATCATAATAACCATAATCAGACTCAGCATATATAGAGTCTTGATCGTTTAGAGGCGCATTGGCGTCGCGATTGGCCTCATTTATTGCCCGCTGGTAATTTGGATTGCGATCAGGGTAGACCCATTGACCTTCACAGCGCGGCGCAGTATCGACAGTAATGGGAACAACATTTAAATCACTCCCTAGCTTGGGCAAGGTTTGCTTTGTCTCTAAGGTGTTATCTAGCTCCGCGATAGGTACGTCATTATCGACTAGGCTTGCGGCAGTATTGGTGGCCGCCTGGTTAACATTAGTCACATCGCTATCGGGTTTTAATTCATAAAATTCTGCCAAGCGCATCAAGCTATCTTGAATAGTGTCGTCGTCGAAATTTAACTTTTCAACATTAGTAGCAGTAATGTCAGTATCAGTATCAGTGTTAGCCTCGATAGTGGCGTCAACAACCGCAATCTGCTCTGTATCCATGTTAGCCGCTATTTGTGCATCATCGTTTACTAGCGTAGTGTTGTTCTCTACAGCAGTTACTGAGCCTATAGCGGTACTCTTCTCTAGGGACGTCACAGCCATATCATTAGCGCTAGCTGTATCGAGATCCGCCACTGCGCGTTCAGCTCCTTCAGTCGCCAAAGGCTCGCGCATCTGTTGGTCATCATCGGTGATAGCAGCACTAACGGTTAAGCTAGATAGGCTTAACGCACCGAATAAAATCATGCGAATGCTTTGGTAGAGCGGAGAATATAACAAGGGCACACCTATGATTGTAGAACCTATTAGCCGACTGGATGACGATAGAGACAGATAGTCAATGAATCTTAAAAGTAAGTATCAAACCAAAAGTTAGCTACTCAACTTTATAACGCGAAAAACTAGTTTAATCTTTGTTCAATGAGTGGGTAATGAGCAAAGCGACAATTATTTTGACTTATGATAGTCAAAAAAAACCAAATCAGCTACACTATTGCTGCAAATTTTGTAATGCAGCAAGGTATTTACTTATTGATAAGCGGGCTAATCGTGAATAGCGAGTCAATAAGACGGATAAAAATACTAAGCACTCTCAGATGGTTCGTTATTTTAGCAAGTATTTGCCTGACTTATCACTCTATTTAACCGGCGATTTTTTTATGACTACTAGCGCGATGACAGATAAAATGCTTAAGAATACTGATTCCACAATCAGCACCCAGACCCCAACGCAAATAGGGAGCGATACCGAGGCCGCTGATGAGCGTCAGCAGCAGCTATTGCATTGGTTGCAGCAAGTATTTGCCGGTCAAGACTTTAAGCTCGACAGTCTGCCAGGGGATGCCAGCAGTCGTCAGTACCATCGTCTACAATGGTTAAACCAATCAGATAGTGATGAAGCTGAGCATTATATAGTGATGGACTCTGCTGATGAGCAGCAAGCGATGCAGCAGTTTATCAACGTCACCGCTTTAATGGCACCAGCGATTAATGTACCAACCCTTATCGCGCAAGATATGGAGCAAGGGTTTTTGGTGCTGCAAGATTTTGGTACGGTGGAGTTTGCGCACTTACTGGTTGGGGCAACTCCGGCGCAAGTCGATGCGTATTATCAAGCGGCTATGCAGACTTTGATTGCACTGCAGCAAGTGCCGGTAGAGACTGCCAAAGATAAGCACCAGCTGCCTGATTATAATGAAGAGCTGCTCAATCGCGAGATGGACTTATTTAGTGACTGGTTTATACCGCACATTGAGGTCAGTTTAGACGCTAGTCTTTGGCAGACTGTCAAAACAACATTAATTAATGAGATTTTGCGGCAGCCACAAGTCGTCGTTCACCGCGATTATCACAGTCGTAATCTGATGCAAGACCAAGCTGATCATTCGCGCTTAGGCGTCATCGATTTTCAAGACGCAGTTATCGGCGCTTATAGTTATGATTTGGTCTCCTTAGTCCGTGATGCTTATGTCGACTGGCCTGAAGTACAAATCTCTAGCTGGATTAAGGACTTTTGGCAGAGGCAGAAAAACGCTGAGCTGACCACTACTGATAGTGCTGAGCAGCTTGAAAACGATGTCAATGTGATGGGCGTTCAGCGTCATCTAAAGGTGCTCGGTATCTTTATTCGTTTGTTTGAGCGCGATGGTAAGAGTCGTTATCTGGCCGATATTCCAAAGGTTATGAGCGATTTACTCTTCGAGCTTGACTGGCTGAGTAAGCAGGGTAGTGAAGAGATAAAGCAAGCACTTATTCCCTTTAAGCAGTGGATGGAAGAGACCGTATTACCCGCTTATCAGGCTAAGTTTGTGCAGCAGTATATTTAGTCACAACAGTAATCATAACGACAATTTTGATCATCTCAGAAGTTATCTTTTGAGCAAGGAGTACGTATGGCGAGCATAACCCAAGCGATGATATTAGCAGCAGGCAAAGGTACACGCCTGCGTCCGTTGACCCTTGAGACACCAAAACCACTCGTTGAAGTCGGCGGACAGCCTTTGATTGTCTGGCATATCAAAGCACTACAAGCAGCTGGTATTACTGATATCACTATTAATGCCTCATGGCTGGCTGATAAGCTCATGACAGCGCTAGGCGATGGATCGCAGTTTGACGTCAATCTGCATTGGTCAGTTGAAGAGGATGAGCCATTAGAGACAGCAGGCGGGATTTTTCAGGCGCTGCAAACGGGTAAGCTACGAGATGAGCCTTTTATTTTAGTCAATTCTGATGTATGGACGACTTATGATTTTGGTAGTCTAAAAGACTATGAGCTTAATAATGATCAAAAAGCGCATTTGATACTCATAGACAATCCTGAGCATAATAACGGTGGTGATTTCGCTATCAATAATGGCTTGGCAAGCGAGCAGCCGATTGCTGATGCGGATAAGTATACTTTCGCTGGTATTAGTGTGATGTCACCAAGACTACTAGATGGTCTAGTTAGTGGTCAGCCTGCTGCTCTTGCGCCACTACTTAAGCAAGCGATGCTTAAGTTTCAAATCACCGCCGAAGTCATTACCGATAACTGGATAGATGTCGGTACGCCTGAGCGCTTAGAGCAAGTCAATGCGTTTGTTAAACATCATTCTACAAATGATAAATCTGATTCTTAAAAGTCATTTATTAAACAGTTGAACAGTTAAACAGTGATAATCATTAGAAAGGCTGCGCTATTACAATAGTGCAGCCTTTTTAATACAGGTACTGATTCAGATTACAGCATATTAATCTCTGTTAATGGAACATAATACTAGTAATCGCTTGTACGTTACCAAATCTATCACAACACCCAGATATTTACAATACTATATAATATAATGTAATATATAATGATTAAATATAGAAAATATTAACTTTACTGAAATGATAAACTACAAAATATCAGTACCGATAAACAACGCACATCAAAAAGGAATGATTATGATTTTTAAGCAATTATATGAACCGCTCTCTAGTACTTATACTTATTTGATAGGAGACACGAGTACTGGACAAGCCGTCTTGATTGATCCTGTCATTGCGACGATGGATCGCGACCTCGCTGAGCTACATAAGCTTGGCTTGACTCTAGCTTATACCATTGATACGCATATACATGCTGATCATATTACCGCAGCGTTGGAGATGAAGCGTGAGGTTGGCAGTAAGATTGCAGCACCTGCTTATGATCGCTTGGAGTGCGCAGATATTGGTTTAGAGGACGGCGTTCCCTTTGAGCTTGATGGCATCACTTTGCATCCTTTGCATACACCAGGGCATACTGATGGGCATTTTGCCTATATCTTTGATGGGCGGGTGTTTACAGGAGACGCTTTACTGATTGAAGGCTGCGGTCGCACGGACTTTCAAAATGGTGACGCAGACGCCCTGTATCATTCTGTAAGAGACAAACTGTTTTCTTTACCAGATGAGACCTTGGTGTATCCTGCACATGACTATAAAGAGAGGTTTGTGTCTTCAATTGCGCAAGAAAAAAAACGCAACCCAAGACTTGGCGGTGATACGACGATAGAGGAGTTTAGGGTCATTATGAATAATCTAAACCTACCGTATCCAAAATTTATCAATTATGCGGTACCGGGTAATAAGCAGTGCGGCGTTTGTCCAGAGGATTTACCTGAGAACTTGGCAGGATACTGTCGCCAAATGACACAAAGTCCGCAAGGCTAGCCTGTTCTAAGACTAACAATTTCTAGGACTAACAATGGACACGCAGCTTATAAGCGTAATAAAAAACGCAGCCTTGATAATCAAGACTGCGTTTTTTTACTGATGGAGTTTATAGTCCCATCGCCAGCCTAATTAATTGTGCAAAGGTAAAAACGACTAAAAACCCTGCCAAATATAAACCCACGAACCATGCCCATTGACTTTGTTTTTTACTTAGCTTTTTCATAATCTTATCCTTTTATTGTCTATGACATCTGTTATTGATTAGATATCAGTACATCGGATTGTGATCAGACTTTCCCTTAAACGTATAATAGGCAAACGCGGTGTAGCTTAAGATAATCGGTAGCATGATAACCGCGCCTATCAGCATAAACGACAATGAGGTATCGGCGGCTGCCGCTTCATAAATGGTCATCTGATAAGGCACTATATACGGGAATATAGCAAAACAGACGCCAATATAACCCATCAAAAACAGCGCTACGGCTAACAAAAATGGACGATATTCACGTTCTGTTTTAAGGTCTTTACGCATCAAAAAGAACAGAGCCAATACGACAATCGGCATAGGGGCAAGATATAGCAGACCTGGGAAGCTAAACCAACCCTCGAGCGCCTCAATATCAGAGAAGAACATAAAGGCGGTAACTACAATCATAGAGGCTATAAGCGCTGAGAGCATCCAACCTGAGACTTTGCGCGCCCATACTTGTAGCGTGTGTTCTGTCTTAATAATCAGCCAAGTGGAGCCCAGTAGCGCATAGCCGATAATCATGGCAAAACCACAAACGATAGAGAAGGGCGTGAGCCAGTCAAACGGACCGCCAGTATATAAGCGGTTGCTGGCCTCGAGTCCTTGTACCAAAGCGCCAAGCATAATGCCTTGTGAGAAGGTAGCGACCACTGAACCTACAAAGAAAAACGTGTCCCAAACATGGCGACGGGTATTGGCTTTAAAGCGAAACTCAAAGGCCACCCCGCGCATAATGAGTCCAAAGAGCATAAAGGTCACAGGTAGATACAAGCCGCTCATGATAATGCCATAAGCGACAGGAAAAGCGGCAAACAAGCCGCCGCCGCCAAGCACTAGCCAGGTCTCGTTACCATCCCAAAATGGGGCGATAGAGTTCATTATCCGGCTTCGGTTCTTATCTGAGCCTGCAAAGGGAAACAAAATACCGCAGCCCAAATCAAAGCCATCGAGTAGCACATAGATAAAGACCGATAGCGCGATAAGTCCGCCCCAGATAAGGGGTAAGTCTAATACATCACCAAAGTTAAACATTAGCGCAACCCTCCATCATCAACATCATCAGCAGGACTGTCTAGATGCTCATCACTCTTATCCTTTGTTTTTTCTTGCGGCGCATTATCACCACTCAAAGCACGGCCCTGAGCTTCGGTCACAGAATGATCATAGTAAGTATCCTCTGAAGGATCCTCGTACGGTTTAGGCCCTTGAGTAATCAGGCGGATAATGTAAAAGCTACCTGCGCCAAAGACAAAGATATAGAGTACGATAAAGCCAATCAAAGTCGTCGCCACCTGCTGTGCTGCAATGGGCGACATACTCTCGCTAGTACGAATGACTTCATAGACGGTCCATGGTTGACGTCCTGTTTCGGTGACGAACCAGCCAGCTAGTATCGCAATAAAGCCCATCGGCGTCATAAACATCCAAGCCCTATGGAACCATTTACTCTCAGGATTAAATTGTTGTTTTTTAAAGTACTTGTAAACACTAAATAAGCCAACAAGTACCATGAGCATACCAATACCCACCATAATCCTAAATGCCCAAAAGACAATAGCAACAGGCGGTTGATCCTCGACAGCCCAATTTTTGAGTCCTTTGACTTCTCCATCTAATGAATGGGTCAAAATTAAACCCGAGACATAAGGAATACTCACCTCGTACTTATTGGTTTGGTTATCTTGATCAGGTATCGCGAATAAACGTAGTGCCGCACCGCGCTCATCTTCCCAAATACCTTCCATCGCCGCCACTTTTGCAGGCTGATGTTCAAGGGTGTTCAAGCCGTGCCCATCGCCGATGAGCACTTGTAGCGGCGCTACAAAAATGGCCATAATCATCGCCATACCTAGCATCACGCGGCCATGCTGGCGATGATCTTGATGTTTTTTGGACTGCAGGTAATAGGCACCAATACCGCCGATGACAAAAGCGGTAGTCAAAAATGCTGCCGTCACCATATGTGCAAGACGGTAAGGGAAGGAGGGGTTAAAGATAATCTCAAGCCAATTGGTTGGATACAGAAGGCCATCGGCGCCTATCATAAAGCCTTGCGGCGTCTGCATAAAGCTATTAGCTGATAAAATCCAAGTGGCTGATATCAGCGTGCCGACAGCGACAATTGCCGTCGAGGCAAAGTGCATGCGTTTGCTGACGCGCCCCCACCCAAAGAGCATAATACCTAAGAATGATGCTTCTAAGAAAAAGGCAGTTAACACCTCATAAGCGAGCAAAGGCCCTAAGACGTTACCGGCTTTGTCGGAGAATACGGCCCAGTTGGTGCCGAACTGGTAGGACATCACCACGCCTGATACCACGCCAAGACCGAACACCACGGCGAATATTTTGACCCAGTGTTTATAGACTTCAGCGTAAATGGGATCACCCGTTTTGAGCCAGCGAAATTCTAATACGGTCAGCCAGCTGGCAAGACCGATGGAGAACGCAGGAAAGACAATATGAAAGGAGATGACAAAAGCGAACTGAATACGCGCGAGCATCAGCGCGTCCATTTGATCTATCATAAAAGAGGCAAACATAAGGGTTACCTATATTGGTTAGCTGATTGGCGTAACTATCCATAATACGCGCAAGTAACTGTCCGCAATATATAAACCTTTATCACGGGCAATAGCCAAAAATAATTTGGCTGGTGTGGAATCTATGTCCTTATAAACTATATTTTTACTATCTAGACAATCGATCTAAGCAATTGAGTAGTCTTACTAGATACGAATGAAGATGATATTGAAGTCATTATGCGCTCGCTGTACAGCGGGTGCAAGTTACGCCATGTTACCAAAGCATACCTAACAGTCATAACGAGGCTATTGAAAACCAAAACTTTGAAAATCAATAGCACGTTGCCAGTTTTTGTAAGTTAGCTATAAAAGATAGGCTTACTCTTGAAGTTGTTTGTACAAAATACGGCGCAAAGTCAAAATCGTTTGCGGGTTTTGTTGAATACTGTGGCCGCCGTTGATAATGGTCTCAGAAGCCGCACCTTCAAGGTGAGCGCTAGTATAAGGCACAATACCGTCAGACAACCGCTCAGTGATGGCTTGACTGATATCGCCATCAACTGTAACAGCGGCGACTAAAGGCTCGCGGCGTACATTTCTATCTGTGTTATCGACAGTATTGGAGTCGCTATCTTCTTCTTGCGCTTGTGATAAGTCTATCTTAGCCCCGCCTGGCTGCATTTTTGCCAAACCTTGAGTGATATCGGCATCGTTATTAGCGATAATGGAGTGATAGGTAATACGATCGTTAATAGAGATATCTTTGGTTAATTGGATAAAAGAGGACTTATCACTCAGCTGGCTTGCTCCATTTTGCAAGTATAAAGCCCCTAGAGGGTTATTGGCTAAGTCGCCTTGGGTGGCAATGGTCGCCAGATTGTCTGTGACCGTCTTGACCAGCCCAACGGGCAGATACACAATGCGGCGCAGCGCTCGGGTGAACCAGCGATCAGCGTAGTCGGTACCGCGAAAAGGCGTTGATAAAAATACGGCAGTATCTACCTGCGGCAAAGCCTGCAATCTAAAGCGTTTTTCTAGCTGCTCTTCACCAAAAGACTGCTTAAGCGCGTCGCGTATTTTTCGTTTTTCACTAGCAGAGAGCGTCCCTTGTTCATCAAGACTGTCCAAGTCATCTATCAGGTTTTCATCAGATAACATCATGCGCGCTATGATACCGCCCATGCTGTGGCTGATAATGACGCTGTTTTGGCTGGCAATATTTTGACCATCAGGATCTGTTTGCTGATAAGTTGCTTCAATGAGTTGCTGAATTTGATAACGGTTCTCTAATATAGGCAAGTTAGTGGGATAAAATATCTGCCAAACCTGATAATTCTCACGTAATTTATCATCATTCAAAATATCGTTAGTCAAATTGACCCAAGTGGCAGGACTCGAGGCTAACCCGTGCAGCATAATCAATACCCGCTTGTTAGGGTCATAAGGCTCAAGCATAAACAATTTGGGCAGATTGGTTTTTTGTTGACGAGTGATTAGGTTTAAGTAGCCGACGCCGTCTAGTTGATTCTCTGCAAGCCACATACCATAACCTGCCGAAAAATTCGCTGCCAGCGGATAGTCTTCGCCTAAGATAGTAGTGCTCTCACTGCGGTAAGGGTTATATAGATGAATATCGAGCTGCTCGCTACTGAGTACATCTAATACGCTATCTCCTACAGGTTTAATCAAACCGGTCATCAGCAAATGGCCGCTAGGGTAGATTCGGCTACTCGGGTCCTCATTGCTTATGCTTTCGTCGTTATCGGTGATATTGTCTTGAGCCAATCTACCTGACAAAGAGGAGACGAGCAGCTGGCGAATAGTGGTCGTGTAACGGTCATTGAGAGACGCCACGAAGCTAATACCTAAACCTGGCCGCTTACTTATCGAGTTTAGTCCCGTAAGACGCAGCTCATAAGTAGAGGTCAGATCTGTCAAAGCAGAAGTTTGCTCACGAGCGTTTTGTAGATACTGGTCTTCATTGGGTAGATGGACATTGAGACCATAGTCCCCAACTTGCACCGTCATGACCTTGACTTGGTCTGTGGCACGGCCGCCCATCGCAACTTTATTAGAAATAGCGGTTTGGGCTGAATCGTCGGTAGCTGTTGTTGGTAAGTACTCAATGTGAGTGTTGCCAAACATCTTCTTAGTGCGGGCTTTAGATTGATACAGCTTGGTTATGATGTCATTGCTCGCGGCATTGTAGATATCTTGAGTTTGAATATCGACATCGTTTGGAATGCGGTTTTGTAAAGGTGCGCTTTTTTGTTTTTGAGTAGCGTTCTCAAAGTCGTGTTCTAATCTGTCATAAAATAGATACGCGTAGCTTGATTTGACGGCATCAAACAGCCGCTGTTGATAATTCATAAGACAAGCGGATGTTCTTTGTTCTTTACTTTTTGCTTGCTCCTCATCGAGTGGGGCGTTGGCAAAGTAGGGGTCAATCGGTGGACGAGATAGCGCAGCGAGGCAGTCTGAAGATTCGGCTAATTGCCTCGCTTTGGCGTAATGCAGCTCAGCGAAGATAGCAAGCGGCGAACGATAATTATCATCGAGGAGACTATCAGAGAGCTGCCCTAAACACAGATCAAAATGTTGAAAACAGGCCGTTTCATTGAGACCAGCCGAGAGCAAGGTTGACGCGGTATTACTACTGAGTTTATTGTCTGAGACGATATTACCGCGTTGGCTACTAATGACTTTGGACTTGCTTTGCTGGCTTACAGATACCGTACTACAAGCGCTGACAAGTAGTGTAGAGGTAATAATAGTTATAGCCAAAAGCGCTTGTTTGTGAGCAGATGTTATAGCGTTTACAGCGTTACTTGCAACAGTCATAGCGAGTCTCAGTAGATAATCTCAATATAGAATAAAGACAGATTCGATAAGATAAAACCTCAAACAGTATAGCGCTAAAACAAAAAAAGCGCGCCTGCTTTATAGATGATAGTGAGTCACTACTCAATCACTATAAAGAAGGCGCGCTGTTAAAGCGGCGCTATAATCGACTGGCTTGATAACTAAAGTCAGCCTCAGCGACTAATATTATTTTAAACGACCGCTGTTTTAGATAATGCTATCTTTAACTGCCGATTAACTGGTCTGGTTGATACTATTCGGGCTGACATTGATATCAGGAGCGGGTAGATCCCAGATATAGTATTTCCCGTCTTCAATGAGTTTGATTTGTTGACGTATTACTTTATTATCTGGTACTTTTTGCTCGAGACGACGCAGGCGCGAGAGTGCTTCACTGCGGCGATCGCTTAACAGATCAGATTGAGCCAAGCTTTGTTCTGCTTCGGTATAGCCTAGGCCAACCGCTCGGTCAAGATACTTTTGACCTTCCTTAAAACCGCCGCCTTCTGAGAGCATCATGCCATATAAAAAGTTGGCCTCAGCGCTGTCAGGCTGAGCTTTGATTGCGCGATCTATATATTGACCACCGCGTACGGCATAATCTGAGCCCAAATCTAAGTTGCGGCCCATACCATTGAGCTTAGCGGCGCGAATTAAGACCTCATAAGAGGCGTCTGGCGCACTGGCAAAAGGCTCAATCCAATCTGCTAATACTTTAATCTTCTCGCGCGTGTAGTAGCGCTGTGAGCGGTTGGGGAAGTTTGGTGGATAGTGGCGCGCATTGGGCGAGACGTCTTCGATAAAATGATCAAGTAAGCTAACGTCGAGCCTATCTGCGCCTACACCGCGCTTGGTAGGGATAAGTACGGTTGAGATAAAGCTGATATCAGAGATAGTCGCTTGCGGCGTTGGGATATTGCGAAGCTGACCTTGGCTAATATCGATGCCCGTACTAGTGATAGGGCCACGCTGATACACGCGAGTAGCACGCTCCGACTCATTTGCTACGCTATTAGTGGCTGCGGCTGCTGGAGTCGCTACATTTGACTGCACCGGAATAGGCTGCGCGCCAGATTGAGTGTTGGCTGGCTGGGCACGGCGAATGATACGCTGACTTGAATCCTTAGCGCTAGGCACGCTTGCGGTGACGCTATCAGGTGCTGCAAGGGCTGGGGTGGTCAACAGCATAGTACAAGCCGCTGCTAGAGCAGTCAAAGTTGCAAATTTGTGAGTTGTATTGTGTTTCATAAAAACGGTTGCCTTTTAGTAGTCTCAAGGGAAAAGTGAGGTTTTCACTGATCTTAGTTTTGCTTATATGAATAAGTGTTTAGGTCAATGCAGTCAAAGCTATCAAAGCAGTTTATTTTTTTATACCCTAGCAATTAGTATCAGCGCTCGCAACGGTAGGATTGTTAATAATAATACTAAACATTATCTGGCAGACGTTATCCGTAAATCCTCTGCCATCGTCCGCAGCGCCAAGCTATGACTGCTTTACTTATATATGATAAGCAGCACTTTTCATACAATTCGCCATAAAACGCATACTGCGGCGTATCGGTGGTGCTAGCGCCGCACCGCCATTATCAAGGGCAAGCTGACGATGATGCAGCTCTTCGATGTCCATTTGCGCTAGTATCTCACGAGTACGCTGATCTTGCGCAGGCAGTTGGGCGATATGATCTTGTAGATGCTCACTGACTTGCGCTTCTGTCTCAGCGACAAACCCTAGACTGAACTCGTTAGAGATAGCTCCGGCCACCGCGCCCAAACCAAAGGACATGCCGTACCATAGCGGCGTAAAGACACTTGGGTGGCTACCAAGCTCATCAAGGCGAGTCTCGCACCAAACGAGATGATCGACCTCTTCAGTAGCAGATTGGTGCATGGCTTGCTTGACGGTCTCGTCTTTTGCGGTAAAGGCTTGACCATGATAGAGGCCTTGCGCGCAGACCTCACCGGTATGGTTGATACGCATAAGGCCTGCGACATGGCGAGATTCGGTGATGCTCAGCTCAGGAATCTCATCGCTACTCACAGGTAAGGGCCGAGAGCTTGGGTTTGAGTGCGGCACTACCGCTCGTAGCGCTTTATCAACGCTCAATAATAAATGGTCAATCTTTGAAAGAGGACGCGCTGTCATAAACAACTCCTAATAAAGTACGGTTTTCTACATTCATCTTACTGATTATCGACTGATACTATTAATATAGTCGATACACTCTAAAAATGTCATAGCGCTACTGGGATGAATTTTGCGCAGCCTCTGGGAACGCAGCACGCAAGTAAAATTTATACCAGTAGCGC
>Ga0208328_1000632_pt1 | contig 15057 bp, 7 predicted proteins | sample DeeseametaMP2633_FD_184170 | JGI IMG/M metagenome (GOLD analysis project Ga0208328, IMG submission 184170) | Marine microbial communities from the Deep Atlantic Ocean - MP2633 (SPAdes) | ecosystem: Environmental > Aquatic > Marine > Unclassified | place: Northeast of Antigua and Barbuda, North... | reverse complement strand
CCGTCAAGCCCGTGATGGACCTGCACGACCAGATCGCCGTCGACTCCTACGAGATCCCCGACCGCATCAGCCAGCGCGTCAAGCTCAAGCGCACCACCTGCGTCTTCCCCCACTGCACCCGCACCTCAGCACGGGTCGACCTCGACCACATCGAGAAGTACGTCCCACCAGACCAGGGCGGACCACCCGGCCAGACATCAACACAGAATCTGGCCCCACTCTGCAGACGCCACCACCGCGCCAAGACCCACCCCTCCCCGGTCCCCAGCAGCCAAGCAGGCCCGATCACCGTGGCCTGGGACTACCAACAGCTCACCCCCACCACCTGGCTGTGGACCAGCCCCCACGGCATCCGCCTGCTCGTCCACCCCGACGGCACCACCGAGCTCTGAACGCGCGACAGCGCCGGCCGCGACCGAGGTCGCGACCGGCGCTGCGGCGTGCTGTGACGCTGTCGCGGCAGAGCCTGCCGAGATCAGCGACGGACGGTCAGCACCTGCGAGGTCTCGGAGGCGGAGATCGCGTCGTCACCGGCGTACGCCGCGTTGATGGTGCGGTCACCGGGCCTGCTGAACGGGTTCGGCAGGTGCAGGTTCACCCGCCCGTGCTTGTCCAGCTCACCGCTGACCTCGACGCCCCCCGCGGTGACCGTCACCGTGCCGGTGGGCACGCCCGCGTCGCTGGTGACCTCGACCTTGAAGGTCAGGTTCCCCTTGCCGGCCTTGGGCTCCTTCGGCCGGACCTCGAGCGCCACCGTCGAGGGCGCGGTCTCGGGGGCGTCCGGGACGAGGTCGAGGCCGACCTTGACCGGGTCGTGGTCGCTGGAGCGGAACGGACCGGCGTCGTGGAAGTCGGTGCCGTGGTAGTTCCAGCGGGAGTACTCCATGGCCACGGACTCACCGGAGTTGATGTTCCAGATGTCCACGCCGGTCACGGCGGCCAGGGCCGCGTCGTTGGCGAGCACGTGGTCCAGCGAGCCGGACAGGCCGCTGAAGGAGTAGGACCACTCCTCGTCCGTCGAGGCGGTCTCGGTGTCGGTGTAGCCGGCGTCGTGGAGGACCTGCATCGGGTCCTCCATCGAGTAGGCGTTGAAGTCACCGGCGAGCAGCACCGCGTCGGTGTCGGTCTCGGCCGCGACGCCGGGGACCCAGGCCGCGAGGGCCTCGGCCTGCGCGACGCGGTCGGGGTTGGCGTTGCCCTGGCCGGTGCCGTCGTCGGCGCCGGAACCCTTGGACTTGAAGTGGTTGACCACGAAGAGGAGCGCCTCGCCGCCACCCACGGGCGCGAACACCTGGCCGATCGGCTCGCGGGCGTTGCCGAAGGCCTGGCCCGGGGCCGACTGGTCACCGAGCGCACGGGCCTCGCCCACCCGCTCGACGCTCGCCGGCTGGTAGATGATCGCGTTGGTGATGACGTCCTGCTCCGAGGCCGGCGGCAGCTCGTCGGAGGACGGGTTGGCCGCCCACTTCTCCTCCCCCGCCGCCGCGTTGAGCGCGGCGACGAGCGCCTCGGTGGCCTCGTCGGGCTGCTCGCCGAGCGCGGCGGAGTTCTCGATCTCCATCAGGCCGACGACGTCGGCGTCGAGGGTGTTGATCGCGGCGACGATCTTCTCCTGCTGGCGCTGCAGGTCCGCCGGGTCCCAGGCGCCGCGCTGGTCGCAGCCGCCGCGCACGTTGTTGCCGTCGCCGTCACGGTCGACGTAGGCCAGGCAGCCGTTGTCGCCCACGTTGTCGTCGTCGGCGTCCCCGAGGGTGGTGAAGAAGTTGAGCACGTTGAACGGCGCCACGCTCAGGTCGCCGCCGACCTCCTCGGGCGCCGCCGTGCGGGTGTTCTCGAAGACCGCCGGCGAGGTGCTCGTGTAGTCCGGGCCGCTGACCGAGGTCGTCGGCTGGAAGCGGTACGTCGGGTTGCTGGGCGAGCCGCCCTCGGTGAGCACCACCGGCTCGGTGAAGGTCGCCGCGGCGCCGACCCGGACCGGGTCGGTGTTCGAGACGTAGGGCGGGGTGAGGAACTGGCTGCGGGTGTAGTCGGTGCCCGACCCGTCGTCCAGCGTGATCGCCCGGGCGGCGTTGTCGGCCTCGACCGCGGCGATCGCGGCGAGGTCCTGCGCGTCGGCGACCTCGGTCGGCTGGATGAGCGGGGTGTCGCCCAGGGCCAGCCCGACCTCGCCGTACTGGTTGGTGGAGTAGGTGTTGGTGACGGTGAACCGCTCGCCGGTCGGGTCGAACAGCATCCCCTCCAGCGCCTCCTTCTCCGCGTCGGAGGCGGGCCAGGCACCGGCGTACGCCGTCACCGGCTCGGCCGGCTCGCTCAGCTCGACGACCCCGGCCTGCGAGGACACGACCTGGGTCTGGCCGGCGTACTCGGTGACGTCACCCGTGACCTGCACGTGGTCACCGGGCTCGACGGTGATGCTGCCGGCACCCTGGGGGAAGTAGACGAAGACGCCGTCGGAGCCGGCGCGCTCGGCCTCGCCGCCCGTGCCGGGGGTCTGGAGGTAGAAGCCGTAGAGGAAGCGCGGCACCGCGGTCACGACGCCGGTGGTGACCACCTCGGTGCCCACGAGGGGGCTGGCGGAGCCCTCGCCCTGGATCTCGGCGATCGTGGCCCCAGTGGGCTCCGGGTCGGGGTCGGGCCCGTCGGAGGCGGAGTTCTGCGGGTCGGGTGCGCCGAGGGTGAACTCGGCGGCGTTGACGTCGCCGTCGGGGCTGGTCCGCGAGGCGGAGGTGGTGTTCGACGCCGCGGGGGTCTTCGTCGTCTCGAAGGTGTTGCTGTTGACGCCGAGGAGGTCGACGACGCCGGGCACCGAGGTGACCGAGCCGGTGCCGGGATTGAGAGCCGTGGTGCCCTCGGCCAGCCACACCGTGAAGGCGGTGCCCGACATGGACACGTTGCCGACCGCGTCGGGAGTGGGCAGCGGGGTCGTGCCACCGGCGCCTGCGCCCTGCTGGACCAGGTAGTGCCCGCCGGCGGGCACGGTGCCCGAGAGCGGCGTGAGGCCGGTCGCGGCGGCGGTGCCCCCGGAGGAGCGGTACTGCACCGACATCCCGTCGACGCTGATCGGTGCGTCGGTGGGGTTGTGCAGCTCGATGAAGTCGTGGGTGAACGTGGCGCCGGCGTTGCCGCCGCCGCCGTAGGCCTCGCTGATGACGAGACCGGTGCTGACGGCCTGGGCGGGGGCCAGGCTCAGGCCGGTGGCCAGGGTGGCGAGGCCGAGCGAGCCGGCGCTGAGCAGCGCCAGCCGGCGGCCTGCGCCCCGAGAGGTGGTGGGCACGGGTGACTGCCTTTCCGAGAGGGGTCCGAGAGGGGTCCGAGAGGTTGCGGGGAGGACCGACGACGAGCGCCTCCCGATGCGTCCGGGGACCGGGAGGCGCTCGCTGTCAGGTGGTGCTCAGGTGGTGCACAGGCGCGGGGTCAGCGCACCTTGAACCGCAGGGTGTCCGAGGCATCGCCGTAGGAGACGGTGATGACCTGCACGCCCTTGTCGTCGAAGGGACCGACGCGGGTGACGGCCTTGCCCTTCTTGTCCAGCTTCACGGTCTTCTCGACACCGGCGCCGGAGAGGACGACCTTGCCCGAGGCGGGCTCGCCGTCGACTGCCACCTTGACGGTGACCTTGAGCTTCTTCTTGCCGGCCTTCAGCGGGCCCTTCGGGTTGCGCTTGGTCGTGATCTCCGCCATCGCGGGCTGGGCCTCGAAGGCGAGCGGCACGACGATCTCGGTGCCGGTCGTGCGGCCCTTCACCACCAGGCCCGCGGGGCTGCCGTGGTAGGCGGGCACGATCCCGGTCACCGTGGCGGTGCCGGTCTCGTCGTCGGGGTTCTCACTCACCGTCGGGTCGACCGCGAAGGCTCCCAGTCGCTTGTCGCCGATCCGGACCACGACCTCCTCGTCGGCGAGGGTGGCCAGACCCGCGCTGGGCGCGAGGACCAGCGAGGAGAGCTCGAGGGACACCTCGTCACCCGGAGCGTACGTCGCGGGGGCACCCTCGGGCAGGACGACGCCGAGGGAGTCCTGGGCGTAGTCGACCGGCACGGCGGTGCCCGTCCCGAACTCAGCCATGTAGGCCACCATCGACTCCAGGTCCACCTGGCCGGTGTCGCGGGGGTCGGCGCCCTCGGCGAAGACGGTGAAGTTGTCACCGCCGCCGGCCAGGAAGGAGTTGGCCACGACCGAGTACGACGTCTCGGGGTCGATGGCCTCACCGTCGAGCCACATGCCGGTGATGTGCTCACCCGCGGCCGCGGTCGGGTCGTAGGTCCACTCGAAGCCGTCGGAGGCCCCCAGGTGCAGGAACGGCCGTGAGGAACCGGCCGGCTGCCACTGCTGCTCCAACAGTTCCTCGAGCTGCTCACCGGTCAGCGTCATCTTCACCAGGGTGTTGGCGAAGTTCTGCATGTCGGCGGCCTGCTTGTAGGTCAGCGTCGCCGGGTATCCGCCCTCGGCCAGCCCGACGATGTCGGCGCGGAGGCCACCGGGGTTGATGAAGCCGATCTGGGCGTCGGCCGCCCACCGCTGGGCCTCCGCCACGAGGTGACCGGCGGTGGACTCGCCACCACGGTTCTCGGTGGTGCCGTCGGCGCGCTTGGCCCGGGTGAAGGGCCCGGCGATCTCGCCGAGCGGCTCGGCCCCGAGCTCGTCGGCCACCTCTTGCGCAGCCTCGACGATCGCCTTCACCTCGGGGTCCTCGGCGAACGGGTCGGTGGTGCGACCCACGTTGATGGTCTCGCTGCCGTCACCGACCTTGAGCGAGGGCTCGACCTGGCCGTCGGCGTCGACAGTGAAGGTGAGGCGGTTGATGTTGAGGCCGTACTGCCCGGCCGAGACCACCGGACGCGGCTTCAGGGGGGCGTCTGCGGGCGCGATGAGGCAGTCGTAGGCCAGGTGGGTGTGGCCGGAGATGATCGCGTCGACCGAGGAGTCGACGTCCTGCACGATCGAGCCGAAGTCGGTGTCGTCGGCCAGCGCGCCGATGGCGGCGCAATCGGTGGTCGGGGCGCCCTCGTGCACCAGCATCACGATCAGGTCGACCCCGTCGGCCTCGAGCGCGTCGGCCTCGGTGTTGACCGCCTCGACGATGTCGGTGACCTCGAGGTCGGCGATGCCCGTGGGCGAGACCAGCTCGGGCAGGTGCTCGGTGACCGCGCCGATGAAGCCGACCTCGACGGCGGAGTCGCCCTCGCCGATCGTCTGGACGTACGTCGGCTCCAGGGCGTCCTCGCCGGAGTCCTTCATCTTCACGTTGGCGCCGATGTAGGTCCACTCGGCCCCACCGCGTGGGTTGGTCTCGGCGTCGAAGGGCGCCATGACCCGGTCCACCAGGTCGTCGTAGCCCTTGTCGAACTCGTGGTTGCCCACGGCGGACACGTCGAGGCCAGCGGTGTTGAGCACGTCGAGCGTCGGCTTGTCCTGCTGGATGAAGGACTCGAACGTCGAGGCGCCGATGAGGTCACCGGCGGCGGCGAAGATGGTGTTCTCCTCGCCGTACTCGGCGCGGACGGAGTCGACGGCGGTGGCGAGCTTCGCCGCGCCGCCGGCGTCACGACCGGCGAGCAGCCGCCCGTGGAAGTCGTTGATGCCGACGATGGTGACGTCGACCGGCGAGAGGGCGTGGGCGGCAGGGGCCTGGGCCACGAAGGTCGCCGATGTGGCGGCGACCGCGAGCCCGAGGCCGGCCGCTGCGACGCGTCGGCGCAGCGGCGAGGACCCGGAGCGTGAGTGCACTGGGGAACCCTTCAGGTGGGGCTGGTATGGACCAGCGCACCGTAACCCCGCCAGGGGGTCGTGGGACCGGCCCGATCGTGAACGTCGTGTGACGCCTCCACGAAAGCGGGGATCCGGTGAAGGGTTGCCATCCGGGGACCGTCCGGATGGTCAGGTGTTGCCTCTGGCGCCACAGGGCGCCGCGTGATCTGGTGAGGGGTTGGGTCAGCCGCGCAGCTGGTGGCGCTGCTTCCAGACGTCGCGGTAGAACTCCCAGCCCGACCACAGCGTCAGGGCGACCGCGACGGCCAGCAGGCCCTGCGAGACGTAGAAGAGGACCTCGCCCGGGGTCTGCAGGGCCGAGGGAAGGTCGGGGTCGCGCAGCGGCAGCACCAGCCCGCCCAGGGCCAGCGCCTGCGCGGTCGTCTTCCACTTGCCGAGGTCCTTGGCGGCGATGACGACCTTCGAGAGCACCGAGAGGCGCAGCAGGGTGACGCTCCACTCGCGCACGAGCACCAGGATCGTGACCCACCACCAGATGTCGCCGACGATCGCCAGCCCGATGAAGGCCATGCCCGTGATCGCCTTGTCGGCGATCGGGTCGGCGATCTTGCCGAAGTCGGTCACCAGGTTGCGCGCCCGGGCGATGTCGCCGTCGATCTTGTCGGTGATCATCGCGACCGCGAAGATCACGTAGGCGACCAGACGCCAGGTGCCCGACTCCCCTCCGTCCACCAGCAGGGCCCACCCGAAGAACGGCACCATCACGATGCGCAGGCTCGTGAGGAGGTTGGGCAGGTTCCAGTTGCTGGGCTTCTGGGAGGTCTCGGTCACGTGCTCTCCTGGGTCAGGGGCCGGGTCAGGACAGGGGCCGGTCAGGACAGGGGCCGGGCGATGAGGTCGATGCCGTCGGTCGCGACGACCTCGGCGCGGACGAGGTCGCCCACCGCGGCGGTCGTGTCGTCGAGCCCGTCGAGCAGCGTCGTACCGTCGACCTCGGGGCCCTGCAGGGCGGCCCGGCCGACGACCTCGTCGTCCTCGACCGACTCCACCAGCACCTCGACGAGCTCGCCGATGCGCTCCTCGGCCCGCTCGGCGGTCAGCTGCTCGACCAGGGAGGTGACGTGCTCCGCGCGGGCGCGGACCTCGTCCTCGTCGAGCTTGTCGTCGAAGCCCGCGGCCTCGGTGCCGTCCTCGTCGGAGTACCCGAAGACGCCGGTGACGTCCATCCGGGCCGCGACCAGGAAGTCGCACAGCACCTGCAGGTCCTCCTCGGTCTCGCCGGGGAACCCGACGATCACGTTCGAGCGCACGCCCGCCGCCGGCGCCAGGGCACGGACCTGCTCGAGCAGCCCGAGGAAGGAGTCGGGGTCGCCGAAGCGGCGCATCCGGCGCAGCACCGTGGCGCTGGCGTGCTGGAAGGACAGGTCGAAGTAGGGCACGACGCCCGGGGTCGAGGCGATCGTCTCGACCAGGCCGGGCCGGGTCTCGGCGGGCTGGAGGTAGGAGACCCGCACCCGCTCGACGCCCTCGACGGCTGCCAGCTCCGGCAGCAGCGTCTCGAGCAGCCGGATGTCCCCGAGGTCCTTGCCGTACGACGTGGAGTTCTCGCTGACGAGGAAGAGCTCCTTCACGCCCTGGCCGGCCAGCCAGCGCGCCTCCTCGAGCACGTCGGTGGGGCGCCGCGACACGAACGACCCGCGGAAGGACGGGATCGCGCAGAACGAGCAGCGCCGGTCACACCCGCTGGCCAGCTTCAGCGAGGCCGTCGGGCCGGACTCGAGCCGGCGCCGCACCGACGCCGGACCCGACGCGTGCCCGGGGACGGCGGCCGTGGACAGCGAGCGCTCGACCGGGGTGATCGGGAGCAGCAGCCGGCGGTCGCTGGGCGTGTGGGCCTGGTGGGACTCACCGGCCAGGATGCCGCGCAGCCGGTCGGCGATGTCGGGGTAGTCGTCGAAGCCGAGCACCGCGTCGGCCTCGGGCAGGGACTCGGCGAGGTCCTTGCCGTAGCGCTCGGCCAGGCACCCGACCGCGACGACGGCCTGGGCCTTCCCGCCGTGCTCGGTCTTGAGGTCGGCCGCCTCGAGCAGTGCGTCGACGGAGTCCTTCTTGGCCGCCTCGACGAAGCCGCAGGTGTTGACCACCACGGTGTCGGCGTCCTCGGCGTCCTCGACCAGGCGGAACCCACCAGCCTCCAACCGGCCGGCGAGCTCCTCGGAGTCCACGTCGTTGCGGGCGCAGCCCAGGGTCACCATCGCCACCGACAGCAGCGGCCGCTCCTGGACGGGTGCAGCGGCGGTCGGGGCTTCGGTGGGCTGGGTGCCTGCGGTGTGGGTGCTCATGACGACTCGTCAGTATGGCCGGAGGCGTCGGTGCGCACCTACTCCTGACTGCTCCGGACTACTCCCCGACGAAGGTGTCCTGCGCCTGACGACCCGTGGCACCGAGGGCACCGTGATCGACACCACCCACGCTGACCTGCAGCGAGCCGTCCGAGGACTGCACCCGCACCGGCTGCGAGACCTTCGGCAGGACCTTGACCTGCCCGAAGGCGAGGGTGCCCTTGTAGACCAGCTCGTTGGCGCCGTTGCGCACCACGACCTCGGCGCCCCCGCCGGAGGCGGTCAGTGTCACCGGCACCTTCGCGCCGGTCACGGTCGCGCCGCTCGTGGTGGTCAGGCTGGGCAGCGGGTCGCGCACCTCGACCGGGGTGTCGGTGACCAGGCGGGCCACCGACCACGCGAGCACGAGGGCCATCACCGCGGCCACCAGGACCGACCAGTTCGGGCCGCCGCGGGTGCCCCGCAGGGCCCCGCCCTGACCCAGCTCGGCCTCGAAGACACGTCGCGGGGTGACCGGCGCGTCGGCGTACCGCTCGTCGTAGGAGGCGACCAGCGGCGCCGCGTCGATGCCGAGGACGCGGGCGAGGGTGCGCAGGTGCCCACGGGCGTAGAAGTCACCGCCGCACGGGCTGAAGTCGTCGACCTCGACGGCCTCGATGACGTGCGGGCGGATGCGGGTCCGGTCGGCGAGCTGGTCGACGGTGAGACCGAGGCGGGTACGCGCGGCGGCGAGCTCGGGCCCGATGACCGGGTCCGGCGCGGGCTGCTCCTCCTCGGGCAGCACGATCGGCTCGACGGCGTGTCCCTCCGTGGCGATCGGGCGGACGCGGTCGCCCCAGACCTCGGTCTCCTCGACCAGGTCCACGCTGCCGGGGCGCCGCAGCTCGCGGGCCTCCGGCAGCTCGGGACGGGCGCCCTCGTCGGTCTCGTCGTGGGCTGCGTCGAGACGCAGCGCCGTGGCGCCGATGATCGGCTGGGTCATGGTCAGGTCGCTGCGGATCTCCGCACGGACCGCGGTCACCGGCTCACGCAGCGCCGACGGCGTGGCGCTGGCGCTCATCGCCGGGGCCGCGACCGCCCCGGACGTCCCCGACGCCACGGACGGCGCCGGTGCGGCCGATCCCGCACGCTCGGGGAGGAACCGGGCGACGGAGTCGATGGCGTGGGCCAGCATCGGCCGCAGCCCCGCGTGCACCCGCTCGGGCTCGGGCTCGGGGACGTCGTGCTCGTCGTACGCCGGGGAGCCCCCGCCGTCGCTGTCGTCGCTGTCGTCGTGCCCGTCGTCGTGCCACTCCTCGTCGGAGACGTAGGTGTAGCCGTCGATCTCGGCGACCTCGCAGCGGTCCTCGGCGAGCGCCGCGAGGGCGTCGACGACGTCGCCGTCGGTCAGGCCGGTGACCCTGGTCGAGAGCGAGAGCGGGACCTGGATCGGGTCCTCGCCGCTGAGCACGTCGATGGAGCCGTCGCGCAGGAACCGCCGGCGCGGCAGCACCTCGACGGCCTCGATCTCGGTCCACGGCAGACCGCGCCACTCCGTGCCGGTGCGCAGCCGCACGCCGAGCTCGTCGGCGACGAAGAGGGGTGCACGGGCGTCGAGGACGCCCTGGGCGTGCACGAGGGCGATCGCGGCCAGCACCACCGCGACGACCCAGTCCAGGGTGGTGCCGCCACCGGCGGCGCGGACGAGGTACGCCGCGGCGACCACGCCCGCGACGACACCGGTGCTCGCGGTGAGCAGCGTGTTGCGTCGTACTTCCACGTTCACATCTCCCCCTGCAGGGTCGCGATGACGCCGTCGACCTCGTCGGGCTTCACGAGCACGTCGCGAGCCTTCGAGCCCTCACTGGGACCGACCACGCCTCGGGACTCCAAGATGTCCATGAGACGGCCGGCCTTGGCGAAACCCACACGGAGCTTGCGCTGCAGCATCGAGGTGGAGCCGAACTGCGTCGAGACGACCAGCTCCACCGCCTGGACGACCAGGTCGAGGTCGTCCCCGATGTCGTCGTCGAGCTCCTTCTTGCTCTGCTGCGGCGCGGTGACGTCCTCGCGGTACGACGGCTCCAGCTGCCCCTTGCAGTGCTTGACCACCTGCGCGATCTCGGCCTCGGTGACCCACGAGCCCTGCACGCGGACCGGCTTGGAGGCGCCCATCGGCAGGAAGAGGCCGTCACCCTGCCCGACCAGCTTCTCCGCACCCGGCTGGTCGAGGATGACCCGGCTGTCGGTGACCGAGGACGTGGCGAAGGCCAGTCTCGAGGGCACGTTGGCCTTGATCAGGCCGGTGACCACGTCCACCGACGGGCGCTGGGTGGCCAGCACCAGGTGGATGCCGGCCGCTCGCGCCAGCTGGGTGATGCGGACGACCGCGTCCTCCACGTCGCGGGGGGCGACCATCATCAGGTCGGCGAGCTCGTCGACGATGACCAGCAGGTAGGGGTAGGGCTCGAGCTTGCGCTCGGAGCCGAGCGGCACCTCGACCTTGCCCGCCCGGACGGCCTTGTTGAAGTCGTCGATGTGGCGGAACCCGAAGTTGGCCAGGTCGTCGTAGCGCAGGTCCATCTCGCGCACGACCCAGGCCAGCGCCTCGGCGGCCTTCTTGGGGTTGGTGATGATCGGGGTGATCAGGTGCGGGACGCCCTCGTAGGCGTTCAGCTCCACCCGCTTGGGGTCGACCATGATCATCCGGACCTCGTCGGGCGTGGCCCGCATCAGCACCGAGGTGATCATCGAGTTGATGAAGCTGGACTTGCCCGACCCGGTGGCGCCGGCGACGAGCAGGTGCGGCATCTTGGCGAGGTTCGCCACGACGAAGCCGCCCTCGACGTCCTTGCCGAGCCCGGCCACCATCGGGTGGTGGTCGGCGCGGGCGCGACCCGAGCGCAGGACGTCACCGAGGGAGACGACCTCCTTGTCCACGTTGGGGATCTCCACGCCCACCGCCGACTTGCCGGGGATCGGGCTGAGGATGCGCACGTCGGCGCTGGCCACCGCGTAGGAGATGTTGCGCTGGATGTTGGTGATCTTCTCGACCTTCACGCCGGGGCCGAGCTCGACCTCGTAGCGCGTGACGGTCGGGCCACGGGTGTAGCCGGTGACCTGGGCGTCGATGGAGAACTCCTCGAGCACCTGGGTGAGCCGGTCCACGACCTCGTCGGAGGCCTTGGAGCGCGCCTTGTGCGGCGAGCCCTCCTTGAGCACGTCGTTCGCCGGCAGCGTGTAGGTGATGTCGCCGGAGAGCGCGAGCTGCTCGACGCGCTGCGGGAGCGGCGAGTGCGGCGGCGGCTCCAGGACGTCCTTGTGGTCGGGCTGCGCGTCCTCGGGGTCGGCGACGGCAGCCATCGCCTCGGTCGGCACGTCGTCGAAGATCCCCAGGCCGGCGTCGTCGTCGGTGGGGGTGGCGTCCTCCTCCAGGGCGACGTCGAGCGCGTCCTTGCCGCGCTTCTTGCGGCCCTTGGCGGAGGTCTCGTCGACCAGCGGGGTGTCGTACGCCGGGTAGCCCTCGGGCTCGTAGCCCTCCTCGCCCTTGCGCGGGCGGCGCCTCGTGGTCGGCTCGTCCTCGTCGTGGACCCGGCCCAGGGCCCGGTCGCGCAGGTCGGCGAGCTTGTCGGGCACCTGGTAGACGGGGGTGGCGGTGATGACGAGCACCCCGAAGACGCCGAGCAGCATCAGCAGCGGCACGACGAGGTAGGAGGTGCGCAGCAGGTCCAGCAGCAGCGAGGAGACGACGTACCCGACGGCTCCCCCGCCCTCCTGCAGCGGCGTGGCGTCGCCGTCGACCGGCTGGGGGCTGCCGTTGGCCACGTGGACGATGCCCAGCAGCCCGAAGGACAGGGCGGTCCAGCCGATGACCTGGCGGCCGGCCGGGCCGTGGCCGACCGGGTCGCGCATGACGCGCCAGCCCGCCCAGACCAGGGCCATCGGGACGAACCAGCCGATCTTGCCGACCGTGCCCGCGACCGCGACCCGGACCGGGTCGGTCACCGGGCTCTGCACCTGGAACCACACCGCGGCCGCCGAGACCAGCGCGATCGCGACGAGCACGAGCCCGGCCCCGTCGCGGCGGTGCTCCGGCTCGAGGTCGCGGGCGCCGCGGCCGATGCCGCGGGCCACCGCACCGATGCCGTGGGCGACCGCGAGCCAGAAGGCCACGATCCCGCGCAGCACCGCGCCGAGCGCCAGCCCGACCGGGTTCGGGCCGCTGCGCACCGAGCGCGGAGCCGGCCGCCCGGCCGTCGACTTCTTGGCCGAGGACTTCTTCGGCGCAGGCTTGCGCGCCGGCGGCCGCTTGGCCGCGCTCGAGGTGGTCCTGGTGGAGGTACTCCGTGGTCGGGTGCCCGAACTCGTGCCGCTGCCGGTCCTGCTCGTGCTGCGGGTGGACGTGCTCGTGCTCCGCGACCCCGGCGGGGAAGACGTACGGGTCGCCATGGTCACGACCCTAGGCGACCACCCCACGAGTCACAGGGATTGACTCACGTCCCACCCTCACGTGTCGCTTGAGGGTTCTCCGGGCCGAACCGGCGCAACCTTCCGGAAGGACGCGCCGGCTCGGCGTGGAGGGACGGTCGAACCGGCGTATTGATACGCCGGCTCGGCGGGTCAGGCGGACACGGCCTCGGAGTCGTGGTCGGAGTCGGGGAGCGCGTCGAGGGGTGGGGAGAGCCGGCGGGCGCCGAGCATGATCGCGACCCCGACCACCATGGTGACCAGGAAGCCGATCGTGGTCGACCCGGTGAGGGCCAGGCCGCAGTAGCCGAGCGTGGCGGACACGACGGCGACCGCGACGTAGGGCAGCTGCGTGGTGACGTGGGTGATCACGTTGCAGCCGGCACCGGTCGAGCTGAGGATCGTGGTGTCGGAGATCGGCGAGGCGTGGTCGCCGGCCACCGCACCGGCGAGCACCGCACCCAGCACGGGGAGCAGGAGCTCGGGTGCGTCGACGGCGTTGACGATGCCACCGGCGATCGGCAGCAGCAGCCCGAAGGAGCCCCAGCTCGTGCCGGTCGCGAAGGCCATCGCCAGGGCGACGAGGAAGACCACCGGGACCAGCCACTCGGTCGGCAGCGAGGAGTCCTCGACGAGCCCACCGAGGTACCCCCCCGTGCCGAGGGAGTCGATGAGCGAGCCCAGCATCCAGGCCAGCAGCAGGATGCTGACCGCGGGCCACATCGAGCGCAGCCCCTCCCACCAGCCGCGGCCGAAGGTGGACCGGCCGAACTTCGGGTTCGAGGCGGTGTCGCGGGCGTAGTAGTACAGCGACGCGGCCAGGGCCGGCACGACCCCGACCAGCAGCGACCAGGTCACGTCGGCCTCGGCCAGCAGGTCCAGGGGCGCCCAGGACCCCGAGGCGCGCACCCCGCTCCACACGATGCCGACCAGGACGCCGACGACCAGCAGCGCGAACGGCACCACCAGCGCCCGCTTGGCACCCGGACGGTGGACCGGCAGGTCCTCCGAGAGCTGTCCGGGGATGTCGTCGCCCGGCTCGAAGGTCTGCCCCTCCTCCAGCGCGCGTCGCTCCTCGCGGCGCATGGGGCCGAGGTCGACGTTGAGGACCACCACGAGCACGACCATCAGCAGCGCCGCCCAGGCGTAGTAGTTGGCGGCCGCGGCACGCACGTAGGCGCCGAGGTCGCTCACGGTGAGCGCGGACGCGGCGATGATCGGCGTGAAGATGCCCAGGATGTAGGCACCCCAGCTCGAGAACGGCATCAGCACCGCCACCGGCGCGGAGGTGGAGTCGACCAGGTAGGTCAGCTTGGCCCGCGACACCCGGTGCCGGTCGGTGATCGGTCGGCTGACCTGGCCCACGGTGAGCGCGTTGAAGTAGTCGTCGACGAAGATCGCCCCACCGAGCGCCGCCGGCAGCGCGATGGCGCCGCGGCGGGTGCGGATGCGGTCGTGCGCCCAGTCGGCGAAGGCGCGGGTACCGCCCGACATCGAGACGAAGGCGGTGATGACGCCGAGCGCCAGCGTGAAGACCAGGATGTAGACGTAGGTGGTGTTCAGCTCGCCGTCGCCCCAGAAGATCTGGGCGAAGGCCGACCAGAGCTCGTCGAGGGTGTCGACGGGGCTGAGGTCGGCGACCAGCAGCGCCGCCGACACCACGCCGAGCCCCAGGCTCAGCAGCACCTTGCGGGTCGTCACCGCCAGCCCGATGGCCAGCACCGGGGGCAGCAGGGTCAGGATCGGGTAGTCGTCGATCACGTCGCACCTCGTCTCATGGGGGCCCCGGGACGCTACTCCTCCCCCGCGGGCACCGGACCACCCCGGCGGACCGGGTCGGGCTCAGGCCTCGACCACCACCGGGATGATCATCGGCCGCCGACGGTGGGTGTTGGACACCCAGCGACCGATCACCCGGCGTACGGTCTGCTGGAGCTGGTAGGCGTCCGTGGCCCCGTCGGCCACGGCCTTGTCGAGGGCGTCGATGATGGCCGGCTTGACGTCCTCGAAGACCGAGTCGTCCTCGGCGAAGCCGCGGGCGTGGATCTCCGGGCCGCCGGCGACCTTCCCCGAGGAGGAGTCGATGACGACGATGACGGAGATGAAGCCCTCCTCGCCGAGGATGCGACGGTCCTTCAGGTCGGACTCGGTGATGTCACCGACCGAGGAGCCGTCGACGAACACGTAGCCGCAGTCCACCTTGCCGGCGACCGAGGCCACCCCGTCGACGAGGTCGACCACCACGCCGTCCTCGGCGATGACGACGTTCTCGACGCCGGTCATCCTCGCCAGCGCGGCGTTGGCCTGCATGTGCCGGATCTCGCCGTGGACGGGCAGCACGTTGCGCGGCTTGACGATGTTGTAGCAGTAGAGCAGCTCACCGGCCGAGGCGTGGCCCGAGACGTGCACCATCGCGTTGCCCTTGTGGACCACGCGGGCGCCCCAGCGGGCCAGGCCGTTGATGACGCGGTAGACGGCGTTCTCGTTGCCGGGGATGAGCGAGGAGGCGAGCAGGACGGTGTCGCCCTCCTCGATGTGCACGAAGTTGTGGGTGCGCTGGGCG
>Ga0208328_1000631_pt1 | contig 15069 bp, 15 predicted proteins | sample DeeseametaMP2633_FD_184170 | JGI IMG/M metagenome (GOLD analysis project Ga0208328, IMG submission 184170) | Marine microbial communities from the Deep Atlantic Ocean - MP2633 (SPAdes) | ecosystem: Environmental > Aquatic > Marine > Unclassified | place: Northeast of Antigua and Barbuda, North... | reverse complement strand
CCTGAGGCCCCCAGCCACTGTCCATGGCGATGGCCCCTTCCCGGAAATCGCCGCATAGGCGTTGTTCAGACCCGTCTACGTACCCGGCGAAGAACCCAACATTCAGTGAGGTAAGAGTTATGAACACGCTGATGAGATGGTCCCTGGCAATTCCCCAAACGAGCGAGCACGCGTCCAGAGCCGGAGGGAACTGGACGGTAAAACTTTTTGAGACGTTTTGTTTTGGAGAAGCCGATCGCGGACCAATCTCTCTGTCAGAGAGGGGCTTCATTTCCCTCTGAATTGTTTCAGCATCGTCGGCGCTGTCCTCCTCGGAGGGCGGCGTTTTTTCTTTTGATTGCCTTTGAGCCCTGATTTCAATCGCGCAAGCTGATAGAGCTCTCTGGTAGGAGGTCTCGTCCAGGGTGATGACTTCGCGTCCGGATGGCAAAGTCTGCTGATGAAGGGCGCCCCCAAGTAGGGAGCGCCCGGCCCTATGCAGCCTTGGCATCAGGCCATAGCTTCTTTGTGGTAGTCCTGCAGGCTCCGGCTTAGCTCCAGAACATGAGCGTCACTCATGAGCGTCACCTCGTCCAGTAGCCAACGAACAGCATCATCGATGCTTTCGGGAACCTTGACTCCAATCCGCGCAGAAGGGACGCGTGCGAGAAGTCCTGCTTCGGGATTGCCGCGGGTCAGTGTCGTCTGACCATTCCCCTCCAGCCACTTCAGAAGGTCAATATTCAAGCCGGCGAGGGCGTTGGTGACGACACCGCGGTAGCTGGCGCGAACCGCCTTGAGGGCAGGAGCCTTGTAGATTTCCCGGTCGGAAAACTCGCGGATGCGAGACATAGCCTCCCCAAAGCGGCTGTGTCCGATGAGACCTCCACCGTGAACGTCTTTCGAAAGATCCCCAGTCTCAATCTCGTCTGCAATGGACGAGTAAACCTCGACGCAGGCGTTGATGAGAGCTTTGACCATTTTGGAGCGAAGGTACTTGATCGCGTGGCTTCGGCTTTCCATCGAATTTGCGGTGTCGATTTGCTCGCGATTGAGAACCAGCGAAAAATTGTCGAGGAGATCGTCGAAGCCGATGATGCCCATCTGGGCGGCATCTTCCATGTCGACAGTCAGATAGCACGCGTCGTCTGCGGCCTCCAGGAGGTATGCAAGAGGATGGCGCTTCCATCCGCCCTTGGGATCCGCCTTCATGCCGGTGTTGTGCGCGACGCACTCCATCGTGGGCATATCTGCCGACTGAATCCCGTATTTCTTGACTCCATGGCGAAGCGAATGGGGATACTTTCCAAACGCTGCAAGAGTGGCCGACGTCAGGTTGAGGCCTCGTCCCTCACGCCATCCCATAGTACGGGTGATCATCCGAAAGCCCTGGGCATTGCCTTCGTGGAGGCAGAGCTCCGCGGCTAGATCACTGTTGACGCGGCGAACGACTTCCTTGCCGATCTTAGTGTGGGCATAGAAGTTCGAGATCTCATCTTCACCCTCATGGCCGAAAGGAGGGTTCCCCACATCGTGGCTAAGGCAAGCGGCCGCTACGATGTGACCGATTTCGCTGGGATCCACGCGCCAGAAGGCTTCTCCGGTCGGCGCCGCATGCAAGCCGTAGTAGGCTGTCATGCGAGCCCCGACGGCAACGCCCAGGGATCGACCAACACGGCTGACTTCTTGCGAGTGCGTCAGACGGTTTCGAAAGACCCCTTCAACCCCGGTCCGGTCATGAACCTGGGTTTTGTCCGCGAGGGCACGGAAGCCCTCCGAGAAGGAAATCTTGTCCCCATCAGTTTCAAACGGAGACCGCTGTTCAGCGACCAGATTTGCAAATTCGAAGCTCGCTTCGTCCTCATGATACGGACGGGTCGGGCTAACGATCGATCCGATGGAGCGAACGGAGTTCAACATAGGGGAAACACCTTTCTCGATGCTGCTTCTCTTCACGTGGGAGGGGAAGCGGCAGCGTAGAAAGGTGGTTCGTTCCAGTCCGGACCAACAGGTCCTTTGCTATCCCGGGCATTCCCAGCTGGGGAGGTCGAATACTTCCCGGACGAGGTCCATCTTCTCGAGGCTTATGTGGCCCCAGGACATGATACGCCTCATCTGTTCCATTCCGTCCATGCCCTTGGCCATACAGAAGGCTGCGCTAACAAGCGGTTTCGGAATGCGCGTTTGGATCTCCTTGGCGCGGGCTTTTGCATCAAGCCCATCGAGCTCCGATAGAGTTTGCTCGATGCTCGTCACCATCGCAAACATGACGCGATCCATATCCGCACCGAATGCACGTAGAGCGACGCCACGATGGTCTCCGAGGATGGCGCTTACATCATCAATCGAATTTTCGATCCAGGCCTTCTGCGCGTTTTTCTCTGACTCGATATCCGAGATAATCTTGTGATGATGAAGGTATTCTTCAGCCTTGATCTTGATCCGGTTGCCGTTCTCAAAGGCAACGATAACGCCTTCTTCACCACGAAGTTTGCGGACTTCATCGATCAGCGCCCGGAGACCTTCGGGTCCGGAAATGCTGTCTTTATGGATTTCGGCAACAGGGACGTCGAACTTGGCCGCCCACGCAACGATTTCCGATCGAGAAAGATACTTTCCAGTCAGTCGTTCTCGAACGTTGAGGAGGGTCAGCTGTTGATGCTCATAATGAAGGACGATGCGGTTGCTTGGGCTCGTCCACTCGAAGGTGGGTGTGAAGCCAGCATTGAACACATCCCGAGCGAACTGGATTGTCTTCTCCGGGGCGGCGCGACGAGCGTCGTTTGCCTGAGAATATATTCCGCCACGGGTGTGAAAGACCACGGGACCTGTCATGGGATTTCCATTTACGAAGGCCGCGATCATGGATCCGTCAAGCTTTTTCTCTGCCCAAACCTCTTGATTGAAGTCCAGGTCGGAGATCGACTGTCGTTCTCCGATCTGGAATAGCTTGTGGAGCGGCCGCGACAGAAGCTCGCCGGTCGCAGCATCGAAGACCAGCCCCCGGCACTCGAGGTCAAGTGCGGTTTGAAAGGTTTCAGGAGCTGTGATCGCATAGTTGATGCCTACGAAGCGATCCGCCCACACGTGTGACTTGATCCCGCTGTCAGGGCGAATGTGAGGCAGGACATCACTGAGATTGCGAATGATCGGAAAATCTGGAGAGAATGCAAAGGCATTCTCATGGAACGGCACCTCGTTCTCATAGCCGGAAAGCTGTTCCTGGTCTTCAGCCTGTGAATTCATGTTTTCGTCCTCGTCGGGGAATGATCTCATTGAAGAGATCGGTCCGCCCGGCGCGCCGCGAAAATGACGTTATCGAAGATGTTTCGCCATCAGCTGGAACGTCGAAAATCCCACCTGAGATCGGTCGAGCCCGATGTCATCCAGCTCGCGATCGCTCATGGAACGCAGCTTCTCCATGGTTTGTAATTCATCTCGATAGCTGCAGTATCTCTGGTATAGCCGTCTGAACACTTGTCGGTCTCATATCTTGAATCTATTCGATCTGAATATTGTCCCCGCTGACAAAGGCACGAACGGCTAAGGTATGCGAAGTTTGCAAGGCCGCAGTGCAAGAATTAATTGCTTGCAAAGATGAAGCGGCAACGCTCACCGGGCGCAATATCCCAGAAGAGCAATCCGAGAAACACAATGACCAGACATCGTCATGAAGACTTCCTAGCCGCAGACGCCATTCGCCCAGAATTGAGTGGTTATCAGGACCGGATTACGAAAGAAGGAAGCGACGCGCTTGTCATAGACGAGCAAGATTTGCTTATAGAGGCCCCTACGGGAGCTGGAAAAACATGCATGCTATCCGTTCTCGCAAACGATACCATCGAGAAGCGAGAGCAGATCGGACAGAAGGGTAAGGTTCTGCTCCTTACGCACAGGCGAAATCTGCATCGACAAATGGCAGGTGACCCAACCCACAAAGATCTCAAGAAGCGGCTCGGAGAGGTTGCGTTCTGGTCCGGGCGCAGGCCAGGCACAATTGCCGAGACTGCTTATGGAGGGGTTGATCAGAGTGCTGATATCGTCGTGGCAATGGTTGAAACCGCTTCAAATCTCAGGGACTTGTCGGCCTACACCGATGTTTTCATCGACGAGACACATCACGCTTCGGAGGAAGCTGCTTCGAGAGAGGTCGTTGGAGCGTACGCTCAGGTCATCAATAGGTGTGAGAATGCTCGCGTGGTTGGGGTCACAGCCACCACGTTCCGTGGAGATGACGACAGGCTCCACCCCAGGCTAGAAGAAGCTAAGAAGTTCGTCGTTGGGATCGAGGAAACCCGGGCCGAAGGCAGGACAGTGCCGGCGAAGACATATGTCAGCAAGGCGCGGCTGGAGAACGGCATGACCCCTTCAGAGCTGTATGAAGCACAGCTTGCGGGTAAACTCGACGCTTCTGCTTCTTCAATCATGAAGCAATCAAAAGGATCGAGCTACTACGATGCCTGCCTGGATGAGTGGGAAAATGTGAGCGGCCGCGGCAAGACAATTGTATTCGTCGACGACGTCAACGAAATCAAAAAGGTTCAGGCCCTGATGAACGAGAAGTTCGGAGAGGGCACTGCGATCGGAATCTATGGAGAGCAGACGGAAAAAGAGAATGCAGCGGCGTTGAAATCCTACGAGAGCGGAGAGCGACCGGTTCTGGTGGCCTGCAAAATGATCGGAGAAGGCACCGACGTTGCCGACACAGACAATATTCTGTCGTTCAATTCGTCGATCACACGGGGAGACATGCTGCAGTTCTTCGGCCGTGCAGCTCGATCCGCCGAAGGCAAAAGCTTCGGAAACTTCATAGACTGCGGAACCGGTACAGCAAGGCACGGGAAGATCGAAGAGCAACATCGGATCCAGTCTGTGCGTGCTCTTACCTTCTCGAACGACCTGAAGGACCTTGGTTCGTCGCTGAAGAGGTCGGCTCCAGAGGTCGACCCCGAAAACGGATGGCGAGTTGTTCCAGGACGAAAGCGATCTCTCTTCTTCAGGCAGGAGAAGGGCGGGTTCCAGGCTTTTGAGATCGAGAACGACACAATGAAGGGCGAAGGCCGCAGGGTCGCGGCGGGCTCGGATGCCGGAAGAAAATTCCGGAGGCTTGCAGACATCGATGGGCTCGCCAGGATCCCACTACGGAAGATGGCAGCGATCGTAGGGGATCATATTCAGAGAGAAGCGGGATACATTGCAAGGAACGGCGGCCTCCGTGGGGAGGGGTACCGCAGAGATGCTTTGCGCAACTTGAAATCGTGGAAAGAGAACCTGGATGAAGCTGCGGAGGCGCCGCCTGAAGACAGCGTCGCAAAGCAAAGATCATCCAAGATCAGGGCGGCCATCCGCGGTGATACAGGCTACCAGGTAGGCTTCAAGGCTGCGGTTCAATCTGTGGACCGGATGAAGGATCCCAAAAAGGCTTTTGCGGAAAGCTTGCAGGTCGCAGGGGCAGCGATTGATGAATACTCGAAGTCGCCGACCGCTCCTATTTCCTCCAAAGAGCAAATGTCTCAAATCTCGAAGACAATTTTGGAACAAGATGTGACACAGCTTCCAGCTTTGACGAGGGATGCGTTTGGAGCCCTTGTGTCTGGCGTTCTCGAAGAGATTTGCGAGGGAAGCCAGTCCAAGAGAATTCAAACGGTCGCAAGTGGTGTAGGAGCGCTGATCGGGAGATCGGGTCAACGCCTAAACTACGCTCAAAAATCTTCAAACGAACAACACGAATAATGTGATCTAAAAGAAAAATGCGGGGCACGAGGCCCCGCAAGTCAGCAGCAGAAAGGGTCAGATGTCGCGTCAGAGGTTCGTGTGCGTCATCTGAATTCTATATTGGCCCTATCTCAAAAATCAGAAATGGATTTTCAAACTTTTTGGCGCCGCATACGATACAGGCCAGACCTGGAGCTTTCCCTGCGCTTTCTTAGGATCTGAGTGCCGGTCAGTTCCCTCCGCATGTACTCATCGACCTGTTCCGGATCAAATCGTCGCCCTTTCTGAATGGCATCTTTCGGACGGAAGAAGTTGAGCTCATCTGAGTGATGTGCGATCTCGTCCAGATGTGCCGCCAAGGACTTCATCTCAATCGGCGGCAGCGAGCCGATCACTCCCTCGCCACTGCCGGAAAAATCAAAATACTCCTCAGTGTAGGGGAGAATTCGCATCCGGTTTAGGGTGAACCGAGTTTCACGATGAAGGCCCGTTTGCTTCAACTTTTCTTCTGTGTCAATCCGGATCTCGAAACCGAAGTTTGCACGAGTTTTTCGAGATGTTCCATAGGCTACGATTGCCATAGTGATGTTTCGTTTTGCTGGATTCGGAAACGTTCCGAGGACAAGGCACGGGCGCGCCTGCGGGCCTGGGAGCCGCTGTGATTCATTCATGGGGAAAAAGCAGGACAAGATGGATCCGCGTTTCGGACTTTGTGTCATATCTGTACTCCTCACAATAAACAGGGTGTTCTCCCTGCTATTGGACAGACGACCTTGCCGGGCAAAATGCATTGTCCGGACTACCTGCGTGAACAAGATTCTTATCTCCGTTTCCGCAGGGAAGCGGCGGAGTTGCGAACGGTCAGGTTACTATTGGTGAAGCAGCAGCGGCCGTTTCAGGCCGAGCTTTTGTCCGGAAGACGGGTCGTCCCGCGAGTTTGCGGAGCTATGCACATGCAAATGTGCGGCCAGCCTTCTGGTCAGGAAAGGAACTCGGTGGCGTCTGGCAGATGAGGTCTCCAAGTAATTGCTTGGAGAACCATCAGGAGCCAGGATGAGCGGAAAAAGTTGTTCTTCCGCCTTCATTGCTCAGGTGTAAGCGTCCTCGACGTTGTGTCAGGGAATTGCTTCACCTCCACGGAACTCATGAATCTCGAAGACCGGCTCGGACTTCTCCGGCGCTACTGAACTGCTCAGCAAGATGTCGTATTCACTGCCAGACTCTCCTAGTGCAGAGATCTTGTAAAAGGTAGCGTTCACATTCTCGCCGAGAACTTCATCGGCAAATGCCTCAAGTTCAGAGAGATCGTCGTCGATTTCATGGTTGGCAGTGCTCAACTCATAGGTTTTGATATACTTGACAGGCGCAATTTCGTCCTGACTGCCGACCTCAAAGATAGCATCGAAGACATGGTCATCGCATGGCTTTCCTTCGAGCCCGATCTGCATGTCCTGTAGGAAGCCCTTCTTGGTGTCCCAGGCGTATACCGCCTTGAGATCCATCTCGGCTTCATCGGTGAGTTGGTAGATAGTCGCGATACTATCTTCAAGAACGATATTGAGGTTATCCCCTTTCGAAAAGGTTGGGAACGAGTCGATGGAGTTGAGGTAGCCCAGAACGTCTTCGCTATCCGAGGCGACTTCCACGACCTGTCCTTCCTCGTATAGGATGTTCACAGCAACAGTGCTGTTCATGCGCACGCAAACAGACAAGATGTTCTCAACAAGAGAGTGGAATTTTGTCATTAAGTCTTCGTCTTCCTGGCTTTCAGCCGTAGTCTTTTTAGTTGTCCCGTGAGTGTGGGTGGATCCATCAAGAATCCACCAAAAGTCATGGGTCAGCGCGGAACGAGATTCTCAGCGAGCGACTTCGGAACTCCGTCTGCCAGAAGGCTTTCAGTCAGAGATCTTTCGTCGAGCCTTTCGAACTTATCTCCAATGAACTCTTCCAGCTCGACCTCGAGAGAGTGCGACCTCGGGTCAATTCTGTGAGATCTGACACCGTCAAACCACCACCCTTCGACTTCGAATGTTTTGCTCGGCTTGGCCACCCATATCATCCGCGCTGTGAAGGGGAGAAGTGCGCCTCCGATAAGGGCGAAGGGGTCAGCCCTTAGCGGGCCTACAGACGACGCGCGAAGATCTCTTTTGGAGATCCCTTCGGATACCGCCTTTTCCTCCGCCCAACTTCGGATGAACTGAAGGCCCTTTACTGAGTATGCGGCTTCCTCGAATCCCGGGATATCCATCTTCCACATCTCCATCTCCTCCCTGCCTGAGAGCGGTCTCCTCTTTGGAAAAGAGATGGGACTGACTTGTATCTTTATGCTCGTGGATAGGGTTTGGTCGTCTTTCCATTTCAGAATATCGCCGAGACTTACTTCATACCAATCAGGATAGCCTGGCAGGGCAGCGTAGGCGTTCCGAGCTTGTTTGCGGATCATCTCGAGGGCAACGATCTCATGGGCCGTTGTAGCCCGATGGAGGATCTCGGGGATCAGGCTCTCCTCAGGGAACCAGGGGAGCTCCGGGCCAGAGAGAGACGAAACTATCTCCGGAAGCTTTTCAGTTTCCGCCTCGAGCCGGATGAAGTGGTCGTAGATCATCAAATGCCTCTGCGAGGGGGCAGGGGCATTACCCCTGCTCAAGTTTCGTTCTAGGCCGCAAGGCTGATGACGCGGCCGAAAGGCGGCTGTTCTGGCGGCTTTGCGTCGGGGATGGCCCATACGACAGGTGTTTTCTTCGGTGCTGCCCCGAACGGTCCGCATAGATCGGTCAGGAGGACGATCATGGATGGATCCAGCTCGATCGCTTCTTCCATGACTTTGACGAACGATGTTCCGCCACCCCGAGCGAATTCAATCTTGGTGATTTCCTGCTCGTAGCTTTGTCCGGCCATCTTGCTACGCGAGATGACTTCGGTGTCGAAAACCAGGACATGGATTTCAGCCCCCGTTCTTCGTCCGATGCCGGCGATCTCACCTGCAAACTGACGAAGCAGACGATCAGAAATGGAACCCGAAACATCAACGCAAACCACGATACGAGGATTTGCAGAGTTCATGACTGTACCCTGTTCATAGACAGGGCGCCGCACCCCCAGCTGGCGTGCGTTGGAGTCCATCGCAAGGAAGCGCCTGGTTGGACGATCGAAGCTCGGTCGGGGTTTCCTCATGGCGGCTTTCGTCACCAAACGACGAAGCACCACTTCCCACGGAGTTCTTGTTTTGGGGACATCGGCAATCTTGTGGCCGATTTTGCCGATCCCCGTCCCCGCGATACGCGCTTGACTAATGGCGTGCGCAAAGCGCTGTTGCCACTCCATGTCCTCTTGAACTTCATTCCCGCTGTCTTCAGAGGTCGGGTAAAAGTCCTCTTCAAACCCGTTCTGCTCGAGATATTTCTCTAGTGCATCAACGATGTCTTGGTCGGACGGCATGTCGCCGCGCCCGCGTCCTCCACCACTTCCTAGCCCGAGGCCACTTCCGCCGGAGCCGGCCTTGCCGTTAAGAGAAACAAGACGGATGTAGAGTCTTTCTGCATCCCATTCGGAGAGAACTTCTTCCGGGTCGACTTCTTCTCCGAAGACCTCTTTGAAAAGCTCACTCAGAACGATGCAGGGGCGCGGGAGCGTCTTACCGATGAGGATCAGTGTCTGATTGATGATAGCATCAGTTGCGACATTGAAGAGGTAGTTATTATACTCACCACCGAAACGCCTGATGAGCTGCTTTGCTCGAGAGATGTGGCGCCAGGCGATGTGAAGGATTTCGTGGGCAGAGACCGCCATCTGCTCTTCGAGGCTGAACTTTTCGAACTTCGGACCGTAGAAGATCGCCTTCCCGTCGGTCCAGGCTGGGGCCGTGACCGGGTCACCGTTTTCATCAAGGCCTGCGCCTTTGATGGTCAAGTTGTCAGTGGCATCTCGATGCCGACAAAAGAGCGAGAGCCCGGCAAAAGCGACATCGACTTCGGCAAGTTTTCGGAGCGGGATCGAGGCTCGCTCTGTGTGGAAATCAAGGAAATCAAGCATGTCTTGGTACCAGTGTTTATAGAATAGATTGGCCCGCGGAATACCGCGGGCCGCCGGTGTCACAGGATGAACGGCTTAGGCAGCGTTCAGGCCTAGCTCCTCACGCTCGGCGTGGTAGGCCAAATAGGCAGGAGAACTCGGAAACTTGTCAGCGAGACCCAGCTTGATGCCCTTTGCCATGAGGGTCTCGAAGGCCCAGGTAGCTAGCTCTCCGATAGGGAGCCTCCGGAACTCGTGTCCGTCAGCGCGAAGGCTATGAAGCTTGCTGAGATCAGAGAGAATCTCGACGCATTCCTCCAGGTTGCTCTCTTGAAAATGACCGATGACTCCGAAGGCAAGGCTATTCAGGCCATGAAGCGTATTCGGGAACATTTCGATCCGGGCCGCACGTTGCACCTTGAACATGTCCAGAACTTTGACGGTCGAAGCGAGATCGTCTGCGACGAGCCAGAACTCGGCAGCAACGCTCGATCCAATCCAGCCAGCAATAAGGACCTGCTGTGCCTCTCTGCTTTTTACGAACTTGAGCACATTCGAGACCTTTTCCCAGCTGCGCCCGGTCGTCGCGACGGTGTAGTCTTCCTTGATCGCGAGTTGCACGGTGTGCAGCAGGTCAGGCCTGGTCTTGATGAAGGTGATGACAGCGGGATGCAGGTCCTCAGGGATGGCGAAGTTCTCGATCCAGCTCTCTGCGCTCTGCACCACTTCCATGTGTGCCATACGGTCTGCGATGGCAGTCCCGAGTTCATACGCAACGGCGCCGTCACTTGTTCCGTTACCGGCGGCGACAATCAGGGTGTTTGCGGGCAGCTTATGGAAGCCAACGCGACGCTCTTGCAGGAGACCGTAGACGGTTGGCTGCAAGTGTGGGAGGCACGAAGTGATTTCGTCCAGGAATAGAATTGCCGGACGTTCCGGATTGTTCGGAAGATCCTCAGGCCGATACCACTTGGTGGTCTTGGTTTCGTGGTCGTAGTAGGGAAGGCCACGCAGGTCCGAGGTCTCGATGGTCGTGAGACGAATATCGTAGAGGTCTGCCCCAATCTCTTTCGCTAGCCGGGCTACGAGTTGACTTTTGCCCACGCCAGGCTCGCCATGCAGCATATGGCTTGCTGCGAAACCATAGTCTTTCTGGGCTTTCCAGCTCTCAAGAAGCGTATTGAATGCCTGCTGCGGCGTGACCTTCATTGCATTGACTGTCATGCGGTTTCTCCTGTGTCGTTTGTGGATTGTCGTGGGAGCGAGGCTCGTGCTGATGCCTCGCTCAAACGGCGATCCAGATCGGGTTCAGGAAGAAGGTTGGTTCACGCGGGATTACATGGCGGCCGGTTCGTCTCCTGTAATTTCCTGGATTCCTTGGAGGAGAGCCAAGTCGGCTCAATCTCCGGAAGAACCAGACCTCCAGGAGTTTCCCATGTCGTCAAGCAGCCGCGTATTCAACAAAATCAGAAACGGGAGCAAATCCGCTCAGTTCATTGAGGGCCTCATTCGCTCCGCGGATCATGGAGAGTCGCGCCAGTATTCAACGATCGGAGCCATGCGAACATCAGGAATTTCTCTTGTGAGAAAATGCTACCAGTGCGGATATCAATCTGACGTGGACATTTCTGCCGAGGTTGACGAACACGGTGAAGATGCTCCTCTGACCGCGATCGGAGGGGTCTGCCCGAGTTGCGACGCAAAGAAGATTTCGGTCATTCCTGCGTAGGATGATCTCTCTTTGAGGCCGCCTCGATCCTACTGTCATTGTGCTTGACTGCGACGTCGACGGCGCTCATGCAGTTTTGCTCCGAGGATGCCCCCTGGATGACAGTAGACAGCTCTCGGCCGGTATGTTCGGCCGAGGTCACAGCAAGGCACAGTCCGTCGCGATAGATCCACAGCTTCTCTTCTGATTTGGGAAGAATTGCCCTGGCGTAGTCGCCATGGGTTAGCATCAGCGCTGACGTGAGACGTGCGATGTCGCGGATGGTGGTGAACCCGCTCCAGCTGGGCTCGCCCTTTCGTGTCCGAATGGTTTGAAGGCTGGTTGCCCGCATTCCAACCTCTCGGAACAGGGACATCATCCTCTCGTTGAGGATGTTTGGGCTTTGAGCGACTTTTCCGGCGATCAATGTTAACGAAATCGGAGAAGACAGTGAGTCCGACGCGGCGTCTTTTAGCAGAAAGGCCAACTCCAGGTCGTCGCCATTCGGCAATGAAATCATCTCGTCCGGATCGAGATCTTCGGTCATGATGTCATTCAGAGCGATGAAGATCAGGGCGAGCTTCCCCGTAACGTATGGGTCTTGCTTCACGTCAATATTGTTTGAGCTCAGGATGATGCCGGTTTGGGTGTCTGTCGAAATGATCGATGGCGCAGCGGTCGCTACCGTGGGGGCAACCAGTGAAGCCGCCAGCAGGACATTCAAAACTCTTCGCATGAGATCTTCCCCTATGTCGTGAGAAGAAGATGCGTCCAGAAGCTCATTTGTCGGAATTAATCTAAGGATTTGCTGCGAGAAAGTGAAGCCAAGACAGCCCAGGTCAGCGGGTCGAGCGACATGGATGCTGGATCCATGGAAACGTAGTTCTCTTCGGCTTCGGCAAGCAGGCTAGCAATCTGTAGATCGATTTCCTTGGCTCTGTCGGAGCTTTCACGACGACCAGCCGTCGAGTATGCCATCGAATGGTCGCGCTGGAGCAAGATGTTGATGCGGTCTTGCCTTTGATGAAAGTCGAGTACCGTTTGGTGAAAGTGCTTGGGCTCTCGTTGGCCGGCATAGTGCGAGCAGAGGAGGATCGGACTATCGAGGATGATCACGTCGACCTTATTGGAGAGACTTGAAATCATGTCCCACGTGCGACCTAGCAGAATAAGCTGGTTGTCCAGCAAATAATCTCGTCCCTGCCACAGCGCAATTTTTGCGTATTCTTCCGGGCAGGCAGCCTCTACGTCTCGCGATTTCAGTTCAGCGAAGAGCCGAGCCGCCAGTGTTGTCTTCCCAATCCCGGGTCCGCCGAAAATATTTACAATGAGAGCATCTCCGACGCTTCTCCGGGTTCCAGGTAGAAAGAAGGGGCTCGTGTGATCCATGATCAGGAAGTGATGTCTTCGACTCTATCCGGGAGCAATTTTCCGTTGAGAGCTCGGCCGAAGAGCTGGCTAACCTGGAAGAGCGCCATATTGACTGTCCGCGTTTCCTCCGCGAGGCTCGCCCAGGCGAGCGCATCAGCCACCGCTGCGGGTGAGGACCCTTCCTCGTGGCTCTGAATCGCGGCCTGCGTAGCATTGAGCAAGTCAGTTGCACCAAGCATGATGCAAGGCGCGATCAGCTTCTGGTAGGTTGGCACGAGCGCAGCGGGATCTTTCTTTTCGCGAAGGCTCAGTGAAACCTCTTCACCAGCGGCTGACAGCTCTCTTTCAAAGGAAATCATTGCACTCATTAGCGCCGTAGATGACTGGTCTCTGAACGCCTGAAGGATATGTATGATGTCGATCCTGCTTCTGGACATGGAGGGGATTGTTTGGGTCATGACATGCACACTTCTGGTTTCTCACAAGGAAGTAAGAAAACGCGCAAATGCTTCCCAACAATCAGCCGAAATGAACAGCCAGCTTCGAGGACACTTCCTTCTCGAGACGCGATGACGATCCCTCGATGTCGTCAGGATCAAAGTCGTTGATCAAGGTGACATGGACGAGGGATTTGTCATATTGATCGAAGCTGTTCTTCGGTTCCACGCCGGGGCGAACCACCTCGATGACAAGCGATGAAGTATCCTGGAAGATCTTGGCCTGATCCTTCCGAACAGAGCCATAGGAGACGCGTCGTTGAGGGTATTTTGCTTCAGCGTCCCGACGTGCCATTCTGGGAATGTGCAAAGGGTCATTCGCCTCAAGGTAGTCACCAAGTTCACCAAGGACCTGGCGAACGGGCAGGGTGCGGTCGCCCACGGTAATGAGCCGCCTCTTCCCCTCCTGCGTGGTCACATCGGCTTCGGACAACCCATAAAGGATTTTTGCTGCATCTCGCAGCGCGCGAGAGTCATCGATCGGCTCGACATGAAAGTAACCGCCCGATTGAGGCCGCCTGCCTGACGGCGGGGTTCCGAGCTAAGACACGTGCATAACGACGTCCTTAACGACGTGTCTTATTAGGAGGGGCCATGCTGGGCGAGGTTCTGGGCGTTGAGCGGCGCCGGCGGTGGAGCGAAGACGAGAAGCTCGAGATCCTGTCGGAGGTCGATGTCGGCGGTGCGTCGGTGACGCAGGTGGCGCAGCGGCACGAGATCACGCGCTCCCAGATCTACGGCTGGCGGCGTGATCTGAAGAAGAAGGGCCTGTGGTCGCCGGATCGCGGGGCTGTTTTCCTGCCGGTGGATTTCAGCGCGGCGCCGACGGCAGCGAGCGTCCCCGCGCCAGCGCGATCCGTCATGGTCGAGCTGCGGCTGAGCAACGGGCGCTGCCTGAGGTTCGACAGCGGCATGGATGGAGAGACGCTGACCCGATTGATCCGGGCTGTGGAGGCGGCATGATCGGACCGGGAACGGGTGTTCGGGTCTACTTGGCCTGCGGAACCACCGACATGCGCAAGGGGATCGCCGGTTTGGCCGCGCTTGCCCAGGACGTCCTGCGCCAAAACCCAGCGAGCGGCGCGGTCTTCGCGTTCCGTGGACGCCGGGGAGATCGGCTGAAGCTTCTCTACTGGGACGGCCAGGGCTTCTGCCTCTACTACAAGGTCCTGGAACGGGGGCGCTTCCCGTGGCCCGTCGCCGGCGACGGCGCCGCAAGGCTGACCTCGGCGCAGCTGGCGATGCTCTGGGAAGGCATCGACTGGCGCCGCCCGGACTGGGGTGCGCCTCCCGCTCGGGTGAGCTGATACTTCTCTCAAACCCCTTGTTTTACTGGTTATGGACCGCACGGGATGGTAAGGTTCCGCATGTCCGAAGCCTCCTCCCTTCCGCCTGACGATCCTGCCAAGTTGCGCGCGATGATCGCCGCACTCGAGGCCGAGAACGCGGCCATGCGGGCCGAGACAACAAGGCTCACGGCCGTCTTGAAGGCACACGAAGCCCTCGTTCAGGCGCTCCAGATCCGGATCGCCAAGCTCCAGCGTCAGAAGTTCGGCGCGAGCTCGGAGAAAATCGAGCGCGAGATCGAACAACTGGAACTGGCCCTCGAGGCGCTGGAGGTCGCGGCTTCCGCCGCCCGGGAGCCCGAGGAGGAGCCGGAAGCAGAGCCCGCTGTCGCGGAACCTGCTCCCATGCGGCGCAAACCGAAGGTCTCGGAGGCAACGCCCCGCGAGCGCATTGTGCTCGATCCCGGCGATGCCTGTCCCGCTTGCGGGGGCGAGCTGCGGC
>Ga0208328_1000628_pt1 | contig 15091 bp, 9 predicted proteins | sample DeeseametaMP2633_FD_184170 | JGI IMG/M metagenome (GOLD analysis project Ga0208328, IMG submission 184170) | Marine microbial communities from the Deep Atlantic Ocean - MP2633 (SPAdes) | ecosystem: Environmental > Aquatic > Marine > Unclassified | place: Northeast of Antigua and Barbuda, North... | reverse complement strand
GCCGACGTGGCGGTGATCGGGCAGGCCGTCGCCAAAGGCATGATCTGCATCCCCGGCATCGCCACCCCGACCGAGGCCTATGCCGCGCTCAACGCCGGCGCCGCGGCGCTGAAGATCTTCCCGGCCGAGCTCGTGGGCCCGGTCGCGATCAAGGCGATCCGCACCATCCTGCCCGCGGGCACCCGCCTCTTCCCCGTGGGCGGCATCTCGCCCACCACGATGGAGCCCTTCAAGCCGGCGGGCGTCGCGGGCTTCGGCCTTGGCAGCGCGCTCTACAAGCCCGGCGACAGCGCCGCGACCGTGGCCGCCAAGGCGCGCGATTTCGCCGCCGCCTGGGCCGCCTTCGCGGGCTGAACCTTCCCGACTGCCGCTCCGGCGCCCATTGGGGCGTCGGACCCGGGAAAATTCCGCACAAAAAACCCGCAACCAACGCGTGAGCACCCGAAGATTCTGCTCACGCGACGCGCTGCGCGCTTTCCCCTGCGAGAGCCTCTTGCTCCTCGATGGAGCTTGGTATACATCCGCATACTGAAAGCTTGAGGCCGCCCGTGCGACGTGGCTGCGCAGCGGTGTTCAAGTTACCTCCAACCTTGAATCGTAGGGATCGTCATGAGCTTGTACACGGACTACCTAACTGAAATCGAGACGCGCAAGGCGGACGGTCTGCACCCCAAGCCCATCGACGATGGCGCGCTGGTGGAGGAGCTGATCGCCCAGATCGAGGAAGCCGGTAACGAGCATCGCGAAGACTCGCTGAAGTTCTTCATTTACAACACCCTGCCCGGCACCACGAGCGCCGCGGGCGTGAAGGCGGCCTTCCTCAAGAAGATCATTCTCGGCGACGCGGTGGTGGAAGAGATCACCCCCGACTTCGCCTTCGAACTGCTGTCGCACATGAAGGGCGGCCCCTCGGTCGAGGTGCTGATCGACCTCGCGCTCGGCGACGACACCGAGACCGCGACGCAGGCGGCCGAGGTCCTGAAGACCCAGGTCTTTCTCTACGAGGCCGACACCGGCCGACTCGCCACCGCCTACAAGGCCGGCAACGCCATCGCCAAGGACATCCTCGAGAGCTACGCGAAGGCCGAGTTCTTCACCAAGCTTCCCGAGGTCGACGACGAGATCGAGGTGGTGACCTACATCGCCGCCGAAGGCGACATCTCGACCGACCTTCTGTCGCCCGGCAACCAGGCGCACTCGCGCTCGGACCGCGAGCTGCACGGCAAGTGCATGATCTCGGAAGCCGCGCAGAAGGAAATCGAGGCGCTGAAGCTGCAGCACCCGGGCAAGCGCGTGATGCTGATCGCCGAGAAGGGCACCATGGGCGTGGGCTCGTCGCGGATGTCCGGCGTGAACAACGTGGCGCTCTGGACCGGCAAGCAGGCCAGCCCCTACGTTCCCTTCGTGAACATCGCCCCGATCGTGGCAGGCACCAACGGCATCTCGCCGATCTTCCTGACCACGGTGGGCGTGACCGGCGGCATCGGGCTCGACCTGAAGAACTGGGTCAAGAAGCTCGACGAGAACGGCAAGCCGATCCTCAACAACGAGGGCAACCCGATCCTCGACCAGAAGTACTCGGTCGCCACCGGCACCGTGCTGAAGATCAACACCAAGTCCAAGAAGCTGCTCAGCGAGGACGGCGAAGAGCTGACCGACGTGTCGGGCGCCTTCACCCCCGCCAAGGTCGAGTTCATGAAGGCCGGCGGCTCCTACGCCGTGGTCTTCGGCAAGATGCTGCAGACCTTCGCGGCCGAGACGCTGGGCGTCACCCCGCCCGCGGTTTTCGCACCGTCGAAGGAAGTCTCGCACGAAGGCCAGGGCCTGACCGCGGTCGAGAAGATCTTCAACGCCAACGCCCGCGGCACCACGCCCGGCAAGGTGCTGCACGCCGGATCCGACGTGCGCGTGCAGGTCAACATCGTGGGCTCGCAGGACACCACCGGCCTGATGACCGCGCAGGAGCTGGAAGCCATGGCCGCCACGGTCATCTCTCCCAGCGTCGACGGCGCCTACCAGTCCGGCTGTCACACCGCGTCGGTGTGGGACAAGAAGGCCCAGGCCAACATCCCCAAGCTGATGTCGTTCATGAACAACTTCGGCCTGATCACCGCGCGCGACCCCAAGAACGTCTATCACGCGATGACCGACGTGATCCACAAGGTGCTCAACGACATCACCGTCAGCGACTGGGACATCATCGTGGGCGGCGACAGCCACACCCGCATGTCCAAGGGCGTGGCCTTCGGCGCCGACTCCGGCACCGTGGCGCTGGCGCTGGCGACCGGCGAGGCCACCATGCCGATCCCCGAGTCCGTGAAGGTGACCTTCAAAGGAAAAATGAAGGATTACATGGACTTTCGCGACGTTGTTCACGCGACGCAGAAGCAGATGCTGGAACAGCACGGCGACAACGTGTTCCAGGGCCGCATCATCGAGGTGCACATCGGCACGCTGCTTGCGGACCAGGCCTTCACCTTCACCGACTGGACTGCGGAGATGAAGGCCAAGGCCTCGATCTGCATCTCCAACGACGAGACTCTGATCGGCTCGCTGGAGCTTGCCAAGCACCGCATCCAGGTGATGATCGACAAGGGCATGGATAACGAGGCGGGCACGCTCGCCGGTCTCATCGCCAAGGCCGACAAGCGCATCGCCGAGATCCGTTCGGGCGAGAAGCCCGCACTGAAGCCGGACGACAACGCGAAGTATTTCGCGGAAGTGGTTGTGGATCTTGATCTTATCGACGAGCCGATGATCGCGGACCCCGACGTCAACAACGCCGATCCGTCGCGTCGTTACACCCACGACACCATCCGCCCCGTGTCCTACTACGGCGGCGAGAAGAAGGTGGACCTGGGCTTCGTCGGCTCCTGCATGGTGCACAAGGGAGACGTGAAGATCGTCGCCCAAATGCTCAAGAACCTTGAGAAAGCCAACGGCAAGGTCGAGTTCAAGGCGCCCCTCGTGGTGGCCGCGCCGACCTACAACATCATCGACGAGCTCAAGGCAGAGGGCGACTGGGAGATCCTGCAGAAGTACTCGGGCTTCGAGTTCGACGACCTGTTCCCCAAGACCCAGAACCGCACCGAGTACGAGAACATCCTGTATCTCGAGCGTCCGGGCTGCAACCTCTGCATGGGCAACCAGGAAAAGGCCGCGAGGGGCGATACCGTTCTGGCGACCTCGACCCGCCTGTTCCAGGGCCGCGTCGTGGAAGACAGCACCGAGAAGAAGGGCGAGTCGCTGCTCGCCTCGACCCCGGTCGTGGTGCTCTCGGCCGTCCTCGGCCGGACGCCCAGCACCGACGAATACAAGGCCGCGGTGGAAGGCATCGACCTGACCAAGTTCGCGCCGCCGCTGCAGGCGCCGGAGACCACCCGCTCGGCTCACTTCTGATCCGACCAGTCGGTCCTTGAGACAGCAAGGGCGGCGCCAGCGATGGCGCCGCCCTTTTCCGTGCCGGACGCGTTCAGCCGTAGAGCCAGAGGATCGCCGCGCAACTCGCGAAAGCCGCTACGACATTCATCGCGATGCCGATCTTCAGGAAATCCGAGAAGCGGTAGTTCCCGGCGCCGTAGACCAGTGTGTTTGTCTGGTAGCCGATGGGCGTCGCAAAGCTTGCCGAGGCGCCGAACATCACCGCCAGAGTCAGCGCCCGCGGGTCGAGCCCGGTGCTCTCGGCCAGCCCGATGGCAATGGGCGTGAAGACCACGGCAACGGCGTTGTTGGTCACCGTCTCGGTCAGCACCGAGGCCAGCAGGTAGACCGTCAGCAGCGCGAAGAACGGCGGCATCCCGGCGATGGGCGGCGCGAGCCAGCTCACCAGCAGGTCCACCGCGCCGGTGTTCTGCAGGCCCAGCCCCACCACCAGCATCGCGAAGATCAGCACGAGGATCGAGCCGTCGATGGCGCCCCAGGCCTCGTCCGCGTCGATGCAGCGCAGCACGAGGATCGCCGCGACCGCGAGGATCGAGAGCGTGGCGATGTCGAGCACCCCCACCGCCGCGAGCCCCACGACCGCCGCCAGCGCCGCCAGCACCAGCGGCGCGCGGCCCCGGCGGAAGGCGCGGCCGGTGGGGCGGCTCACCGAGACCAGCTGCGCCTCGTCCTCGAGCGACTGGAAGGCGGTGGCCGGCCCCTCGAGCAGCAGCTTGTCCGCCGGGCGCAGCCGCACCGAGCCCAGATCCGGCCCGGCGATGTGCTCGTGCCGGTGCGCACCCAGCACGCGCACGCCAAAGCGCCGGCCCAGCGACATGCTGCCGAGGCTGCGCCCGAGGCTCGACTTGCGCGGCGAGACGATGACCTCGACGGTGACCAGCTCGCCCTCCTGCGGCTCGCCACGGCGCAGACCGATCTTGAGGCCGGGATCGTCGTGCAGGGTCAGCAGTTCCGAGGTCGGCGCGCGAAAGATCACCGTATCGCCCTTTTGCAGCACCTGCTCCTCGAGCGGCGCGGGCAGCGGCTCGCCCCGGCGGCGCACCGCGGTCACCCGCACACCCACGCGCGACAGCGGCGCAATATCCGAAAGCGGACGACCGGCGTAGGTGTCGTCGGCCAGCACCGCCTCGGAGAGGAACGTAGTCTCGCCCAGCATCTGCTCGGGGTCACTGGCCTCGCGGTCGGGCAGCAGCCAGCGGCCGAGCAGTGCAAGCGTCACCCCGCCCGCCAATGCCACCGCGATGCCGATGGGCGTGATCTCGAAGATCGAGAACGGCTCGAGCCCCTGCCCGCGTGCGACGCCATCGACCAGCAGGTTGGTCGAGGTGCCGATCAGCGTGCAGGTGCCGCCAAGGATCGCCACGTAGCTGAGCGGGATCAGCAGCCGCGTCGGGGCCTTGCCGAGCGCCGCCGCGAGCCGGATCACCACCGGGATCAGCACCAGCACCACGGGCGTGTTGTTGACGAAGCCCGAGGCCACCAGTGTCACGCCGAAGATCACCGCGAGCGCCAGCGCCGGCCGCTCCTTCGCCTGTCGGATGACCGTGTCCGAGACCGCCTCGAGCACCCCGGTGCGCACCAGCGCGCCCGAGAGCACGAACATGGCCCCGATGGTCAGCGGCGCCGGGTTCGAGAACACCGAGAGCAACTCGTCCGGCCCGACGTAACCGAGCACCACGAAGAGGGCGGCCAATCCCGCCGCCGGCACCTCCGGCGGGTAGAGCTCGAGCATGAAGAAGGTGAAAAGCCCGACGATCAGCCCGAGGGCGATCAAGGCATCGCGGTTCTGCAGTAGGTCCTGAAACTCTGTCATCGTGACTCGCTCATGCGCCAAACTCAACGCGGAAGGACGCGGGAGGTTGCGCAACCTCCCGCCATGTCGGCAGAAATTCTCCTGTCCTCGCCAAGGCCACCGCGCGCGCGCTGCCAAGCGAAGCGGCATCCTTGTCCGCGCCACGCCAGAGCACACGCGGCCCATCGTCAACGCCATGCAGGCCAATGTCGAGGTCGCGGCGACGCCCGGCAACCGGACAAATGCCGCGCTCGCACCGGGCACCGCCGCCATCGGCGTCACCGCGGGGATCACCGGCACCTCGGTGGCCAAGGCCAGCGCCGCGCCGGTGCCGAACGGCTGCAACTTCCCGACCTCGCCGTCCATCCCGAAGAGCATCCTGCCGCGACGCGGCAAAGATCACGGAAGGATCCTGTCCCGGGAGGCTCAACCGGGCCCGGACCACAAAAGATTGCTGCAATATCAAAGCCGTCGACGTCCCCGGCATGGTGTTTGCAGGTCGAACATCGGTGAGGGTCTGACACGTTTTGTGTGCCAAAGCCGGGCGGCGATCCGGTCGCCCTGCGCCGGAGGCCCTCGCAGCGGGCCCCGCCCCGCGGCAATCGCGCGGCGGGGTCCGGTCAGTCGATCCGGTCAGTCCGCGCAGTCTCCGGGCGCCGCCCACACCGGCGGGCGCTTCTCGATGAAGGCGCGGGCGCCCTCCATGGCGTCGGCGCTCACCATGAGCCGGCGGATGATGTCGTCGCTCACCGGCCAGGCCCGCTGCTCGGCCTCCAGCTCGAGCAGGCGCGCCAGGCGCAGCCCCTCGGTCACCGACTCCGGCGCGCTTTTCAGCACCTCCCCGGCCAGCGCCAAGGCAGCGGCGCGCACCTCGCCCTCGGGCACCACGCGGTTGAGCAGGCCCCAGGCCAGCGCCTCGTCGGTCGTGAAGGGCGCGCCGGTCAGCACCAGCTCGCGCGCCCGCGCCGGCGGGATCCGCTGCGCGAGGCGGAACACGCCCCCCGCCGCCGCCACGAGGCCGATGCGCGCCTCGGGGATGCCGAAGCGGGTGCCCTCCTCGGCCACGACCATGTCGCAGGACAGCATGATCTCGAGCCCGCCCGCCAGCGCCGCGCCCTGCACCGCCGCGATCAGCGGCTTGCGGCGCTCGAGGCTGACGATGCCGGCGAAGCGGCCCTCGCCGAAGAGCACCTCCTCGACCTTGCCCTCGGACAGCGCCTTGAGGTCCATGCCCGCGCAGAACACCCGGCCGTTGCCGCAAAGCACGCCGACGCGCAGCGACGGGTCAGCCTCGAGCCGGCGAATGGCGGCGCGCAGGGCGTCCGCCACCTCGGCGTTGATGCAGTTGCGCTGATCGGGCCGGTCGAGGGTGATGAGCGCGATGGCGCCCTTCACCTCGAAGCGCACCACCTCGTTCAGCTCCGCACCTGCGCCGTCAGCCACGGCCGCGTTTCTCGAAGCGGGGCAGCATGGCCGAGAAGTCCATGCCGCGGCCGTTCTCGTCCTCGACGAAGCTGCGGTAGAGTTCGAGCGCGCGCTGGCCCATCGGCGTGTCGGCATCGGCCGCCTCGGCCGCCTGCTGCGACAGGCCGAGATCCTTGAGCATCAGCTCGGCGGCGAAGCCGGGCTTGTAGTCGTTGTCCGAGGGCGACTGCGGCCCGACGCCCGGCGCCGGGCAATAGGCGTTCATCGACCACGAATACCCCGACGAGGTGCTCACCACGTCGAACATCGACTGCCGGTCGAGCCCCAGCTTGTCGGCGAGCGCGAAGGCCTCGCAGGTGGCGATCATGGTGACGCCGAGGATCATGTTGTTGCAGATCTTGGCGGCCTGACCGGCGCCCGAGGGGCCGCAATGCACAGCCTTCTGGCCCATGATGTCGAAGAGCCGCTTGCCCACCGCAAAGGCCGCGTCCGAACCGCCCACCATGAAGGTCAGCGTGCCCGCCGCCGCGCCGCCGATGCCGCCCGAAACCGGCGCGTCGAGCGCACCGAGCCCCGCCGCCTCGGCCTGCGACGCCACCGCACGGGCGCTTTCCACGTCGACGGTCGAACAGTCGAGCAGCACCGCGCCCTCGGCCATTGCCGGGATCACCTCGTCGGCGACGGCGCGCAGGATGGCGCCGTTGGGAAGCATGGTGATGACGACCTCGGCCCCGGCCACGGCCGCCACCGAGGACTCCGCCACCGCCACGCCCTCGGCGCTGGCCCCCGCGACGTCGAAGCCGGTGACCTCGTGACCCGCCTTGGCAAGGTTGGCTGCCATGGGCGCACCCATGTTGCCCAGTCCGATGAATGCGATCTTCATGCTGTTCTCTCCTCTCGCGGCGCGCGCGCCGGCTGTTCCACCTGTTCATGGCGATGGCATGGCAGTGGCGACCCCCTCCCCGGGGTCGCCTGCTCCGCGCTCGACGTCACCTCAGGGCCGCGGCCCTGTCAACGGCGACGCTCCGCTCCTCCGTCTGCGCAGACCGGATGGCTGCCTCCCGGACCGCCCGATTGCCGCGCGACGTAAGCATGGTGGCCTGTGCACGTAAACTGTGAAATCCTCGCACCCGGGTTGCATGGAATCGCATATGACACAAGACTTCGACTGGGGCGCGATGGAGTGGTTTCTGGCCATCGCCCGGACCGGGCGGCTGACGCTCGCGGCGCAGAAACTGGGGATCGACCACACCACGCTGAGCCGCCGGGTGAAGGCGCTGGAAGAGGCGCTGGACGCCCGACTCTTCGACCGCACCGTGTCGGGCTACAGCCTGACCCCGCAGGGCGAGCGCTTCCTCGCGGCGGCGCAGCGGGTCGAGACCATTGCGCTGCAGGCCGCCAGCGACATCTCGGGCGAGACCTCGCGCATCGCCGGGACCGTGCGCATCGGCGCGCCCGAGGGCTTCGGCAGCAGCTTCCTCGCGCCCGCGCTGGTGCGTCTGGGGCGGGCGCAGCCGGGGCTGAAACTCGAGCTCGTCACCCTGCCCCGGCAGTTCAGCCTGACCAAGCGCGAGGCCGACATGGCGGTGAGCCTCGCCCGCCCCAAAAAGGGCCGGCTGCACGCCCACAAGCTCACCAACTACGAGCTCGGCCTCTACGGATCGCACGGCTACCTGCGCGAGCGCGGCCGCCCCGAGACGCTGTCGGACCTGCGCCACCACGGCATCCTCGGCTACATCCAGGAGCTGATCTACGCCCGCGAGCTCGACTACATCCCGCAGCTCTCACGCGACATTGCGCCGTGGCTGACCAGCTCGAGCCTGCCGGCGCAGATGAACATGACGCTGGCGGGCGGCGGGCTCTGCGTGCTGCCGCGCTTCCTCGCCCACGATCGCGAGGGGCTGGAACAGGTGCTCCCCGACGCGGTGCGGCTGGTCAGGTCGTTCTGGCTGGTGGTCCACAGCGAGCTGCGCGACCTGTCGCGGATCCGGATCTGCTCGGAGTTCATCACCGAAGAGGTCCGCACCGCCGGTGCCCTGTTCCAATACTGACCGCCCGCCCAAACCGTCAGACAAGAGGCACCACGCCCCGGCTTCATCTTGCCCCTAAACTCCACGGGGGTCCGGGGGTGTGAAACCCCCGGTCCCGCCCCCGCAACAAGCGCACCCCAACCGCTCACGAGAATCGCTCACCAAAACCCGACCACACGACCAAACCATCCCCCTCACGCCCCCTGCGGCAACAGCAGCAGGTCCCGCCGCGAGCGGGCCGCGCGCTGGAGGTACTCGGACACCGCCCGTACCCGGGCGAGGTCCTCGGTGCTCTGGTGGCTGACGATCCAGACCGTGCGCTTGAGCAGGTAGCGGTCGGTCAGCACGGGCACCAGCCCGGGGTCGTTCAGGGCCATGAATCGCGGCAGGATTCCGAGCCCCGCACCCTCGCGGATGGCCTCGCGCTGCGCGGCCATCGAGCTCGAGGCGAAGCGCACGAGGCGTCGCAGGCCGAGCTCCTCCAGGAACCGTACTTCCGGCGAAAACAGCATGTCGGCGATGTAGCCCACCAGCCGGTGATCCTGCAGGTCCGCAAGCGACATCGGCATGCCGTGGCGCTCGAGATAGTCGGGCGAGGCGAAGAAATGCAGGTTGTAGTCCGCGAGCTTGCGCGCCAGCAGCCGGCCGCTTTCCGGCAGCGACAGCCACAACGCCAGGTGCACCTCCTGCTCCGCCACCCGGAACTGCCGCGAGCTCGGCACCACCTCGACGTCGACCTCGGGGTTATCGCGCTGGAATCGCGTCAGGATCGCCGGCAGGAAGAAGGTTCCGAGCCCGTCCGGAGCGCCGATCCGGACCCTTCCTGCGAGGCGCATGTCCTCGCCCGAGATCTGCTCGTGCAGCTTCTCGCCGGAATGCTCGATCTCGAGCGCGAAGGGCAGGATCCGCAGCCCCGCCTTGGTCAGCTCGAAGCCGTCGGCCCGGCGCACGAAGAGGTGGGTTCCGATCGCCGCCTCGAGCGCCTTCACCCGCCGGGCAATGGTCGTCTGGTCGACCCCGAGCACCCGGCCCGCGTCGGTCATGCGCTTCATCCGGTGAAGCGCCAGAAACACCTTGAGATCGTTCCAGTCGAAGCCGTCCTGCATGGCTGCAGTCATGATCTGCAAAATTGTCCATGTCAAACCCCCGACGGCTGTCCATAGACTGCCTCGCGAAAGGTTGAGCCCGATGTTTTGGCGTGCACCTTTGCAGGGGAGGGAATACCATGATTCTGATCCGTCTGATCGACGGGTTGAACGAGATCGTCGGGAAAGCGATCTCGTTTGTCGCAGTCATTTTTGCCGGCATGATCATCTACGACGTGGTGATGCGCTACGGCTTCAACGCGCCGACGCTCTGGGCGTTCGATCTGACCAAGATGCTCTACGGGTTCTATTTCGTGATGCTCGGCGGCTACGCCCTGCGGCACCAGTCGCACGTGCGCGTGGACCTCGTGATCGACAATCTCAGGCCGCAGCTGCGCCGGGTCGTCGACCTTCTCGGCTACGCGATCTTCTTCTTCCCGTTCGCCTGGGTCTTCGTGACCAAGAGCTGGGAATTCGCCATGCGCTCCTACGCGCAGAACGAGACCACCTACGGCGCCATCCAGATGCCCGTGTACCCCGTGAAGATCGCCATGGCCGTCGCCGCCTGCCTGCTGCTGATCCAGGGGATCTCGGAAGTGCTGAAACTCGTCCTCAACAAGCCGGAGCAGCACTATGTCAGGTGAAGTCATCGGTCTCATCATGGCCGGCCTGCTGCTGGTCGGCCTGTTCATGGGGCACCCGCTGGCCTTCGTGCTCGGCGGCACCGCCGTGCTCGGCGCGGTCATCGCGGGCAAGCCGATGGTGCTTGGCATCGTCATCAACCGCATCTTCGGCGAGGTGCTGGACAACTACATCCTGATCGCCATCCCGCTCTTCGTGCTGATGGCGCGGTTCCTGTCCGACTCCGGCGTGACCGACCGCATGTTCGAGACCCTGCGCCTGCTGATGTCGCGGGTCACCGGCGGGCTCGGCCTTGCGGTGGTGTTCATCTCGATCCTGCTTGCCGCCACCACCGGCATCATCGGCGCCTCGATCACCGTGATGGGCGTGATGGCGCTGAAGCCGATGCTGCAATACGGCTACTCCAAGCGCCTGACGACCGGCGTCATCGCCGCGTCCGGCTGCCTCGGCATCCTGATCCCGCCGTCGATCATGCTGATCCTGATGTCTTCGAACTCGTCGCTCTCGGTGGGCGAGCTGTTCGCGGGCTCGATGGGTCCCGGCATCATCCTCGGCATGCTCTACGCGGCCTACGTGGCGCTGGTGGCGCTGATCCGTCCCGACCTCGCGCCCTCCGTCGCCATCGACGAGAAGGTGTCGCGCGGCACGCTGATCCGCATGCTGATCCTCGAGGCCATGCCGCCGCTCGTGCTGATCTTCGGCATCCTCGGCACCATGCTCGCGGGCATCGCCACCGCAACCGAGGCTTCGGCCATCGGCGCCGCGCTGGCGCTCGGCATCGTGATCTTCCGCGGCCGCTTCGAATGGGCCACGTTCCGCTCGGCGCTCTACGAGACCGCGCGCACCTCGGCGATGATCCTCTTCATCGTGGTCGGCGCCACCGCCTTCACCGGCGTGTTCAACATCACCGGCGGCCTGCGCGCCGCGCAGGAACTGATGCGCTCGCTCGACATGGAGCCGTGGATGCTGATCACCGTGATGATGTTCATCGTCTTCGTGCTCGGCATGTTCCTCGACTGGACCGGCATCGTGCTGCTGTCCTTCCCGATCTTCCTGCCCATCGTGCAGGAGATGGGGGTGAGCGAGCTGTGGTTCGTGGTGCTGACCGCCGTGGTGCTGCAGACCTCGTTCCTGACGCCACCCTTCGGATACGCGCTCTTCTACATGCGGGCGCTGGCACCAAAGGACGTGAGCACGGGCGACATCATCCTTGGCGTTCTTCCCTTCATCGGGCTGATCGTCCTGATGGCGCTGGCCATCGCCTTCTTCCCGCAGCTCGTCACCTGGCTGCCGGAGACCCTGTATCAACCGAAATGAGTAAGGAGGAGACTTACATGAAACTCGGCAAGACCCTGGCCTCCGCCAGCTTCGCCCTGACCCTCGCCGCCGGCGCCGCATCCGCCCAGCAGAGCTGGCAGATGACCACCACCTGGCCGTCGTCGCTCGAGCTCATCGAATTCGACAAGCACTTCGTCGACCTCGCCAACAAGCTGGCCGGTGACGAGCTCAACATCGAGTTCTTCGAAGGCGGCAGCCTGGTCCCCGCGGGCGAGGTCTTCGGCGCGGTCGAAGGCGGCATCGTGCAGGCCGGCGCCGACTGGCCGGGATACTGGGCCGGCCGCGACCCGGCGTTCTCGCCGCTCGCGACGACCTCGAGCCTCTTCAACGCCGTCGACTACGTCAACTGGATCCAGCAGTGGGGCGGCAAGGAGATCTACAACGAGACCTACGGCAAGTTCGGCATGGTCTACCTGCCCTACGCCGTGACCAACAACGAGTCCGGCTTCCACACCAAGGAATCCATCAGCTCGATCGCCGACCTGCAGGGCAAGCGCCTGCGCGTGTCGGGTCTCGAGCAGGGCCGCCTGCTGAACAAGCTCGGCGGCAGCCAGGTCTCCATGGCCGGCGGCGAGATCTACCAGTCGCTCGAGCGCGGCGTCATCGACGGTGCCGAGTTTTCGACCCCGAACGTCGACTGGTCGGGCGGTTTCCAGCAGGTCACCGGCTTCTGGGCGACCCCGGGCTGGCACCAGTCCGCGTCGGTGTTCGGCGTGATGATCAACAAGGCATCCTGGGACGCGCTGAGCGCCGAGACCCAGGAGAAGCTGCAGATCGCCGCGGACGCGACGATGCTCTGGTCGCTGGCCTTCACCGAGCGCCGCGCCAACGACGCATACAAGCAGTTCGGCGAAGTGAACGAGATCACCCGCATGGACGACGAGTCGCTCGCCAAGATCCAGGAGACCGCCAACGAGGTCATCGAGGAAGTGGCCTGCGAGAACCCGACCTCGGCCAAGGTCTACCTGAGCCAGCTCGAGTACCTCGCCGACTATTCCAGCTGGCGCTCGGCCTCGGCCCCGTTCAACCTCGGCCGGAACCCCGACGGCCCGGATCTCGAGAAGATCCGCGCCTGCGCCGAGTAATCGCGGACGTCTGACATCGACGGCGGTGCGGGGCGACCCGCGCCCCCGTTTTTCGTTTCATGACAGCGCCTCTGCGGCTGTACGGCGTGCGCAGGGTCGCGCCCGACCCTGGGTGGGCGCCTTCTGAACTCCGACCTTGGGCGCCGCACCCGAAAGCAGAAACGCCGCCCGAGCCCCGCACAGCATCGCCAGAGCGCCCTCCCGGGGGGAGGGTCGGGCGCGACCCGGGGTGCCCCCGGGCCAGAGGCTTGTGGCTGGCCGCGCCCCCTCTCCCTACAGACCCCGCGCCAGCCGCAGCCCGTCGTAGATCGCCGCGTGGGTATTGCGCGAGGCCACGGCGTCACCGATGCGGTAGAGCCGGAAGCGGCCCTCGGGGTTCGCCTCGACCGCCTGCACCCCGCCGGTCGAGAGCGCCTCGTAATCGACCTCGCCCAGGTTTCGCGACAGCGGCTTCAGCTCGAAGTAGAGATCGTCCAGCGGCCGCGTGCCGTGGTTCACCACCACCTGGTCGACCTGCCGCTCGCGGCTGAAGGCGCCGTAGTCCGACCCCAGCACCGCGCGCAGCCCGTTGCCCTCGCGCTGCACCTCGGCCAGCCGCCAGGTCACCGTGAAGGTGGTGTCGCGCTTCTGCAGGTTGCGCATGTAGGGCACGAGGTTCATCGCCATGACCTCGGGCGCGAAGCTGCGGTCCGGTGTGACGATCTCGACCGAGGCCCCGGTCTCGGCGATCATGTCCGCGGCCATCAGCCCGGCATGGTCCCCCGCGTCGTCGTAGACCAGCACCGTGCGGCCCGGCGCCACGTCGCCCGAGAGGATGTCCCAGGCCGAAACCACCAGCTCGTTGCCCGCGCCCAGCACCTCGGTGTGGGGCAGCCCGCCGGTGGCGACGATCACCTCGTCGGGCTCGGTGGCGAGCACGTCATGCATCTCGGCGAAGGTGTTGAAGCGGAAGCTCACGCCCAGCTTCTCGCATTGCTCGAAGCGCCACGCGACGATCGAGATCATCTCGCGCCGCCGCTCCTGCCGCGCCGTGAGGCGGATCTGCCCGCCGGGCTGGTCCGCCGCCTCGAGCACGGTGACGATGTGGCCGCGCTCGGCCGCCACCCGCGCCGCCTCGAGCCCGGCCGGGCCTGCGCCCACGACGGTCACGCGCCTGGCCTCGGGCGCCTTCTCGATGGCGTGCGGCATTTCGATCTCGCGCCCGGTCGAGGGGTTGTGCAGGCAAAGCGCCATGCCGCCCTGGTAGATCCGGTCGAGACAGTAATTCGCACCGACGCAGGGGCGGATATCGTCCTCGCGCCCCTCCACGATCTTGCGCACGAGATGCGGGTCGGCCATGTGCGCGCGCGTCATGCCCACCATGTCGAGCTTGCCGCTGGCGATGGCGTGGCGCGCGGTCGCCACGTCGGGGATCTTGGCCGCGTGGAAGGTCGGGAAATTCGTCGCCGCGCGGATCTCGCCGGCGAAATCCAGATGCGGCGCATTGCGCATGCCCTGGATCGGAATGACGTCGGTCAGCCCCGGGTCGGTGTCGATGTGGCCGCGCACGACGTTGAGGAAATCCACCAGCCCGCTGTCCTTGAGCTTCTGCGACATGGCCAGCCCCTCGGCCTTGCCGAACCCGCCGGGCAGGCACTCGTCACCGCTGTAGCGCACCCCCACGAGGAACTCCTCGCCGCAGCGCCTGCGGATCTCGCGCAGCACGTCGAAGGCAAAGCGCATGCGGTTGTCGAGATCGCCGCCGTAGGGCGCTTCGAGATCGTTGGTCAGCGGCGACCAGAACTGGTCCATCAGGTGCCCGTAGGCTTCCAGTTCAATACCGTCCATGCCGCCGGCCTTCATCCGTTCGGCGGCGTCGGCGTAGTCCCTGACGATGCGCTCGATGTCCCAGTCCTCGAGCTTCTTCGGAAAAGCCCGGTGCGCCGGTTCGCGCCTGTGCGAGGGCGACACGACCGGCAGCCAGTCTCCCTTGTCCCAGCGGGTACGACGGCCGAGATGGGTGAGCTGGATCATCACCGCCGCGCCCTGCTCGTGCACGGCATCCGTCAGGTCCTTCACCCATGGCACCACCTCGTCCTTGTAGACGAGGATGTTGTTGAACGCCGGCGGGCTGTCCTTCGAGACGGCGGCCGAGCCCGCCGTCATGGTCAGCGCGATGCCGCCCCTGGCGCGTTCCACATGATAGGCGCGGTAGCGCTCCTTCGGCATCCCGTCCTCGGGATAGGCCGGCTCGTGCGAGGTCGTGAGAATGCG
>Ga0208328_1000626_pt1 | contig 15135 bp, 15 predicted proteins | sample DeeseametaMP2633_FD_184170 | JGI IMG/M metagenome (GOLD analysis project Ga0208328, IMG submission 184170) | Marine microbial communities from the Deep Atlantic Ocean - MP2633 (SPAdes) | ecosystem: Environmental > Aquatic > Marine > Unclassified | place: Northeast of Antigua and Barbuda, North... | reverse complement strand
CGAGGAGGAAGCCGCACAGTAACATCAACGAAGAACGCAGCGGTCAAAACCGGCCAGTTTGGTTGTCGGTAGCGGCCAAGGAGGTTGACGCTCTACAGGGCATCTTCCGCGGACAGAGACGAATACTGATCCACCATACCGGCGGCCTGGTCCAGGGTCTCTCTGAGGCCATCTATGCTGTCGACAGGAATGTTGAATGTGGTATTGAAACCGTCAACGATCTCTCCGAGGCCATTTACAGCCTCTCCAGTGCCCGTTGGTAGTATGATTGATCTCGGATCGACCCCCGCCGCCTGCAATGCTGCGCCAATCTCTTCGGGCGAGACGGATCCGTCGATGATCCCTGCAAGTTGTTGTGTTGAGATCCCCAGTCCGGACAGGGGGTTGTTTCCCAGCCCGGTGCTCTCGATGAGGTTGATGGCATCTCCGATGTTTCCGGAACCTGCCAGGCTTGCGAGGCTGTCTACGCTTATCCCTACACTTTCAAGGGCGGAGAGCGATAGGCCGGCAGATTGGGCCTGCTGCAGAAGGGTTTCAGGGGACAAGTCTCCCGATGCGACGGCCATGATCTTGCTGGAGTCGATTCCGAACGCTTGAAGCGTGTCAGATTCGATTCCGAGCGCAGATGAGACTTCGAGAAGTTGATTTGCGCTAAACGCGCCGTCGGTAAATGCTTGGATCGTTGAAGAGGAAACACCGAGGGCTTCCAGGTCTTGCGTCGATAAGCCGATGGATTCTGCGATAGTGAAGATTTCACTGGAGTCGATCGCTCCAGATATCATCCCCTCAATTTGGTCCAGGGAGCTTACGGACGCGAGCTGATCCCGGGCCCCCTCTAGTAGGCCGTGAAAGTCGTCGATTTGGGATTGGAGCATTCCATCCAGATTGAATCCGATGGAGTTGATTCCTGCGACGAGGCCGCCAATGTCGCCTCCCGTCGATTGAGTTGTTTGGGTGACAATTTTGGTGGTTTTCTTTACGACATCCTGCGATTCTTCAAGGGTGTCTCTGATTTGCGCAGTGGCGACATTGGCTTGGATGTCTACAACCGGACATGGGACTAGGTATGTGCACCAGCAGTTCTGAACGACAGGCACACACGTTGGGCCAAAGAGGGCGGCAGCTGGCGTCCCGGATACAATAGCTGTTGTTCCAAGAGCTGCGAGGAGCGTGAGGTTTTTGGATTTCATGGGGTTTCCCTCCTCGGATCAGTTGGGGGACCCTTTTTCTGGGATTGTAAGGGTGTTTCCATGTGTCCCATCGACCCGGTAGTCGCCTTCAATGTAGGCATCTGGGAACTCAACTCCGCCCTCTTCGTGGTAGTAGTTGGTATCCTGGATTGCTTGGGCGGATTGAACGTCGAGAAGGGCGGTGAGAACGGCAAGCTGTTGCACCAAGATCTTGTATTGGGCGAGTGCGATCGCCGAATTTGCTTGTAAATCTTCGCGACGGCTTGTGGCGGAGTCTACAAGCTGCTCCATAGCCTGTGCGGAACCTCCTCCGGCTGCAAGATCATTGTGAACGGTCGTCGAAAGAGCAAGAGAATTTGCCGCGGTATAGGCTAGGGCGCGGCGCCGTACCTCCCGAAGGTCGTCCATTTCGAAGTTGTCGATTCCGATTGAGGCAAAGAAGGTCCGATTGGCCCAATCTCTGGCCTCATCGATGTCGGTGGTGTCTGTAGGGTTGTCTCCAACCTGGCAGAGGTTGATTGCACACATGTCAAAACCGAATTTTTCCATGTTTGCGTAGAAATCGGACTGGCTTCCAAGCCCGGCATATGCCGGGCTGTTGATGATGCTCATCCCAGATCCGGCCCGCCCCATCGCGTTCAGCTGCTCCTCGGCGAGCTGCCGAAGTCTTTCCGCCTCGGTGAGCGTTTGCTGGGTAGTAGCTGCTATCTCGCCCGTATTGTTTACGTTCTCTTGATCCCTAACAGGACTCGCGCCGTGGGCGGATTGAGTCGAAAGTGTGAGCGCTGCGGCGCCGGCAATAATGAAAAGGCGGCTAGAAGCTGCAAATTGCGTTGTGGTTTTAAGGCGCGTCATCGCTAAGATACCTCTCGATCCATCGTCCCTCGAATTGAGTATATAGTTCCGAGACGAGAGTTACGTCGGACGACGAGGAGGAGAATATCTTGAGGTGTGGTCCGAGCTGACTCAAATCAACGTCGACGATCACACTTTCCTGGCTTATTGGGCGCTTGATAAGGATGCTGCGTTTTGCCTTTCTCGCAATACTGGATTGCCCGAGGACGAAGGCCATTTCCTTTTCGCTTAATTCAAATTCTTTGTAATCTGCCGCTTTTGCGCCTGGATTCTGAAAGAGGTAGTAGGTTCCGGACTGCTGCCGTACGAGCTGGCTGACGCCGGCGGCTGCGATAGCCTCAGGCCTCTGGAACACCGAGATCACTACGCCGCGAACCTTTCTGAATTCCTGCAGGGTGACTTTGAAAAGGTTCAGGAAGTTCGGATCTTTCAAAAGAGGCTCTGTTTCATCGATAAAGATGAAGCCAGGGCTGTCTTCGCGCTTCATGGCAGATCTAATGCGGTGCATTAGGTAGTTCACCGTGGCAGCCCCAAGCTTGGGATCGTCAAGCAGTTTGGTCATGTCGAACGTCGTTAGCCAATTTCCGGCTAGATCTATGGCATCGTTGTCTGCGTTGAAAATCGAGCCATATTGCGCTGGGTTGACCCACTGGTAGAGTTCTGACTTGATCCGCGATCCCGGCGAAAAGGCCGCTTCATAGATGGCTGCGAGCGACCTCTCTCCGCTCTCGAGTTCTTCAAAGGACATATCGACGGCATCAGAGATCTGTTCGATGTCCTCGTGTGAATCGCTTTTTGTGATTGTCGCAAGCCAAAGTTTCAGAAACTGACGGTTGTCTGCGGTGTCTTCGCAGTCGAACGGGTTCATCCCGCCGTCGACAGACCAGGGAAGCGGATCTGCATTTAGCGAAAGGTATTTTCCTTGCATCGCAAGATTGAAGATCGCGGTGCCTCGGTACCGGTCGAAGAAGAAGTGCTTCACATTACGATGGCGCGAGGCCATCAAAGAGAGGAACTCCATCAGTACCGTTTTGCCTGAGCCTGTTGGTGCTATTACAACGCCATGACCCAGTGCGGCCGGTTCATCTGAGATGTGGAAGTTGTGCCTATAGACGGTGTTTGAAGCCGTCCGGAAGGTTGCGATCGGCCCGGGTCCCCAATCGCTGTTTTGGACGCCTGACGCAGGGCGGTCGAGCGTGTAGTTGAAAGCGATATTGTAGGTGAATAGCTTGTACGGCCGCGGCATCAGATCAAGAGTTGGGTACTGCAAGAACCAGGCCGCCTGAGATGCACCAGTTTCTCTGACCGCGGTGGCTCCGTTTGAGGCCACTATTGATCGTACTGTGTTTTCGTTGCGTTTGACTTCGTCGAGTGAAGTTCCGAATACGAAGATCACTTCGGAGTAAGAGCAAAGAGCGGAACGTTTGTCGTCGACGGCCTCGACCATACTCATGGCAGCTGTGAACTGCTCAGAAACAGAACCGCTGAAAGACGACGCGATGGCCAGTTTCCTATGTTGTTCGAGCTTGATCAGAGCCTCTGCCTTAGACATTGGTTCTACGAAGCGCGAGATCGTCATCTCCATGGGCAGGGAAGAGAGCTCGGACGACAGCGTCATGTTGGTATCGTCGCCGAGCTTCTTGATGCCTATCGCGCTAGCGTATTTTTTGGCATCGCCGGCAGTGAATTCGATAATACCATCTGGGCGGAACCAGATCACATCGGTGGCGAGAGTATCCGAGAGGTTGGCTCCGGTGCCGGAGGGGGAAAAGCTTGACGCGGGCGAGCAGATGTTCGACAGGAAGGCTCCGAGGGTAAACCTTTCTGGGTTTGTCCCGGGATCTTGGGAGAGAGGGTACACCCCGAAGCGGTTGAGGCTGGTCTCAAGAACCTGCTGTGCTTCGTCCAAGCGAGTGGCACTTTTCGCCGTCAAACAGACAATGTTAAGTGTCGTGAAGGATCTGGAGAATTGGCTGTTCCACTTATCGGCGACCTCTTGGGCGACGGGATTGCGATACGGGTAGTCCGTAGCAATGGCTACCTCTCGTCTAAGAGTGAAGATTCTCGCTGAAGCAGACAGCTCCGCGAGGCCGTCGAGGAACTCCTTTCGCATACGGGCCGCAGCCAAGGCTTCACCGTGTCCCATAAAGGACTGATCTATCCCTCCGATATAGTAATAGCGACTTACATGGTCGTTCTTCATCAGAACGGTTCGTCCGTCTGGCGCTATGCTCTCAAAGGGAAGGAAGTCAGAAAGGTGTGTCTCACGTGGCTTTGGGAAGATTCGGCGACTTATGGCAGGAACTGCGATGGCCGCGCCTCCCACAGCGAACAGGCCAGCGAGGACGCTGGCAATTGCAGTGGTGGTGGCAGCCTGTGTGGTAAACGTCAGCTCCATGGGAACTCCTTATGGAACGTATTTCACGCCCTGGGACACCGGCGAAAGATTCTTCCTTGATCCTGGATATTTCCCGGTTGATTGGAGCGTAGTGGTAAGGTGTTGGTTTCGAGCGCCAAGGCCGATTAGAATTGTGTGCCCGATGACGAGAGGAACTATTGAGAAGAAGGGCGTCCATCCGATCACCGCGATGCATAGAAGCATGAACGCGATGGAGAGGATGATATTGATGATTGCCATTTCAAAAGGCGCAAAAAGAAACTGCTTCGGGTTAGCGACCACGTGCAGAATACCACCTTTGAGCTCTGGCATAGATGATCCCTCTCAGAGCTGTGAGAATACCGTTGGGCAATAGAACGCCGCTGGTGAGAAGAATGAGACCAGTAGGTCCGCCGTTCCGACAATAAACAGCGCACCGAGAATCGGGATGAACTGTTTCATCTCGAACTTGGTAAAGAGTGCTCGGATTGCGAAGATGACAAAGGCTATGGCGCCAAGAACATAGACTGCCATGAACAGAAAGGTCTTGATCTGGCAAATCTTGTAGGCGGCAAATCCAAATATCAAGGCGTCCGAGGAGCTCCCTGTCCCGACTTCGGAATAGGTGTATCCTGGCGCTAGCTGAGCCAGCGCCGGCGAACTCGCAGCCACTGCGAGCAGGGCTGCGAAAAAGGGGAGTAGGCCGCGCATCTTTCGCCCTCTTAGAGAGTCGTGCAGGTCGCCGCGCCGCCGCTCGTTGCAAATCGGATAAGGAGATCCGCGCCGGCGACAATAAAGAGCCCGCCGCCAAGTGCGATGAGATGGGAGAACTTGAAGCGACCGAGGAATGCGCTGACGGCAATGATTACCAGGCCGATAGCTCCGAGAATGTAGGCCACCATGAAGAGCCAGGTCTTGATGGTCATTAGGGTGTCGCAGGAGTCGTTCAAAATCTGGTTGCTCTGTGCGAGAGCCATTTGCGGTGCTGCGGCCGCGATTCCTGCTACGGCGAGTGCCGGCGCAATTTGCATCAGACTTGCGAGCGGCTTGTTGGAAGCTTTCTTGTGGAGCATATTCGTTCGGCCTTCTTGGTGAAATATCCAAGTCGGAAATAGGAAAGGCCCAACGATGTCCCCAAATTTGAAGAGGAATAGCGCAAAGTTTTTCGGAAGAGCGGGCCTTTTGTAGCCCGCTTTCCGGTTCAAACCTTCAGTGCGCCGGATTCTTCCTCGGTCAACCCTGGTAGGTCCAAGTCTTCGGTGTTCCTGAACCGAGGGCCGGCGGCCATGTCGAAGATCATGCCCGGAACACTCTCATGTCCGGTGTCCGCATAGCGCGTATAGTTCGATTTCTCGGTCACGAAGAAGGCCCCTTGGGCATCCTCATCACGAACGAGACGTACGTAGAGTGCAGCAGCTCGTAGAAGGCCTTTTGAGCGCACGAGATCCCCTCGTTCGTCGACTTGAGCTGTCATGACGCCCCAGATCCCCTCTTTACGACAGATAGCTGCCAGTCGATCGGCACAGTCTGCAAAGTGCTGATCTTCGGAGACGCCCTTTTCGCGCCCTCTGATGAGTTGCCAGTAGTCCAGGATGAAGCCTTTGATGCCGTGTCGCGTTTTGGCGCGGAGGATCATGCGATGGATTTCGTTCATGCTCGCACCCGGCGCAAACTCATAGTGAGTGTAGTCGCCGTAGGCGTTGATTGCTCTCTCTGCTTGGGCCAAAGCGGATCCGTGGTCCGGATCATCCTGGTCGAATAGGATCGAGGCGTTTTGATTGATCCGAGCAGAACACGCGCGGATCTCAATGTCTTCAGGTTCCGTCTCCATCGTGATGAACAGATGTGGAACCTTCTGCTTGTTAAGGTTCTCCGAGATGGAGCCCAGCAGAATGGTTTTGCCGCGGCCGTAGAGCCCACCGATCCCGTAGAGGCGGTTTGACTGGAGGCCGCCTTGCATGAGGTAGTCTAGAGTGTCGATGCCGACGGTTGTGATCTCCTTGATCTCACGCGCTCGATCAAGAGCTGCGAGCGCAACCTCCTTCTTTGTTCGGGAGGTGTCTTTTCCGTTGGTCATCAGCTTCTGGGTGAGACGGGTGATGCCCGAAAGGATGTCGTCAGGAGACGCTTCCTTTGTCTCGACTGCTGTCGCAAGCCGTGTTGAGATTTCGGCGATCTTTCTCCACTGCTGGAGGTCCCAAAGACGTTCAACGGCCTTAGGGAAGTCCGGGATCAATGAAGCCCCTTGGCTCGAAATTTGGTCGAGCATGGCCATACCTCCAACGGAGGAGATTTCGCGTTGATGGTTCAGGGCAACACTTGCCGGGGAGATGGAAAGGCCACGATCAATGCAGGAATTGATGCAGTCGTAGATCAAGGCATGCGTACTGTCCGCAAACGCATCCTTGGAGATGTGGCTGATCTGTCCGAACAGCGCAGGCTCCTGAAAGATTGCTCCGAGGATCTGCGCTTCGAGGAGCGCGTCGTTGTTCTTCATTGTGTGGTGTCCACATTCATCGACAGGGCGCGGTTGCGAGCACGAATTTTCTCAGCTCGGGCGGCACTGATACCCGCGCGCTCCGGCGTAACAATCCGGTCCGGGTTTGCCGGTTTTGGCATGTTCGAGCTGCCAGCGTTTCGCTTGCGTGACTCTGCTTTGAGCCGACCAAGGATCCAGGTATGGGGTTCGGCCAGGGCGTCTTTCCGGGCTGCATCAGAGACCGCCATAGCAACGTCTCCTTCTGGATAGTTCTTGAGCATCGAGGCCAGGATCGATCTTGCGGTTTTCTCCGCCATACCAGCGTCCGTAAAGAGGCGCACAGCCTGATCATAGAGTGCTTGCCTGATCGAAATTGCCGGCGGCTTCTCGGCGGTAGCGTATTGGGGTACGGTTGGCCGCCGAGCGGGTCGAACCATCAGGTTCAACTCATTTTGGGTGCTTTTTAGGGAAAGCATCGTCGTGTCGTCGTCGACCTCACTGAGGACCGTTTGGGGAAGATCCAGAGCGTTTTCATCGACTTCAAAGAAGGCTAAAACGGCACTGGAGATTTCATTCCATGTCCCCTTATCCATGCCGGCGGAGATATGAGCTGTGCGAAGAGAAACCGGACGTTTTGTCTCGCAAAGACGGGAGATCAACCTGATGGCAGCGCCGAGTTCTTCGTTTCCCAGTTCGCAAGACAATTCGGTAAGGATGGCTGCCGAGATGGCTTCCCTCATGGTTTTCTCCGTGCTCTGGGGTTCGATGCTGTGACTACTATCTGGTGTCAAATCTGCACGGACCGAAGCAAAAAATTCTGTTGAAATCGAGCTCATCTGGACATAATGCGAATGACCTCTTCGCGGATCTCCAGGACCGATTGGTTTCCTTGATCCGTGTGTAGTCGAGCGCGTTCCTTGTTGGTTGCATGAGAGATGCTTTGCTCGCCTGTTTCTAGGTTGACTCCGCGTTGTTCGGCCTCAGACCTGAGGATGAACCATCCCCTCTTCGCCTGCCTTCTTTCCTCTCCATGCTCGAGTAGTTCTGAGGCATCCCGGGACGCGATGGCCCGGACGCGGACTTCTCTATTGGTCATTGCGAGAAGGGTGTCGTTCAGGCGGCTTAGGTCCTCTCTCGAGTTGAGATCTCCGACAAGGAACGAGCCAGGGATCGACGGTTCGTCATCTTTCGGCGGAACAGTTTTCCCGCCTGATGGATCGGCGTTCATCGGAGGATCTTCATGTTCGATGTTGACTGCAAGCAATGCGTCAACAGGCTCGGTAGCCGGTGGCACTTCGATACCTGTAGGGCGGGTAGATTCGAACACGTCTGAATCAATGGGGTAGTTTGGAATGTTGTCGAAGATAGAGTAGTCAAATTCCGAATTCGTGGGTGAAGTTGGCGCACTCATCTCTCGCCAGATTTGGTCTTCTATCTTCTTTAGGTCTTTCGCTTTGTCGCTGATGAGAGAGGCGGTGGTCAGTAGGTCGGGAAGGCGATTGTTTATCACACCAACCTCAATGTCTATGAGGGTAATTCCCTGTTGGCTGTCGGGTGAGGTGCGTCGTTTCTGGTTCGTCGAGAGGCGAACCCGCTCCTGATCAAGGAATGACTTTCTTGTAGAGACGCGGGAGCTTACCGCCTCGCTGAGTAGGTCGTATTTAGTTGCCTCGATCGCCGCCGTACGCCCTTCATTCATACGCTCCTTCTTCTCTTTCTGAGACAGCCACGCGTCGTCGTTGTCGGAGAAGTCCTCGAAGAGAAGATCGACGTCGTGTTCTGCAATAAGGTCGTCCCACCTCGAGCGTGCATCGAAGATGCGCCAGTGATATTCTTTGCGGGAATTTCTGTGACCTCGAGTGGTTTCCAGTCCGAACTTTTCCCAGGCGTTTGACTTAAATCCCAGGTGTTCGGTGGGAGTCTTCTTGATGCCGCTTTCGCGGTATGAGCGCGGATCGAGGCGCTTCGAGTGCCCACCAGCTTCGAGGATTTCGTTATTCACTTCCGCAAAGTGACTTCTCAAGCCTTTCACCCAATCTCGGCTGCGAACTTCGTTGGACTTGTTCTGCTTGAATGGCCGCACAGTTACGCGGGATCGGTTTGGTTTGATGCGTTCTTCCAGGATTGAGAAGTCCCACAGACCGTCTTTTCTTCGAGACGAGGGGCGATCGTAGTAAGCAATGTGAAGGTGAAAATTTCTCTTGTCGTTCGATTTCGTTGGGGAGTGAATGGTCGCCCAAAACGGCAGCGAGTATTCTGCGAGTTTAGCACAGAATTTCATTGAGATTTGGCGCCGTTCCCGGTCGCTCACTTCGTGGGGAAGCTCTGCGATGATGCGGTTTTGGACGCGCGCGGTCCTTCCCTCTGAGGTTTCGACAAGACGCCAGAAGTTCTTCCTGTCAGCTTTGTTTTCGCCAAGAGTTCCGAAGCTTTCTCGTCCGACTTCATAGAACAATCCAGGGTACGAGAATCCGCCGGCATCATCGCGCGAACGACCCCCAACAAGTCCGGCTTCTGCCGCTGTATTTGACAGGTCGTCGCTTGTTGTGTCGACGGCTTCCAGGCGCTCGATGTATCCTTGGTGGGATGGCGCAGAAGTTGCATCCTTCTGCGAATCCGAGATGTCGTTTCGCTTTGAGATGGTCTTGTGTGCGAAATGAAAGGACACCCCGCGATCACTTTGAGGTCGTGAGGAAGCTATCTTTGGGACCGTGTAGTCAGGCGATCTTTTAAGCCTTCCCTTGCGTGAATTCCGTGTCTGGAGTTCTTCGTTGCCGCGGTAATGTCGGCAAGCGCTTCCGTTGGTTTGCTCACGTGTTATCGCCTCTTGTGTGAATGTATCAAAGACGCGATTGCACCCTATTTTGCGGTATTGCGCCTTCTTCAATAAATAATTTGTTCTGTATGTGTGCCCCTGCTAGTCGTCTCGCACATTTGAAAGCATCTGTTGGGGAAATTATTTAAGAGTTTCAGCGCATATTGGAGACGGAAGTGTCTGGGCGGAAAATTCCATACCCATGGGGGAGAATCAAGCCAGAGCGAAGGATCGAGGAGATCGCGGGGATGGTCATAAAGCTTGAGAGACAGAAGGATGTCCTGTCCCACCAGTACGAGGAATCCTTGAAGAAGCTTCAGATGAATATCGAAGCGCTATCCGGGCAGATCGAGGTGGCCAGAAGCTTCGCGAAGGAGGACGAGTGGTCTGCGCTTAGGGAGCGTGTCTATGCGCTGGAGATAGCAGGTGTCCCGGCCATGGATGCAATCTACGGGAAGTCAATCACTGAGGCTCGAGCGATCATCGAAAACCTAGAGGAGGGTGTGAGATCAGAATCGAGACCTTCGGAAGTTGATAGAGATTTCCTTAACTCCAGTCTCGATGATTTTGAAGATCTATTTGAGGAGAAGTGAACGTGAGTAAATTTGAAGAGAAGAGGCTCGAGGCTCAAAGGAAGCTCGAGGAGGAGCTGGAAAAAATCGCTGAGTCAGAGCGAGCGCACCAGCGGAAGATTATCAAGCCCGTCGTTTCAAAAATCTCGGCGCTTCTGGCTGAGGAAGTAGAGAAATTTGGCGTAGAGAATATCGAGGCGCTCGAGGCCTATAGGTTTGTCAAGGCAGACCTGAGAGAGAGACTCCGGTCTTTTGTTGAGAGCGAATTTAAGGCGGAACTATCCGAGTAAGGATCTGTTTCTCGTTGGCCTCGTGGAACATTTTATAGAGAGACTATTGTGGTAAACACGAGCACTAAAGTTGCAATGATCACTGGCGGCGGATTGGCTGTGGGCGGTCTGGGTTTGCTGACTTTGAGCGGCTACAACGTAGCCAATCCAGAGGTCTGGAATCTTTCCTACGAACTCCTGGTGTTAGATCCTCTCGCCTTCGTTGAGGCGGCTAGGTTTGGTCAAGATAAATCTCTTTTCCGGGGTATTGGCGCCGTGTTTGGAGGTGTGGGCGTTATCGGTCTTGGTTTGATTTCAACGTCGGTTTTCGCGATCACTTCATCTCTGGCTTCACTATTCAAGAGGCGAACCGGGGAAACAGTAAGACTTCGCGGGAAGGGGATTCCTGATGGTCGCAAAAAGATCGAAGGGGCGCCGGATGTGCGCCCACGAAATCGTGGGGAGGCTTTCCCAAAAGTAAACCTCTCACAGTTGGCCTGTAGTCTCGTTGATCGCTTCCGGAGTGAGAAGGATCTCGATTTGGAAGGGGAAGATTCCGGTGGTAAAATTATGTCTGTCGGATCGAGTGGATCGACAGACCATGTTCGGATGAAACGGAAGCTAAGGGATGAGCTTCGTGATGTCGTGACCTCTGTAAAGGAGCAGTTCGGGATCGGGAGGGGTGATGCGAACTCTAGCAAGGAGAAGACCTTTTTCTCTGAGGCGGAAAGGTCTTCCAGAAGGCATCAGTTCCCTGTCCTTCGCGCGTGGTACGAGGACGCCCAAACGGGAGCGATTGACACCTCTGATTTGGTGGATCAGGCCAAGAAGATTTGCGACGAATGGGGGGAGGCAGATTTCGCAGAGTTTGCTTCGCTAGACCCAATCAATGGCGCCTTTATCACACGACTAGTGAAGTCGTGGGCTATCCGTGAGGATGTGGCGACAGAAGAGGCTGCCGGCGTCGCTGCGCCTGGAGATGGGTCCCAGAGAGAGCGAGATCGTGAAGCGATGCGCCAAGCGATGCGCGCCCTAAAAAAAGGAGAGGTGGCCCCTGATCCAGACGAAGAATATGTCGATCTGGACGCCGAAGATACCCTTGAGGGAGATCTTCTGGGCGGAGGCCATTTCGATGATGGGGGTGATGATTTCTACGAAGAAATCGAGAAGGCAGTCTCTATCGTAGATGGGCACAAAGAGGTTGTTGATGATGGGCAAACTGGCATCAATGAGGATGGAGTTGACTCTGATTTCGACGAGGAGATGGCCAAGGCGGTAGACCTTCTGGAAAAGTCGCCTTCGTCTGAGAACGACGGTTCTAGTGGCTCTGAGGCTGACTTCGAAAATGGAGGCAACAGTCAGTTCGAAGAAGAGCCTTCAGGGGGAGATAGGATTTCCCGGTTTGTCTCCGTAGTTGGCGAGATCAAGTCCTTCGTGGCGCTCGTCGAAGAGGTGAGATCTGGAGAAGCTGAATGGCCAGAATACCTTGTGGATGATGAGGAGAGAGCCAGGTATGCGGAAGGTCTTTCCAGTGAGATGAGCGTGTTCGACATCGAGCTCGATGACGATGTAGAGGTGATTGTCGCAAGCCTTGCTGATGAGCACGAGGAGCTTGAATGGCTCGATGAAAATCGAGCGATCCTTTCTGATGGACTGCCGTCGTTCCTTGAGAAGCTATTGAGCGATAGCGAGGATGGCGATGCGGATCCAGACGGTGATCTTGCGACTTCTGAGGCCGAGGAAACCACCGAGGAGGAGGAAGGCGAGGAGGTAGAGAGTGGCGTCGTCGAGGCAGGCAAGGATAGTCCTGAGGAACTTCCCTCGGATGATGGAGATGCCTCACTGGAAGATCCGGATGAGGGGGATGATCTGGGTGTTCATGAGGACGGTGTTCAGTCGTTGGAAGGGGGTGATGTTCTAGAGCCAGAGGTGGGCGATCGCATATCTGAAGACGTTGTGTTGTCTGAGGAGATCATCGAACCGCGCGATGTTTCGATTGACCCGTTGCTTGAGATGGAAGCTGCAGGTAGCGCAGCGTTCGAGTGGGGAAAGAACTGCAAGAAGGCTGGGGCGACAGAAGGTAGCCTTGCGCGATACATCTTCGAAAAGTTTGGGACGGAGTTCAAGACGTTGGGCCTAGCGCACGTCATGATGATCTGGCGGAACGCTGATGCAGACACGAGATTGAATGTGATCTTGAAGAAGGTTCCCGAGGGCGACTGGGCGGTACGAACAGGGGAGGCCATTCGGATCGAGGAGCGGTCTGGTGACTTTGTCGAGATCCCGGAGAGATTTTTGTCGCATCCTGAGATTGCGAACAACCTGACGATCGTCCATCTGCATGGTGAAGGTGCGAAGCAGATCGCGCAGATGGAGGTTTCAGACCGCCTCCTGATCACTTCGGAGGTTCTTTCGGCGGAGAAAATTCGCTCATTCATCAGTGGATGACTTTGGTTTCCTGCTTTCGGCCAATATAGACTTCGTCTAGTCATCGTCGGCATTGTAAAGACCTCCCGTCCGGGGGGTCTATCGCAATGGATAGGCCCAGGAGGGCAGCTTGCATGAGCACTGACATCAGTATCGAGAGGCGGAACATGATCGCGCTGGCGGTTCAGACGACCGTCTCCCTGCGAGAGAGCTGCCGTGCCTGCGGCGTTCCGGGGTTGAGCGATTTCCTCAACGGTCTTCTGAATGCCGGATCCGTTCTGCATGTTAGCGTTCCTGGCGAGGGAAGCTTTGTGAAGGTCCTCGATGAAGAGATCGCAGGCTACCGAGATGTCCTGCAGTCGCGCTCACTTGCTGAGCATGGAGGCAAGATCGGCGGGCATAGCATGGGTGAGGTTCTGGCCGACAAAAGCAGTCAGTCGATGATCGTCTCTGTGGCGTGCGAGGAGACGCTGCAGAAGGTTGCGAAGGGGCTTCGTCTCAACAAGGAGCAGATGCTCCGCCTTGCTGCGATCGGTGTAGTCGCGTCGGTAGTGGACCTTGCTGAGGAGGACTGCATCGAGGATCAGCTTAGCGTTGTTCTTTGGTCTGCCATGACCCGCATCGAGGCGGGCGATCTGATCGCAGAGATGTCCGACGAAGAGATGTTCGGAGACATCGAGGACTAATCTGAATCGTTGTAGAATCGAGCCCCGCCTTCAGTCTGTGGATCTCGCAGAGAAGATCCACAGACTGAAGGCAGGGGCGAAGTTGCCTGGTGCTGCCTTCTTGGGGGTGGTCTTTGCGGATTCGTGTGCTGCGCTGCGAAGAGGCTGTCAGGATGTAGGCCGACCCTCAGATAAGGCTGAGCTGACGCGGAGATGGAGAGGATGCTTTTGCGCGTCCTTCTTCGGAGCGGTTGACCCTGAAGAGTCGTGCGGTGAGCGCCGTCCGCCCCTTGTCTCTGATTGATCCGCCAGTGTGGTATCCACTCCCGGTCGCTTTGACAAAGTCGCCTTTACGGGAAGTCATGAGGCGCTCCACATGGCGCTTTTCGAAGACAGTGATCCACATTTCAGAGAGCGGACCTTTCACCTTGACGCGTCCGTACTTCTTTCCCCTGCGGGTGAAGTCAAAGCGGATTTCCTGGATGTGGCCTTCAGCCTGGATCTCGTTGGATTTGGTCATCTCGTTCTCCGTCTGCCGGGCTTCTCACAAATGAGGAGCCCGGCAGACGGAAACGGGTGGCCTGCCGGTGGGGTTTTCTGGTGCCGCTCTGCGGCGGGGCAGACCTTGCCTGAGGATCCGCCCCTGCAGGGCTTAAGAGGCCTGGGCGGATCGGAGATCGGCTCGGATCTGCATCAGGATCTCGCCGAGCCAGTTGGTACCGCGGAAGACGCCGCCTTCTTCAATCATTCCCCAGGTGGTATCGTCCCAGGTGTTTCCTTCCACGAGGAGGACATCTCCGGTGGCAAGGAGCTTCCTCGCCAGGGACGGGTCTTGGAACTTGCGACGGACAAGCTCCAGGATCAGGTCCAGCTTCACATTTTCCCAGTCGGGGCGGAGAAATGGCTTTCCGTTCCAGGATCGCCGCCGGCCGGCGCCCTTGGCCTTGCCGGGGGTGGGAATGTTGGCGATGCGGCGCATCTCTTTCAGAACCGTCGTGCGGGGATGAACTCCGCCGTTGGGATCAAGCTTCGCGGCCGCGAACGCATGTTCGACGGTCGGGAATATGATCCCGTACATTTCTACGGCACCGTCGCCGAAGTTGGAGAGGAAGCGGTTGGTTCCTTCGAACTCGAAGATGGCACCGATTTCTACCAGGTGGCTTCGGCTCAGTTCTTTGAACGACGTATCCATGGGTCTCTCCTATCAATGTCCCGAGGCATCGCCCCGTCCTCGCAAGGAACGGGCGGTGGCTCGGGATATCCGATCAGGAAGTTGCCTCTGGTGGCCTGGGCACAAGGGCTTCGCAAAAGCCAATCAGGAGCTCTGCTCCCGCCAAGGAAAAAACCCGGCGCAGGCGTGAGCCTGGCCGGGGAAGTCGGGTTCTTACGAACCTGAGGGAGAGGGGTATTCGGACCGGCATCGGTCATGAGAGAGACGCGACGTGGAGAGAGAAGAGCAACCAGATGCCGGCGCGAAAGCCCCTCG
>Ga0208328_1000625_pt1 | contig 15151 bp, 24 predicted proteins | sample DeeseametaMP2633_FD_184170 | JGI IMG/M metagenome (GOLD analysis project Ga0208328, IMG submission 184170) | Marine microbial communities from the Deep Atlantic Ocean - MP2633 (SPAdes) | ecosystem: Environmental > Aquatic > Marine > Unclassified | place: Northeast of Antigua and Barbuda, North... | reverse complement strand
ACGATGCGTCCTGACAGACAGGACGATGTGAGAGGAGTATTCGTCGTGAGGAGGGCGCTCGTCGATCATTCCTATGGGTCTACTCGAAGGGTTGTTCATCTACCATAGAGGAAGACCGGACCCTTATGTGGATCCGGTCTCTCTGGGTCTCTTACCCTCTGCGTTTTGCGGCCTCCGGGTCAGCCCAGAAGATGTGGTTCTGGAGGGTCTCGATGTGGACCATGTTCCTGTTCCAGGTCGGGTTGGTGTCGGTCTTGTGGTAGTGGTCGGCGTCCTGGAGCCAGGGGTCGGGTCCTTCGACCATGATCACGGTGGCGACCTCGAGGGCTTCCACCCATGCGTCGTATTCGGTGATCGGCGGATGGATCAGGTTTTCCTCATCGAGGAAGTAGGTGAACTGGGTGGGGTCGACTACTTCGCAGATGTGGTCGCCCCAGCGGCCGGGGGTGCGGACGCGGTTGATGACGACGGTGGCGACGGCGCGCATTCCTTCGACGCCTTCACCGCGGGCTTCGTGATACAGGGTTACCGCCAGGCAGGTGAAGTCGGATGCGTTCTTGAGCGAGCGCGGGATGCGGGACAGGACTTCTTCTTTGCCTTCGCTGAGATCGACCGCGCTCTGTGCGGAGGCGGATCCGGGAGCGGAAAGGAAGAGAGCGAGAAGGAAAGCGAGGGCAATGCGGATCATCGTGAGGTCTCCGTTGAGATCTGATGTTGGCGCGCCTCGTCGGCCGTCGGACGGCCTCTGGCCGGACAGCTTCAGTTGGATTTCTTCGTGGAGGCGCATCGCCTTGACGGCGTTCTCACAAATGAGAATGCCGGCGAGACGATCGGCCCTTGCGCGGTCGCAGGGGCTCTCGAGGTATGCCTCGATCTGAAAAGGAAAAGGCCGGACCCGTTGGGGCCCGGCCGGTATCGTCAGATGGGTATGGAAGATTGGCTGATGGGTGGGACTGACGGATCAGCCTGGTGGGTAGAAGGGCGGCCTGACCTCAGGCGGCTTCTTGGGAGCGAAGGAGGAGTGTGTGGGCTTCGATGGTCTTGCCTGCATCTTCTTCGGTCTTGTGTCCGTATCCGGCCTCGGACTGCATCGCTTGCTTGAGGCTGGATGTGTGATGGGCGTCTGTGCTGATGACCTCCCATCCGTGTTCGGTTCGGATGCGGGCGAAGTATTCGTTGCTGATCTTTGAGATCCTGTAGGTCCCGATCTGCCGTTCTTCGCGTCGCTTGTGCTCGATGTTCTTTGCAATGCGCACGACGAGAAAGATGGAGATCCCGGCGATGAGGACTAGAGAGATGATGGTGGCGATCATTTCTGTCTTTCTTTCTTTCGACTTCAACCGTCTACGACAGCATCCCCCTGAATGGAAACGCCGGCTCGGAAGGTTGCAACGCTGTATCCTGCTGGGGACGCATCCGGACCCGATGGGGTCCGGCCGGTGTTGTCAGATCTGGGGGAGGCCTGGTCGATCCAGATCAGATGAACGCAGTGCGGCATCGCGCTGCGTCTGAGGCAAGGTATGTCTGGTGCCTGCGGATACGGTCTTCCGCATCGTCTCTCGAGGTGCATCCGAGTCCGCGGAAAGACAGATCGGTGATGTCGCCGGGGATGGTCTTCCGGGCGAAGAAGCCGATGGTTTCCCATGCATGGAAGCTGTCGCCGAAGTAGCGGCTTTCGACGCGGACCTGTGCGAAGAAGCGCGGGGCGTAGTTGGTGCCGCGCGGGGAAACTTTGCGAATACGGTATCGGCCGGCCGTGAGGTGGTTGTAGGCAAGAGTTGCGGTGAGCGCGATGAGCCAGGTGGCGCAGCACATGGCGGCGATCGTTGCGACGACCGAGACAACCATCAGTGCCGTCATCCCTTCGGGCGGGGCGGTGAAGTTGCTGCGCACATCGAGCAGGAGCTTCGGGAGATGGAAGGCTATTCCGAGAAGGAGGATGTAAAGCGCGAGCATTGCTGCAAGGCCGGTCCAGATGAAGATGCGATGTCCCATGGAGGAGTTCCTTTGCGTCGAGGAAGGGAGGCATTCCCACGCATTTGGGATGCCTACCTTTCGATGGGAAAAGGTGGTTCTGGAAGGGCGGTCTGCGGTCGTTCTAACCGATCGCCACCGCGACAAGGAAGACGATCAGCCAAGCGACCCCAAGTAGGATCGCTGCGGTGCAGAGCAGGGCGGGCCAGGCGCTATACCAGAAGATCCGGCCATCTCTGTTGTAGGCAAGCCTGTTCCAGACCTGGCTTCGCCAGATACGGTAGAGGCGGACAAAGAGATGATACGGACCGCGGCGGAGGTGTGGGCGATCGTAGAAGAAGTTGTGGGCCTGGCGCTCCATTCCGAAGAACAGACTCTCGATCCGGGTGGGCTGATAGTTGGTCATGCTGCCTCCGTATCGAGGGGCGAAAGGCTGTCCAGCGTTTTGTCTGCGATAGCAATGAGATCAGAAGGAGCGTCGGGGGTCCACCCTCGCTCGAGGATCAGTCGGTCGATGATATTGGTGTCGGGACGAATTTCCCATCCGACACCGAGTTCGCCTCCGGGCCAGTGTGCGCTGATGGCAAGATCCTCGATGCTTTGAGCGCCCGCGATGTCGATGGCCCGGCCGTCTGGCAGTATAGCGAAGGCGTGGCTGATGAGGTCCCGTTCGAGCAGCGTCTCGATCGAGATCTCCTCATCGTAGTCAAAGGAGGAGAGGTCGGTGAGCAGGCGATCCTTGCGCCATCCCCGATTTTTTCGAAGAGGCACCGAGCCAGATGGTGGCACTCGCCATTGGAGTATCTACTGAGTAGCTCGGATGTTCTCCATGCGGGGTTGGAACTGACTTCGGATGCCAAATGGGTTTCCCTCCAGCTCTGGTGGGCGTTGCTCAAGTGGATGATGCGATTGCCGCGGCCGCCGCGGCCGTCGTGGAGTGGCTTCAGGCGTTGGAGGCCGTTCCGTGGATATGCACTTCGTCGGATAGCGCGTCCGAGGCCTGCTCATTGGCCGGCGTGTGCCGGACAACGAGGAAGAGGCCGAAGGTCAGCGCGCCCATCAGGACGCTTGCGCAGATGAGGGCGAGACCGATCGGTCCGACGAAGCTGGCCAGGCCGAAGCGGCCGAAGGCCAGGAGGACGATGAGGACGAAGCACATCTGAGCATCGAAGACCCGGCGCCAGAAGTTCGTGCGCGAGGTGAGGTCGATGCCGCGCAGGTAGTCTGCGTGGAGCACGGTGTAGCCGATCGAAAGGAGCACGCCGGTCGCGAAGATGATCGGTTTGGGTATATCGTTTCCACCGAAGTCCATGCTGAACCCGGCCAGTATGTATGCGGCGGTCAGGAAGACAACGAAAGCGTTGATCGCGGCGAAGAGGAAGGAGAGAGCGGTGTCGCGGGTCATGTCTGTCTTTCTTTCGAGGAAGGTCAGGAGGCGCCGAGCGACTTCACGCGTGGTATGGCCACGCGTGCGCTGGGCAGGAGGTTTTCGGGAAGAGGAGGGGGCGAAGGCCGCCCCGCCTTACGAGGCCGGGCCAGTGCTCCGCAGGTAGGCGTCGATGTGGGGCTGCGCCTCGTTCAGATACCGGACCGAGCAGATCTCGTTGTCGACGCGCGCTTCTTCGGGAGTGAACTCGATACAGGCATCGGTCCGGCGGATGTTGTAGTGCCCATAGACCGGATCCATCATCGCTTCGAAGCGCGCGCACTCCGACATCTTGTCTTCACCGGTCAGGCTGTCGTCGTGTTGGGCCCAGGTGATGGTTGCTGCCTTGGTCATCTCGCTCTCTCTTTCTGTCTTTCTTTCGACCGACTGCCGTCTGCGCCGGTGCTCTCACGCTTGGGAGCACCGGCGCGGATGGTATCGGTCAGCCGCGGGTAGCGTTCTCGCGCTCCCATTGAATCCGCTCTGCCCACTGGGCTTCCTCTTCGGCAGACAGAGAGAAGCCCAGCTCCAGGACGCGCTCTCGGAGCGCCTCGTAGCCTTCAGCGGAGTCTTCGAACTCCTCCAGTGTGAAAGGGGAGAGGTCGAGCTTGGCGCTCACGAAGAGGAAGGGTCTGTGGGATGCCTTGTGGGTGGAGTGCATGATCCTGAGGGCTTCCTCGGCCGTTTGTCTCTCTGGATCGTCGAGGCTTAGCTGGTCGATCTCGTCGCGCAGTGCCTTGAGCGATGCGGCACGGGGATGCTCCGGGACATCGTCCCGGATGCGATCGCACAGGGCGGTGAACTCCTCGAGGTCGACATCTCCGGGGACGCGGATGAAGACGGCGTCCGCGTCGCGCGGATGGGGCTCCACGGTTGCGCCGATCTCCTGCATTGGCTCGGCCAGGGTCTTCCGCCGGGAGATCATCTCGTAGCACGAGATCCGCCCGACGCGATGAAGCGCATCCAGCTGTGCTGCCTTGCCAGGGAAGACTTCATCGGATCCGGGCCCGTGCCATTGGCGCATGGCATTCAGAGATCCAAGGTCTGTGTATTCCTGGAGAGACAGGATCGTCTTCGAGACGAAGTCGGTGATCACGAGACCGTATTCCGAAGGCGCCAGTCCGTATGGATAGGGCGCATAGGAAGGAGTCATGTGAAGGTCGAACTTCTCCGTATGCTGGTTCTTTTCCCAGTCGGACTTCATCTCGAGCCAAGGCTGGAGGGCGTTGTCGATGCCGGCCTGTTGCCCGGACAAGAAGTCCGGGTTCAGGATCAAGCCCGGCATCGAGTTCGTCCAGCGATCCATGCGGTATTCGGTTCCGTCTTCGAGCCGAATGGTCCATGCGAGGTTGCCGCCCATGTGGGGCTCCTTGTCTGTTTACTCGAGAGGGATGTGAGGCCGGTTGGCTGCTATTCGAAGCAGCCCATGGGGCAGGTCTGGGCATCGAGGAAGTGGATGCAGGTCGCATCGTCTCTCTCATACATCTCGGCATCCTCCTCCATGAGGATACCTTTGCGAATGAGTTCCTGCTCGATCTTGTCGGCCTGCTCTTCAGGGTAGCAGAAAAGTGCGGACCGCAGGTTTCGGTCGTAGGCCTGCTGCCAGAGATCGTAGACGCTGCCATAGCCACCGGACGGTGCACATTCGTCGGCAAGGCGGGAAACTTCAGCTTGGATGTCGAGGATCGGGGGCATGTCTGTCTCTCTTTCTTTCTCGTGGAACGAAGGGCCGGGGAGGGGGCTTTACGCCCCCAGGATCCGGTTGAGTTCGGCGAGGCGGGCTTTGCCGCGTTCGTTCAGCATCATGCGCTGGGCGAGGTCGTCGCGTTCTTCGCAGAGCGCTGCGCGCTCGTATGCGGCGTCGGACTGGGCGAGAGAATGGCGGAGCACAAAGTTGAACATTGGGATGTCCTTTCCGGTTTTTCGTCATCTTCACGCTTGAAGGTGATGAAAAACCGGAAGGACGATCCTGCCCTCCGGATCCCGGGTGAGCTCCATCCACACACCCAATGAAGGGGAAATAGAAAAAGCCGGACCCGTCAGGGCCCGGCATCATTACGATCAGATAGTGGTCGAGGTCGATCGGCGTTCGGCTTCAGCTACGAGCGGCGAATGCTCGACCTTTTTCGGTAGGGATGAGGCGGTTTATCGCAGAGCTCCCGAACCGGCCTTCGCGAATGAGCGTGGCATATCCGCGGCGAACAGCACGGCGCACCATGTCGTTCGAGGGTGGCCAGCCGGAGCGGCCGATGGGAATGCCACCTGAGGGGTGGTCGCACGCTATCTTGACCAACTGCCGGAGCGACAAGGTCAGGTTTGGTTTGGGTTCGAAGAGCGGCTTTACTGGGCGGCCGGCGCGCCGAGCAGCGTCGCGCTTCGTGCGCACTTCCATCGCTCGGAGGGCCTCGGCTTCTGCATGGTTGCGAGGCTTGTATCCGCAGGTGGCGATCGAGGCACCACTGTGCAGGATCTTTTGTTGTGCCTCGACGAAGGGGCGGACGTCGCTGGGGAGATTTTCGGTGTTGATCCGGAACATCAGTCGATCCTTTCGGGTGAGCCGTCCGTCGTGGCGGCGTTCTCACGATTGAGAATGCCGAGACGCAGGACTGCAGAGGCCATGGCTCTCTCGGGGAAGCTCAGGGTCGCGGGAGCCTGAGTTTCATTGCGCGCGCGTGTAGATGACGCCCCTGTGCTTAGGGCAGGATTTGGCGACTTCTGCGATGCGCTCTGCGTCGGTCATGTCTTCGCTGAGGACGGCAGTCCAGGGCGCCCCAATGGTGCCGATGTCATCGCACAAGGAGGTGATGATGTCGGCGACATCTTCGACGTAGTCTTCGTCCGTGGTGTTGAAGTCGTAGAAGCAGCAGTGCTCTGCGCCCTCTTCGATCTCTTTAAGGACGCTCACGCGGATGGCGTGGCGTGCCGCGTGTTCGAATTCGATGTGATAGCGGGGCATGGTTCGTATCCTCACAGGTGGTCCGTCCGTCGTGGCGGCGTTCTCACGATTGAGAATGCCGGCTTGATGGATGGGGGCGCCGGACTCTGGTGAGCCCGGCGTCTTCTCTTGGTGGAAGTTGAGATCAGTCGGCCTCCTATGCGTAGGCGGCCTTTTGCATCTCCCTCTCGAAGCAACCGTCGAGGTAGTCGGCGAGGTCCTGCGCCGTGCGGATGCCCTGCTCTGCCCAGTCGGACAGGTCGTCGGTGAGCTCGCTGATAAAGCAGCCTTCCCGCGGGTGAGCTTGGAGGTAGCGCGCGCGGAGGTTCATGGCGTGGATATATCCGGCGAGATCATCGCCGAAGATCGCGGGAGCGGGGCCGACCCCGAGATCGAAGACGTTCGCGCCCGACGCGATCGCAGCGTTGAACAGCGCCTCGATCTCGGCGAAGTCGTCCGACTGGACGACGCGCGCGATCGGGATTTCGACGTATTCGTAGCCTTCGGGGTCCGAGATGTCGGTGCCGCGCCAGATGAGGCTGTGAAGGCCTTCGTCCTTCATGGAGGCGATCTGCGCGTGGCCGAGCGCGCCATCGCGGTCGGCGTCATAGGCGAGGATGGCGGTGCCGCTGATGTTGATCATCTCTGTCTCTCTTTCTTTGTCTCGTGCCGTCCGTCGTGGCGGCGTTCTCACGATTGAGAATGCCGAGCTCGCTGGATGGCCTCGAGATTTTTGGCTTCGCGGGTGCGGATTCATTTCCCCGTGTCGCACTAAGGAAAGACGCCGGACCCGTCAGGGCCCGGCGTCGTCGAGGGGAGACACAGGAGAGGCGTGTTCAGGCGGCGAGGGCCGCCTCTTCCTTGGCTTTTGCCTCGGCTTCTGCCGTGGTCTTGGCTTCTGCCGTGGCCTTGGCGCGCTCCTCGGCGCGCTTCGCCTCGACTTCGTTGTAGATGGCCTTGTAGGGGTGATCCTCGATCACGACGCCGGTGCGGGCAAGGGCGCCGATGATCGCGGACGGGGAGCGGCCGGTGGCCGAAACCATCTCGAGCATCGAGGTCTTCGCGAGGAAGAGCTCGCTGACCGTGGCGAGCTCTTCAGGGGACCATCGTCCGCGCTTGGTGATCAGGGCGCTGTCGATTTCGCCTTTGGCGTAGATGCGAACGCGCTCGTCCTCGATGCCAACCGGTAGCGACAGCACGGTGCCTTCGATGCCAGCGGACACCTGGTTGGTGTGTTCGCCGGCGGCATCGCCTTCGGTCAGGGAAGTTTCGAGATGGGTGTTGGCGGTGGTCATTGGAAAGACCTTTCTTTCTGTTTTTCTGGAGCGGGCTGCATCCTGACAGCGTTCTCACGATTGAGAATGCTGACAGGGATGGACGTCCGCGGGGTTTCCCTTTGTGCGGGATATCCGGGTATGGCGCTGTCTATTGCGGCGGCGCTCTCACGGTTGACTGACCTGACGAACGTCAGGTTGCGACCGCACTTTCCGAAAATTCGGACACAGCTACATTCGGGCCATTCAGGCCTTTGTAGAGCAGCGGAATGTTCCAGTGTTCGAGCTGGAAGAAAATCTCGTTGAACCAGCGAGGGCGAGCATCGGGATCGCGATAGACTTCAGGGAAGTCACCGATGGCCCAGTGGACGCCGTAGATGATCGGTGCGTCGATAGGTTGCCCCATGCAGCCGCACATATAGCCGTTGCAACACATTCCAGGGCCGTCCGGGAAGATCGCCTTCGGATACTCAAAGTCGATCGAGTGATCGAGACCCTCGAAAGAAAGATAGACAGAAGCTGCGGGAAGCGCCGTCATGTGAGGGATGCGCGCATTCGCATCCTCCTGGGAGGAGACCTTTGCGCCGAGCCAGACATTCGATGGCCAAAGGGACGGGGACAGGATCGGATGCGAGGCGCGGTCAAACTCGAACCACCGCGGGGGAACCATGGCCCGAATGTTTTCGGGGTGGCTGGTGACCAGCAGCCAGTCGAGGTTTGGGAACTCAGTGACGAGAGCCCAGAGTTCGCCCAGGAACGCAGCATCGTGCTCCTTGCTGCCATCGAAGAAGTCGGCCTCGAAAAGGATGCGGACTTTCGGTGCGCACAGCTTCTCGCTGTTCCTTTGGTAGCGAGACGTCGGGAAGGGACCATCGTAGATGGTGATGCTGACGTCTTTTCCGGCGATTTGCATGGTGGAGCTGGAGCTCATGTTAGGATCCTTCGTCTAGGGGGGCGACGCAGCTGACCGGCGTTCTCACATTTGAGAATGCTGGTCAGGTGGCTGGCCTCCCAATCTCTTGATGTCGGCACTCAGGGCTTGGGGAAGTCGAATTGCGGAGGCCGTCTTGTGCCATGCTGTCCTTCCTGGCGGCGTCCTCAGGCTTGAGGATGCCGATCTAGATGGACGCACTGAGGCGGGGAACACTCGGCGAACGTTCAGTTCGCAATGTTCAGGGTGGTGTGTATATTGAGCTTGGATGACAGGAGGGCTGCCCATGCCCAAAAGGGCTTCTGAGAAGACGGGTCGCAATGTGCCTTTGACCTTGCTGAATGCTGAGAAGGCCCAAAGGTTGGGCTGGAATGTTTCGGCCATTGGTGACTCAGCTCTGGTTCAAGCCGTTCGGGATGCTGAAGCGCGTGAGTGGGCAGAGGAGAATTCGGAAGCGCTCGCGGAGCGGGATCGTTGGATTGAAGACAACGGTGCACCATTGGCGGACATACAGGTCTTGCGGGTCGATTAACGGCACCATTCAAGGCCTATAGGGTAGGTGCCGAGAGGCTTGCTTTGGACTTGCAGGCCGACCTGATTGCCACACCAACACGAGTTGTGGCGCCGTTGATTGCGCTCTCCGACGGGCCGCGTCCAATCTCAAGATTGGAACCTATATTGAGCCTAGATGGCAAGGCATTTGTGCTTCATACAGCCGAGATGGCTGCTATTCCTAAGCGGTTTGTCAGTGGCGAAGAGGTCGCGGATTTCTCCGGAAGCGACTACGAAATACGACTTGCACTGGACATGGTTTTTTCGGGTTTTTGAATGCGAAAACGCCGGACCCGCAAAGGACCGGCGTTGTAATCAGTCTGTGGGATTAATGAGATGAGGTCGAGTTCGGCTCGGGGTCGACGATCTCGACGGAAGTCGCCAGCGCGATGGAGCCAACGACGAGAAAAGCGACGATGAGCCAGTAGCTCCATCCGGGCTTTTCGTCGGAGTATCCATAAGCGTAGCGGGCCAGTGGTCCACGAGGTTCTTTGGCCATAGCCAGGAGTCCTTTCAGTATTGAAGGGGAAATGGATGGTTGCGGATACGCCGAGCCATCCTTCTACGAGGGGATGTCAGTTGACTGGCGCCAGTAGCCAACCTTTTTCCCGAAGACCTCGATAACGCCTTCGGGCTCGGTGCCGACCCTGCGGACGGCCGCACCTATCTCGCGCTCTGTCAGCCCCTCGAGCTCGATTTCGATCCTGAGAAGGCGCCATCCGGGCGAGAGTTCCGTCTTGGGATAGAGCGTCCAGAAGGCCTCGCTTTCAGGGGTGCAGTTTCCTGCGTCATAGCCCTGTTCGATGCCCTTGGCGGTCTTCTTGATGAAGAGGGCGAGGCGATCCTGTGCGCGTTCCTGGAACTCGATGTCGACATTGGGCATGCGGCAGATCCTTATCGAACTTGTGGGATGGGGTGGAGGGTCCGGCGCGTTTCTTATTCGCTTTGGATTTCGAAGATCTCGGCGAGAAGCTGCTGCATCTCGGCCATTTCATCGGGCGCCATCTGCGGCTCTTCGGGCTCAGTGCGCTTCCGAGGCGTCGTCATGAACGCGACCCAGCTCTGCACCCAGCTTTTTGACGTAGGTGGCATCAAAAGGGGCGCCTTTGCCGGAGGCAAAGTCCTGCTCGTAGTCTTCGGCGAGTTCACGAAGGAGGATGTCCTGCGCAATGCAGTTTGCCTCGAAGTAGCTCGGGATGCGGTTTGCGACTTCTTTGTATTTGCGCTTGTCGACAAGGCTGACGTCGCCGCGCCGACCTTCGATGTTGTACCTCGCGTCAATGAGGGGGCGCAGGTAATTTCTGATGCCGGGGACCTTGGCGAAATCAGCTTTTTGCATGGCATCCTCTGAATTTGGTGATGGACATGTCCGGCAGACGAGCCGGTGCTCTCACAACTGAGAGCGCCGGCTGAGCTGCTGGATAGGTCTTAACCTGGGCCCGGGGTGGCGGCCCAGGGAGCGAGTTGGAACTCGTGGCGCATGTCATGCTCAGAGATGGCGACGCCCCTTGCGTCGAAGGGTCTCCTTGGTATCGTCGTATGAGTAGGCGGAATTATCCCGCTGACACATCGACCACGAGATGTTGTGGTTTGAGTTTCTGATCAGATCGAATGGCCAATATGGGTCGGGCCATGACCCATCGACACACTCGCAAGAACCCGCACAACATCACTTTCGCCTCGATCGAGAAGATCGCGGCGGACGAAGACGCCTGCCTGATCTTCTTTGAGGCATGTCGGTTCCCAAACGGATTGAAGTGTCATTCATGTGGCGCATCCGAGGTAGATGGAAGCCATTTTACCCGGCATCGATCACGCCGCGGCCTGTACACCTGCGCCAGCTGTCGCCGGCAGTTCACGCTGACCAGTGGCACGGCAATGCACCGAACCCGATTACCTCTTGGCCAATGGCTTCGGGCGATCTGGCTGGTCATAGCCTCGTCCAAAGGCCTGTCCGCGCGCAAGCTCGGGGAGATGTTGGGCATCACATATAAAGTGGCCTGGCACAAGCACTTCGACTTTTACCTGGATGAACTATCCTGGCGCCACAACCGTCGCACCCAAGGCCATCTTTTCCGGATCATGGACGCGCTATCGTCGGCGGGCCGACCGCTACCACAGAGCGAATTGTCTGAAAAAAAATCTCACTGAGGGACTTCGGTTCTGCAAAAGTGGCCAATATCAATTGCATGAAGCGAACGGATCACCTCTTTCTGAAGGATGCCAACCCCGGCAAGATCGAAGCCCTGCGGGATCTCATCCGGGCATTTCGATCCTGTGCACCTCATGTGGCTGCGGATCAATGGCAACGCTTCTTCGAGACAGGTAGCTTCAAGATCTTCCTCAGCCCCACCCAGGAGAAGAACTCTCCCCGTCTGTCGCGGGTGCGGGATTCCATTGGCGCGCGGCGGATCCAGATGCTGCGCGGACAGATCGTTGGACAACTCGAGGGCTTCATCTCCAATCGCGCAAACGACTTCCGGGCCGCCATTCTGGGATCCACCCTGGATGCCCACACTCGACACCAACTTCTAGTCGTGAACGCTCTGCACCGCTGGTTCAGTCGCGACCCCGTAGTTATGAGAGAAACTGGCGAGTTGATCCCGGATGATGTCCGTCGTCTCGCGCGCAAGATCATGCACGGCGTTCTTGCAAAACATCGTCGACCGCGATTTCACAATCTGAACCCGAATATCGATGAACGGCACGTGACATTCGGTCCGGCCGATATGGCGACGCACGCTCCGATCTGGATCAAGATCATCAGCTTGATCCCTAAGCTCACCAAGAAGGGTTTGCCACGAAAGGACAACGCGCAAAAGACAATCTCCATTCCGCTGGAGGCCAATTCGTTCTTCGAAGGCCGTGGCGGCACGGTGGCAAAAACCATCCAACTCATCGAGGAATGGGGGGATGGAGATCAGCCGGGCGAGATCAAGATCGGTGCTATCACCGATATGGAGGATGTCTTCGCGAAGAGCCAAGCGGCCTACAAGCCGCTGCGAGAAGAGCTCGCACTCGACCTTGGTCTTGCGACGATGTTTGCGACAGCCGATGGAGACCTTCTCGGACGAGACTGGCGCATTCAACTCGAACGGCACGATCGGCGGATCACCGGCCTCGCCCGCAAGCTTCAGAAGCAAGGGATCCGACCGAACAAGTCGAAGCGCTACCGAGCCCGGGTCAAGGCCTTCCGAGGATTTCTCAAGACCGAAATCGGCCGGGTGCTGAACCGCCTCATCCAGATGAAGCGGCCAGCTCATATCGTGATCGAGAACTTGGACTTTACCGCTCCCGGTCTGTCGCGCCGCCTGAACCGCATTCTCGCGCGGATGGGGCATGGCGTGATCGCCGGCAAGCTGGATGACCTCCAAGATCGCTATGGCATCACATGGGAGCAGGTGAACCCAGCCTACTCGAGCCAGACCTGTTCCAACAAGAACTGCGGCTATGTCGCAAAATCAAACCGCAAGAGCCAGACAGACTTCGTCTGCGGCTGCTGCGGAAGTACGCTCCATGCAGACGTGAATGCGGCGCGCAATCTGGAGGCTGGACGTTCCAGCTTCGATCGGACTGCGTTTCTCACTAAGCTGGAGAGCCTTCAGGCGACGGTTCACTGTCATCTGGAGCGCCTCAAGACCCGGGGTCAGGTGGCCTCGGAGCGTGCGGCGATTGTGTCCAATCCCTACTATGCGGATGCCCTCACAAAACTGACGGCAGCGACACCTCTCACCGCGGCGGACAACTCCCTGAGACCTACTGCGCTGGATCAGGTGCCCATCGGGGCGCCACGAAATCTAGCAGCTGATGTGTCAGCGGGATAATCACCTGAGTAGGAAAGTTCCTGGATATGGACCTCGTAGGAGCCCGGGAAGGGAAACTTGTCCTTGGCATCCCATATGGCGGCCTGGAGGACATTCGGCATACCGCTTTTGGTCTCGCTGATTGCCGCGTAGTCGTGAGCCAGCCCCTCTGAAGCGGTCCACCCACGAAGCGCGAAGTCCGGCAGGATTTCGGTGAACAGGAGGACTACGGAATGGCTGGAAAGCGAGAGAAGCCGGAAGACATTGTCACCAAGCTGCGCCAAGTCGAGGTGCTGCACGGCCAGGGCCTGTCGATGGCCGATGCGGTGCGCCAGATCGGGATATCGCAGCAAACGTTCTACCGGTGGCGGAAGCAGTATGGCGGGATGAACCGGGCACAGTTGTCGCGGCTGAAGGACCTCGAGAAGGAGAACCTGAGGCTGCGGCGGGCGGTGTCCGACCTGACGCTCGAGAAGCTGATCCTGACCGAGGCTGCCCAGGGAAACTTCTAAGCCCTTCGCGCCGCCGCGAATGCGTGGAGCATGTGCGCCAGACACTCGGCATCTCCGAACGCCGGGCCTGCCGGGTGCTCGGCCAGCACCCCTCCACGCAGCGCAAGCCGCCCCAGGGCCGGGAAGATGAGGCGCGGCTGACCGCCGACGTCATCGAACTGGCCCGGGAGTATGGCCGCTACGGCTACCGCCGGATCGCCGTGCTGCTGCGCCGGGCGGGCTGGCAGGTGAACCACAAGCGGGTGGCGCGCATTTGGCGGCGCGAAGGGCTCAAGGTCCCACACAAGCAGAAGAAACGCGGCCGGCTCTGGCTGGGCGATGGCTCTTGCGTGCGGCTGAAGCCCGAGCACCCCAATCACGTCTGGTCCTACGACTTCGTGCAGGACCGGACCAGTGATGGCCGGGCCTACCGGACGCTCAACATCCTCGATGAATATACGCGGGAGGCGTTGATGATCCGTGTCGACAGGCGACTGAACTCCACCGATGTCCTGGACGCCCTGACCGATCTCTTCATCCAGCGCGGCCCGCCGCGGTTCATCCGGTCCGACGTGCTACGGCCCGGAGTTCATCGCGCAGAAGGTGCGCGACTGGATCGAGCTGGTGGGGGCGAAGACCGCCTACATCGAGCCGGGGTCACCCTGGGAGAACGGCTATTGCGAGAGCTTCAATGCGCGCTTCCGGGATGAACTACTAAATGGCGAGATCTTCTACTCGTTGAGGGAGGCGCAAACCCTCATCGAAAGATGGCGAAAACACTACAACATGGACCGGCCACATAGCGCTCTTGGATATCGGGCGCCGGCGCCAGAGGTCTTCATCCCCATGGATCGAAGGCCGACCATGCATTAGCATTTAACCCGGACCACTCGATGGGGTCGGCTCAAATGACGAGCCCGTCTTTCGTGATGAAGTCGCCGTTTTCGTCCGGTGTGATGATGCGCGACATACTCGGCCCTCTTTGGGGTGTGGCCATCCAGTGCGGCGGCATTCTCATGCTTGGGAATGCCGCCCGCCTGGATGGTTGGAATGTGGCCTTCGGTGCTTGCGTCGGAAACAAGGGTCCCGACGCCTCTCTCGAGGAGGATCAGGCGGCGAGGATGAGATCGCTCAGCGCGGTCGCCTGTTTCTGTCGCTCGGCTTTAAGGGCCGGCAGGGACGCCTGATGCTCGGCCTCGATCTGAGCAAGAATGGCTTCCTTTGCGCTTCGGCGTGCTTGGACGATCGCCGAGACGGTTGCCATGCGCTCCTGCAGGACCAAGGAGAGTTTTGCGAGGGCCTCGACAGACATGTCGACCGCGGTAATATTCACGAGATATGTCCATTCGGTCTTGGTGGACTCGATCTGAAGGAGTTGGACAGGAGAGCCGACGACCTTGAGCGCGAGATATTGCTCATCATCAGTTTCGTGGATGTTGTAGGATCCTGCCTCGACGATGAAGGCGGGGTTCACCGGGCTTTCCTCGCGGGCCTTGATGCCGGCGTCGGTGATCATGCGATCTTCGCGTTCGACAGGGGCGACGAGGCTGTCGATGTCGAAATCTTTGAGGGTGATCGAGGCGTCGGCATACGCCGCGACGAACATGCTTTCGATGGCTTGGATGATCTGGGTCTTGTTCATGTCTCTCTCCGTGTTCGGGGTGCCGTTCGGCGTGTCGGCGTTCTCACGATTGAGAATGCCGGCTCGACGAATGGTGAGAGATCTACTCGCTTCTGGGGCTGCCGAAGATACTTGAGGGCTCGG
>Ga0208328_1000624_pt1 | contig 15204 bp, 12 predicted proteins | sample DeeseametaMP2633_FD_184170 | JGI IMG/M metagenome (GOLD analysis project Ga0208328, IMG submission 184170) | Marine microbial communities from the Deep Atlantic Ocean - MP2633 (SPAdes) | ecosystem: Environmental > Aquatic > Marine > Unclassified | place: Northeast of Antigua and Barbuda, North... | reverse complement strand
CGTCTCGGACATCGAAACCTCGCTGGAGCTTCTGCGCCAGCGCATGGATTGGGAGACGGCGCAGCACCGGCTGGAAGAGTTCAACGCCCGGGTCGAGGACCCCAACCTCTGGGACGATCCGCAGGCGGCGCAGAAGCTGATGCGCGACCGGCAGATGCTGGTGGATGCGATGGAGACCTATTCCTCGATCAAGCAGGAACTCTCCGACAACGTCGAGCTCATCGAGATGGGCGAGATGGAGGAGGACGACGAGGTCGTCTCCGAGGCCGAGGCCGCGCTCAAGGCGCTGGCCGAGAAGGCAGGCCAGAAGGAACTCGAGGCGCTGCTCGACGGCGAGGCCGACGGCAACGACACCTTCCTCGAGATCAACGCCGGGGCCGGTGGCACTGAGGCCTGCGACTGGGCGGCGATGCTGCAACGCATGTACGTCCGCTGGGCCGAGAAGCGCGGCTACGACGTCGAACTGCAGTTCGAGGAAGCGGGCGCCGAGGCCGGTACCAAGTCCTGCGGCTACAAGATTTCCGGGACCAACGCCTATGGCTGGCTCAAGTCGGAGAGCGGCGTGCACCGGCTGGTGCGGATCTCGCCCTTCGGCAAGGGCACGCGCGAGACCTCGTTCGCCTCGGTCTGGGTCTACCCGGTGGTGGACGACAACATCGAGATCGACGTCAACCCGAGCGACATCCGCATCGACACCTACCGCTCGTCCGGTGCCGGTGGCCAGCACGTGAACACCACGGACTCGGCGGTGCGGATCACCCACATCCCCACCGGCATCGTGGTGACCTCGTCCGAGAAGTCGCAGCACCAGAACCGCGACATCGCCATGAAGGCGCTGAAATCGCGGCTCTACCAGATGGAGCTCGACAAGCGGAACGCCGAGATCAACGCCCAGCACGAGGCCAAGGGCGACGCGGGCTGGGGCAACCAGATCCGCTCCTACGTGCTGCAGCCCTACCAGATGGTGAAGGACCTGCGCACCAGCCACGAGACCAGCGACACGCAGGGCGTGCTGGACGGCGATCTCGACCCGTTCATGGCGGCGACGCTGGCGCAACAGGCAAGCGGCAAGAGCCGCGCCGACGCGCAGGCGGACTGATCCCATCTCTGCGGGGCCCTCGCGGCCCCCACGACCCGATTTCCGGCGGCCGCGCAAAGACCTTGCGCGGCCGCCTCGTTTCCGGGTTACACTCGGGTCTCGAGGAGAGGTCGAGGCAAGGGGAGAGGCTGGATGACCGTAGTGCCGGAGCCGGGGGTGCCGCCGCTGGCGGATGTCACGTTTTCCACGCTGGCCGAGGCCGTGCGCCGGGGCGTCCGCGACCTGAGACGCGCGCCGGGCTTCGCGCTGGTCTTCGCGGGGTTCTACGTGGTGGCGGGGCTGGTGATGAGCTGGATCACCTGGGCCACCGGGCAGAGCTACTGGCTGGTGCTGGCCGCCATCGGCTTCCCGTTGCTGGGACCCTTCGCGGCGGTGGGCTTCTACGACGTGAGCCGCCGGCTAGAGCTTGGCCTGCCGACCGACTGGATGCAGGTCGTCAGCGTGGTGATGCGCCAGTCGCGCCGCCAGCTGCCGTCGATCTGCGCGGTGATCGTGCTGGTCTTCATGTTCTGGTTCTTCCTCGCCCACATGATCTTCGCGCTGTTCCTCGGGCTCTCGGTGATGACCAATGTCTCGTCGAGCCACGAGGTCTTCCTGACCGGAAACGGGCTCGCCATGCTGGCCTTCGGCACCGCCGTGGGGGCGGGGTTCTCGGTGCTGCTCTACATGATCACGGTGCTGGCGCTGCCGATGCTGCTGGACCGCGAGATCGACTTCGTGACCGCGATGATCACCTCGTTCCAGTACGTGGCGGCGCACCCGGTGGTGATGTTCGCCTGGGGCGCCTTCATCGCGGCGGCGACCCTGCTGGCGATGCTGCCGGCCTTCCTGGGGCTCTTCGTGGTGCTGCCGGTGCTGGGGCACGCGACATGGCACCTCTACGACCTGCTGAAGGCGGGGGCGGGGGCGCAGGCTGCTGCGACCGAGGGCGCGGCACCGGCCTGAGGCGCACCAGCGTCAGGTGACCGGATCAGGCACGGCAGGCGGGGTCAGGCGAAGGGCTCGCCCACGCGCAGCTGCCGGCGGTGGAAAGGCGAGAGCGCGTCTTCGTGCACGTAGCCGGCCATCCGCGCGGTGGCGAGGATCTGGTGCGTGTCGCGGCCAAGGTATTCGTAGATCAGCCGTGCGGCGCGACGGCCGGTGGGGTTCTCGGGCGTGGTCCGAAGCGTGTAGCCCACCCAGTAGAATTTCCCGATGGCCGAGATTCGCGACAGGTAGTTGAACGAGGTGGTCAGCGAATCCCTGCGGCTGACCAAAAGTGCGAATCCTTCCGCCTGCGGCATGGCCACACCGCGAAATTCGCGCGTCGTCGGGTCGGTCGGCAGGTCGAGCATCGCAAGCGCTTCCTTGGGCTCGTAGCCGCGCAGAACGGTCAAATTGTCCCGCCGCGAGATCTTCACGAGACCCACGATGTAGCGGTCGGCGTCGGTGAAGGCTGCTCGCGTAAAACGATAGAAACCCGAGGGAAATTCGTCTTCAGGTATGTGCCTCTCGAGGCCGCCTCCAATGAAATCCGCGATGTAGGGGTGATGCAGGAGACCCTGCCGATTGTCCTCGATCTGGTCCACCGGCTCGAGCAGGATGCGCGCGTCAACGTTGAAGAAGCGACAGATGCGGTGAAGAACATCTGGACGGGGGAAGCTTTCGCCCGCAAGATACCTGTTGAACTGGGTCCTGTTGATGCCAAGATCGCGGCACAGAGCCGAGATCGACGACGCCTTGTCGCCAAGCTGACGCAGATTGGCGCCAAAGACGCCCCGAAGCTCTGCAGGACTTGGTTGCGTGACGTCCTTTCGCATGTTTCGTACCGTGACCCGTCCGCTTTTGCGTCGCCCGACCATCGGCCAAGTGACAGTTATTAAGGGTTTCTCTGCTCTGAAGGCCGAATGTGACGCTATATAGCTGCAGATGTGGCGCTCTTTAGCGACAGTTGATACTGAAACGGACACAAAAAGCAACCCGTAGACGCTATTCTTCTCATGTCGTTTATCTTGTAAATGCGCGACCCTGTTTCCCAAGGGAACGTAAGGGCTGGCAATGTCTGAAAAGATGTACGGGGTCGTGCTTTGGGCCGACCACAGTGATCATAAGGCGGTAATCTGGTGCGAGGACCACGGAGACCTGGCCTTCTACAGAAACGAAGAGCACACCGCGCATGGCGGTGTGTCGCTGGACGCGGGTGACCTGATCCAGTTCGATCTTACGCAGGAAGAGAACCTCAGGCGCGTGAACAACCCCAAGCGGCTCGTTCAGCAGCAGTATGCGGGTCTGGCGCAGAACCTGCGCAACGTGGAGCGGCACCGTGTATCGGCGCCGCAGCGACCTGCCGCAAGCCGGTCGCTCGGGAATGTCATTCCCTTCCCTGGTACGGCCCCGGCCGGCCAGAAGTTCCGGCCGGAAACCCTGCACGCGTCCTGAGACGCGACGTTCCCGTCAGCTCTGGCCGCGCGAAAGCGCGGCCACGCCCGTCCGGGCGACCTGGACCAGCCCGAGAGGGCGCATCAGATCCGCGAAGGCGTCGATCTTCTCCGGAGCCCCGGTCAGCTGGAAGATGAAGCTCTCCAGCGTCGAATCCACCACCTGAGCCCGGAAGATGTCGGCAAGGCGCAGCGCCTCGACCCGCTTCTCGCCGCTGCCGGTGACCTTCATCAGCGCCAGTTCCCGCTCGACCGAGCTGCCCTCGGCGGTCAGGTCGTGCACGTCACGCACCGACACGATGCGGCCGAGCTGGGCCTTTATCTGCTCGATCACCTGCGGCGTGCCGGTGGTCACGATGGTGATGCGGCTCAGGTGTCCCTCGTGGTCGACCTCGGCCACGGTCAGGCTGTCGATGTTGTAGCCACGGCCCGAGAACAGGCCGATGACGCGGGCCAGGACACCGGGCTCGTTCTCGACCAGCACGGTGATCGTGTGGGCCTCCTGCACGTCCGAGAAGGTCGGGCGCAGGTTGTAGGCCGAGTGCTTGGACGAGCCCTTCTTGATCTGTAGCGCGGACATTTGCATTCCTTTCCGGTCGGAAAAACGAGGCGCCCCCTCCGGCCTGCCTCGGGATCAGCATGGGGGCAGGGAGCGCGGAGCCCCCTGCGTGACCTTGGGTATCAGACGAGGACGGCGCCCTTGCCCGCGATGGCGTTGGTGGCCTTCGCGTCGCCGAGCAGCATCTTGTTGTGCGGCTCGCCCGACGGGATCATCGGGAAGCAGTTCTCGTGCTTCTCGACGAGGCAATCGAAGATCACCGGGCCGTCGTGGTTCAGCATCTCCATGATCGCGTCGTCGAGATCCGCCGGATCCTTGCACTGGATGCCCTTGGCCCCGAAGGCCTCGGCCAGCTTCACGAAATCGGGCAGCGCCTCGGACCAGCTCGAGGAATAGCGCTCGCCGTGCAGCAGCTGCTGCCACTGGCGCACCATGCCCAGACGCTCGTTGTTGAGGATGAACTGCTTGACCGGCAGGCGGTACTGCACCGCGGTGCCCATCTCCTGCATGTTCATCAGCCACGAGGCCTCGCCCGCGACGTTGATCACCAGCGCGTCGGGATGGGCCATCTGCACGCCGATCGAGGCGGGGAAGCCGTAGCCCATGGTGCCGAGCCCGCCGGAGGTCATCCAGCGGTTGGGATCCTCGAAGCCGAGGAACTGCGCGGCCCACATCTGGTGCTGGCCGACCTCGGTGGTGATGTAGCGGTCACGGCCCTTGGTCAGCGCCTCGAGCCGCTCCAGCGCGTATTGCGGCTTGATGATGGTCTCGGAGGGCTTGTAGGTCAGGCACTTCACCGCCCGCCACTCGTCGATCTGGCGCCACCACTTGGCCAGCCCCTCGCGGTTGACCTTGCGACCGCGGGCCTTCCAGACCTTGAGCAGGTCCTCGAGGATATGCGCCACGTCGCCGACGATCGGCAGGTCGGTCTTGATGACCTTGTTGATCGAGCTCGGGTCGATGTCGATATGCGCCTTCTTCGACTTCGGCGAGAACGCGTCGAGGCGGCCGGTGATCCGGTCGTCGAAGCGGGCGCCGATGTTGATCATCAGGTCGCAGCCGTGCATCGCCATGTTGGCCTCGTAGAGACCGTGCATGCCGAGCATCCCCAGCCAGTGCTTGCCCGAGGCGGGGTAGGCGCCGAGGCCCATCAACGTCGAGGTGATCGGAACGCCGGTGGCCTCGACCAGCTCACGCAGGAGCTGGCTCGCGCCGGGGCCCGAGTTGATGACGCCGCCGCCAGTGTAGAAGACCGGCCGCTCGGCATTTTCCAGCGCCTCGACCAGCGCGGTGATGGTGTCGAGATCGCCCTTCACCTGCGGCTGGTAGTGGCCGACCGGCGCCTTGGGGCGGGGCGTGTACTCGCCGCTGGCGAACTGCACGTCCTTGGGGATGTCGATCAGCACCGGGCCCGGACGCCCCGAGGAGGCGACGTGGAAGGCCTGATGGATGATCGAGGACAGCTTGTCGGTGTCCTTCACCAGCCAGTTGTGCTTGGTGCAGGGGCGGGTGATGCCGACGGTGTCGGCCTCCTGGAAGGCATCCGAGCCGATCATGAAGGTCGGGACCTGGCCCGACAGGACGATGATCGGGATCGAGTCCATCAGCGCATCCGTAAGGCCGGTGACGGCGTTGGTGGCACCGGGGCCCGAGGTGACGAGCGCGACGCCGACCTTGCCGGTCGAGCGGGCATAGCCCTCGGCCGCGTGAACCGCGGCCTGCTCGTGCCGGACGAGGACGTGATGAATGTCGTTCTGCTGAAAGATCTCGTCATAAATCGGTAGGACGGCACCGCCGGGATAGCCGAATACCGTGTCCACACCCTGATCCTTCAGGGCTTGGACCACCATTTTCGCTCCGGTCATCTGACGTGTCATCGCGTGTCTCCGTTTACGACGTCATTCACTTGTTGCTGCGGCAATAAAAAAGCCCCCGAGGATTTCGGGGGCGCATGGGGAACCATTATGGTTCGGTGTTACCGGCCCATGCGCCATGTTCCTACGATTACGATTAGACGTGCCACGAGTGTGGACTCCTTCATTGCGCCGGCGGACCATAGGAGCATGGGAGAGGGGCGTCAACCTTGGAAACGGCGAAATTCCGCGTCGAGAACAGCTTTTATTTTCACAAAGTTTCGTCGTGGAGGGGTTCCTGGAAATTTTCGGAAAGTTTTTGAGGTAATTGTGAAATAGGACAACACTTCTCACCCATTTTGCGAGTGGGACCTCAAGCCGGTTCAACCCCTGCACTCGGGTTCGTGAATTGCGTGAAATGATGGTTCCGGGCATACTGAACGCATCGGTTCAGATAGGGAAACTCCGGAACCGACGGACTTCAGGGAGAGTGACATGGCCTTCAGACGATCCTTCCGCCGCTCTGCCCGCGACTTCACGATGCTGCGGGCCGGGCTCCTTGTGGCGCTTCTGGCGCTGGCCCATCTGCTGAGCACCGTGCAGAGCGGGGACGGGGAAATTGCCGAGGATGCACGGACCCACCCGCAGGTGATCCCCGCGATCATCCACGGCAGCCTCGCGGACGCAGAGGCACAGGCAGGCCCGCTGATCTGAGCGAGCGGCCTTGCTTAGGCTTGGTGCATGGCCGAGAGCGCGGCGTCAGGTGTTGACGCCGGTGCCCTGCAGCACCCCATGCTCGAGCGCGTAGCGGGTCAGCCCCGCGGTCGAGCTGATCCCCAGCTTGCGCTTGATGTTCTTGCGGTGCGTCTCGACCGTGCGCACCGAGATATCGAGCGCCTGCGCCACTTCCTTGTTCGACTTGCCCTGCGCCAGCTGCAGCAGCACCGTCTGCTCGCGGTTGGTGAGCTGTTCGCGCCCGCCGGTCATCACCGGCCGCAGCGCCCCCTCGGCGCCGGTGCAGAGATAGCGCTCGCCCGCCATCACCGCGTCGATGGCGCGCTTCACCTCGTCGGTGGGCACGTCCTTGAGCACGTAGCCCATGGCGCCGTGCCCTAGCGCGGTCGAGATGTATTCGGGCGTGTCGTGCATCGAGAGCACGAGGATGCGGGTCTCGGGGCGGCGTTCGAGGATCATCTCGGTGGCCGAGAGCCCGCTGAGCCCGGGCATGTTCAGGTCCATCAGGATCACGTCCGGGGCCAGCGCCTCGAGCCGGTCGATCATCTCCTGCCCGTTGGACAGCGTCGCCGCCACCTCGATGTCGTCGTAGCTCTCGAGAATGGCCTCGATGCCCTCGGCCACGAGCGGGTGATCGTCGACGATGGCAACACGGGTGGGACGGGTCATGCGCGGACCTTGCGGGCTTGCTGGTTGCCCTCCTCTGGGGGCAGCAGGTGGGACAGGGGGATCTGCGCTTCGATAACCGTGCCCGAGCGCGAGGACAAGACGCGCAGCGACCCGCCGAGCTGGTCCATCCGCTCCTGCATGTTGCGCAGGCCGATGCCCGGGCGCGACCTGGGCGGGTCGGGATCGATGCCGCAGCCGTTGTCGGCGATCTTGAGCGTGGCTCCCCGGCGGTGGCCGCGCAGGTCCATCTCGACCCGGGTGGCGCCGGAATGGCGCTCGATGTTGGTGAGCGCCTCCTGCGCGATGCGGTAGAGCGCGATGCGCCCCTCCTGGTCGATGCGGTTGCGGAACACAACGGTCTCGAACACCGTCTCGATGCCGGTGCGGGTGTGGAAATCCTCGGTCAGGGTCTTGAGCGCCGGCCCGAGGCCGAGGTCGTCGAGCGTGCCGGGACGCAGGTCGCGGCTGATGCGGCGCACCTCCTGGATGGCGCCCGAGAGGTTCTCCTGCCCGCGCTCCAGCGCCTGCTCGGCGCGGGCGTCGCCGGAGGCGAGGCGGCGGCGGGCGATGTCGAGCGCGTATTTCACCCCGACGAGGATCTGGCTGATGCCGTCGTGCAGCTCGCGCGCGACGCGGCCGCGCTCTTCCTCCTGTGCGTCGAAGACGCGCTGGGTCAGCTCCTTGAGCTTGGCATCCGCCAGCCGCCGCTCGCGCAGGTTCATCATCAGCCCCGAGAAGAACACCATCAGGAGCGCGGTGAGCGTGATGCCCCCGATGTAGACGAAAGTGCTGCGCACCCGGCTCTCGACGCCGGCGCGGGCCAGCGCCACCTCCTCGAGGATGTCGTCGATCCAGACCCCGGTGCCCACCGCCCATTGCCAGTCCTGGAACCCCAGCACGAAGGTGATCATCCGCGCCTCCTCGCCGGTCGAGGGCTTGGGCCAGAGGTAGGAATGATAGCCCGACCCCGCCCGCGCGATGTCGATCAGCGCGTCGGTGATCGGCGTGCCCTCGCTGTCGGCGAGGCCGGCCCAGTTGCGCCCGATCATCTCGGTGCGGCGGGGCGAGACGAGGTTGTTGCCGTCGTAGTCGTAGACGAAGAACGACCCGTCCTCGCCGTAGATCATCGCCGCGAGGATCTGCGCCACCTGCGCCTTGGCGGCCTCGTCGTCGGGGGCGGCGCTGCCGTAGATGAAGTAGAAGCCGTTGCGCGCCTGGGTGACGTAGTTGCGCAGCTCCTGCTTCTTGGCCTCGATCAGCTGGGTCTCGAGCGCCCGGATCTCGCGGTCGGCGGTGGCGCGGGACTGCGAGGCGACGACGAAGGCGATGGCCGCCGCCGACAGGATCAGCGGCGCCGAGGTGAGCAGAAAGAGCTTCTGTCCGTAGCTGATGCGAAAGCGTTCGAGAATCGCGTCCATGCTCCTCGATAGTCGGTGATTCGGCCCTGATGAAACCACGAAATGCGCCGCTGCCCCAACGGCATCACGCCCGAAAACCGCCGCCTTTCGGGCGTTTTTGGGGCGAAATTGCGGGACCTCTCCGTAGCACTGGGTATTTCCGCACGGAGAATCACAATCTAGTGTGGCTGCACTTCACGATCCGCGCGTGCCGGAGGAGAGGCGCGCGCAATAATACCATGGGAGGATATTCATGGATCGTCGTTCCTTTCTGAGGGCCACCACTGCCGGTGGCGCTGCTGCTGCCGCGTCTGCGCTTGCCGCTCCGGCCTACGCGCAGGGCAAGCGCACCCTCACCCTCGTGACAACCTGGGGCCGCGGTCTCGCCGGTGTGCACGACAGCGCCCAGTACTGCGCAGACCAGATCACGGCCGCCACCGACGGCGAGCTGACCGTCGAACTCAAGGCGGCGGGCGAACTCGTCGGTGCCTTCGAGGTCTTCGACGCGGTCTCCGCCGGCCAGGCCGACATGTACCACGGCGTCGACTACTACTTCCTTGGCCAGCACCCGGCGCTGTCGTTCTTCAGCCAGGTGCCGTTCGGCATGAATTTCATGGAATACGCCAACTGGTACTACCACGACGGCGGCCTGGAGCTCTGCGACGAGCTCTACTCGATCTTCGGCCTCAAGGCCTTCCCCGCCGGCAACACCGGCCCGCAGTCGGGCGGCTGGTTCGCCAAGGAGATCAACTCGCCCGAGGACTTCCAGGGCCTCAAGTTCCGGATGCCGGGCCAGGGCGGCCAGGTGCTGGGCAAGCTCGGCGCCTCGGTGCAGAATCTGCCGGGCGCGGAAGTGTACCAGGCGCTGTCCTCGGGGGCGATCGACGGCACCGAGTGGATCGGTCCCTGGGCGGACGAGAAGGCCGGCTTCCAGGAGATCACCAAGATCTACTACACCGCAGGCTTCCACGAGCCGGGTCCGAACCTGAACCTGACCATGAACCTCGAGGTCTTCGAAGGCCTTACCCCGGCTCAGCAGAAGATCGTCGAGCAGGTCGCACGCGCGTCGAACCTGTGGTCGATGTCGCTGTTCATGGCCAACAACTCGGCCGCGCTGAAGCGCCTGCAGTCCGGCGGCGTGAAGCTGATGGAATTCCCCGACAGCGTCTGGGATGCCTTCGGCGCCGCAGCCAAGGAAGTCGTGGAAGAGCCCATGGGCGACGAACTCTACGCCCGCTGCTACGAAAGCTACAACGACTCGCTGCGCTCCTCGGCACAGTGGATCAGCCGCTCGGAAGGCGCCTTCTCCGCACAGCGCAACCGCGTCATGGGTCTCTGATCCGGCGGTCGATGCCTGCAACGCCCCCGCGCGCAGCGGGGGCGAACTGCGTTCAGGAAACAACAACTTGCCGGCGGCGTCCCGCCATGGGTCCGGCCGGCCAATCTCTCAAACGGGGGCTTGAGCCATGGAAGAGGCAGCCACGGGCGGAGCGTTCAGCGCAATCCTGAACGGCTTGGCTTGGTTCTTCGGCAATATTGCCATGTCCTTCTACAATCTCGGCTACGCGCTGACCCATCCGGCCAGCTGGCTGGACTGGTCGAACAGCGAGTCGGTGATGCGCTTCGTCTACTACGGCGCGTCGGTCGAACTGTTCTTCGTCATCCTCACCACCTTCATCGTGCTCACGGCCATCGGCATGTGGCGGCACAGCGTGATGTGGGGGATGGTCCGCGGGCTCGAGGCCTTTCACAACACCGTCGGACGGGTCGCCGCCTGGGCGGGCCTCATCATGGTGCTGCAGCAGGTCATCATCATCTTCGTGCAGCGCATCTTCGCGCGGCCCGACATCTCGTTCGGCTTCGGCGTGCCGGTCACCTTCGACGTCAGCTGGTGGTCGGAAGAGCTCAAGCTCTACAACGCCATCATCGTCGCGCTCTGCCTTGCCTACACCTTCGTGCAGGGCGGGCACGTGCGGGTCGACCTTCTCTACGCGCCGGCCAAGTACCGCACGAAGAAGGTCATCGACATGTTCGGCAGCCTCGTCTTCATGATGCCGATGGCGGCGCTGATGTGGCTCTATTCGTGGTATTTCCTCTGGCGCCACCTGATCGTGCCCAAGCCCTCGGCCTCGGAAGGGCTCGAGCGGCTGGTGATGAAGGCCCGCGCGCTGCGCTGGAACGTCGAGACCATCGGCTTCAGCCCCAACGGCTTCTCGGCGTACTTCCTCTTCAAGATCCTCATCGTCGTGATGTGCGGCTTCATCTTCCTGCAGGGGGTCGTGTTCTTCTGGCGCTCGTACCTCGAGTGGAAGGAAGGCCCCGAGAGCGAGGGCAAGTATCACGATCACGACAACCTCGGGGCGGGCGAAGAAGCCTACGACCACGCCGAATTCTGAGAGGACCCACCACATGCTATTCGGACTAGATGGCGTAGAGATCGGCCTGATCATCGTCTTTCTCACGCTCTTCTCCGCCATTCTCTCGGGCTTCCCGGTGGCCTTCGCCATCGGCGGCGCGGGGGTGATCTCCTTCGCCATCATCGCGGCGCTCGACAGCGCGGGCCTGCTGATCCACCAGGCCATCGACACCGGGTCCGACGCCTACCGGGCGCTGGTCGCCACCGGCATCCGCGAGGACACGATCTCGATCTTCCGCTACCCGGACCTGCCACGCTACGCGATGCCGGTCTTCGACCGCGGCTGGGAAGTGGCGCTCGACCGCAACGTGTCGTTCATCGTGAACCGGGTGAACGAGCGCGTCATCGCCGGCGCCAGCATCGAGACGCTGCTCGCGGTGCTGATGTTCGTGATGATGGGCATCGTGCTCGAGCGCTCCAAGATCGCCGACGACCTGCTCAAGACCATGGCGCGGGTGTTCGGGCCCCTTCCGGGCGGTCTCGCGGTGTCGATCGTGGTCGTGGGCGCGTTCCTCGCGGCCTCCACCGGCATCGTCGGCGCGACCGTGGTGACCATGGGCCTGCTGGCGCTGCCCACCATGCTGCGCAACAACTACTCGCCCGAGCTGGCGACGGGCGTGATCGCGGCCTCGGGCACGCTGGGGCAGATCATCCCGCCATCCATCGTCATCGTGCTGCTGGGCACGCTGGCGGGCGATCTCTACTCGACCGCGCAGGAAGCCCGCGCGCAGTCGCTGGGCTGCACCGACGCGCTGACCTACCTGGGCGAGCCCGCGGTGGTCTCGGTCGGCACGCTGTTCCAGGCGGCGCTGCTGCCCGGCATCCTGCTGGCGGTGCTCTACGGCGCCTACGCCTTCGGCTTCGCCATGCTCAACCCGCACAAGGCACCGCCGGTGCGCAGCGAGGGCAGCATGGGCGAGCCCGTGACCAAGGGCGAGGCCTTCACCTGGTACCTCGGCGTGCCGCTACTCCTGATCGTGGCGACCATCGGCTTCGGCCAGCTCAACATCGTTGGCTCGCAGTCGACCGTGGTCTCGAGCTTCTCGGAAGGCGGCCAGACCGCCAGCCTGCGCACCAATGTGGGCGCCGAGTGCAAGGCCGCGATGATCGAGCTGCACGGCCAGTCCGCATGGGACGTCGCCGTGGCCCAGCAGGCCGAGATCGACGCCGCGGGCGGGGTCGAGGCCGGTCACCGCCTCTCCGAGGACGAGATCAACGCCGCCGTCGCCAGCAAGATCGCAAACGCCGCGCCGATCGGCACCGGCATCGCGATCCTCACGGTGATGCTCGGCATCACGCTGGCCTGGGGCAGGGCGGTTTCGCCCGCGTCCGATCCGCGGCCGCTCCTGATCGGGGCCGCGGGGCTGGCGCTGGGTCTGGTGGTGGACATCCTCTTCATCGGGCCGCTCACCACCCCGGGCCTGACCGTGGTGCTGATGGCGGTGCCGTGGGTGCTGGCGCTTTACGGTGCGACGCACGCCGCGAAGCGCCTTGCCGGCAACGAGCTCATCCGGGTGGTCTTCCCGCCGCTGGTGCTGATCGTCGCGGTGCTGGGCTCGATCCTCGGCGGCATCACCAACCCGACGCCCGCCGCGGCGCTGGGGGCGGCCGGTGCCATCATGCTCGCGGCCTACCGCAAGCTGCGCGAGACCGACCGTTCGCCGCGGATCATCCTGTGGTCCACCTTCGCGGTGGTCATCATGATCCTCGTGGGGGTGAACTTCGACCTCCGGGTGAACTCGGGCGGCGCGGGCGTCGAGAGCTGGATTGCCTTCCTCGTGGCGCAGGCGGCCTATCTCTACGCGCTCTTCGGCATGTTCTTCGCCTGCTGGGTGCTGCTCAAGGCGGGGGTGCTCGGACCGGCGGTGCGGGAGACGGCGAAGGTGACGTCGATGGTCTTCACCATCCTCGTGGCCTCGCAGCTGCTGAACCTCGTGGTGATCTCCTTCGGGGGCGAGCACTACATCCAGCAGTTCCTCCAGAGCTTCGACAACGAGCACAAGGTCTTCCTCGTGGTCATGCTGGTGCTCTTCATCCTCGGCTTCGTGCTGGATTTCCTCGAGATCATCTACATCGTCGTGCCGATCGTCGGCCCGGTGATCTACGGGGGCTCCTTCGATCCGAAATGGGTGACCATCATGATCGCGGTGAACCTGCAGACCTCGTTCCTGACCCCGCCCTTCGGCTTCGCGCTGTTCTACCTGCGCGGCGTGGCGCCGGCCTCGGTGACCACCGGGCACATCTACCGGGGCGTGATCCCCTTCGTGCTGATCCAGGTCGCGGGCCTTGCGCTGCTGTGGTTCGCACCGGGCATCGTGACCATCGTGCCCGACCTGATCCCCAAGTAGGCTCTGGGGTGCGGCAAGAGACGGGAGCGGGCCTTTGGGTCCGCTCCCTTCGTTTTTGGGTGTCTGCGGCCGGGGCCTCCACCAAGTTTGCCGGGCGTCGTTGGGGCAGCTACACCTGTCGGACCGGTCGGGAGCCGGTCTCGGAGGAGAGAGCCTTGGGGCAGGGGCGTGACATGACCGGCGGCAGGTTCGAGACCATCGTGATCGGCGACGGCATCGCCGGCTGGGCCGCCTCCGCCGTGCTGGCGCGTCGCGGGCAGGCGGTGGCGGTGCTGGGCCGTGCGCAGGGGCTGCCCCCGGTCGGGGAATACCTGCCGCCCGAGGGCGTGGCGGCACTGGCGGCGCTGGGGCTCGACGGGGTGTTGCGCAGTGCCGGGCACAGGCCCTCGCGCGGGACCGTCTCGATCTGGGGAAGCGACGCGCCGCTGCGGCGCGACGTGCTGATGCAGCCGGGAGGCCGGGCGTTCTGCGTCGACCGGCGCGCGCTCGAGGCGGATCTCAGGCGCATGGCGGAAGAGGCGGGCGCGGTGGCACAAACCCTTTCCGTCCCTCCGGTGGTCGCGGGAGGCGCCGGCGCCTGGCGGCTCGACCCGCGCGGCGGGCAGGCACCGCTGACCGCGCGCTTCCTGATCGACGCCACGGGGCGCGCGGCGTGGCTGGCGCGGGCGCTTGGGGCCCGGGTGACGCGGCGCGACGATCTCACCGCGCTGGCGATGTTCTGGTCCGGGGCGCCAACCGAGGACGCCGCGCTGCGCTCCGAGAGCCTGCCGGACGGCTGGTGCTACGCGGCGCCGCTGTCGGGGGAGCGGCTGGTCACCGTCTTCCTGACCCATGCCGCCGCGCTGCCCCGAGGCGCCGCCGCGCGCAGGGCGCTGGCATTGGAGCGCATCGCCGGGAGCCGCCTCGCGGGCGCGCTCTGCGCAGGGGCCCGGGCCGAAGGGTTCCGCGCCATGGCGGCGGGAAGCCAGCTGACCGAGCCCGGTTGCGGCCCCGGCTGGGCGGCCATCGGCGACGCGGCCATGGCGTTCGATCCGCTGGCCTCTGCGGGCATGACCAAGGCGCTGCTCGACATCCGCGAGACGGTGGGCGACCGGGCGCTTGCACCCGGCGCCCTGGCCGAGCGCCGCCGCGACCGCTTTGCCGCCTACCTTGCCGAACTTCGCGACGTCTACGCGGCAGAGCAGCGCTTCGGCGGCCCGTTCTGGACTCCGCGTCAGTCGTCGTAGGTGCCGGCCAGCGTGTGGCCCATGCGCGCCATGCGGAAGAACTCTCGCTGCGCGTGGCTCTGCCAACCGGCCTCCTGCGCGGCGCGATCCTCGGGCGTGTCGGGCGCCTCGCGCGCAAGCCCCGCCATCGCCGCGACGCCCCGCAGCTTCAGGCCCGCGGTCGCGGCCCCGAGAACCTCGACATACAGCTCCGAGGGCACGCCGGGCAGGTCGTCGGGGCCCGGACGGCGCTCGACGACGCCCATTTCGCCGAAATGCGACACCATCGAGGTCATCTCGTCGGGCCCGTATTTCTGCAGCGGGACGTACCAGTTGCGCCGCTCGGCAAAGGCCTGCTGGCGGGTCTCCGGGTCGAGCGTGGCGTCCATGACCCGCGCGTAATTCTCGGCGGTCAGAACGTGGTTCGGCACCCGCACCGGCCAGAAGGTCGGCAGGTTCGGATCGTAGCCGCGGTTGTAGCCCGACCGGCAGCTCGCGGTATCCGC
>Ga0208328_1000623_pt1 | contig 15248 bp, 10 predicted proteins | sample DeeseametaMP2633_FD_184170 | JGI IMG/M metagenome (GOLD analysis project Ga0208328, IMG submission 184170) | Marine microbial communities from the Deep Atlantic Ocean - MP2633 (SPAdes) | ecosystem: Environmental > Aquatic > Marine > Unclassified | place: Northeast of Antigua and Barbuda, North... | reverse complement strand
CCTCGCCCCGCTGACGCTGGGCGGCTTCGAGATCACCGCCCGCGGTGAGCCCGGCCAGAGCGTCGATGCGGGCGCCGCGAGGCGCGACATGCGCGACCCGGCGCAGCGGCTCGGGCTCGCGGCGCGGGTGCTGGTGCCGATCTACGCGGGCCTGACGCTGTCGCTGTGGATCATGCTGATGGTGGCGGGGGACCAGCCGCTGACCGCGCTGATCCACGCCATGTCGACGCTCTCGACCTCGGGGATCTCGTCGGTGGGCGGCCCGATCAACGCGGGTTCGGGCATCGCGGGCGAGATGATCATCTTCTGCTTCCTGTTCTTCGCGCTGTCGCGGCTGACCTTCTCGGGCGACACCGGGGCGTCCTACCGCCCGGGCCTGCGCGAGGACCCCGAGTTCCGCATGGGCATCTCGATCGCGATCCTCGTGCCGTTGGTGCTCTTCGTGCGGCACTGGATCGCCGCCTTCGACGTAGGCGGCGAACAGAACCTCGCGCTGGGTCTGCGGGCGCTCTGGGGCGGGGTGTTCACCGCGCTCTCGTTCCTGTCGACCACGGGCTTCGTCAGCAGCGACTGGGCCGAGGCCCAGAGCTGGTCGGGCCTGCCGACCCCGGGGCTCATCCTCATGGGGCTGGCGATCATGGGCGGCGGCGTCGCCACCACCGCGGGCGGCGTCAAGCTCCTGCGGATCTACGCGCTCTACCTCGCGGGCAAGCGCGAGCTCGAGAAGCTGGTGCACCCGAGCTCCATCGGCCGCTCGGGGCCCATGGCGCGCAGGATGCGGCGGCAGGGGGCGTTCATCGCGTGGGTGTTCTTCATGCTCTTCGCCATGTCCATCGCCGCCTTCTCGCTGATCTTCAGCCTCTTCGGCATCGATTTCGAGAACGCCATGGTGCTGACCATCGCCGGCCTCACCAACTGCGGCCCGCTGATCCGTGCCGCCGCCGAGATGCCGGTGGACCTCGGCGCGCTGGGGGACGGGGTCAAGCTGACGCTCTGCGCGGCAATGGTGCTGGGGCGGCTCGAGCTGATGGCGATCATCGTGCTTCTCACCCCGGGCATCTGGCGCGACTGACACGCCGTCCGGGCCATCTGCCTTCCGTGTGGGCAGCGTGCACAGGTAGCGTGCACATCCGCCAAAGCCCGGATTTTTGCACTGGAAGTTCCTCCTTTGGCGATACATACTCGCCCGAAAGAGCGAAGGCCGCCCGGCGGCAAAGGGCAAGAATAAAGGCAAATTCAATGGCTTCGGACAGACAAAATCTTCAGGACGCGTTTCTCAATCACGTCCGCAAAACCAAGGTTCCGGTCACTGTCTTCCTGATCAACGGGGTTAAACTGCAGGGCGTCATCACCTGGTTCGACAATTTCTGCGTGCTTCTGCGCCGGGATGGGCAGTCGCAGCTTGTCTACAAGCACGCGATCTCGACGATCATGCCGTCGCAGCCGATCAACCTGTATGACGGCGACGGCAACGATTGAAAGAACACGCAACGCATGTGACCCGCGCCTGGGTCCTGCATCCCGACATTCGCTCGGATCGTGATCGCCGCGACGCGGAGATGGCGCTCGAGGAAGCAGTCGCACTTGCAGTCGCGCTCCCCGACCTCGAGGTCGTGGGCAGCGCCGTCGTTCCGGTGCGCGATCCGCACCCCGGCCACCTCTTCGGCACCGGCAAGATCGAGGAGCTGAAGACGCTCTTCCAGGAGGCCGAGGTCGAGCTGGTGCTCGTCGACGGCCCCGTGAGCCCGGTGCAGCAACGCAATCTTGAAAAGCAGTGGAAGGTCAAGCTGCTCGACCGGACCGGGCTGATCCTCGAGATCTTCTCGGACCGTGCCGCCACCCGCGAGGGCGTGCTGCAGGTCGAGATGGCGGCACTGTCCTACCAGCGCACCCGACTGGTGCGGGCCTGGACCCACCTCGAACGGCAGCGCGGCGGGCTCGGCTTCGTCGGCGGCCCCGGCGAGACCCAGATCGAGGCCGACCGTCGCGCCATCGATGAACAGCTCGTGCGGCTGCGGCGCCAGCTCGACCGCGTGGTCAAGACCCGCGACCTGCACCGCAAGGCGCGCGCCAAGGTGCCGTTCCCCATCGTGGCGCTGGTGGGCTACACCAACGCCGGCAAGTCGACGCTCTTCAACCGGCTGACCGGGGCCGAGGTCATGGCCAAGGACATGCTCTTCGCCACGCTCGACCCGACCATGCGCGCGGTGCGGCTGCCCACGGGCATCGAGGTGATCCTGTCGGACACGGTGGGCTTCATCTCGGACCTGCCGACCGAGCTGGTCGCGGCCTTCCGCGCCACGCTCGAAGAGGTGCTGGCCGCGGACGTGGTCGTGCATGTGCGCGACATCTCGCACCCCAACACCGAGGAACAGTCCGAGGACGTGGAGACCATCCTCGCCTCGCTGGGCCTCGACGAGGAGGTGCCGCGGATCGAGGTCTGGAACAAAATCGACCGCCTGCACCCGGACGAGCGCGACGCGCTGCTGACCCGGGCCGAGCGTGAAGAGCAGGTCTACGCCGTCTCGGCGCTGACCGGCGACGGGCTCGACGTGATGCTGCGGGCGGTGACCGACCTGCTGCAGGGCGAGACGGTCGAGGAAGAGCTCCTGCTCGGGTTCGACGAGGGGCGGCGCCGGTCGTGGCTCTTCGGCAAGGGGCTGGTGACCGACGAGCGGCAGGAAGAGGACGGCTTCGTCGTCCGCGTGCGCTGGTCCGCCAAGGACCGGGCGCAGTTCCAGAGCCTCTGACATCTCCGAAATCCATGACGGCGGCGCGGGCTGGTGGCCTGCGCCGGTCGTGCTAGATTTCCGGGAACGGCGCGGTTCTTCGGAAAGAGACAAGCATGAGCATCGGCGAACGGGTTTCGGCGTGGTTCCTCGACGGGCCTGCGCCGATGCGCTGGACCGACATCGGCGTGATGCTGGTGGCGGTGGTGCTGCCGGTGGTCGTGGCGGTGCTGCTCTTCGGACCCATGGGTATGGGCGCCTTCGCAGCCTCCATGCCCGCGCATCTCGCCAGCCGCGAGGGCGGGGCGCCGGTGGCGCTGCTTGCGACCATCGCGACCGGGCTCGGCGGCATGGTCGCCATCGCCGATCCGGTCATGGCGCTGATGACGGCGGGCTGCCTTGCGGTGATGACCGCCATCGCCGCGCACCACCAGCTCGCCAGGCCGGCCATGCGCGCGGTGCTGACATGGACGCTGTTCACCGCGCCGCTCATCCCCTCGGACAACCTGCCGCTGCTGCTGGGCATCTATCTCGGCGGCATGGTCTGGAGCATCGGCATCACCTCGCTGGCACGCCGGGTGCGGACGCTCGACGCGGTGTCGGTGGGCAGTCGGGTCTACAGCTTCACCTTCGGCGCGGTCTTCGGCTCCGGCCTCGTGGTCGCGGTCTGGCTCGGGCAGCGACTGTTCGACGATCACGGCTTCTGGCTGCCGCTGACCTTCGTCATCCTGTCTATGCCCCCCTACGGCGCGCTGTTCTCGCGCAGCCTGAAGCGGACGCTGGCGACCCTGCTGGGCGCCTATGCCTCGGTCGCGGTGGCGCGGTTGGGGCTTTCGGCGGGGGCGACCGGCGGGCTGGCGCTGGTGATCTTCCCGCTGGCGTTCAGGTTGTTGCCGCGCAGCAGCTTCGCGGGCACGGCCCTGTTGACCTTCAGCATCCTCGAGGTGCTGTCGCTGATCTCGGACATCGACGCGGTCGCCGCCGAGCGGGTCGAGACGGTGCTGCTGGCAAGCGTCCTGACGCTGGTGCTTGGCGTGCTGGCGACCGGGGTGCTTGCGGTGCTGAAGCCGAAGGCGCTGCGCGATGCCACCGCGGACGACGCCTGAACGTCAGACCGGCAGCAGGGGCGCCCGCGCGGCGAGGATGCGTTGCGCGGCGACGAACCGCGCCCGCTGCCGCAGCGAGGGGGCCGGGGGCGTCGTCGCCCAGACCCCGAGCGCGAAGAGCCGCTGCAGGAAGAGCGTCGCGGGACCGATGCTGCCGGTGCTGCCGTAGCCCTCGCCAAGCGCCTCGGACAGCGCCCCGAGCCCGCCGCCATGGGCCACCGCGTCGAGCAGCAGCGCGACGAGATCGCGCATCGGCTCGTCCGGGGCGTCGTTCTCGAAATCGAGCCCGATCAGCCGGTTGGGCGTGAGCATCAGGTTCGACAGGTGCAGGTCGCGATGGGTCACCGTCCGCACCGAAGGCGTGCCGCGCACCTCTGGAACCTGCTCGGCCAGCGCCGCGACCTCGAGCCGGAACTGCCCGACATCGGGGATGAGCCGCCCGCCGAACTCGTGCTGCATGATGAGCTTCTGCAGCCACGCGAGCTGGCCCTTGGGACGGAACGGGTGAGGCTCGAGGCTGGTGCCGTGCAGCCGCCGCAGCCAGTGCCCCGCCGCCTGCAGCCGCGTCGCGCGGTCGGCCTCGGACAGGTGTGGCCAGAGCGCCGAGAGGCTCGGGCCATCAGCATAGGCCATGCCGAGCACCAGCCGGCTCTCGTCGAAGAACAGTACCTCGGGCGCGGCGTCGGGCAGGGCGGTCACCACCGCCCGCTGGCGCGCGACCTGCGCGCGGGCCTTGTCGGCCGAAGCGGGGGCGTAGACCTTGACCACGATGCGCTCGTCCGGTCGGGCCGCGCAGAAGACCTGCGCCCGGCGCGCCTTGTCGACGGGCGCGAGGCTGCCCAGCCCGTGCGGCGCGCCGGGGCGCTGCTCGGCCAGAGACGCGCGCGCCAGCGCACGGGCGGTCGCGAGGTCGAGATGGGTCTCCTCCTTCATCCCCGGCGTTACTCCTTGAGCAGCCGCGTGACGCCGATCGAGGCGGCCCGTGCCAGGTCCTCGTCGAGCGACATGGGGATGTATTCGCCGCGCCGCCACAGCGTGCCGAGGTCGTCGTAATGCCGCGACAGCAGGTGGCCGCTCTGGCCGGTCGAGGTGATGAAGACCGAGGAATCCGGGTCGGCGAAATCGTAGACGCCGCGGTAGGTGGCGCCGTGCACGCTGGTGAACGGGTCGGGATCGGTGCCCGAGGTGCGTCCGCGCTCGAGCGTGAAGTCGCCGCCCGAGGTCGCCTGCCGGATGTTGGTGAAGTAGCGCAGCACCGGGATGTCGCCCAGCACCGTGTGCCGGTGCAGCGCCTGGTGCGCATCGCCCCAGCGCAGGCTCTCGAGCGCGGTGCCGTAGCGCTCGGAGATCCACACCAGCGCATCGTCGAGCGCCATGCGGGCGATGTCCGAGCAGGTCTCGACCGCGACCGAGCGGATCACGTCGCACCACGCGCTCGCGCCGTCCACGTCGCGGTACACGCGCTCGATGAACAGTGGCTCGACGTGGCTGTAGGCGTCGGCCAGCGGGCCGAGCTCGTCCCGAATCAGGCGCTCCTGCAGGGCGCGGACCCAGGCGGCGTAGATCAGCGGCTCGGGCAGGTGCTCGTTCATCTCGCCGTTCCAGTCGGCCAGCAGCTCGAGCGCACGCTGGCGCTGGCGCTCGGGCGTGCCCTCGGGCGCGGCCTCGCCGGTGAACCACAGGTCGCGGCCGATGAGCGGCAGCAGGGTGCGCGCCGCCGGCGACACGGTGTCGAGCTGCGCCTCGATGAAGCTGTCGCGGGTGTGCACCTGCCGCCCCTGCATGAGCTGGCTCCAGCGCATCACGCGCTGGCTGTCGCCCCAGTCAAAGCTGACGTGGGCGGGGAAGGGGCGGTCGATGATCTTGTTGTTGGTGTTGCCGACGATGCCGCCGTCGGGATCGGTCCAGACCGGGTTCTCGCTGTCTGGGAAGACGCCCTGCCAGCGGTTGGCCTCGACCCAGCCGGGCGAGGGCATGCGGCCCTGGCTCTGGTGGGCCGGATCGCGCAGGGGCATGGCGCCGATCAGCTTCATCGCGATGTGCTCGCGGTCGATCAGCGTCAGCATCTGCGACGGCGCGACATAGAGCGGGGTCGCCTCGTCGAGCGCCTCCTGCACGCTGCCCGCCGCCATCAGACGAAGCGCGCCGCTGACCGAGGTGTCGCTGCCCGAGAGCGCCGTCCAGTTCATCGACACCACGTGTCCCGGCGGGGTGATGGCGTCGAGCTCGAAGCGGGTGCGGGGCAGGACGGGGCCGTTGTCGGTCCAGCGCAGGGTGACGGTGACCGGCGCCTCGCCGCGGATCTCGACGATCGAGCGGCGGGTCTGGAAGCGCTTCCAGCCGTCGGGCGTGCGGTATTCCTGCGGGTTCTCGGGGTTCAGCTCCTCGATGTGCAGGTCCTGGTCATCGAGGTAGGACGAGGTCAGCCCCCACGCCAGCTTCTGCGACCGGCCGAGCATCACCGCGGGAATGCCGGGCACGGTGGCGCCGATCACGCCGCCCGAGGACAGTTCGAGCCGCGCGAGATACCAGGTCGAGGGCGCGGTGAACCCCAGATGCGGGTCGTTTGCGAGAAGCGTGCCGCCCCCGGCCGAGCGCGCGGGCGCCGCGGCCCAGGCGTTGGAGGCGCCGGCAAAGCCGCGCTCGGCGAAGGGCGTGAGCCGGTCCTTGTAGGCGGATGTCCCGGGGTCCCGCGCGGCGTAGCGCGGCATCTGCAGGCCGGGAAAGAGGCTGGCGTAATCGGGCAGGGCGGCGGTGCCGGCGCCGGGGATGTCGGGCAGGATGTCGGCGAGCCGCTTGGGATCGGGCAGCAGCAGCGAGGTCCGGGCGCGCAGGATCTCGTCGCGGAACTGGCCCGAGAGCTGCAGCGCCATCAGCTTGACCAGCGAGATGCTGTCGGCGGGCTGCCACGGCGCGATGGGTGCGTCGAAGAGGAAGAACTCCGGCGCGCCGCGCCCGAGGCTGTGCTCGTTGATCTCGGTGATGCGCGCGTTCACCCCGGCGGAATAAGCGCGCAGCGCCGCCAGCGTCTCGGGCGTCTGCGAGGCGACCGAGCGGGTGGCGAGCGGGTAGAGATCCAGACGGCGCATCAGGATGTCGGTCTCGAGCGTGCGCCGCCCGAAGATCTCCGAGAGTCGCCCCTGCACGGTGCGCCGCATCAGCACCATCTGCCAGAGCCGGTCCTGCGCATGGGCATAGCCCAGCCCGAAATAGGCGTCCGCGTCGGAGGCGGCGAAGATGTGCGGCACGGCGGCATTGTCGCGCACGATATCGACCTCGGCGCCGATGCCGGCGACGGTCAGGTCCTTGTCGTAATCCGGCAGCGACCGCGAGGCGAGGTAGTAGACCAGACCCACCACGACGACGGAGAGGAGGATCGCCGTGGACGCGAGCCTCAGGAGCCATCGGAAGAGTGTCGCCATCAGGAATTCCCCGTTCACCGGTCTTCGGGCGGGCTTAGCGCGTGGCCGCCCCCTTGCCAAGGCCCGGGGGAGCGGCGACAACTCTGCCAACGTCAGCGATAACGGAGGGTTGAACCATGGCGAAATGCGCATTCCTGGGGCTCGGGGTGATGGGGTACCCCATGGCCGGGCATATGGTCAAAGCCGGTCACGAGGTCACGGTCTACAACCGGACCGCCTCCAAGGCCGAGGCCTGGACGACCGAACACGGCGGCAAGATGGCACCGACCCCGCGCGAGGCCGCCGAGGGCGCCGAGTTCGTCATGGCCTGCGTCGGCAACGACGACGACCTGCGCTCGGTCTGCCTCGGCGAGGACGGTGCCTTCGCGGGCATGTCCGAGGGCGCGATCTTCGTTGACCACACCACGGTGAGCTCGAAAGTCACGGCGGAACTCTATGAAGTTGCAAAGGAAAACGGATTCGGCTTTGTCGATGCGCCGGTCTCGGGCGGGCAGGCGGGGGCCGAGAACGGCCAGCTCGTGGTGATGTGCGGCGGCGACCAGCCGGACTACGACATGTCCGAGCCGGTCATCGACGCCTACTCGAAGCTCTGCCGCCGCATCGGCGACAGCGGCGCCGGCCAGAAGTGCAAGATGGTCAACCAGATCTGCATCGCGGGCCTTGTGCAGGGCCTCTCCGAGGGACTGGCCTTCGCCGAAAAGGCGGGCATCGACGGCCGTGCGGTGGTCGACGTGATCGGCGGCGGCGCTGCCGGCTCGTGGCAGATGGTGAACCGCTACGGCACCATGATCGACGACAAGTTCGAGCACGGCTTCGCGGTCGACTGGATGCGCAAGGACCTCGCGATCTGCCTCGCCACCGCCGAGGAGATCGGCGCGGCGCTCCCCGTCACCGCGCTCGTGGACCAGTTCTACAAGGACGTGCAGGCGATGGGCGGCGGCCGCTGGGACACCTCGAGCCTGATCAAGCGCCTCAAGGCCTTCGGCTGACGTCCCGCCCCCTGTGACACGCCGGAGGCGTCCGGCGGGGATATCTCTGGCCAGTGGAAGACACGCGCGCTTCGCCCTGTTTTCCACTGGCCTTCAAATATCCCGGGGGTGAGCGCGCCCCGGCGCGCGAAGGGGGCAGCGCCCCCTTGCAGCCCTTACGCCAGCGTGGCGTCCATGGTGATCTCGGCGCTCAGCAGCTTCGAGATCGGGCAGTTCTCCTTGGCCGTCGCGGCGGCCTCGGCGAATTGCTCCGCCGTGGCGCCGGGCACCTTGGCGGTCACCTCGAGGTGGCTCGCGGTCACCGCGAAGCCGGCGTCGCCTTTCTCGAGCGAGACGGTGGCGACGGTCGAGATGTCGTCCGGGGTGAAGCCTGCCTCGCCCAGCACCATGCTCAGCGCCATCGAGAAACAGCTCGCGTGTGCGGCGCCGATCAGCTCCTCGGGGTTGCTGCCCGGGGCGCCCTCGAAGCGCTTGTTGAAGCCGTAGTTCACCTCGTCCAGCACGCCGGATTCGGTCGAGATCGTGCCGGTCCCTTCCTTGAGGCTGCCCTTCCAGTTCGCGGATCCCTTCTTGCGGATCATGTCGTGCTCCTTCTCGTCAGACGGCGCCGCGATGCGCGGCACCCGGGAACCCAACGCGGCACAGGGCGGGGAGTTGCATCGGGGCGGGGCGCCGCCTCGCGCGCGGAAAATCGCAACCGTCACATTCCATATTGTCTTTTCCACACCCCTTCCCTTATGCTGTCTGTCAGGCCTCCCATAATGCATGGTGATGCCAGAGAGTTTCGCTGCGCCGGCGCGTCCCCGACAAGGACCCGGTGCAGACCGATCGGGCCGCAAGGCCACCCGAAGACCGCCCGGACCGCCTCACGGTTGCGGGCAGACAACAGGCGCAGCGCGGCAAGGCCCGTGCCGGCGTCGGAGAAGAACCGCGATGAAGCGTGCGACGCAGACGAGGCACCAGGGCGAAGACCAAGCGTCTTCCCGTGCCTGCGCGCCGCAACTCGCCCAGACAAGCCACGCCGCAACTCCCCTTCGTCCCCCTCCCGGTGGAGGAGGGGCGCTTGCGCCGTGCAGACGGACAACATGGCAAAGAAAATGCTCATCGACGCCACCCACGCGGAAGAGACCCGCGTCGTGGTGGTCGACGGAAACAAGGTCGAGGAATTCGACTTCGAGTCGGAGAACAAGCGTCAGCTAGCCGGCAACATCTATCTCGCCAAGGTGACGCGCGTCGAGCCGTCCCTGCAGGCGGCCTTCGTGGATTACGGCGGGAACCGTCACGGCTTCCTCGCCTTCTCGGAGATCCACCCGGATTACTACCAGATCCCCGTCGCCGACCGTCAGGCGCTGATGGAGGAAGAGGCCGCGCTTGCCGCCGAGGCCGATGACGAGGACGACGAGAAGGAAAAGTCGCGCGCGCGCTCCACGCGGTCGCGCCGGTCCCGTTCGCGCACCCGGTCCAAGGCCGAGAAGACCCGCAGCGACGACAAGACCACCTCGGCGGACGTCTCCGAGATCAAGGGGATGGAGACCATCGACCTTGGTGACGAGGAGCACGGCGAGGACACCGCCGAGGGTCTCTCGCCCATGGTGCTGGTGGACGAGGCCCCCGTGGCCGAGCCCGCCGACGCGCCCGAATCCGGCGCCAGCGAAGACATCGTGACCACCGGGACCGCGGCCGAGGAGGCCGCGTCCGACGAGGCGGCTGCCGAGGCGATCGCCGACGAGGACGAGGCGCCCGCGGCCCATGACGCCCGCGACACCGAGTCCGACGACGAGGATGAGGACGACGACGAGGACGATCACGCCTCCGGCGACGACAGCATCGAATCCGTGGCCGACGACGACACCGAGGAAGACATCCGCCCCAAGCGCAAGCCGCGCCCGCGGAAGTACAAGATCCAGGAAGTCATCAAGGTGCGCCAGATCATGCTGGTGCAGGTCGTCAAGGAAGAGCGTGGCAACAAGGGCGCCGCGCTGACCACCTATCTGTCGCTGGCCGGCCGCTACTGCGTGCTGATGCCGAACACCGCCCGTGGCGGTGGCATCTCGCGCAAGATCACCAACGCCACCGACCGCTCCAAGCTCAAGCAGATCGCCGCCGAGATCGACGTGCCCAAGGGCGCGGGCCTGATCATCCGCACCGCCGGCGCCAAGCGCACCAAGACCGAGATCAAGCGCGACTACGAGTACCTCCAGCGCCTGTGGGAGCAGATCCGCGCCCTCACGCTGCAGAGCATCGCGCCCGCCAAGATCTACGAGGAGGGTGACCTCATCAAGCGCTCGATCCGCGACCTCTACAATCGCGAGATCGACGAGGTTCACGTCGAGGGCGACCGCGGCTACCGCATCGCCAAGGACTTCATGAAGATGATCATGCCGTCCCACGCGAAGAACGTGAAGCACTACGCCGACCCGATGCCGCTCTTCGCGCGCTACCAGGTCGAGAGCTACCTCAGCTCGATGTTCAACCCGACGGTCCAGCTCAAGTCCGGCGGCTACATCGTCATCGGCGTGACCGAGGCGCTGGTGGCCATCGACGTGAACTCCGGCCGGGCCACCAAGGAAGGCTCGATCGAGGAGACCGCGCTCAAGACGAACCTCGAGGCCGCCGAGGAGGTGGCCCGCCAGCTGCGTCTGCGCGACCTCGCCGGTCTGATCGTCATCGACTTCATCGACATGGAAGAGCGCAAGAACAACGCCGCCGTCGAGAAGAAGCTCAAGGACAAGCTCAAGACCGACCGGGCCCGCATCCAGGTCGGCCGGATCTCAGGCTTCGGCCTGCTCGAGATGTCGCGCCAGCGCCTGCGCCCGGGCATGATTGAGGCCACCACGCAGCCGTGCCACGCCTGCCACGGCACCGGTCTCGTGCGCTCCGACGACAACATGGCGCTGAACATCCTGCGCCAGATCGAGGAAGAGGGCACCCGCCGCCGCTCGCGCGAGGTTCTGGTCAAGGTGCCGGTGGGCATCGCCAACTACCTGATGAACCAGAAGCGCGAGCATGTCGCGATGATCGAGGCGCGCTACGGCATGGCCGTGCGCATCGAGGGCGACACCCATCTGGTCTCGCCGGACTTCTCGATGGAGAAGTTCAAGACCGCGACTCGCAACGTCCCCGAGGTGGTGGCGCCGGTGGTGTCGGTCGACACCACGCTGATGGACCAGGTCGACGAGGACGCGCTCGAGGCGGAAGTCGAGGAGGACGAGGAGGAGACCACGGTCGAGACCCCGACCCAGCAGGACGAGGACGACAAGCCCAAGAAGCGCCGCCGGCGTCGGCGTCGCTCGCGCTCGAAGTCGCGCGAGAACGACGAGAACGGCGAGAGCGATGGCTCGGACGAGGGTGACGACAACGGCGATGCCGACGCGTCGGACAAGGTGACGGCGGAAGCGCCGACCGCCCCGGTCGCGGCAGAGGCAGCAGCCGAGGTTGTGACCGAAGCCTCCGAGGAGGCCGTGGCCGCAGAGACCCCCGAGGCCGCCCCGGCCGAGGAGGAAGCGCCCGCCAAGCCCAAGCGCACCCGCTCGCGGTCGCGCTCCCGCGCCAAGAAGACCGAAGAGGTGACGGAAACCGCCGAGGCGGCTCCGGCCAGCGAGCCCGAAGCGGCTGCTGTGATTGAGGCGCCCGCCGCCGAGGTCTCGGAGCCCGAGGTCGCAGCCGCGCCCGAGGCCGTCGAGGCCGAGCCGGTTGCCGAGGCCGAGCCCGTTGCCGAAACGGTCGCGCCTGTGGCAGAGCCCGCCGAACCGGTGGCAGAGGTGGCGGCAGAGCCCGCCGTCGAGGCCCCCGAGGCGGAGGCCGTAACCGAGACGCCCGAGCCCGTCGCTGCGGAAGCGCCGGCAGAGCCCGAGGTGGCCGAGACCGCGCCCGTCGAGGAGACCGCACCGGTCGCCGAAGAGGTGACCGAGGCCGAGCCTGAAGCGGCACCGGACGCGGCATCCGAAGAGACCTCGGAAGAGGCTCCGGCAGAGGTTGCCGCCGAAGAGACCCCGGCGGAAGAGCCGCAGCCCGAGGCCGTCACCGAAGGCGCCAACGCCGAGGCCGACGACAAGCCCAAGCGGCGCGGCTGGTGGTCGATCGGTCGCTGATCCGGCCCGCATCGCCTGATACCTGAACACACGAAGGCCCCGGATCCAGTCCGGGGCCTTTTGCTTTGCGGGACATCGCTGCGACTGCTTTTCGGTGCGTCGGGGCGGTTTCTTTGCGGTGCATTGTTGCGGCTGCTTTACGGCGCGTTGGCGCAGCTGCTTTGCGACGTATTCGTGCGCCTGATTTGCGGGACGTCGGTGCGACCGGGTCGGATCCACGGGCCGGGCCAAGCCAGGCCGCCTCCCGGCAAGACAGGGGAACGCGCCGCCCGTTGGGTGAAGCCCTCCAGGCGCCACACCGGTACACCACGCAGACCTTTCCACGGGGATGTGACCTCGCGTCGCGTGACGCGGGTGCCGTTATCTTCTACCCATGCGATATGTTCGGAATCGACATCATAGACGCCAGCCTGCTGCCGGCGATGTTCGTGGCGCTCTTCGCCGGGGTCATCTCGTTCCTGAGCCCCTGCGTGCTGCCCATCGTGCCGCCCTATCTCGCCTTCATGTCGGGGGTGAGCCTCGCCGAGATGGAGGCCGGCGGCCGCGCCCGGCTGCGTGCCTTCACCGCCGCGCTGTTCTTCGTGCTGGGGCTGTCGACGGTCTTCGTGCTGCTCGGCTTCACCGCCTCGTGGCTCGGGACGTTCTTCCTGCAGAACCAGCTGCTTCTGGCGCGGATCTCGGGCGTCGTGGTGATCGTCTTCGGCCTGCACTTCCTGCATGTCTTCCGCATCCCGTTCCTCGATCGCGAGGCGCGGATCGAGACCGGCGACACCGGCGGCTCGGCCTTCGGCGCCTATATCCTCGGGCTCGCCTTCGCCTTCGGCTGGACCCCCTGCATCGGGCCGCAGCTGGGCGCGATCCTGTCGATGGCGGCCTCCGAGGCCTCGATCGCGCGCGGCACCGCGCTGCTGGCGGTCTACGCGGCGGGGCTGGGGCTGCCCTTCCTGCTGGCCGCTATCTTCCTGAGCCGCGCCATGGGACTGATGAACCGGATCAAGCGCCACATGGGGCTCATCGAGAAGGTCATGGGGCTGCTGCTGGTCGCGGTCGGGCTGATGCTGCTCACCGGCGCCTTCTCGGCCTTCTCCTTCTGGCTGCTCGAAACCTTCCCGGCACTGGGCGAGCTCGGCTGATCCTGCCTGATCCCCGGCCGGCCCTTGCGCCAAGTGCCTCGCAGGGGCATCCGGAGGAAGATCGCCGCCCGGGCGCCACAGTCTTGCCCAAAGCCCGTGCTAGGGCGAGGATCGCGACGAAGGGGCGAGGGAATGGGCGAAGACCCGCAGGATCTCCCATCACAGGGCCAGCCGGGGCAGGAGGTGTCCCGACGCCGGGTGTTCTACATCCCGGGCTACGATCCGATTCACCCAAGGCGCTACCGCGAGCTTTACCGCAAGGAGGGCGCCGCACAGGCGGCGATCTCGGGCTACGAACTCGCGCTGACCCCCAAGCGCTCGGGCGGGCCCTACGGCTGGCAGGTCTCGGCGCGGATCGACGGGGCCGAGGTCGAGGCCGCGGTCGAGGTGCTGGTCTGGTTCGACATCGTGCGCGACAGCATGTCCAACACCATCCCCGGCACCTATCTCCAGCTGGTCCGGACGGCGTGGGAATACGTCGCCACCGGCGCGCTGCGGCGGCTGATGCGGCTGCGCAAGGGGCCGGTGATCGCGGCGCTCTACCCGGTGGGGATGCTGCTGCTGCAGCTCCTTGCCGCGATCCTGACCGGCTGGCTGGTCTACGCGCTGGCGGGGCTGCTCGCACCTTGGGCAGGGCTTGCGACCCTACTCGCAGGCGCGGGCGCAGGGATCGTCGCGGCGGTGGCGCTGCTGCGCTGGTTCAAGGCAAAAGACGGCAAGCTCTACGCCTATTACCTCATGCACGACTACGCCTATTCCGCCCGGTACCGAGGCGCCAACCCGCCCGAGCTCGAGGCGCGCATGGCCCGGTTCACCGACATTATCGCCGCAGCTCTCGAGAGTGACGCCGACGAGGTGCTGGTGGTCGGCCACAGCTCGGGCGCGCATCTGGCGGTGTCGATCCTCGCCGATCTCATCCGTCAGGGCAGGGTGCCCGCGCGGGGGCCACGGCTGGCCTTCCTGAGCCTCGGGCAGGTGGTGCCGATGGTCTCGTTCCTGCGCAAGGCGCACCGGCTGCGGGCGGACCTCGCCTATCTCTCGGCGCGCGACGAGCTCACTTGGGTCGACGTGACCGCGCCGGGCGACGGCTGCGCCTTCGCGCTCTGCGATCCGGTCGCGGTCTCCGGTGTCGCGCCCGAGGGCCGGCGCTGGCCGCTGGTGTTCTCGGCGCAGTTCACCCGGTCGCTCAGCCCCGAGCGCTGGAAGGCGCTGCGCTGGCGCTTCTTCCGGCTGCACTTTCAGTATCTCTGCGCCTTCGACCGCCCGCTCGACTACGATTACTTCCGGATCACCGCGGGCCCGCTGAGCCTTGCCACACGCTATGCCGGGCGCCCGCCCTCCGCCAGCCGCATCGACGTGCCGGTGTCCAAGTTCACCTCCACCGCCGCCGCCGCATGACGCCGCCGAAACCCGCCGCGCGGCCCGAGAAGGTCTCGCTCCTGCGCTACCTCCGCCTGTTTCGGCAGGACATCCTCTCGGCCCAGCCGGCGCGGCTCTACCGGGCGTGGATGGCCGAGTTCCGCACGCCGTTCTTCCGCTCCTACCTCGTGAACCAGCCCGAGCTGGTGAAGACCGTGCTGAAGGACCGGCCGCTGGACTTTCCCAAGTCCGGGCGCGTGTCCGAGGGGTTGCGGCCGCTGCTGGGGGCGTCGGTGTTCCTGACCAATGGCGCGCAGTGGCAGCGCCAGCGGCGGATCATCGACCCGGCCTTCGAGGGCGGCCGCCTGCGCGAGACCTACCCGGCGATGTGGGACGCGGCGCAGGCGGCGCTGGCGCGG
>Ga0208328_1000622_pt1 | contig 15254 bp, 11 predicted proteins | sample DeeseametaMP2633_FD_184170 | JGI IMG/M metagenome (GOLD analysis project Ga0208328, IMG submission 184170) | Marine microbial communities from the Deep Atlantic Ocean - MP2633 (SPAdes) | ecosystem: Environmental > Aquatic > Marine > Unclassified | place: Northeast of Antigua and Barbuda, North... | reverse complement strand
AGGGCGTCGAGGAGGCCACCGCGCTCATCGCGAAGGGCTCCCGGCCCGCCGACCCGGCCGAGCTCGCGGGGAGCGTGCCGGGCTGAGGTGGCTCGGGCTGCGGTAGTTCGATCAGCAGTTCCGGTTCTGGTCGTCCAGGACCGGAACTGCGATGCGGACTACCCCCGCCCCTGCCCTGCCACCAGCGCCGCGACCTCCCCCAGCGCGTCGGGGTCGTCGAGGGCGCCGGCGGCAGCGACGACGGCGGGGTCCGCGCCGCGCAGGATCTTCTTGACCGGCACCTCGAGCTTCTTGCCCGACAGCGTGCGCGGGAGGGCCCGCACGACGTGCAGGGTGTCGGGGACGTGCCGCGGGGAGAGGCGGGTGCGCAGGGTGGTGGCGACCAGCCGACGCAGCTCCTCGGAGTCGGTCTCGCCGGGCACCAGGGACAGGAAGAGCACCAGCTCCCCGGCACCGCCCTCGGCATCCTCGAGGTGCACCACCAGCGAGTCCTTGACCGCGTCCAGCTCCTCGACGACGCGGTAGAACTCCGAGGTGCCCAGTCGCACCCCGCCGCGGTTGAGGGTCGCGTCGGAGCGGCCGGTGATCACCAGCGAGCCACGGTCGGTGATCGTCACCCAGTCACCGTGGCGCCATACCCCGGGAATGTCCTCGAAGTACGCCGACCGGTAGCGCGAGCCGTCCGCGTCACCCCAGAACCCCACCGGCATCGACGGCATCGGCCGCGTGACCACCAGCTCGCCGACCTCGCCGACGACCGGCTCCCAGCCGCCGTCGGGCGTGGCGGCGTACGACTCCACGGCGACGCCGGGCAGCCGCGCGGAGATCTCGCCCTCCCAGACGGGGGTGAGCGGGGTCGAGCCGACGAAGGCGTTGCAGATGTCGGTGCCGCCGGACATCGAGCCGAGCTGGGCGGTCGAGGAGACCGCGTCGTGCACCCACGCGAAGCCCTCGGCGGGCAGCGGCGCGCCGGTCGAGCCGACCCCGCGCAGGTGTGAGAGGTCGACCTGCTCGCCGGGGCGCAGGCCCTCTTTGCGGCAGGTCATCAGGAACGGCGCCGACGTGCCGTAGTACGTCAGTCCGGTCTCCGCGGCCATCTCCCACTGCTGCATCAGCGAGGGGTGGGCGGGGTTGCCGTCGAAGAGCACCACCGTCGTGCCGACCAACAGGCCGGAGACCACGAAGTTCCACATCATCCAGCCGGTCGTGGAGAACCACGAGAAGCGGTCGGTGGGGCCGAGGTCGAGGCACAGCCCGATCGCCGTGGCATGGGTCAGCGTGATGCCGCCGTGGCCGTGCACGATCGGCTTCGGCAGGCCCGTGGTGCCGCTGGAGAAGAGCACGTAGAGCGGGTGGTCGAAGGGCACGGTCTCGTGCACCTGTACGTCGGTCGAGGAAGGACGAAGTCCTGTCTCGAGACCCAGCTCCCCCCACAGAACGGCACCGTCCGGCCCTGTCGACCCGGGGTCGAGGTAGGGCAGGTGCACCACGTGCCGGACCGACGGCAGCGAGGCGAGCACCTCGTCGACCTCCGCGGTGCGCGGGACGTCCTTCGCGCCGTAGCGGTAGCCGTCGACGGCCAGCAGCACCACGGGCTCGATCTGGCCGAGCCGGTCGACGACCGACTGGGTGCCGAACTCCGGCGCCACCGAGCAGAAGACCGCCCCCAGCGAGGCGGTCGCCAGGAGCAGGACGAGGGTCTCCCCCACGTTGGGCGCGTACGCCGCCACACGGTCGCCCCGCTCGACACCGAGCGAGACCAGGCCGGCCCGGACGCGCGCGACGTCGAGCCGCAGCTCGGCGGCGGTCCAGGTGCGCTCCTCGCGCGACTGCGAGCGCGACACCACGACGACGTCGTCCTCGTCGCGGCCGGGCAGCGCGAGCATCGCCTCGGCGTAGTTGGTGGTGACCTCGGGGAACCACACCGCGCCCGGCATCCGCTCGTCGGCCAGCGCCACCGTCGGCTCGGGCGCGGCGGGGAGCCGCAGCTCGCGCCACACCTCCAGCCAGAAGGTGTCGAGGTGCTCGAGGCTCCACGCACGCAGCGCCTCGTAGTCGCGGCCCAGGTCGACGCCGTAGTCGGCCTCCAGCCGCAGGGCGAAGCGACCGAGCCGGGATGCCTCCCACGGCTCGGGCTGCCAGAGCACCGGAGGGACGGTCCGAGATGTGTCCTCGCTCACGCGACCACCCTAGAGCGGTCCGTGGACACCGCCGCCACCGACCTGAGCACCTACCGTGGTTGACGTGGACAACCAGGGGGCGGCGGTGCCGCCGGTCGAGGTGCGAGGCGCCCAGGCGCCGGGCCACGAGACCCGTCCCCTCCTCCTCACCACGCTCGCCCTGCTGACGACCATCACGGCGATCACCAGCAGCCTCGGCGCCCCGCTGGTGCCGAGCGTCGTCGAGCACTTCGACGTCCGCCTCACGACCGCGCAGTGGAGCCTGACGGCGGCCCTGCTCGCGGGCGCGGTGAGCACGCCGGTGGTGGGCCGCTTCGCGGCGGGGAGGGTACGCCGCCCGACCATCCTCGCGGGCCTGGCGACGGTCCTGGCCGGCACCGTCCTGGCCGCGGTGTCGGTGCCGCTGGGCATCTTCGGCGTGCTTGTGGCGGCCCGGGCGCTGCAGGGCATCGGGATGTCGCTGCTGCCGCTGGCGATGGCGGTGGCCCGGGACGAGACGACCGGCGAGCGCACCTCCCGCGCGATCGCGCTGCTGAGCGTGACGATGGTGGCGGGCGCGGGGCTGGGCTACCCGCTGACCGCGCTGATGGCCGAGCTCGGCGGGCTGGTCGCGGCCTACTTGCTGGGTGCGGTGCTGACCGGCCTGAGCCTGGTGATGGCGTGGCGGTTCGTCCCGCCGGCCCCGGGCACCGAGCGCGGCCGCGTGGATTGGGTGGGCGCGGCCTGGCTGACGGTCGCGATGCTGGCCACGCTGCTCGCGATCTCCGAGGGCGAGGTGTGGGGCTGGACCAGCGCCCGCACGGTGGGCCTCGGGGCGGTCGGGGTCCTCGGGCTGGCCGGCTGGACGGCGTACACGCTGCGCAGCAGCTTCCCGCTCGTCGACCTGCGCCTGGCCGTGCGCCCCGGCATCGCCGCGCCCAACCTGGTGGCGGTGATCGCCGGCCTGGGCATGTACTCCCTGCTCACCCTGGTCGTCGTCCTCGTCCGCGCGGACTCCCCCGGCTTCGGTCTCGGCGAGAGCGTGCTGGCGGCCGGCATGGTGCTCGTTCCGTACTCCCTCATGTCCGTCCTCGGCAACCAGCTCGCCCGCCTCGTGATGGCGCGCGTGGGGCGGCACGTGCTGCTGCCGGCGGGGAGCCTGATGTTCATGAGCGCCACGCTGGCGCTGGCGGTGTGGCACGACCACCTGTGGCAGGCGCTGGCGGTGATGGCGCTCGGCGGCCTCGGGTCGGGCTTCACCTTCTCGAGCCTCGCGGTGCTGATGGTCCCCCACGTCCCCGCCGCCGAGACCGGCTCGGCGATGGCGTTCAACCAGGTGCTGCGCTACCTCGGCTTCACCGCGGGCTCGGCGGTCTCGGTCGCCCTGATGGCGGCGTACGGCGGTGGCGCGACCGGCTTCGAGCGCGCCCTGATCACCCTCTCGGCCGTCTGGCTGGTCGCGATCGTCGGCGCGGTCGTGCTCGACCGGCGGACCGCGACGACGGGATAGTCCGCATTCGATTTCACCCTCAGCGCGCGCTGAGGGTGAAATGGGATGCGGAGTACCCCGGCTCGGCCCGGGCCCACCCCGAAGCCACCGATATCCGTAAGACGCCTCCTACCGCGCCCGCGGACCCGTCATGATCACCTCATGCTCCTCGACATCCAGCTCGACGCCCGCCCCGACGCCGCCGCGACCCGAGCGGCCGAGCTCGCGAAGACCGGGGTGGAGGGCCTGTTCACGTTCGAGGGGCCCCACGACGTGTTCTTCCCCCTCGTGGCGACGGCGACGGCGGGTGTCGACGTCGACCTGATGACCAACGTCGCGATCGCGACGCCGCGCAGCGCGATGCACCTGGCCAACGCCGCCTACGACCTGCAGCTGATGAGCGGCGGCCGGTTCCGGCTCGGTCTGGGCAGCCAGATCAAGCCCCACGTCGAGAACAGGTACGGCGCCACCTGGTCGCGTCCGGCCGCCCGCATGCGTGAGGCGGTGCTCGCGACGAAGGCGATCCTCACCGCCTGGCAGGACGGCACCCGGCTGCGCTTCGAGGGCGAGTTCACCAAGCACACGCTGATGCCGCCCACGTTCAACCCCGGCCCGAACCCGTTCGGCGTCCCGCCGGTGCTGATGGGCGCCCTCGGCCCGCTGATGACCCGCACGGCGGCGGCCGTGGCCGACGGCCTACTGGTCATGCCGTTCCACTCCCACACCCACATCCGCACCAACACGCTGCCGTGGATCGAGGAGGGCCTGAAGGACCGCGAGGACCCCGCCGAGCTGAAGATCTACCCGCAGGCGATCCTCGCGATGGGCCGCACCGCCGAGGAGCAGGAGCGCGCCGACCTGTCGGTGAAGGGGCTGCTCGCCTTCTACGGCTCCACCCCGGCGTACCGTCCCGTCCTCGACGCCGAGGGCTGGGGCGACGTCCAGCCCGAGCTCAACGCGCTGTCCAAGACCGGCGCGGTGATGGAGATGATCGCCAAGGTCGACGACCGGATGCTGGAGACGCTCGCCGTCCGCGGCACCCCCGAGGAGTGCGCGGCGGAGATCGAGCGCCGCTTCGGCGACCTCACCGACCGCGTCTGCACCTACTTCCCCGGCTACGACCCCGGCTCCGACGCCATCCGCGACCTCGTCGCCGCCCTGAGGTAGCCCCACCGCAGCCGGGCGAGACCACCCCGCGGGACCTGTGGTCACCCCAGTAGGTTCACCAGCGTGCGCATGCTCCACGGCCCCACGGTCGGCCCGGTGGCCGACGACGACCTGTCGGACGCCTACCCCTGGCCCGACACGACCGACCGGCCCTACGTCCGGGCGATGATGGTCACCACGCTCGACGGCGCGGCGGCCGGCGACGACGGGCTGAGCGGCTCGGTGTCGGGTGGGGCGGATCGCGCGGTCCTGCGCGCCGTACGCCGTTTCGCCGACGTCGTCCTGGTCGGCGGCGGCACCATGAAGGCCGAGGGGTACGGCCCGCTCCGGGCCCGCGACGAGGACGCCGCGCGGCGCGAGCAGCAGGGCCAGGCCGCGGCACCGGTGCTCGCGGTGGTCTCCGGCAGCCTGGACCTGCCGCTGGGCGAGGGGTCGTTCGCGGACTCCGACCTCACGCCGATCGTGTTCACGAGCGAGAGGGCCGACCCGGCCAGGGTCGCCGAGGCGAGCGAGCGGGTCGAGGTCGTGCAGCTGCCCGGTGAGCACGTCGACGCCGCGACCGTCATCGACCAGCTGCACAAGAGGGGTCTGGGCCGGATCGTCTGCGAGGGCGGGCCGGGCCTGCTCCACCAGGTGACCGACGCGGGGCTGCTCGACGAGGCCGACATCACCGTCTCCCCGATGCTGGTGGGCACGGAGAGGACGCCGGACACGCCGATGCTGCAGGCCCCCGCGAGCTTCGAGCTGCAACACGTGCTGACGGCCGAGGAGTTTCTGATGCTGCGCTACACGAGGACCCGACAGGGAGCAGAGCAGTGATCGACCTGCGCCGCCTGGCCAAGCTGGTCGAGGAGCACGGCGACCTCCTCGACGCCCCCGTCGCCCCGTTCCGCCTGTCCACGCCGACGAGCAGCCGCGAGGTCGACACCGACTCCGAGCCGGCGATCATGGGCGTGGTCAACCTGTCCAAGGACAGCTGGTACCGCGAGTCCGTCGCCATCGGCACCGACGCCGCCCTGCGTCTCGGCCGCCTCCAGGTCGCGCAGGGCGCGCACTTCATCGACGTGGGTGCGGAGTCGATCCAGGACTACGCCGAGGACGTCGCCGCCGAGCAGCAGGTCGAGCAACTCGTCCCGGTCATCGAGGGGCTCACGCAGGACGGCATCGTCGTCTCGGTCGAGGCCTACCACCCGAGCGTCGTGAAGGCCTCCTTCGAGGCCGGCGCCCGCGTCCTCAACCTCACCGGATCCGGGCACGACGAGGAGATGTTCGCCCTCGCCGCGCAGTACGACGCCAGCGTGATCCTCTGCCACGTCGGCGGCACCCACCCCCGCGACCTCGACCCCGACGCCGATCCGGGCGCGGACCCGATCGCCCACATGACCCCGCAGTTCGAGGCCCGCATCGCCGCCGCCCGCGCCGCCGGCGTCCGCAGCCTCTCGCTGGACCCCGGCATCGGTTTCGGCTTCCGCTGGGCCCCGACCATGGACGCCCGCGTGGCCTACCAGTCCCACGTCCTGCTGGAGACCTTCCGCCTGCGCGCCCTCGGCCTCCCGCTGTGCCACGCCCTCCCCGCCGCCCGCCACCTGTGGGGCGAGGAGGTCCGCTCCGCCGAGCACTTCTTCGCCGTCCTCGCCCACCTCGGCCGCACCGGCATCTACCGCGTCCACGAGGTCCCCCGCGTCGCCGCCGCTCTGCGGACCCTCCACACCCTGTAGCCACCTCACCCCGAGGTGGTCGAGCAGCGCGACCATCACCCGCTGGTCGAGCAGGCGAGCGCCAGCGAGCCGTCGTCGAGACCCGGCGACCCGACCACCAACCGCAACCGACCCCCGGTGGTCGAGCCTCCCCGCTGGTCGAGGTGCGAGCGAAGCGACTCGCGACCTAGCGCGCCCGCACCTTCGTGCTGAACCCCGAGACCGGCGAGAACCCGGTGCCCGTCTTCGCCTCGACGGTGAACCGCCAGGGTCCCTGGGTGCCGACGCCGAAGTCCGTACGCCGCAGGTCGGCGCCGACGAACCGCCGGATCGTCGTTTTCTCGCCTCCTGATCCGCGTCCCACGGCGGTCACGCGGAAGCAGCACGGCGAGGCCTCGCCCCACTCCGGGTCGCCCCAGGAGACGAGGACCGTCCGGTCCCCGCCGCGACGTCCCGGCTTCACCCGGGGCGCAGCCATCTGCTCGGCTGCGGCGAACGTGCGCCCTGTGGCCGAGATCGGCAGGCCGGGACCGAAGTCCGAGGTCACGCCACGCACGGTCACCACGTGCTCGGTGCCGTGGGCCAGACCACGCACGAACCCCTTGACCGCGTCCTTCCTGCGTCGGGTGATCTGGAAGTCGACGGGCTGCCCGTCCACGTCCACCAGCCACGAGTCGGGCGAGCCGATCCTCTTGTGGCTCTTCTTGGCGTTGCGCCATGCCACGAAGAAGCCTCCGGCCCGGGGCTTGAGCTGCATCCACACCGGGGCGGCCCACTGGTCCTCGTAGGTGAACTCCTGCACCGCCTGATGGCTCCAGCCGTACGCCGTCCGCGTCATCACCCGGAGCGTGCCCGTCGAGCGACCACCCGCGTGCGGCACGTCCAGCCTGTCCTCGGTGGTGCTCAACCGCTGCACGACGTCGGGCACGGAGTCGAAGACGACGTCGACGCGGGTCTCGAGGACCTCGTCGTCGGTCCCGGGCTCCCACTCGACCCTGAGCACGTCCTCGGCGGGTCGGCTCGTCGTCGAGACCGAGGTCGGCGGGTCCGGCAAGCGACCGCCCAGCTTCCCACTGAAGCTCGTCCACGGCCCTGGGCCGCTGGTCTCGACCGCGCGGATGGACCAAGTGAAGGCCGTGCCGGCGGGGACGGCGTGCTCCGTCCAGTACGCGTAGTCCTGGTCGGCGGGGTACTCCAGCTCTCGCGTGAAGTGCCCCTCCAGGTCGAGCTTGACTTCGAACCGGAGCAGTGCTCCAGGTGAGGTCGGCGAGTAGGTCCAGTCGCTCCCGATCTGCTGGTCGTAGACGAACCACTGCCGGATCGATGGGGCCGGCGGGGCTGCCGAGGCGGGCGTGACACCCAGGCCGGCGAACAGCAGGGACAGCGCGCCCAGGAAGAGGACGAGCGAGCGGACCGGTCGGCGGCGATGCATGGACGACCTCGAGTCGGAGCAGGGCGGCGGGGGTGCCGACCCGCGGACTTTACTTTGCGGCGCCGACCTCAGGCCGCTGTGCCACCCGGATGGCTAGACCACACAGCGGGAGTGCGACCAGCACGACGGCGACCTGGCTGACCCACGCGGGCCCGCCGACGAACGCCAGCGACACCACGTGCCCGAGCAGCGCGAGCGGCACCCACCGCGCGATGACACCAGGGCCGGCCCGCCACAGCGCGATCGCGAGCAGCAGCTCGCCGAGGTAGAACGCCCCGACCCAGGCGAAGACGAACGCCATCAGCCCGTTCTCCTCCGCCGCCGCCTCCAGCGCCGCCGGCGTCAACGCCTCGGTGACGACGAGCGCCCGGAAGAAGATCAGCAGCGCGGCGTACCCCGCGGTCCCGAGGTACCCCACCGCGAGCACCACGCAGGCCGCCGTCGCCGTACGCCGCCCGGGGCCGCGCACCAGGACGATGATCGCCGGGAGCCCGAGGATCAGGCCGACCGAGGCGAGGAAGTACATGACCGCCCCACCCAGCCAGCGCCCGCCCTGCTCCTGCACGGTGCGGAACATGTCCTGGGTGGTGGCGCCGTCGGTGGTGAGCACGGTGGCGAGCAGCAGCGCCATGGCGCCAGCCACCAGGGCAGCGGCGCTCACGGGGAGCCAGTCGTCGTTGCGCACCGGCGAACTGTGACAGATCACGGCGCCCCACGACGAGACCCACGACGAACGGACCGCGTGACGACCGTCCCAGCGCGGATCCGGCCGCGGCCCTACACTCGCGCCCGTGCGCCGTGCTCCCGGTTCCTCCTCCCCCGGCTTCTCCCCTGCCGTCGTCCTGGTCGTCCTGCTGGCGGTCGTGGTCGTGGGCGGCACCGCCTACGGCTACCAGCAGTGGCAGGACGACATCGCCACTGCGACGGCTGTCGACTCGAGCAACCCGCCGCGGGGTGGGGACGGCGACGGCGGCCTACCCAGCGCCCCCTCGAGCGACGAGGCCAGTGGGGACGCGGACGGGGACAAGAGCGGCGACAAGAGCGGCAGCGGCGAAGACGGCGGGGATGACAAGGCCGATCCCTACGAGCCGCCCACCTTCGACGTCCTCGAGCCCACCGACAACCGGCCGCAGCCGGTGGTGCTGCTGGTGGGCGACGGGTACGCCGCCGGTCGGGGCGCCTCGAGCCCCGGCACGTCCTACGCGAGCCTGATCTCCAAGACGCTCGGCTGGGACGTCCGCCTGGCCACCGCCCCGGGCGCCGGCTACCTGTCGAGCACCTCGCTGCTCGACCTGTTCATCGATTCCCCCGACTCGGTCGACCCCGACCTGGTGATCATCCAGGGCGGGTACGGCGGCGACGGCTCCAACGACGCCGCCAAGGCCGCCATCGAGGAGCTCGACGCGGCCATCGCCGAGCGCTACCCCGACGCCGACGTCGTCGCAGTCAGCCCGTTCTGGCCCGGCACCCTCAACAAGCAGGCCGAGACCCGCGAACGCACCGTCGCCCGCGCATGGCGGGTGGACCCCGAAGTCCTGGTCCTGCGCCCCCAGCCCGACGGCTGGTCCACCTTCGACACTGTCAACGGCGCTCCGGACGACGCCGGCCACGAGCTCATCGCGACCTCGATGATCGCGGCCTTCCGCGAATCAGGCCTGGCCCCCTCCGCGTGACCACTCCGCTCGCTGATCGAGGTGTGAGCGAAGCGAGCCACGAGATCTAGAAGCGGGCGTCGAGACCACCACCGCCCCGTCGTTAGAAGTGCGAGCGCAGCAAGCCTCGAGACCCCGTCAGCGGATCTTGAACGGCGTGTCACTCACGTCGTAGAAGTAGTTGCCCCGCGCCTCGACCATCACCCACGCGGAGTCCGCGGTGATGCCGGCGGGCAGCCGCACCTTCTTCTTGCCGTCGTTGCGGGTGTTGTTGGCCAGCACGGTGTCCCAGGTCTGCCCGTCGTCGGTCGACAGCCGGATGCGCACCTTCTTGGCGAGCTCCTTGGTCCCGTTGACCTTCCACCGGACGCCGACCTTCTGACCCGCGTGCTCGGTGCGCCCGCTGAACTGCGAGCGCATCAGGAACGGCCCGGCCGATCGCTGCACCTTGATCGCGACATCGGCGTACGACGTGCCGCCGCCGTCCGGGTTGCCGTCCCGCGTGGTGAGCCGGAAGTGCATGGTGCGTCGACCGACGTCGGCGGCTCCCCGGTAGTCCTCGGTGGGGAGGAACTCGGAGTAGCAGTCGAGCACCTTGTCCCGCGCGGACGTGACGGAGACGCCGGGACAGGTGCCGGTCTCGGCGTTGGTGCGCCCGCGCAGCACCTGCTCGAGGTCGGGGAACCACCGGGTCGGCTCGGTCGAGGCGGCGTTCTGCCCCGGCGACGGGCTCTCCAGGGCTCCCGAGCCGGAGACCCGGGCGTTGTCGCTGAACTGCCGGAACAGCGGTCCGAACACCTTATCGTTGCTGAAGAGCGCCGTCCCGATGCCCGGGTCGTCCTGCTCCCAGGAGAAGGTCAGCGGGTCGCCGTCCGGGTCCGTCGCCGACCCAGTGAGCCTGAAGGGCGTGCGGACCGGGATCGTCTTGCGCGACGGCGCCGTCACCTCGGGGCGCGAGTTGCCGGAGGCCACGGCCTCGCCACCGTGTCGTGCCGGGCCGCCGTGCGCGACCTCGACGACGCGCGCCTGCACGCCCTCGCCACCCGTGGCGACCAGCTCGGGTCGGTCCTCCCGCGCGCCACCGATGTCCGGCTCGAGGCTGGAGGCGTAGACGATCTGGAAGCCGGCGTCCGAGGGTTGCCCCGCGGCGGCCGCGGTGGACGAGACCTGGCCGAGGTAGGGGTCGTAGTCCCAGCGCGCGATCCGCACGTCGGTGCCCACAAGGTCGCTGACGGCTGACTGCACCGCCGCCCGGGTGTAGCCGGTACCGCGGATCAGGGTGGTGCTGCGCTCGCCGAGGCTGAGCGTGACGGTGTCGCCGTCGGTGTCGAACCCGGCGAGCGACACCTGCTGGACCTCGACCACGTCCTCCTGGTCACCGGCGACGAAGCCGCCGACCTCCTCGATGGAGTGCTGGGAGAAGTACGGGTCGGTGTGCGCCTGCAGGTCGTCGGCACCACAGATGCCGGCGTAGGCCATGACCGACGATCCGGAGCCGGGCTCGACGGAGGCGTCCGATCCGTTGGCGCCGCAGAATTCGCCGTCGCCGTTGAACGTGTGCGCGGCGGAGAACTGGTGGCCGATCTCGTGCGCCACGTAGTCGATGTAGAACACGTCGCCACGCGGCTGCGTCAGTCCGGTGCACCCGCCGCCGGCGTAGTCGCGCCCCGCGACACCCAGCCAGGCCACTCCCCCGCCGTCGACGCCCAACGTCAGGTGCCCGACGTCGTACGCCGACGCGCCGATCAGGTTTGCCAGGACCAGCCGGGTCCGCCCGAGCGTGTCGGTGCCGCAGCGGTCGAGCATTCCCTCACCCTGCTCGACGGCGTCGTCGAAGCAGGGCGCGGAGCCACACGGCCCGTCGGGGCCGGTCGCCACGGCGTCGCTGTCGAGGTTGAGCTCCTCGGAGTCCTCGACCAGCAGGAAGCGGATCGCGAGGTCGGCGTTGTAGATCTGGTTGAGCCGGGTCACCAGTGCGACCTTCGCGGCCAGCACGTTCTCGGTGCCCCAGTACTCCGCGTACGTCGGGTCGTTGAGCAGCGCCAACCGATACGTCCGCCGCACCACCTCACCCGCAGGTGGTCGAGCAGCGAAGGCCGTCTCACGGCCTGAGCGAGCGTCGAGACCACCACCGCGGCCTTGTGGGACGAGGACGTCCGTCGGTGGTCGAGCAGCGAGGGCCGTCTGACGGCCCGAGCGAGCGTCGAGACCACCCACCGCAACGACGTGCCGCGCCCCACCGGAGGTCCCAGCCGGCTCGACGACCCACTCCTGAGCCCCCCGCACCGAGGCCGACACCCCCAGAGGTGTCACGGCCACGGACACGGTCGTGGTGGGGTCCTGGACCATCCTGCCGGCGTAGGCCACCAGTTCCGGGTGCCGAGCAGCCAGCCCCGGCTCCATCACCTCGACCGGCTCGACGTCGAACTCGACGATGCCCCCACCGGGAGCAGGCAGCTCGAGCACGTCCTGCCGCAGCTCGCGCTTCAAGGCCCGCCGATCGACCCGCACCACCTCGCTGCCCCTAGGGCCGGTCGGTGCTGAACCGACAGATGGTCGAGCAGCGAGGAGCGCCAGCGACGAGCGAGCGTCGAGACCATCCTCGGCCGGTCGAGCAGCGACCGCGCGACCTATGGGTGGTCGAGCAGCGACGAGCGCCAGCGACGAGCGGGCGTCGAGACCACTGCTGCCTGCAGACTCAGGCAGAGCCGCAACCGCCGGCGCCCCGACAACCGACGCTGCGAGGACAGCGACAACAAGTCGCCGCACGCTCAGCCCCCGAGCGCCCAGCGCCCGAAGAGCGTGCCGGAGTCCTCCAGCAGCATGGTGAGCTCCAGCGGCACGTTGATCGGCGCGCCCTCCGTGGTCCGCGGATAGGCGCCGGCAACAAGCCGCGGCACAGTGGTGGCAGCGACCTCGTCGACGCATCCCTGAAAGACCATGTCCCGCGACAGGTGCGGCCCGCCCTCGCACAACTGCGACGTCCAGCCCCGATCAACGAGGGCGGTCTTCAGCTGGGGCAGGTCCACGCGGTGCGAGCCGAGCTCGAGGATCTGCTCGTCCCCCAGGATCTCCCGTGCGGCCGGCAGCCCGTCGCTGCGCGAGCAGGTGGCCAGGTAGACCGACCCCGCAGGCGCTCCCTGCAACGACTCGGGCACCTGCGCCTTGCGCGACACGAGCACGATCGGCACGTCGGTGGGCGCGTACTTCTCTGCCTTGGCGGTACCGGCCCCGACGATGATGACGTCGGCAAGCGATCGCAGCGTCTGGAACACCCGATGGTCCGCGGCGTTGTTGATCGACGCGGTCCGTGCGTCGTCGCCCGTGGCGGACCCGTCGACGGTGCTGACCATGCCAACCCGCAGCCACGGCTGGCCGGCCGGCGGCGCGTAGAGCTCGGCAAGGTCGGCGTCAGTGATGTTCTCGTTCGGCGCAGCGCCGGTCAGGACTCGCATCGTTACCTCGTCACCCGGTTCAAGACAGCGGGGTTTCCCACTGACCCTAGGGTCGCACTGCCTGAACCGGCCGTGCGCCATCACCCCCTGATTGCGCCGGTACAGACCAGGCGGTGCCCCTGCCTCACGGCCCAGGTTGCGCTGTTCCAGGGGGGATTGACCGCGATCGCGCACTGTTCAACTCCGCGTAACACGCGCGAGATGCAGTCCCGGGTGAAGCGAAGTAAAGTCAGGCGTCGCGTCCGACCGGGCGGTCGCGGTCCAGCCCCTCACTGGCGAGGGGACCAGCAGCACGCCGCACCCGCGGGAACTTGGGACGAACAGCGATGAGCCTTCTGTCGGAGACCACCAGCAGGTGGTCAGGTGCCCGCAGCCGCTACCTCCGCGCCCTGCCGCTGACGGCTCTGTCGATCGACGTCGCGGTGATGGTCGGCATCGGACTCATCGCCATCGTCGGGCGCCGCGAGCTCGACATCTTCACCTCGTCAGCCAGCGTGGAAAGCAGCGTGACCGTCGCCGGTCCACTCATCATCGCCGGCTGGATCGCGACGATCGCGTTGACGGGCGGTTACAAACGGGACCTCTTCGGCGCGGGCACAGATGAATACCGTCGGGTCTTCAACGCCAGTGTGATCGCCGCGGGACTCTCCGGGGTGGGTTGCTATCTGGCCAAGTACGACCTCTCCCGCGGCTTTTTCCTCCTGGCGTTCGGTGCCGGCATTCCTGCGCTCCTCGTGGGCCGCCTTCTGCTTCGCCGCGCGGTCCAGCAGGCGCGGAAGCACGGCTCACTCCGTCAACGCGTGCTGATCGCCGGGAGTCGTTCTCACGTCGACGAGATCGCCGCTGTGCTCCGTCGCGAGACGTGGCTGGGATACGAGGTGGTGGGCGCGCTCACCCCGGAGTACGACGTCGCCGAGGAGACCGCGTCTGGCGTACCAGTCCTGGGGAACACGACAGACGCCACGCACATGGTCGGCGCCGCTCGCGCCGACGTCATCTTCTTCGCAGGCGGCTCGGTTGGAGCATCGAGCCAGTTCCGGAACTCCCTGTGGGAGCTCGAACGCCACGATGTTCAGGTCATCGTCGCCCCGAGCGTCACCGATATCTCCGGCGAACGCATCAACATCCGCCCTGTGGCGGGACTGCCGCTCATCCACATCGACCCGCCAACGTGGTCCGACGCTTCTCGCTGGGGCAAGAGAACCTTCGACCTCGTGGGCTCCGCCGTGCTGATCGCGGCCTTCCTGCCGCTGCTGCTCTTCATCGCTGCCCAGGTCAAGATCTACGATCGCGGGCCAATCCTCTTCCGGCAGACCCGCACCGGCAAGGACGGGCGTGAGTTCGCCTGCCTCAAATTCCGGACGATGGTCGTAGACGCGGAGGAGAAACTCGCCGCGCTGCAGCAGGAGATCGGGTTCTCCGGCGGGCTGTTTAAACTGCAGGACGATCCGCGGGTCACCTCGCCCGGAAAGTGGCTTCGCCGCTTCTCGCTAGATGAATTACCCCAGCTGCTAAACGTTCTTAGGGGTGAAATGAGTTTGGTGGGGCCCCGCCCCCCGCTGCCCCACGAAGTGGAAGCATACGATGCCCGAACTTCGCGCCGCCTGCACGTCCGTCCCGGCATGACGGGCCTATGGCAGGTCTCGGGCCGCTCTGACCTGACGTGGGCCGAGACCGTCCGACTGGACCTCTACTACGTGGACAATTGGTCGATGCTCCAGGACCTATCGATACTCGGACGCACTGTCGGCGCAGTGCTCGGAAGCCGTGGCGCATACTGAGGAGAGCAGGAGCCCCGTCTGGCAGCGCAACCAGCGTTGCTCTTCCCGGTACGTCTCGTAGTTCGTAGCCTGGGGCGGCGCATTCGTGCCGGGCTTCACTTTTGACCCCATCATCATCCGCGGGATCCGCACGGACCTTAGGGTCGTGACCATGCACCTCCTCGACTGCCCCACGCAGGACTACGCCTGGGGGACGGCCCAGGACATCCCGTTCTTCCTGGCGCGGCCCTCCACCGGGGCGCCGGTGGCGGAGGTCTGGATGGGCACCCACCCGCTGGGGCCGGCGATGGTGGAGGGCCCGCACGGCAGGGTGCCGCTCTCGGAGGTGGCCGGTGAGCTGCCGTTCATGATGAAGATCCTCTCCGCGGCCCGGCCGCTGTCGATCCAGGTGCACCCCAACGCCGAGCTGGCGCGCAAGGGCT
>Ga0208328_1000620_pt1 | contig 15284 bp, 8 predicted proteins | sample DeeseametaMP2633_FD_184170 | JGI IMG/M metagenome (GOLD analysis project Ga0208328, IMG submission 184170) | Marine microbial communities from the Deep Atlantic Ocean - MP2633 (SPAdes) | ecosystem: Environmental > Aquatic > Marine > Unclassified | place: Northeast of Antigua and Barbuda, North... | reverse complement strand
ACCTGCGTGGCGCCTTCAACTACGGCCTCGACGGGCCGTTCATCACCTACCTGGCCTGGATGATCCGCTACGGCACCCCGGTGACCCTGCTCGGCGAGAGCGTCGAGCAGGTCGCCGAGGCCCAGCGCGAGATGTCGCGCGTGGGCCTCGACGACGCCGTCGTGGCCATGGCCGAGGCCGACCCGGCGCTGTGGGAGGGGCACGCGTCGTCGTACCCGATCTCCGACTTCGCCGGTCTCGAGGCCGCGATGGCCCGCGGCGAGGACCTGCTGGTGCTCGACGTGCGCCGGGCCTCCGAGCACGACGCCCAGCACGTCGAGGGCGCGCTCAACGTGCCGATCCACCACGTCCTCGCCCACCTCGACGACATCCCGCGGGGGCGCACGGTGTGGGTGCACTGCGCCGGTGGCTACCGCGCGTCGGTGGTCGCCTCGATCCTCGACGCGCACGGCTTCGACGTGGTCGCCGTCGACGAGGCCTTCGACCGGGCGGTCGAGGTCGGCCTGCCGATGGCCGCCTGAGCCGCCTCTGGCCCGGGCGGGTCAGCCCGTCAGGTCGTAGACGGTCACGCCGTCCACGGTCTGCGCGGTGAAGGTCTCGGCGACCCAGGCGGCGATGTCGGCCGAGGCGGTCGAGCCGCCGTTCTGCTGGCCGAACCCGCGACCGCCGCCCCCGAGGAAGTAGTGCACCTCGCCGTCGGCGACCAGGCGCTGGAACTCCTCCAGCGTCGGGCTCGGGTCGCTGCCGTTGAAGCCGCCGATCGGCATCACCGGCTGCTCGGTGGCCAGCTGGTAGCCGCTCGCGGAGTTCGACCCGACCGCGGCCGCGACCCAGGTGTAGGAGTCGGCGTCCTCGAGCAGCAGCGCCGTCAGCGCCTCGCCGGGTTCGCTGGCCTCGAGCAGCCCGCCGGCGCCGCCGCCTGGCTGCGCACCGCGCTGGCCGTCGACCTGACCGTCGACCTGGCCGGGAGCCTGGCCCGGCGCCTGGCCCGGCGCCTGACCGGGTGCCTGACCGGGCGCCTGACCGGGTGCCTGACCGGGGAACCCGCGGCCACCGTCGGGACCGCCGCCACGAGCCCCCGGCGCACCACCCGCACCGCCATCCGCACCGCCACCCGGGCCGCGCGAGGACGCCACGCTCGGGCCGGCGGTGGGGATCGAGCCGGTGTGCGGGGTCGCCGCCGTCGCGAGGGAGTACGACGTCGGGCCGAGCAGTCCCGCGACGATCGCCGCGACCGCGACCGACCGGGCCGCCCAGCGCGGCAGCCACCGCAGGCCGAGGGTCGCCGCGGCGGAGGCGATGCCGAGCGCGAGCACGACCCAGCGCAGCCAGGGGTACCACCCCTCGGCGCGACCGAGCAGCACGAAGGCCAGCACGGCGGTCGCGAGGGTCGCTGCAGCCAGCACGCCGGCGGCGACGGGGTCGCGGCGCTGCTGCCACAGCAGCCAGCCACCGGTGCCGACGAGCGCGGCGACCGCGGGCGCGAGCGCGACCGAGTAGTACTCATGGAAGATCCCGCCCATCAGGCTGAAGACCAGGTAGGTGACGACCAGCCAGCCGAGCCAGATGGTGAGTCCGGCGTACACCTCACGCCGGCGCGGCGAGCGCCGGGCGACCCAGAAGGACGCGCCGCCGAGCAGCAGCGCCGCGGGGATCAGCCAGGCGATCTGGCCGCCGTTGGAGGAGTCGAAGAGCCGCAGCAGGCCGGTCTCGCCCCAGCCGTTGCCGCCGCCGACCGAGCCGACCTCGTCGCCGGTGAGCCGGCCGAGGCCGTTGTAGCCGAGGGTGAGCTCGAGGATCGAGTCACCCTGCGACCCGCCGACGTAGGGCCGCAGGTCGGCGGGCACCAGCTCCACGACCGCGACCCACCAGCCGCCGGCGAGGACCAGCGTGCCGAGGGCGACCAGCAGGTGCCCGACGCGGCGCAGCCACGGGGCGGCGCTGAGCAGCAGGTAGGCCAGCGCCAGCGGCGGCAGCACGAGGAAGGCCTGGAGCATCTTGGTGAGGAAGGCCAGCCCGACCAGGGCACCGGCGAGCGCCAGCCACCGCACGGGGTGCCCGGCGGGCCGGGCGCTGGACTCGACGGCCCGCTGCACGGCGTACGCCGAGCCGACCAGCAGCAGCACGAGCAGCGCGTCGGGGTTGTTGAAGCGGAACATCAGCACCGCCACCGGCGTCAGCGCCAGCACCAGCCCGGCGAGCAGCCCGGCGGCGGCCGAGCCGGTCGCGCGGCGCACGGTCGCGTGCAGCAGCGCGACGCAGCCGACGCCCATCAGCGCCTGGGGCACCAGCAGGCTCCACGACGACAGGCCGAAGACCTTCACCGACAGCGCCATCGGCCACAGCGAGAGCGGGGTCTTGTCGACGGTGATCGAGCCGGCGGCGTCGGAGGCGCCGAAGAAGAACGCCGACCACGACTGGGAGCCGGCCTGGGCGGCCGCCGAGTAGAAGGAGTTGGCCCAGCCGGAGGCGCCGAGGCCCCAGAGGTAGAGCACCGCGGTGCCGAGCAGGAGCGAAGCGAGCGCCGCACGTTCCCGGGGGAGTCTCAGGACCCCGGGTCCGGCGGCGCTCGCGTCCGTGGGCCTGGCGTCCGAGAAGGGCGTCCCGGACGACGTCGGCCGGCTCATGGGGCCGTGGGGCGTCGTGGTCGTCATGACCACGACTCTCACGGCGGGAGGTGGGTGTCGCCTCGGGTCGACCTGTGGTCTCCCTGTGCAGTCTCCTGCGCAGGTGCCCCGGTGCAGCGCCCTCTCCCTGCCCCAGAGTACGCCGCCACGCGGCCCTGCGGCCAGACGACGACGCGTCTCGGCGGACTCGGGAGCGTGTCGTCCGCTCACCGGACGCCGGGGGTGCCGGCGGCGCCCGGGAGCGGTGGATCAGCCGCTCGGGGGAGCGGCCGAGGTCAGCGGGTGACGACCTCGGCGAGCTGGTCGAGGCCCCAGGCGAGGTCCTCGGGGGCGATGACCAGCGGCGGGGCGAGGCGGATCGTCGAGCCGTGGGTGTCCTTGGCGAGCACGCCGCGCGCCATCAGCGCCTCGCAGACCTCGCGGCCGGTGCCGACGGCGGGGTCGATGTCGACGCCGGCCCACAGGCCGCGGACGCGGGCCTCGAGCACGCCCTTGCCGACGAGGGCGTCGAGCCGCTCGCGCAGGATGACGCCGAGCTCGTTGGCGCGGTCCTGGAACTCGCCCTTGGCGAGCATCCGGACGACCTCGGTGCCGACGGCGCAGGCGAGCGGGTTGCCGCCGAAGGTGGAGCCGTGCTGGCCGGGGCGCAGCACGCCGAGCACGTCGCTGTCGGCGACCACCGCGGAGACCGGCACGATGCCGCCGCCGAGGGCCTTGCCGAGCACGTAGAGGTCGGGGACGACGTCCTCGTGGTCGGTGGCGAAGGTCTTGCCGGTGCGGCCGAGGCCGGCCTGGATCTCGTCGGCGGCCCAGAGGACGTTCTTCTCGGTGCACAGCGCGCGCAGGTCGCGCAGGAAGCCGTCGGGGGGCAGCACGACGCCGCCCTCGCCCTGGATCGGCTCCATCAGCACGCCGACGGTGTCGTCGTCGATGGCCGCGCGCACGGCGTCGATGTCGCCGAAGGGCACCATCTCGAAGCCGGGTGCGAACGGGCCGAATCCGTTGCGGGCGTCGGGGTCGTCGGAGAAGCCGACGATGGTGGTCGTGCGGCCGTGGAAGTTGCCGGAGGCGACGATGATCTTGGCCTGGCCGGGCGTCACGCCCTTGACCTCGTAGCCCCACTTGCGCATGACCTTGATGGCGGTCTCGACGGCCTCGGCGCCGGTGTTCATCGGCAGCACGAGGTCCTTGCCGCACAGGTCGCCCAGGGCGCCGCAGAACTCGGCGAACTGGTCGTGCACGAAAGCCCGCGAGGTCAGCGTCAGCTTGTCGAGCTGGCGGTGGGCGACCTCGAGCAGGCCCGGGTGGCCGTGGCCGAAGTTGAGCGCGGAGTAGCCCGCGAGCAGGTCGAGGTAGCGGGTGCCGTCGACGTCGGTCATCCAGGCGCCCTCGGCGTGCTCGACCACGACCGGCAGCGGCTTGTAGTTGCGCGCCGTGCGCGACTCCGCCTGCTGGAAGAGCGCGCTGGAGCGGCGCTGGGAGTCGGTCGCGGGTGCCGTCATGGGTGCTGACCTCCGGTGCTGGTGCTCGGCTGGCTGCGGCCCCTGGGTGTGGGACCTGACCTCCACCAGAACAGATGCTCCGGCGAAAGCCAGGATTGTCGGACAATCCTTCCGCCAGCGTACGCCGTCAGGGCAGCCGGACCTCGATCGTCGTCGAGCCGGGGCGCGAGTCCAGCCGCACCGTCCCGCCGTGCGCCGCGACGATCGCCTGGACCAGCGACAGCCCCAGCCCCGCCCCGCCCGGCCGCTCGCCCGCCTGCTCGCCGGCGCCGCGCGTGCGGGCCTGGTCGCCGCGGACGAACCGCTCGAAGGCCCGGCCCTCGAGGTCGGGCGGGAAGCCGGGTCCGTCGTCGTGCACGGAGAAGCCGCCCGGCAGCGCGGTCACGGTGACCGTCGAACCCGCGGGGGTGTACTTGCGGGCGTTGGTCAGCAGGTTGGTGACCACCTGGTGCAGCCGCTGCTCGTCGCCCACCACCTCGGGCAGGTCGTCGGGGTCCTCGGGCAGCTCGAGGCGCCAGTGGTGCTCGGGTGCCAGCACCCGCGCGTCCGAGACGGCCTCCAGCAGCAGCCGGGTCACGTCGACGGCCTCGCGCTCCAGCGGTCGGCCGGAGTCGAGCCGGGCGAGCAGCAGCAGGTCCTCGACCAGGGAGGTCATCCGTCGCGACTCGTCGGTGACCTTCTCGACCGCGGTGCGCGCCGCCTCGGCGTCGTCGGGCCGACGCCGCGCGAGCTCGGTGTAGCCCGCGATGGTCGCCAGCGGGGTGCGCAGCTCGTGGCTGGCGTCGGCGACGAACTGGCGCACCTGCTGCTCGCTGCGGTGCCGCGCGGTCAGCGAGGACTCCACGTGGGCCAGGAGCGTGTTGAGCGCCGCGCCGACCTGGCCGACCTCGGTCCGCTCGTCGGTGAGGTGCGCCGGCACCCGCACGGCCAGGTCGATCTCGCCCGAGGAGAGCGGCAGGTCGGCGACGGTGTGCGCGGTGCGCGACACCTCGGTCAGCGGACGCAGCTGGCGACGCACCAGCACGAAGCCGCCGAGCGCGGCCAGCAGCGCCCCGCCCGCGACCAGGGCGACCTCCCACGCCACCAGCGTGGCCACGACGTCGTCGACGTCGCCGGTCGGGAGACCGGCCACGACGACGTACGGCGCCGGGTCGCCCGAGGTGGTGACGGCGTCGACCTCGGTGGCGACGACGCGGAAGGTGCCCGCGCCGGGCACGCTCAGCTCGTGCACCTCGCCGTCGGTCGGCACGTCGGCCAGCAGCGCCAGCGCGCGCGCGCCGAGCTCGGTGCGGGTCGCGTCGCCCTGGGCCGTGTCGGTGAGCACGACGCCCTGGTCCTGCGCCTCGACGACGTCGTTCTCCTCGACGAAGTACGCCGTCAGCGTGCCGACCCCCTGCCCCCGCGCGTCGTCGAAGCCGGGCCGCGGGCCGCCGTCGGGCGCGCCGGGCGGGGTGGTGCTGATGACGCCGTCGGTGTCGACGAAGAGCCGGTCGGGCTGCGCGCGACGAGCCGCGGCGCGCACGTCGGAGTCGAGCTTGCCGGTGAGGTAGCTCTGCACGGCCAGCGTCGCGACCGCACCGATGACCAGCGAGACGACCAGCACCAGCGCGACGGCGGTCGCGACGAGCCGGGCCGTCAGCGTCGCGAGCCGGCGTCGCGTGCGGGCGAGCACGCCGCCCTCAGCCCGCGGGCTTGAGCACGTAGCCCGCGCCGCGCATCGTGTGGATCATCGGCTCGCGGCCGGCGTCGATCTTCTTGCGCAGGTAGGAGATGTAGAGCTCGACGACGTTGGCCTGGCCGCCGAAGTCGTAGTTCCAGACCCGGTCGAGGATCTGTGCCTTCGACAGCACCCGCTTGGGGTTGCGCATCAGGAAGCGCAGCAGCTCGAACTCGGTGGCGGTCAGCGTGATCTCCTCGCCGCCGCGGCGCACCTCGTGGCTGTCCTCGTCGAGGGTCAGGTCGCCCACGGCCAGCACCGAGGACTCCTCGGCGGCCCGTGCGCCGGCCCGACGCAGCAGCCCGCGCAGCCGGGCGACGAGCTCCTCGAGGCTGAACGGCTTGGTGACGTAGTCGTCGCCGCCCGCCGTGAGCCCCGCGATCCGGTCCTCGACCGCGTCGCGGGCGGTGAGGAAGACCACTGGCAGGTCGGGGTCGGTCCCGCGCATCCGGCGCAGCACCTCCAGCCCGTCGAAGTCGGGCAGCATGATGTCGAGCACCACCGCGTCCGGTCGGAAGTCCTTGGCGAGCGCGACGGCCTTGGTGCCGGTGTGCGCCATCTGCACCTCCAGCCCCTCGTAGCGCAGCGCCATCGAGATCAGCTCGGCGATGTTGACCTCGTCGTCGACGACGAGGACGCGCAGGGGAGTGCCGTCGGCCCGGGTGAGTTCCATGGGGACACTGTGGACCGGCTGTCTGTGGGTTTCCTGTGCGAGGTCTGTCGGTGCGGGGTGACCGGCTGGTGTCGGGTGGGGGGTCCATGAGTACCCGGGTACCCGGGTACGCCTGCACTTCTCAGGTGTTGCAACCCCTGAGAAGTGCGGGCAGTCCCTGATACCCGGGTACTCATGCACGCGCGACGAGGTCGCGCACAGCCAACGAGGCGGCCACCATCGCGGTGCCCAGCGGCGCCCCCGGCCCGGGGTAGAACGGGCCGGTCAGGGGCGCCGCGGTGTTGCCGGCGGCGTACAGGCCCGGCAGCGGCGAGCCGTCCTCGCGCAGCACCTGGCCCTCGGTGTCGGTCACCAGGCCGCCCTTCGTGCCGAGGTCGGAGAGGACGAAGCGCGCGGCGAGGTACGGCGGCGTGTCGATCGGCGTGAGCGCCTTGTTCGGGCCCTCGCCGTAGGTGAAGAAGGTGTCGTACTCGTCGGCACCGCGGCCGAACTCCTCGTCGATCCCGGTGCCGCAGGACTCGTTCCAGCGGGCGACGGAGTCGGCCAGTGCGGCGTGGGGGAGACCGGTCGCCTCGGCCAGTCCCGAGAGGGTCTCGGCCCGCACCCAGGTGCCGGCGGCGAGGTGCTCGGCGGGGTCGCCCTCGGGCATCGCGATCCCCGGCAGCCGACCGCCCTCGCGGGAGTCGAAGACGAACCACGACGGGATCCGGTCGGGGTGCGCGGCCATCACCCGGCCGAACCGGTCGTAGGCCAGCGACTCGTTGCCGTAGCGGCGGCCGGTGGCGTCGAGCATGATCCCGCTGCGGAAGCCGAGGGTGAAGGACCCACCGCCGTCGGGCTGCTCGAGCCCGGGGCAGAACCAGCCCTGGCCGGTCCAGTCGACGGCGGCGCCGAGCGACGCGGCGGCCGCGATCGGCTCGCCGGCGTTGGTGCCGCGCGGCGCCATCGACCACGCGGTGCTGCCCGGGACGCCTCGCTCGGCGCGAGCCCCGGGGTCGCCCTCGTAGCCACCCGCGGCCAGCAGCACGCCGCGGTTCGCACCCACCTCGACCACGCCGTCGGCGGTCTCCGCGCGTACGCCGACGACGCGCCCGGCCGCCGGAGACTCGGACGAGTCGTCGGTGAGCAGGTCGGTGACCCGGTGCCCGGTCAGCACGGTGCCGCCGGCCTCGACGAAGCCCGCGAGCAGTCGCGCCACGAGGGCCTGGCCGCCGGTCAGCGTGCGCCGCCCCTCGCCACCGACCCGGTCGCGCTCGACGGGCGGGCGCACGAGCGCGGCCACCTCGGCGGGCAGCTCGTCGCGGGTGATCGCCTGCGGCTGGATCGAGCGGCCCATCGGGCACCGGCCGGGGGCGTCGTAGTACTCCGGGAAGGGCAGCCACTCGAAGGGCACGCCCGCCTCCTCCAGGGCCGCCACCACTTCGGGGGAGTGGGCGAGGAAGCGCTCGACCTTCGCCTCGTCCGGCGACCAGTCCGGGTCGCCGCCCAGCACGGCGCCGAGGTAGTCGCGCGCCGACTCGGTCGAGTCGGCGATGCCAGCGCGCTGCTGCACCGCGCTGCCCGGCAGCCAGCAGGCGCCGCCGGAGTACGCCGACGTCCCACCGACCCGCGTCGTGCGCTCGACCACCACCGTCGCCAGCCCCGCGCGCTGCGCGAGGAACGCCCCCGTCAGCGCGCCGCCACCCGAACCGACCACGACGACGTCGTACGTGCTGCCAGTCGTGCTGGCAGCCATGAGCCCAGTCATGGGCCGGATCGTGGCGGACTAGAACGTGTTCTTGCAAGGGAGGGCGCTCGACCCCAGCACGTAAAGAAAGTGTCCAGACCGCCCCTCCAGGCCCTGGGGTCGGGCCTAGCCTGCTGGAGATCGGTGCCGCACCCGCGCCGCACTCGCATCTGATTTCGGGGGAGACTCGATGCGTCCTGTCACTTCTGTCCTGCGCGGCCTCCCTGGCCTGCCTGTCCGTACGCCGGCACGCCGTGGCCTCGTCGCCGGGGTGGTCGCCGCCGGCCTCACCGGGAGCCTGCTCGGCGCGGGCGGCACCGGGCCTGCCCGGGCCACGTCCGTGCAGCCGGCGACCGCACCGGTGGCGGCGACCGCCGCTGCCGCCCGTGCAGCGAGCGGCCCGACCTGCCAGGGCCTCCCGGCCACGATCGTCGGCACCAACAAGTCCGAGCGGCTGCGCGGCACCGAGGGCGACGACGTCATCGTGGCCAAGGGCGGCAAGGACCGCGTCTTCGGTCTCGGCGGCAGCGACGTCATCTGCGCCGGAGGCGGCAACGACGTGGTCAAGGGCGGTCCCGGCCGCGACTGGCTGCGCGGCGGTGGCGGCAAGGACAGGCTGCTCGGTCAGGCGGGCAAGGATCGGCTCTGGGGCGAGGCCAGCCGCGACGTGCTCGTGGGCGGACCCGACGCGGACTTCCTCGACGGCGGCCCCGGACGCGACTCGCTCAACGGCGGGCCGGCCAAGGACGGGTGTCGCGGCGAGAAGCGACGCGCGTGCGAGAACAAGAAGAAGCCGAACGCCAAGGCCGTCGACCTCGACGCCCCCGACGTCGAAGGTGCGTCGCTGCTCCTGAGCGGGGTGGCCCCGGCCGCGTCCGGGGTGCGTGTCACCGGCGGCGTGGTCCCCGTGACGGCGATACCCGACGACCTGGGTCGCTTCGACGCTCTCGTCGACCTGCTTCCCGGCCGTTCCACCATCACTGCGACATCACTGGGCAGTGGTCGGTCCGCCGGCGTGCAGGTCACGCGAGCCGACCTCCCGGCATCGGGAACCGTGACCGGGACGGTCGTCGACGCGGTGTCCGGTGCGGCCGTCGGGGGCGCCACCGTCGAGCTGGACGGCAGCAACGCCACGACCCTGCCCGACGGCAGCTTCGAGGTCGCCGCGCCGGCCGACGGGGTGTCCGTCGTGCGGGTGCGTGCCGAGGGCTTCCTCGCCGGGCTGGCCCGCGCCGGCGTCAAGGACGGTGTGGGCGCCACCGGCGACGTCCCGCTCGTGCGCCTCGCCGAGGGCGAGTCGGTGGGCCCCGAGGGGGCCACGCTGAGCGGCGACGGTTGGGAGCTCGTGGTGCCGCCCGGGGCGCTGGCCGAGCAGGTGGACATCCAGGTGACGCCCCTGCCCTTCACCGGCACCAAGGACACCGCCTACGGCATCCCGCTCGTCGACGTCTCGCCCACCGGCCTCCAGCTCGCCGAGCCCGCGACCCTGACGGTGGACAACCCCGTCCCCGGCGTGCCCGACTCCGAGGTGGTGGTCACCGGTCTCGACCCCGACACGCTCACCGAGCGGACGCACCGCGGCACGATCCGTGACGGGCGCATCTCGGTGGAGCTGACCAGCTTCGAGGGTGAGGAGGCCCGCGTGCGCCCCGAGGACCAGGAGTTCGACGGCTGGGACTTCGGCCCGCTCAACAAGTGGGGTGGCCTGGAGTCGTTCTGCACGCCGTTCGACAACCAGGTCGTGGCGGGGCTCGCGCACGCCTGGCTGACCGACACCCTGCTGCCGTTCATCCGTGTCTACATCGGGTCGTGGAACGCCAGTCTGTGGTCGCGCTACCTCAACGGCGGCAGCACCTCGGTGGTGCGGGGCCTCCCGCTGGAGCCGACCTACGACTTCGTGACCGACTCCTCGCAGGGCATCACGCTGGGCAGCGAGGTCAACCGTGTGATGAAGACCCGGGTCCAGCCGAACTACATCGGCGAGGGCGACCCGAGGCCGTTGCCCGAGGCGGAGTCGGGCGCAGCGTCGTACACGCTCGCCGAGCTGGACCCCGGTGAGACCTACACCTTCGAGGGCGTGGACCACGACCTGGCCCCGGGCTTCATCGTGCTGAACTACGAAGGCACCCTCACCACGGCCGGCAACTCGGCCGGAGGCACGGGCAGCTTCTTCGTGGGCGACGTCGAGACGTTGGACGAGCGCGAGCTCAGCGGTGAGCTCGTCCTCGAGCACGACATCTCCGGCAGAGGAGTCGTGACTCGCGCCGAGCTGCTGACCAAGGGCATGGAGTTCCGTGTGCTGGACGCCATCGACTTCTGCCCCGGCAACCCCGGGACCGGGCAGGAGACCAACGCGACCGTGCCGCTGAGCCGGCTGGAGTCCACCGAGTACGGCGACAGCGGCGCGACCTGGGCCGCGGCCGTCCCCTTCGAGGTGGAGGTGGACCTCGTCGACGCCGACTTCGACGACTACAAGGCCCTGGTGAAGCGCGCCCACGACAACGACGGGGACAAGGACGGGTGGCCGGACTTCCAGCCCTACGAGGGGGCGGAGTTCGAGCTCGACAACTGCGTGCAGGAGGCCAACCCGTCGCAGGAGGACACCGACGACGACGGTCTGGGGGACGCCTGCGACCCCTACACCTGCGACGACGAGGTCGGGGACAAGCTGATCTGTGAGCTGGCGACCTTCAAGAGCCCTTTCACCAAGATCAACGCCAGCGGGGCCCTCGGGGGTGCGGGCAGCACCGCGACCATCCGGCTGGCGCCGCAGGTCCCCGCCTGCCACGAGTGGCCCGGACGCAGCAACTGGTCGCCGACGCCCTGCTACAAGGAGACCGACATCTTCGCCTCCGGCTCGTGCGTCTACCAGGACCCGAAGACCAAGGAGTTCAAGGAGGTCGCCTGCCGCTCGCTCTACACCGAGACCCCGGAGTGGTCCTCGCCGCCGATCAGCGAGGAGGCCGACACCTACCGGCACAACCAGCCCGGTCCGGTCGCGAGGTGTGGGGCCGCCTCGGACTTCTACACCTACATCTACGGCGGCGACGCGCGGCACTCGAAGTGGTCCAAGGTGGGGCCGACGTCGCTGGAGTGCCGACTGACCTGGGACGCCGCACGGCCTGACAAGCTGCCCGGCAAGACCTTCATGCAGATCTACGGCACCCTGCGCGGCCCGGAGAACCCTGACGACGAGCTGCACGAGGGCTTCACCGCTCGGGTCAGCACCTGGGTCCCGGTGAAGGGGAGGATCGTCAAGGACTGAGCCGCATCGCCGGACGGTTGCTGCCGAGGGGTCGAGCCCGTCTCCGTTGGCCGAGCGCGTCTCCGTTGGTCGAGCCTGTCGAGACAGTGAGACTGCTGTTGTTGCTGTCGGGGTCTGACCTATGTCGAGACCGACGCCTTGATGTCTGGGGTTGTCCTTGCTCGGGACCTGTCGGCCCTGGCAGCGGCGTCCGTCCTGGTGGCCAGGCCGGGCGGGTGTGACCTCATAGGACCTTGGCCAGTTCCCATCACTGTCTTGTCCGCCCGGCCTGGTAGGTCATCTTCCACCGAAGTGAAGGAGACCTCTCCAGCATGAACGGCTCAGCAGTGTTGACGCAATCAGCGCTCTCGTCACAGCACGTCGATCACGTCCTCGACCGCACCGGGAGTGGTCAGATTCCCGATCGTGGGGTGTTCATCGGGGTCGATACCCATCAGCTGACCCATCACGCCGCGGTGATCGACCCCCATCACGCCCGACTGGCTCACCGTGAGTTCCCCGCCACCGCCACCGGCTACCGCGACCTGTCGCGGTGGGCCGGCTCCCACGGTCGTGTCCTAGGTATCGGGGTGGAGTCGACGGGCTCCTACGGTGCTGGGCTGACTCGTCACCTGCTGACGACCATGCCGGGGGTGGAGATCTTCGAGGTCTCACGGCCGGAGCGGACCACGCGGGCCAAGGAGGGCAAGTCCGACCCGATCGACGCCTACTCCGCCGCGGTGCAGGTGGTGAGCCGACGAACTCAGGCTCGCCCCAAGATCACCACCGGCCTAGTCGAGGCCATCCGCGTGGTGAAGGTTCCGCGCGACCTGGCCGTCAAGGACCGCACGGCCGCCTACAGCCAGATGCGTGACCTCATCACCACCGGACCCGAACACCTGCGTCAGGAGCTGATCGGTCTGACCAGCCGCGGTCGGGTGACGCGCGCCCTGACCCTGCGGCCTGACCCCACTCGGCTTCACGAGCCGCTGCAGGCCACCAAGCAGGCGCTACGTGCTCTAGCGCGACGCATCCGCGACCTCGACGCCGAGATCGACGAGGCCGACAAGATCCTCACCGCCCTCACCAAGCAGGCATGTCCCACAGTGCTCGCCATGCCCGGCGTCGGCACCCAAAGCGCAGCCCAGCTGGTCATCACCGCCGGCCAGAACATCGACCGCATGCGCACCGAGGCTGCCTTCGCCAAGTTCTGCGGCACCGCCCCGCTGCCAGCCTCCTCCGGCAAGACGAACCGGCACCGCCTCAACCGTGGCGGCGACCGGGCCGCTAACTCAGCGCTCTACATGATCATCGTCGGACGCATGAGCAGAGACCCCCGAACTCGCGCCTACGTCGAACGACGACGAGCCCAGGGCATGACCACCCCAGAGATCATCCGCTGCCTGAAACGACACCTGGCCCGCAACATCTACAACACCCTCAAACACGACCTCATGACCCCTTGACCCGTATAGGACCGTCCCGGCGAGCCCCGTTGGTCGAGCTTGTCGAGGCCCGGTGAGGCGGTCGCCGTCGGTGATCAGAGGTGCGGGGGTCTCGACGACGCCGCTCAGCGCCCTGCGGGCGCTGCCGCGGCTGCTCGACCAGCGGGATGCTGGTGGTCGAGCTTGTCGAGACCCGGCGACCTCACGGGTCGAACATACTCTCCACATATTGTTGTTGGCGTGCGTCGTTGTCGGTGGTCACGGCTAAAGTCGGAGACATGACCACCACCCAGCACGCGGATGCGGCGGCCGATGTCGCCGGTGCTGTGCTGGGTCGTGCCCGCGACGCGAAGGCGGTCGCTGACGGTGCGATGCGGGACCTGTACGTCGCGGTCGCGGACTGGGCCGACCTCCACTCGACCGGTGCGGTGACTCCGGACGCATGGGGTCCGCTGGGTGTCTTCGAGGAGTCGGTCGCCGACACGTTGGGTGGGATCGACCGGTTCGCCGACCTCGCAGGGCCGGGTGCTCCTCTGGTGTCGGAGTTCGCGGTGGTGGAGGTCGCCGCGGCTCTGGGTCGCACGACCGACTCGGGTCGTGCGCTAGTGGGTCAGGTGGTGGAGGCAAAGCACCGCCTGCCGAGGATCTGGGCTCGGGTCGTGGACGGGACGCTGCCGACGTTCCGGTTGCGGGCGATCACCGACACCACCCGTGCGCTGTCGTTCGAGGCTGCGGGGTTCGTGGACCGGATGCTCGCCCCTGTCGCGCACAAGGTGGGTCTGCCGACGATCGAGCGTCTTGCTTCGGAGGCGGCGGCGCGGTTCGACCCCGAGACCGTCGAGGCCGACGCCGCCGACTGCGAGGACGGCTTGTTCTTCGACATCGACCTCACCGAGAAGCGCAGCATCGGGGAGGCCGGCACGGTGCCGGTGTCGGGCCTGTTGGACCGCGCTGATGCCGAGGACCTCGACGCCGCCGTGTCCAGGCTGGCCGAGGAGCAGGCCCTGCTCGGGTCGACCGGCACCCTGTCCCAGCGCCGCGCAGCCGCGGTCGGCGAGCTCGCCCGCCGCGACACGTCCCTGGACCTCTCACCGGGTCTCGACGAGCTCGACCAACAGGACCTGCCCGGCCAGCGGAGCCCGAAGCCGCGACAGGTCGTGATCCACGTCCACATCTCCGAAGCAGCACTGTCCGGCACCCCGTTGATCGACTGCGAGACCGGCGGCCTCGGCGTCCACCTCGCTCGGGTCGAGCGCGGTCGGCACACCGTGCTGGCCGACGTCGTGGGCGCCTGGTGCGGGGTGCCCGGGACCCAGGTCGTCGTACGCCCCGTCATCGACCAGCGCGAGACCATCACCGTCGACTCCTACGAGATCCCCGACAGGCTCGCTGCCCAGGTCAGGTCCATCCGATCGACGTGCGTGTTCCCGCACTGCCACCGGCCGGCCCGAGAGACGGATGCCGACCACGTCACGGAGTGGCCGCACGGACCGACCTCGACCGACAACCTCGCGCCGTTGTGCCGCAGGCACCACCGGGGCAAGACCCACCCCGCGAGGTCGGGCGACCCACGACGGGCCGAGCGCCGATGGCGCTACCGCCTGATCAGACCCGGCACCTGGCTCTGGATCAGCCCCCACTCCCTGACCTACCTCGTCGACCCCGAAGGCACCATCGCCCTGGCTTAGGTCGCGACTTTGACGCACCAGGCACGTCACAGTCACGACCTTGTCGGGAGCGCCTGCCCACCCGGACGCCCGGGCACCCGCGGGAAGTGGTTCGCGGGCGCTTCGGGTGCTCTGGGACGATGGAGGCGTCATGGCAGAGGTCGACCAGCAGTCCCGGGGTCCGCAGCAGGAGGAGTCGCTGCGCATCACCTACCCCGGCGACCTCCCGGTCAGCCAGCGCAAGGACGACATCGCCGAGGCGATCCGCGACCACCAGGTGGTCGTCGTCGCCGGCGAGACCGGGTCGGGCAAGACCACCCAGCTGCCGAAGATCTGCCTCGAGCTGGGCAGGGGCACCACGACGTACCGCAAGGGCCGTGACGGCAAGCGCCGCCCCCGGGGCGGGCTGATCGGCCACACCCAGCCCCGCCGGATCGCGGCCCGCTCGGTCGCCGAGCGGATCTCCGACGAGCTCGGGCAGCCGCTGTCGCGCGAGAGCGTCGTGGGCTACCAGGTGCGCTTCACCGACCGCACCGGCCCCGACACCCGGGTCAAGCTGATGACCGACGGCATCCTGCTCGCCGAGCTCCAGCGCGACCGGATGCTGTGGCGCTACGACACGATCATCATCGACGAGGCCCACGAGCGCTCCCTCAACATCGACTTCCTGCTCGGCTACCTCA
>Ga0208328_1000619_pt1 | contig 15323 bp, 14 predicted proteins | sample DeeseametaMP2633_FD_184170 | JGI IMG/M metagenome (GOLD analysis project Ga0208328, IMG submission 184170) | Marine microbial communities from the Deep Atlantic Ocean - MP2633 (SPAdes) | ecosystem: Environmental > Aquatic > Marine > Unclassified | place: Northeast of Antigua and Barbuda, North... | reverse complement strand
CAGCTGACCGCGACCACCGTGGTGCTGCTGCACATGTACTGGCCGCTCGGGCTGGTCGTCGCGGCCGCCTCCGCGCCGATCGTGTGGCTCTCGATGCGCTTCGAGAAGCGCTACGTCGTCATCTCGCGGAGGGTCCAGGACGAGCAGGGCGACCTCGCGACCTACGCCGAGGAGGGCGCGGTCGGCATCCGGGTCATCAAGTCGTTCGGGCGCAGCGAGCACGTCTCCCGGGGCTACGAGCGGGCCGCCGACCGGCTGCACGCCACCAGCATGGAGAAGGTGCGGCTCTCGGCCCGCTTCTGGACCTTCCTGGCGGTCATCCCCAACGTCGCGGTCGTCATCGTGCTGGCCCTCGGCGCGTACGGCGTGGGCCGCGGCGCGCTGACCCCCGGCGAGCTGGTCGCCTTCATCACCTTGATGCTCAGCCTCGTGTGGCCGGTCTCCTCCCTCGGCGTCATCCTGGCGATGGCCCAGGAGGCGATGACCGCCTCCGCGCGCATCCTGGAGATCTTCGACACCGAGCCCTCCATCGTCGGTGGCGACAGGACCATCGAGGCCCCCCGCGGTCACGTGCGCTTCGAGGCCGTCGACTTCGCCTTCCCCGACACCCCGGACCAGCCGGTGCTCTGCGGGCTCGACCTCGACATCGCCCCCGGTGAGACCGTCGCCCTCGTGGGCGCCACCGGGTCGGGCAAGACCGTGCTCACCGCCCTGGTGCCGCGGCTGTGGGACGTGACCGGTGGGCGGGTCACGATCGACGGGGTCGACGTGCGCGAGCTGCGCCTGGAGCACCTGCGCTCCCTGGTCGCGACCGCCTTCGAGGACCCGACCCTGTTCTCGATGAGTGCCCGGGAGAACCTCACCCTCGGCCGCGCCGACGCCACCGACGAGGAGGTCGCCGAGGCGCTGGAGGTCGCGCAGGCGCAGTTCGTCCACGAGCTGCCGTGGGGGCTGGACACCCGCATCGGCGAGCAGGGCATGGCGCTCTCCGGCGGTCAGCGTCAGCGTCTCGCCCTGGCCCGCGCCGTGCTGACCCGCCCCACCGTCCTCGTCCTCGACGACACCCTCTCGGCCCTGGACGTGCACACCGAGAAGCTCGTCGAGGACGCGCTGCGCCGCGTGCTGGCCGACACCACCGGCATCGTCGTCGCCCACCGTGCCTCCACCGTGCTGCTGGCCGACAAGGTCGCGCTGCTCCAGGACGGCCGGATCACCCACGTGGGCCAGCACAGCGAGCTGCTCGCCACCGTGCCCGCCTACCGGGAGCTGCTGGCCGCGGAGGCCGGGTCGGAGGCTGGGTCGGTGGCCGAGGAGGTGTCGGCATGAGCGGCACGCCCGACCCCAGGGCCTGGCGCGGCGAGGCCGCGGTCGACGCCGACGAGGCAGCCGAGCGGCTGACCGCCGGCCGGCTCGGCGGAGGCTCCCGCCGCCTCCTGCGCGAGCTGCTGGCGCCGTACTCCGGGGCGCTGAAGCTGCTCCTGCTCGTCGTGGTCGTCGAGAACGCCGCCCGGCTCTCGATCCCCTACCTCGTCAAGGTCGGCATCGACTCCGGCATCCCGCCGATCCGCACCGACGACGACCTCACCCCGCTGATCACCGTGGTCGCCCTGGTGCTGGGCGCCACGCTGACCCAGGCCGTCGCGCGGAACCGGTTCCTGGTGATGCAGGGCCTCATCGGCCAGGACGTCCTGCACGCCCTGCGGCGCCGGGTGTTCCGGCACTTCCAGGCGCTGGACCCGCAGTTCCACGACACCTACACCTCCGGTCGCGTCATCTCGCGGCAGACCTCCGACGTCGACGCGATCTACGAGATGCTCGAGACCGGGTTCGACGGGCTGGTCACCGCGGCGCTCACGCTGGTCGGCACCGCGGGCATCCTGCTGTTCCTCGACGTCGAGCTCGGGCTGGTCGCCCTGCTCTGCTTCCCGTTCCTGGCGCTGCTGACCAACTGGTTCCGCAAGGCCTCGGCGTCCTCCTACCGCGTGACGCGGGAGAAGGTCGCGCTGGTGATCGTGCACTTCGTGGAGTCCATGGGCGGCATCCGTGCGGTGCAGGCCTTCCGTCGCGAGGACCGCAACCAGGCGATCTTCGACGACGTCAACGACCAGTACCGCCGGGCCAACCTGGTGGCCTTCCGCCTGGTCGCGTGGTTCATGCCCGGCATCCGGCTGATCGGCAACGTCACCATCGCCGGGGTGCTGCTCTACGGCGGCTACCTCGCCTACAACGGCGACGTCACCGTCGGCGTGCTGGCCGCGTTCCTGCTCTACCTGCGGCAGTTCTTCGAGCCGATGATGGAGATCAGCCAGTTCTACAACACCTTCCAGTCCGCCTCGGCGGCGCTGGAGAAGCTCGCCGGCGTGCTGGAGCAGGAGCCCGGCGTGCCCGAGCCCACCGAGCCCACGTCGCTGGGCCGCGCGACCGGGGAGGTGCGCTTCGACCACGTCGGGTTCGCCTACGTCGAGGGGCGCCCGGTCCTGCCGGACCTCGACCTGGTGATCCCCGCCGGTCAGACCGTCGCGCTGGTCGGCACCACCGGTGCCGGCAAGACGACGATCGCCAAGCTCGCCACCCGCTTCTACGACCCGACGTCGGGGCGTGTCCTCCTCGACGGCATCGACCTGCGCGAGCTGGCCGGTGACACGCTGCGCGACAACGTGGTGATGGTGACCCAGGAGAACTACCTGTTCTCCGGCAGCGTCGCCGACAACATCCGTTTCGGCCGCCCCGACGCCTCGATGGCGGACGTCGTGGCGGCGGCCCGAGCGCTGGGGGCGCACGAGTTCATCGAGGCGATGCCGCAGGGGTACGACACCGAGGTCACCAACTCCGGTGGCCGGCTCTCGGCCGGTCAGCGCCAGCTGGTGGCCTTCGCCCGCGCCTTCCTGGCCGACCCCGCGGTGCTGATCCTCGACGAGGCGACGTCCTCCCTCGACATCCCCTCCGAGCGGCTGGTCCAGCGGGCGCTGCGCACCGTCCTGGCCGGACGCACGGCGGTGATCATCGCCCACCGGCTCTCGACGGTGGAGATCGCCGACCGGGTGCTCGTCCTCGAGCACGGCCGGATCGTCGAGGACGGCAGCCCCGCCGAGCTGGTGGCCGGGGGAGAGGGCCGCTTCGCGGGTCTCCACCAGGCGTGGGCCGACTCGCTGGCGTGAACCGTCCGGGCGGACCCAGGGGCGGCCGGGGGACGACGCCCACGTCCCCTTCGTCGGAACCAGCCCTCTCGCTCGTCCCTCACGAGAGGGCGGCCAGGCCCATCCACCCTCCTCCGGGGACGTCTGCGTCGTCCCCCGGCCGCCGGTGGTCCGCGGAACGGCCCCCGCGCCCCTTCGTCGGCCGGGCCCATCCACCCTCCTCCGGGGACGTCTGCGTCGTCCCCCGGCCGCCGGTGGTCCGCGGCACGGCCGCCACGTCCCCTTCGTCGGAACCGGCCCCCGCGCTCGTCCCTCACGAGGGGACGGCCAGGCCCATCCACCCTCCTCCGGGGGTGCCCCGGCCGTCCTGCGCCCCGCGGCGGCCCCCACGTCCCGATCGTCGCGATCAGCCCCCTCGCTCGTCTCTCACGAGGGGACGGCCGGGCCCATTGACCCTCCGCCCGGGCCCTCCCACCCGCGGGCACCGGTCTGCGGTCGGCGGCTAGGGTCGGCGCCATGAGCGAGCTGCACCTCCTCGACGCTGCCGAGACCGCCCGCCGCACGAGTGCGGGGGAGGTGAGCGCGGTCGAGGTCGCGCGGGCATCCCTGGAGCGGATCGCCGCCCTCGACCCGGGGCTGAACGCGATGTCGCAGGTGGTGGCGACCGAGGCACTGGCCGAGGCCGAGAGCCGGGACGCGGCGCTGGCGGCCGGCACGCCGTGCGGCCCGCTGCACGGCGTACCCGTGGTCATCAAGGAGGAGGTCGACGTCGCCGGGACGGTGACGACCTTCGGAGGCGAGGGCAACAGCACCCCGGCCGCAGCAGATGCCGAGGTCGTGCGCCGGCTGCGTGCTGCCGGCGCGGTGGTGGTCGGCAAGACGACGATGCCCGAGTTCGGGGCGTGGCCCTACACCGAGGGCACCTCGCGCGGCCTGACCCGCAACCCGTGGGACCGCTCGCGCACGCCGGGCGGCTCCAGCGGCGGCACCGCCGTCGCCGTCGCGACCGGCATGGTGCCGGTCGGCCTGGGGGGCGACGGGGGTGGCTCGATCCGCATCCCGAGCGCGATGTGCGGGCTCTTCGGCCTCAAGCCCCAGCGAGGTCGTGTCAGCACCGCCCCGCACCCGCACCTGTGGTGGGCCCTGGGCACCGCGGGCCCGCTGACCCGCACCGTGCTCGACAGCGCGATCTTCTACGACGCCGTGCGCGGCAACGTCGCCACCGACCTGTACGCCGCCGGCGACACCGGGTCGTTCACCGAGGCGGCGCGCACCGACCCGGGCCGCCTGCGGATCGGCTGGTCCACCAAGCCGGTCACCCTCGGCGTACGCCCCGACCTCGCGCACGTACGCGCGGTCGAGGCCACCGCCCGCCTGCTCACCGACCTCGGCCACGACGTGCGTGAGGTCGACCCGCGCTACCCGGACCCCACACTGGCGTTCGTGCCGCAGTTCTTCGCCGGCATCCGTGACGAGGCCGCGATGGTCGAGCACCCCGAGCGGCTCGAGCGCCGCACCCGGGAGACCCGCCGCCTCGGGGCGTGGGTGACCCCGCGGGTCCGCGACTGGGCGCTGCGGCAGACCGAGGAGATCTCCGGGCTCGCCAACCGGGTCTTCGACGACGTGGACGTGCTGCTCACCCCCACCGTGGCCCACCGCCCGCCCCGGGTCGGGGTGATCGACGGTCGCGGCACGGTCGGCTCGACCCTCAAGGCGATGCCCGCGATCGCGTACTGCGCGCTCTGGAACGTCGCCGGCAACCCCGCTGCCAACGTCCCCGCGGGCCTGGCCGAGGACGGCCTCCCGATCGGCGTGCAGCTGGTCGGTCGCAGCAACGACGAGACGACGCTGCTGAGCCTGTCCGCCCAGCTCGAGCAGGCCCGGCCCTGGGCCTTCCCGCGCGTGTGATGGCGGCGATCAGGGCCGAGGGGCTGACCAAGGTCTACGGCGACCTGCGGGCCGTCGACGGTGTGAGCCTCGAGGTCGCCGAGGGCGAGTTCGTCGGGGTGCTCGGGCCCAACGGTGCCGGCAAGACGACGCTGCTGGAGTTGGTCGAGGGCCTGCGCCGCCCCGACGGCGGCACCGTGGAGGTGCTGGGGGAGCGGGTCTGGCCGCGCAACGCCGGGCTGCTGCCCCGCATCGGGGTCCAGCTGCAGGCCTCGGCGTTCTTCGAGCGGCTGACCGCCCGCGAGCAGATCCGCACCTTCGCCGCCCTGTACGACGTCAGCCCGGCGCGCGCGGATGACTGGCTGGAGCGCGTGGGACTCGGCGAGAAGGCCGCGTCCCGGGTCGAGGACCTCTCCGGTGGGCAGGCCCAGCGCCTGTCGATCGCGTGCGCGTTGGTGCACGACCCCGACCTGGTCTTCCTCGACGAGCCCACGGCCGCGCTCGACCCGCAGGCACGGCGCAACCTGTGGGACCTGCTGTCCGGCATCAACGACTCGGGTCGCACGGTCGTGCTGACCACCCACTACATGGACGAGGCCGAGGTGCTGTGCGACCGGGTGGCGGTGATGGACGCCGGTCGGGTGCTGCAGGTGGGCGCCCCGGCCGACCTGATCCGCGACCTCGGCGCGCCGGCGCGCACCCTGGAGGACGTCTTCTTGCACCTCACCGGACGGGAGTACCGCGCATGAGCGCGTTCCGCGCCCTCTCCCTGGCCATCGTCCGCGGCTTCCTGCGCGACAAGGCCTCGCTGTTCTTCGCGCTGGTCTTCCCCCTGATGTTCCTGGTGCTCTTCGGCGGGCTGCTCGGCGACCGCAGCCAGTCGGAGGTCGACCTGGTGCAGGTCGGTGACGTGCCGGTGCTCGACGCGCTGTCCCCGGAGGCGGCCGAGGCGTTCGAGGACACCTTCGCCGTGACCCGCACCGACGACCTCGACGGGGCCCTGGCGCAGGTGCGCAGCGGGGACGCCGACGTCGCGGTCGTGATGGAGGACGACACCCTCGTCGCGCACTTCACGCTGACCGACCAGGTGGCCGCCGCGGTCACCCAGGGGGCGTTGCGGGCCTTCGTGGACGGCACCAACGTCGCCGTCCTCGCCCGCGAGACCGGGTCGCCCCCGCCGTACTCGCTGCGGGTGCAGCAGGTCGAGGACGACTCGCTCTCCACGATCCAGTTCGTGACCCCGGGGCTGCTGGGCTGGGCGGTGGCGATGAGCGCCGCCTTCGGTGCCGCGGCGACGCTGCAGGGCTGGCGGCAGAGCAAGCTGCTGCGCCGCCTGCAGCTGGCGCCGGTCTCCACCCGCACCGTGGTCAGCGCCCGGGTGGCGGTGACGCTGGGCATCGCGCTGGTGCAGATGGCGATCTTCCTGGGTCTCGCGGCCGCCGCGTTCGGCCTCCAGCTCAGCGGTGCCTGGTGGGCGGCGGTCCCGCTGCTGGTGGTCGGGACGCTGTGCTTCATGGCGGTCGGGCTGCTCGCCGGTGCGCTCGCGCGCACCACGGAGGGCGCGGTCAACGCCGCGAACTTCATGGTCCTGCCGATGGCGTTCCTGTCCGGCTCGTTCTTCCCCCTCGACGGGGCTCCGACCTGGCTGCAGCGGCTCTCGGACCTGCTGCCGCTCAAGCACCTCAACGAAGGGATGCTCGACGTGATGGTCCGTGGGGAGGGCGCCTCGGCGGCCCTGGCTCCGATGGCTGTGCTGGCCGGCTTCGCCGTGGTCATCACGCTCCTGGCCGCTCGGCTGTTCCGCTGGGAGACGGTGTGATCGCGCCGTCGCTGGCCACCGCCGCCCGGCTCCGCCGCCGGCTCACCGGGGCCCCGAGCCCGCTGGCCGGCCGGGTCGTGCTGGTCACGGGTGCCTCCTCGGGCATCGGTGAGCACACGGCGTACGCCGCCGCGCGGGCCGGCGCCCGGCTGCTGCTCGTCGCGCGCCGTGCCGACGAGCTCGAGCGGGTCGCGGAGGCGGTGCGGGGGCTGGGGGCGGAGGCCTCGACATACACCTGCGACCTGACCGACGGCGACGCGATCGACGCGCTGGTCGTGCAGGTGCTCGCCGAGCACGGGCACGTCGACCACCTGGTCAACAACGCCGGTCGCTCCATCCGCCGCTCGCTGGCGGCCAGTGCCGACCGCTTCCACGACGTGGAGCGGACGATGGCGATCAACTACTTCGGGCCGGTGCGGCTGACCATGGGCCTGCTGCCGGCGATGCGCTCGCAGGGCTTCGGGCACGTCGTCAACGTCGTGTCGTGGGGCGTGCAGCTCAAGGCGCCGAAGTTCTCCGCCTACCTCGCCTCCAAGGCCGCGATCGACACGTGGGGCCGCATCCTGGCCCGCGAGGCGCGCTCGGACGGGGTGCACGTGACCAACATGCGCTTCGGGCTGGTGAAGACGCCGATGATCGCCCCGACCAAGGAGTACGAGAACCAGCGGGCGATGACCGCCGAGCAGGCCGGCGAGCAGGTGCGACGGGTGATGGAGGACCTCCCGCCGACCTGGGGCCACCCCGTGGGCTACGTCGGTGAGGCCTTCGGCCTGCTCGCGCCGCGCATCACCGACGCGGTGATGCACCGGCTGCACCAGCGGATCCCCGACGCCCGCTGACCGCGGGCCCGGCGGCGGGACGCCGGGTCAGGAGGCCTTCTTCGCCGCGGTCTTCCTGCTCGTCGACTTCTTGGCCGGAGCCTTCTTGGCCGGAGCCTTCTTGGCAGCGGTCTTCTTCGCCGGCGCCTTCTTCGCGGGAGCCTTCTTCGCGGTCGTCTTCCTGGCCGGGGCCTTCTTCGCGGGCTTCTCCTCGGCCTTCTCGGAGGTGTCCTCGCCACGGCCCTTCTTGGCCGCGTCGACGGAGCGCTGCAGGGCGGCGAGCAGGTCGACCACCTCACCGGAGGTCTTGGTGGAGGTGGGGGTGCGCTCGACCTCGCCGCCCTCGATCTTGGCCCTGACCAGGGTCTCGACCGCGTCGGCGTAGTCGTCGGAGAACTCGCTGGCGTCGAAGTCGCCCGACAGCGTCTCGACGAGCATGTGGGCCATCTTGACCTCGGCGTCCTTGACCTCGCCGACCTCGACGCTGAAGTCGGGCACGCGGATCTCGTCGGGCCACATCATCGTCTGCAGCACGATCACGTCGCCGGCCTCGGTCTCACGCACCCGCAGCACCGCCACGGTGGTGCGCTGACGCAGCGCGACGGTGACCACGGCCATCCGGTCGGCGTCCTGCAGGGCCTGGCGCAGCAGGGCGTAGGGCTTGGCGCCGGACTTCTCCGGCTCGAGGTAGTAGGACTTCTCGAACAGCAGCGGGTCGATCTGGTCGCTGGGCACGAACTTCTCGACCGCGATCTCGCGCGAGGACGTCACCGGCAGCTCGGCGAGGTCGTCGTCGGTGAGGATGACCATCTCGCCGTCCTCGGTCTCGTAGCCCTTCGCGATGTCGGCGTAGGCCACCTCCTCGCCGTCGAGGGAGCAGATCCGCTGGTAGCGGATGCGCCCGCCGTCCTTGGCGTGCACCTGACGGAAGGAGACGTCGTGGGACTCCGTCGCGGAGTACAGCTTCACGGGGACGTTGACCAGGCCGAACGACACCGAGCCCTTCCAGATGGCACGCATGGTGCACAGTGTGACCGCTGGGGCGGGTGAAAGTCATCGCCCCGGCGGTCACAATGCGTGGGTGCCCGTGCCCCGCCCGATGCTCGCGACCAAGACCGACGCCGTCCCCGTCGGTGAGGAGTGGTCCCACGAGGTGAAGTGGGACGGGGTGCGGATCCTGGCCGACGTGGCCGACGGCCGGGTGCGGCTGTGGAGCCGCAACGGCAACGACGTGACGGTCGCCTGGCCCGACGTCGCCCTGCCGCAGGAGGGCCTCGCGCCGGGCTCCGCCCGTCCCCGGGACCTCCTCGTCGACGGGGAGGTCATCGCGCTCAACGACCGCGGGCTGCCAGACTTCCGGGTCCTGCAGGACCGGATGCACGTGCGCCGCGCGAGCACCGCGACCCGGCTGGCGGCGGGCCTGCCGGCCACCTACATGGTCTTCGACCTGCTCCGCGTCGACGGGGAGGACCTCACCGACCTGCCGCTGGTCGAGCGCCGCGCCCGCCTCGCCGCGCTGGACCTGGCGCCCTGGCAGGTCCCCGAGCCGTACGACGACGGGCAGATGCTCCTGGAGGCCACCCGCGCTCAGGGGCTGGAGGGCGTCGTGAGCAAGCGGCTGTCCTCGCGCTACACCTTCGACGCCCGCTCGCCCCACTGGCGCAAGCTGGCCCACCGCCACCGTCGCTCCTACGTCGTGGGTGGCTGGCGTCCCCAGGAGGGCACCTCGGACCGGTTGGCCGCGCTGCTCGTGGGGGAGCCGACCGCCGACGGGCTGGTCTACCGGGGGCGGGTCGGCAGCGGCATCGGCGGCAAGGTGTCACGCCGGCTCACCGAGGCGGTCGCCGGGTTGACCCGGGCGAGCAGCCCGTTCGCGGACGAGGTGCCGCGGGTGGACGCCGCGGGTACCACCTGGGTCGAGCCGGTCCTGGTCGTCGACGTGGACACGCACGGGGTCGGCTACGAGCGGTTGCGCCAACCGTCGTACCGCGGGATGCGTGGGGACCTCGACCCCGCCGACCTCGAGGGCCAGTCATGAGCCCGGCCAGGGAGGAGGTGCACGTCGACGTCGAGGGGCGCACGCTGCGGCTGAGCAACCTCGACAAGGTGCTCTTCCCGCGCACCGGGACCACCAAGGGGGAGGTGCTGCACTACTACGCGCAGGTGGCGCCCACCCTGCTGCCGCACCTCGCGGACCGCGCGGTGACGCGCATCCGCTGGCCGCACGGGGTGGCGGAGGGCAGCTTCTTCGAGAAGAACGTCCCGCAGGGCACCCCGTCGTGGGTGCGGACCGTCAGCGTTCCCACCACCGGGTCCCGCGGGGAGAGCCGGCACGGTGACCGGCTGGTCTTTCCCGTGGTCGACGATCTGGCGACGCTGACCTGGCTGGTCAATCTCGCCGCGCTGGAGCTGCACGTCCACCAGTGGCGGGTGGGGCGCAACGGCCGTCCGCGCAATGCCGACCGGATCGTCATCGACCTCGACCCCGGCGAGCCCGCCACGCTGCACGAGTGCTGCCAGGTGGCGCTCATGGTGCGGGACAAGCTCGCCGAGCGCGACCTCGACGCGCGACCCGTGACCAGCGGCAGCAAGGGGCTGCACCTCTACGCCGAGCTGTCGCGCCGGTTGCCGGGGGAGGAGTCCACGGCGCTGGCCCGCGAGGTGGCCGAGGAGCTGCAGGGCGAGCACCCGAGGCTGGTGACGGCCACGATGACCAAGGCACGACGCAGCGGCAAGGTCTTCCTGGACTGGTCGCAGAACGCCTCGTCGAAGACGACGATCACCCCCTACTCCCTGCGCGGGCGCGACAAGCCGTACGTCGCCACGCCCGTCTCCTGGGCGGAGGTCGAGGCGGGCGCCGAGGACCCTCTGGGGCTGGAGCAGGTCCGGATGGAGGAGGTCCTGGACCGGGTGGCCGACCTCGGGGACCTCTTCGCCTGAGCCCGGCCCGCTGGAGATCCGCCGCGGGCCCGTTCCCGACCCCTTCCGGACCCGGGCGTGCGGGGTGTGGCGGGCTGTTACCCAACCGTGGAACCCATGTGCACGCTGCGAGAACACATCGTGCCCGCACGCTCGTAGCGTGGAGGACATGAAGTCGGAGAACATCAGGTTCGCGGTCGTGCCGGTCGGTGCTGCTGTCCTGGGGGGAGTGCTGTGGCTCTCTGGCATCCCCCTGAGCAACGCGAACGGCTCGTCCGACGGAGTGACCCTGGAGTCCGACGGCGCGCAGGCCACGCTGGTGGTCTCGGAGCTGGCCGCGGGCGACGCGGTGACCCGGTCGATCTCGATCTCCAACCCGGGCTCGGCCCCGGCCCGTCTCACGATGACCGAGTCCGGCGACGCGGCCTCCTACGACGCCGACGGGGTCGACCTCGTCATCGAGCGCGAGGGCGTGCGCCTCTACAGCGGCCGCCTGGGTGCGATGAGCGACGTGACGACCGACCAGGGGTGGGTCCCGGCCGGAGGTCGGGTCAACTTCACCTTCACGGTCTCCTTGCCCGAGGACGCGGCGTCGCTGAGCGCGACCGAGAGCGTCTCGTACGCCTGGGAGATCCAGTCCTGACCCTGCGCCCCAGGTTCGCGCGCGCAGACACACGAAGGTAAAGGGCGGCATGGTCCCCCTCCCCGCAGGGGCGGGTGTCCTATTGTTCGGGCCATGGAGCAACGGGTGCTGGTGGTCGAGGACGAGGAGGACATCGCCTTCCCCCTCGTGCGCACCCTGGAGCGCGAGGGCTACGAGGTGTCCTGGGTCGACAGCGGCGAGAAGGCGCTGGCCGACGTCGCCGGGACCCCCACCGACGTGATGATCCTCGACCTGGGCCTGCCCGACATGGACGGCCTGGAGGTCTGCAAGCGGGCGCGCGAGGCCGGGTTCGGCGGGGCGATCATGATCGTCACGGCCCGGGCCGGCGAGCTCGACCGCGTCGTCGGGCTCGACACCGGTGCCGACGACTACCTCTCCAAGCCCTTCGGCCTCGCCGAGCTGCAGGCCCGGGTGCGGGCGCTGCTGCGGCGTACCCACGGCCAGCCGCGCGAGGAGATGAACGGCGACCCCGAGGGCCTGCACATCGACGTCGCCGCCCGCCGGGTCTTCGCCGGTGAGACCGAGGTCCCGTTGACGGGCAAGGAGTTCGACGTCCTCAACATCCTGGTCGCCAACCGCGACAAGGTGGTCTCCCGCGGTCGGCTGATGGCCGACGTGTGGGACGAGAACTGGTACGGCTCGACCAAGACCCTCGACGTCACCATCGGGCGGCTGCGCCAGAAGCTGGACACCGCCGGCGTGCTCGAGAAGGTCGTCGCCGTGCGCGGGGTCGGGTTCCGCCTGGAGATCCCCTCCGCCTGAGGCCACACCCCGGCTCGTGTGGCTGAGCGCGGCCCAGGGACCGCGCTGGACCACACGAGGCGGCCGATCCGTGCCGATCCCTGCCGGTCAGCGCACCACCGCGAGCACCGCGCGGCCCAGCGCGTCGGCGAGCGCCCCCGGGTCGAGCGGGACGGGTGAGATCGCGTCGTCCTCGAACAGCGCGCGGCTCACGCCGAGGGCGAAGAGCAACCGCCACGCCGACTCCGCCGCGGGTACGCCGCAGGCGAAGCGCTGCTGGAGCCAGCCGGTCACGGTGCCGGCCAGCCGGTGGGTGAAGTCCGTGGAGGCGGCCCGGACCTCCTCGGAGTCCGCGACGTCGACCAGGAACGCCCGCAGGCTGCCCCCGTGCCGCACGAACAGGTCGACCGCCGCCGTGGCCAGCAGTGCCACGGCCTGCTCGTCGTCGGGCTCGGTGTCGGCCTCCGCGAACGCGGTGGCGGTCTCGGCCTCGATGGTGCCCAGCGCCCTGGCCTGGGCGGCGAGCAGCAGCCCGTGCCGGTCGCCGAAGCGGTGGTAGAGCGAGCCGTTGGACGCGCCCGCGGCACGGGCCACGGCCGCCACGGTGACCGCGCCCGGGCCGCCCTCGTCGAGCAGCGCGAGCGTGGCGGCCAGCATCCGGTCCGCGGAGGACTCCGACCGGGTCTGCAACGGCGTACGCATGCGGGGACTCTAGTCCGACCCTGGACAGGAATGGAGTGCTTGCTCTAATTTGGCGTCATGGAGTTCACAGTGCGGGGCAAGACGTTCGGTGGCGTGCCGAGGGACCACTGGCGGCGGGTCAACGACCGGCTGGACCCGGAGACCGACTACCGCGAGATCTACCGCAACGCGGTGGTCCACGAGTTCCCCTGGGACATGAACCAGGCGCTCTCCTTCGCCCTCTTCCGCACCTATGCCGTGCCCGGGATCGGGGCGCTGCTGGACGAGACCGGGCAGTTCACCGGCAACTGCCAGAAGCGCTACGACGACACCACGCTGCTGTTGGAGGTCCCGTCGGAGAAGGGCTTCGACGACCCGGACGCGCGGGCGGCCATCCGCCGGATCAACCAGATGCACCGGGCCTACGACATCCCCGCCCACGAGATGCTCTACGTGCTCTCGACCTTCGTGGTGGTGCCCAAGCGCTGGCTCGACTCCTACGGCAAGCGATCCTTCACCGACCACGAGCTGCTGGCCTCGGTGAACTACTACCGCGCACTGGGTCGGCACATGGGGATCGCGGACATCCCCGAGACCTACCTGGACTTCTCCCAGCTGATGGACGACTACGAGCGTGAGTACTTCGCGCACGACGCCGGCGGTCGGCGCGTGGCCGACTCGACGCTGGCCCTGATGCGCACGTGGTACCCCCGCGCGGCCGGCCGTGCCGTCGACACGTTCTCCCGCGCCCTGATGGACCAGCCCCTGCGCGAGGCCCTGGGCTACGACGCCCCGTCGCCGCGCGTGGAGGCCCTCTCCCGCGCCGCGCTCAGGGCGCGCGGACGGCTGCTGCGCGCCTTCCCCGCCCGGATGACCGAGCAGACCGTCGCCGACCTGCCCTACCTGCGCTCCTACCCCGACGGCTTCCGGATCGAGGAGCTCGGCACCTTCCCCGTCCCCGGGGTCGCCGGCTGCCCGGTCCGCCACGACGAGGCCGCCCCCGCCTGACGACGGCTGCCCTGCTGGTCGGCCCCCCCCGCGAGCCGCGGGCTCAGCCCTGGGCGAGCAGCTCGCGCACCCGGGGGATGACCTCGGTGCCGTAGAGCCGGACCGACTCCAGGCGCTGCTCGTGGGGCAGCGAGCCGACGGCGTACTTCAGCTGGAAGCGGGAGAGGCCGAGCGAGCGCACGGCCCAGGCGATCTTCTGCGCCACGGTCTCGGGCGAGCCGACGAAGATCGAGCCCTCGGGCGAGGCGCCCTGGTCGAAGCCGGCGCGGGAGTAGGGGCCCCAGCCGCGCTCGCGGCCGATCTTGCCGAACGCCTCGGCCTGGTGGGGGAACATCTGCTCGCGCGCGAGCTCGTCGGTGGCCGCGACGTGGCCGGGGGAGTGCATGCCGATGGGGAGCTCGGGGCGGCCGTACTCGACCAGCGCGCGGCGGTAGAGGTCGGCGAACTGCACGAACGCCGCCGGGGAGCCGCCGATGACGGCCAGCACGAGGGGGAAGCCGTACGCCGCCGCGCGGATCACCGACTGCGGGGTGCCGCCGACCGCGATCCAGGCGGGCAGACCGGCCTCGGTGCGGGGGAAGACCTGCTGCTCCTCCAGGGGCGGCCGGACGCTGCCGCGCCAGGTGAGCGGCTGCTCCTGCTGCAGGTGGGCGAAGAGGTCGAGCTTCTCGTGGAAGAGCACCTCGTAGTCGGACAGGTCGAGGCCGAAGAGCGGGAAGGACTCGGTGAACGAGCCGCGCCCGAGCTGCACCTCGGCGCGGCCGCGGCTGATCGCGGCCAGGGTGGAGAAGCGCTGGAAGACCCGGATCGGGTCGTCGGAGGACAGCACCGTGACGCCGGTCCCGAGGCGGATGCGCTCGGTCTGCCCGGCGATGGCCGACAGCACCACGTCGGGCGCGCTGATCGCGTAGTCCTCGCGGTGGTGCTCGCCCAGGCCGAGGTAGTCGACGCCGAGCTGGTCGGCCAGCACGCCTTCGGCGACGACCTCGCGGATCGCCTCGGCCTGCGGGCGGGGTGCGCCATCGGGGCCGGTGCCGGTGTCGCCGAAGGTGTCCAGGCCAAAGGTCGGTCGCTCCGGGGTGCCCAGGACGGCGGGGTCGAAGACGGGCTCGGTCGGGGTCGGAGGCGTGGTGGTCACATCTTCAACTTAACCGGTGAGTGGCCACCCGCCGGAGTCGTCGACCCGCCCGAGGTGCCAGGGGTGCCCTCAGGACGGTCCGCTCATGCTGGTGAGGACCACCATGGCGAGCAGGAGGAGGAACGAGAGCAGCAGCAGGGCGGCGGCGACGCGGGACTGGCGGCGCGCTTGACGGGCGGTGGTGGGGGGCATGTCGGGGAACCCCTTTCGTGTCCGAGACTGAGTAAAGGATCGGGTACCCCCAGGGGTGTCGCCAAGCATTTGTGTCCGGTCCGAACGAATCCGAACAAACGCCCACAGGCCCATCCACCGCGTGACGGCGGTTATCCACAGATCGGCCCCGGGTTGAGGTCGGCGCGACCTGGGTATGCGTCTGCGCACCTACCCTCGACGGGCCATCACTCTTTCATCTCGGGACGGAGCGGCCATGGCGGTGAGCCCTGCCTCGGCGTACGCCGACACCCGTGCGCCCTACCCCGGCGCACGCGCCTCGACGAGCGCGCACAGCAGC